>Ga0187809_10001630_pt1 | contig 10185 bp, 9 predicted proteins | sample NC_wetland_sal_i_8_FD_132415 | JGI IMG/M metagenome (GOLD analysis project Ga0187809, IMG submission 132415) | Wetland sediment microbial communities from Neuse River Estuary, North Carolina, USA - ASW_4 | ecosystem: Environmental > Aquatic > Freshwater > Wetlands > Sediment | place: USA: North... | reverse complement strand
CGAACCCGACCGGTATCGAGGTGAAGGACGAACAGGACACCGTCCCCTTCCATCCCTATTACACCGCGAAGGACGGTTTCGGCCTCGGCGTGTTCCTGATGATCTTCGTCGCGCTGACCTTCTTCAGCCCGAACCTGCTCGGTCACCCGGACAATTATATCCCGGCGAATCCGCTTTCGACGCCGGCGCACATCGTTCCCGAATGGTATTTCTGGCCGTTCTACGCGATCCTGCGCGCCTTCACCTTCAACTTCCTGTGGATCGATGCGAAGCTGTGGGGCGTCATCGCGATGTTCGCGGCGATCGCGCTGCTCTTCTTCCTGCCGTGGCTCGACAGCTCGCCGGTGAAGTCGTCGAACTATCGTCCGCTCAACCGCATCTTCTTCTGGATCCTCGTCGTCGACGTGTTCATCCTGGGCTATTGCGGCAAGAGCCCGGCGGAGCAGCCCTATGTGATCCTCAGCCAGCTGTGCGCGGCCTATTATTTTGCGCACTTCCTGATCATCCTGCCGATCATCTCGCGGATCGAACGGCCGCTTCCGATGCCGAATTCGATCACCGAGGCGGTCCTCGCCAAGAATGCCGACGCGTCGTCGGCCCCGGCAACGGCCTGAGCGCCGGACTTTTATAGGAGCTGATACAGCCATGGTTCGTCCGCTCGGATTTCTCGTCGGCCTGGGTTTCATCCTGGCGCTGCTGTGCGCGATCTTCACCACGCCGCTCTCGAACGAGCCCAACGCGGTGCATGAATTCCACAAGCACCCGCGCCACCTCGCGCTCGCCAGCGACGGCATGTTCCCGCATTGGGACAAGGCCCAGCTGCAGCGCGGGATGCAGGTGTACAAGGAAGTATGCTCGGCCTGTCACAGCCTGAATCTCGTCGCGTTCCGCGACATCGCCGAACTCGGCTATACCGAGGGTCAGGTGAAGAGCTTTGCCAAAAGCTATGACAATATCCCGTCGATCAACCCCGACACGGGCGAGCCGGCGACCCGCACCGGCCTGCCGTCGGATCACTTCCCGGCGCCCTATGCGAACGAAACCGCGGCGCGCGCGGCGAACAACAATGCGCTGCCGCCCGATCTTTCGCTGATCACCAAGGCGCGCGAAGACGGCAAGAATTACGTCTATTCGCTGATCACCGGCTTCCAGAACCCGCCGGCGAACCTGCCGAAGGAACTGCAGCCGGCGACCGGCCTGCACTACAACCCCTATTTCGCGAACCTCAACCTCGCGATGGCACCGCCGCTGGCCGATGGTCAGGTGACCTTCGCGGACGGTTCGCCGAACGACCTTAAGAGCATGGCAAAGGACGTGACCGCCTTCCTTGTGTGGACGGCAGAACCCAAGCTGGTGAAGCGCGTGTGGACCGGCTGGGCCGTGTTCCTCTACCTTCTGATCTTCACCATCCTTGCCTATCTGTCGTACCGAAACATCTGGGCCGGCAAGGAACATTGAGGATTGGGGACGCGGGCATAGCGAAGGGCGGTCGAGGATGATCGCCCTTCCGCCGCGTCCCGACCTCGACCTTTCGGGGCTGGTGCGCACGATCCCCGATTTCCCGAAACCCGGGATCCAGTTTCGCGACATCACGACATTGATCGGCGACGCGGCGGGCTTTTCCGAAAGCGTCCGCCGCCTGGCAGACCGCGCGGCCCGCTATCGCCCCGACCTGATCGTGGCGATAGAGGCGCGCGGTTTTCTGTTCGGCGCGGCGATGGCGACCGCGCTCGGTATCGGGCTGGTGCCGGTGCGCAAAGCCGGCAAGCTGCCCGGCGTGACCATCGGCGTCGACTATGAACTGGAATATGGCACCGACCGGCTCGAGCTGCACGAAGGCGCCGTCACCGAGGGCCACCGCGTCGTGCTGGTCGATGATCTGCTCGCCACCGGCGGGACCATTCTCGCGACCGCCGAATTGATGCGCAGCGTCGGCGCCGACGTCGCTGCGGCGCTGTTCGTCATCGACCTTCCCGACCTCGGCGGCTCGCAGCGGCTCGAGGCCGCGGGCCTTGCGTGCGAAACGCTGATCGCCTTCGACGGCGATTGAGGTGCGGCGGAGTTGAAGTGGTCAGTGGACGGATCATAGGCTGTTGATGATGCCGATGAATGTGAGACGCTACGGGGAGAGGTCGCGCTACCGGATTGGTTCGGCAGCGCTTGTAGCAATTACTGGCGTTGCTTTAGCGTCGGCAAATATCGGCATTCCCGCGTGGTTTATCTTTCTCGTTGCAGTCGTTGCCGGGATTGCCCTGACGATAATGACTTATTATCGCCTTCGCGATGCGAAGCTATCCACTGCGTGGTTGCTTTTGATGATCCTCCAGTTTGGCATCGGACCAACATGGCATCTTTCGGATCATGTAGCTTTCAACATCGGCGGATCAATCATCAGCTTGGTGCCAGTGATATTCGGATGGATCGTGCCCCGAGAGGCGGATCAAAAGATTGAGCTAGAGTCTGCTTAAGGGCCGATTCCAGTCATATCCCACCGCGCCGCAACGCGGCTTCCCTTCAAAGAAAAAGGCCCGCGTCCGGAGACGCGGGCCCATCGCCCTTTGGGGGTGGCGGATGCTTCAGAAGGGCACCCAGCTCTGCTTTTTGCGGAATTTCATATAGCCGATATTGGCGCCGAGCCGCGCGCCGACGCCGACGCGGATCGGGATGAGGACTACGTCGCCGCGCCGCAGATAGCTCGCATTGAAGCCGCCAATGAGATAGGCGGCGCCTTCGCCCGCCGGATAACGTTTGTAGAGATCCTCGCTGTCGAACAGATTGTAGACCAGCACGAAGGTGTTGCCGGCATTGGCGCCCGCGTCGAAGCCGATCGAGGGACCGGTCCAGTAGACGGGGCGTTCACCCTCGATCTTGTGGTACAGTGTGCCCGATCCGTAGCGCAGCCCGATACCAAGCGCGCCGCCAGCTTCGCGGCCGACGATATAAGCGTTGGGCTCGCCCTGCTTCTTCAGAATATCTTCGATGAGGCCGGCGAGGCCCTGCGCGCCCTTGCCGAAGACGCCTTCGGCGGCGCCGATCAGATCGTCTTCCTTGTATGTGGTGCCATCGGCGGCCGTCGTTCCCGTTGCAGGCGCAGCGGTGGTCGTGCTCGCGTCGGGCGAGGTGACCGAATATTGTTCGGCACCGGTCGCAAGGTCGCTGTCGAGCGACGGGTCGCTGGTCGTCGTGGCGGGGGGGGGAGGCGGCGGGGGCGCCGGATTGTTGAGGTCAGAATCGATCGCCGTATTGGGATCGACCGATGTCATCTGTGCGTGCGCCGCCGGCCCGGCGAGCATCAGCCCGATCGAGGCGAGAGCCGCAACGGCAAGATTGGTGAGCGCATTCCGCATATAATCCCCCAAAAATCGGCGGCTTCGGGCGCCGCAAGCCGGGTTAACCATGACTCATCCTGTCGGCGCGGCAATGAACGGGCGATGACTTGAGTCGATTTTGCGCCGGACCGAATCATTTCCACCGACCAATAGGGGAATAAGTGACAAAAAGGCCAATGTTAGGCGTTGCGGGGCGGGATCGGTCTGGCTATAGCGCCCGCTCAGGCCAACCTGCCGTTCGCGCGGCAGACCATGCGGAGACGTGGGTGAGTGGCTGAAACCAACGCTTTGCTAAAGCGTCGTACGGGGAACCGTACCGAGGGTTCGAATCCCTCCGTCTCCGCCACCTCTTCCTTCCATCTGTCTCGAGCAGCTCGCGGCGGTCGCCCGCGGCTGCGGGCATGCGCGCAAATTTCGCCCGCTTATCTATTGTAAATGCGAATCGTTCGCGATAGTGAGGGCCAAATTTCAAGGGCCTCTCTCCTCCATGCACGCACCGACCCCAACGCGCACGCCGACCAAGAAGAGCCGCCGCGCCTTCTGGCTCAAACAGCTTCACATGTGGCACTGGATGAGCTCGGCTATCAGCCTGATCGGGCTGCTGTTGTTCGCGATCACCGGTTTCACGCTGAACCATGCCGCCGATATAGAGGGGGCACCGCGCGTCGCCGAGCGTAGCGCGCAATTGCCGGCGCCGCTGCTCGAAGCGCTGGCGGCGGCGGACCCGGCGGACGGCAAGAGGACGCTCCCCGCGCCGGTTGCGGCGTGGGTCGAGGCGAATTTTCCGGTCCGTGCGGGCGAAGCCGAATGGTCCGCCGACGAGGTCTACATGGCCGCGCCGCGTCCCGGCGGCGATGCCTGGGTCGCGATCGATCGCGCGACGGGCGCCGCCACCGCGGAAATCACCGACCGCGGCTGGATTTCCTATCTCAACGATCTGCACAAAGGGCGCAATTCGGGCGGCGCGTGGAGCCTGTTCATCGACATATTCGCCTTTGCCTGCCTGGTGTTCGCGCTGACCGGGCTTGTGCTGCTTCAGCTTCATTCGGCCAAGCGCAAGAGCACCTGGCCGCTCGTCGGCGCGGGGGTGGCGATCCCCGCCACCATCGCGATCCTCTTCATCCATTAAGGAGATGCCATGCAAACCGAGTTTCGATCCGTCCTGACCGGCGCCTCGCTGGGGCTGGGCGCGGCGCTGTCGGCGCCGGCGCTCGCCGCCGATCCGGGGATGATGGAGGTCAGCGTCACTATCCCGCAGATCAAGGTCGCCGAATATCATCGGCCCTATGTCGCCATCTGGGTAGAGAAGGCCGGCGCGCCCGCGAGGACCGTCGCGATCTGGTACGACCATGACATGAAGAATAACGAGGGCACCAAATGGCTGCGCGACGTGCGGCAGTGGTGGCGCGCCTCGGGCCGTTCGATGCGTTTTCCGGCCAATGGCGTGACGGGTGCGACGCGCGCGCCGGGCACGCACAGGATCGCCTTCAGCCGTGCGCAGCTCGGCGCGCAGGCGCCCGGCGACTATGTCCTGGTGATCGAGGCTGCGCGCGAAGTCGGCGGGCGCGAGTTGCTGCGCATTCCGTTCCGCTGGCCCGCCAAGGCCGGCGCCGGGGGCCGCGCGGTGGGCAAGGCCGAACTTGGCACCGTTTCGATTTCCTTCCGTTGATCAAGAGAGGACCGATCATGAAGACCCGATTGCTGATCGCCGCGAGTGCCGCGCTGGCCCTTTTCGCCGCAGCGCCCGCGCAGGCGCACCGCCAATGGATGCTGCCGTCCTCGACCGTGCTGTCGGGCGACGATGCGTGGGTGACGGTTGATGCCGCCGTTTCGAACGACCTGTTCTATTTAGAGCATCAGCCGCTGCGGCTCGACGCGATGAAGGCATGGGCGCCCGACGGCAGCGAAGCGCCGATCGCGAACAAGGCGACCGGCCGCTATCGCAGCACCTTCGACGTGCATCTGACGCAGAAGGGGACGTGGCGCATCGCCTCGGTCGCCGACATGCTGATGGGCAGCTATGATCTGGACGGCAAGACCGAACGCCTGCCGCGCGGGACGACGGCGGCCAATCTGGCCGAGCGCCTGCCCGCCGGGGCGACCAATGTGCGAACCGCCGAGGCGAACAACCGCAACGAGATTTTCGTGACGTTGGGTGAGCCGACGACGACGCTGTTCGCCCCGACCGGCAAGGGGATCGAGCTGGTGCCGGTGACGCACCCAAATGATCTGTTCGCGGGCGAAACCGCGACCTTTCAGTTCCTGCTCGACGGCAAGCCCGCGGCGGGCCTGCCCGTCACGGTGATCCCGGGCGGTATCCGCTACCGCGACCATCTGGCCCAGCTGGTCCTCAAGACCGGTGCTGACGGCAAGGTCGCGATCAGCTGGCTCGAACCGGGTATGTACTGGCTCAACGTCACCACGCCGCAGGCGGAGCGCGAAGAGGGCGCGGGCGGCCCGCCGCCGCTTGCCCGCCGCGCAAGCTATGTGACGACGCTCGAGGTCATGGCGCCCTGACCGACCGGATATTGATCCCCCGGGCGCTGACGCCCGCCGCCTTTGCGGCGCGCCGTCCGGGGGTGCCGGTCCGGAGCTTTTCGGGACGGACAATGGGCACAAGCTGGTCGTTGCAGGCGGTCGACGCACCGGCGTCGGCGGGCGAAAGCGTCCGGCGCGCGCTCGATCGCGTCGTGCGGCAGATGAGCCAGTGGGAAGCGGAATCGGACCTGTCGCGCCTGAACCGCGCGCCCGCGGGGGAATGGCACGCGATCCCGCCTGAATTTGCGCGCGTGATGGCTGCGGCGACCGCGATCGCCGAAGCGAGCGGCGGCGCGTTCAATCCGGCGCTGGGTCTGCTGACCGAACGCTGGGGCTTCGGTGCGGCGGGGCCGGTCGCTGCGGTGCCCGAGATCGCACCGCCCGATGCACCGCCTGACATTGCCTTCGATGCCGCGGCGGCGCGCGTCCGGCGCGGGACGGGGGCGGCGCTCGACCTGTCGGGGATCGCCAAGGGATTCGGCGCCGATCTTGCTGCCGAGCAGCTGCTCGCGAGCGGGGTGCGCCATTTCCTGATCGAAGTCGGGGGCGAATTGCGCGGCGAGGGGCTGCAGCCCGACGCACAGCCCTGGTGGGTCGATGTCGAGCCGCCGCCCGGCCAGTCGCTCGCGCCCTGGCGGCTCGCGCTGCACGACCTGTCGGTCGCGACCTCGGGCAATTACCGGCGCGGCTTTACCGACGGCTGCCGCCATTATTCGCACAGCTTCGATCCGCGCAGCGGGCGCCCGCTCGTCAACGGCGTGGCATCGGTGACGGTGGTGCATCGCAGCTGCATGATCGCCGACGGCTGGGCGACCGCGCTCACCGTCGTTGGTCCTGAGCAGGGCATGGCGCTTGCCGATGCGCAGGGTCTTGCGATGCAGATGATCGCGGACGGCCGCGAATATGTCTCGCGTGAGTGGCGCGCGATGCTGGATTAGGAACGCCAGGCCTTCAGGCGTCGGCCCATTGGCGCAGCAGATTGTGATAGACGCCGGTCAGACGGACGACGGTCGGATCGCCCTGACCCATTGCCGCGGCGGCGCCCTGAACCCCTAGGTCGAGGTCGAACAGCAGGTTGCGCTGCGCCTGATCGCGGATCATCGACTGAATCCACATGAAACTGGCGACACGGACGCCGCCCGTGACCGGTTCGACGCGGTGAACGGTGCTCGACGGATAGAGGATGAGGTGGCCGGCGGGGAGCTTGACGCCGGGCGCATCGGCCATGCCGTCGATGACCAGGCCTCCGCCTTCATAGCTGTCTGGGTCGGTCAGAAACAGCGTCGCCGACAGGTCGCTGCGAATCCGGAAATCGGTGCCGCGGCGCATCCGCACGGCATTGTCGATATGATCGCCGAACGCCTCGCCGCCCGAATAGCGGTTGAAGAAAGGCGGATAGATTTTGAGCGGCAGCGCCGCCGCCATGAACAGCGGCGAGCGGCCGAGCGCGTCGATCACCATTCGGCCCGCCTCGACCGCCGCGTCGCCGAATTCGGGAAGCTGCTGGTTGCGCTTGGCCAGTGCCGCCTGCGGTCCCGACGTCTCGTTGCCGTCGATCCAGTCGGCGCGGTCGAGGATGGTGCGGAGCGCCTTGACGCCCTCGGCATCGATGAGGTCGGGAATGATGCGGATCATGCGCGTTACTAAGCCGAAAAGCCCGGGCGCGGCAATCGCCGCGCCCGGGGTTGCAATCAGAATTTGTAGAAGAGGCTGAGGACCGCCGAGCGTTCCTCGCCGGGCGTCGCCCAGCCGCCGGTGACGACGCCGGTGGTGCTGTTCACATTGTTGCGCACGCCGGTGTAATAATCCTCGTTGGTCAGGTTCGACACATTGAGCTGCGCCACCAGACCGTTGCCGAATTCATAGGACACGAACGCGCGGTGGATCAGATAATCGTCGACGAAATATTGCGAGCGCTGCGCCATGTTGCGCTGGCTGGTCGCAAAGCTGCCCTGATAGGTCAGGCCATAGCCAATCTGCAGCCCGAACGGCAGCGTGTAGGTGGTGAACAGGCTGCCCGAATGTTTCGGGGTCTGGATCAGCCGGTCGCCCGCCTGCGGATCGGGCAGCGCGGCGCTGTTGGTGCAGGTGCCGCCGCCGGGGTTGGCGATGCAATAGTCCGACACGCTCTGCCGCACCGTTCCGTCGAGATAGGTGTAATTGGCGAAGATCGACCAGTTGGGCGTGATCGCGCCGGTCAGGCCGAGCGCGAAGCCGTCGACGCGCGACTTGCCGTCGAGCACCTGCAGCGAGCTGGGCAGTGAGGCGTCGTTCGACGGCACGCGGTAATTGCTGCGTTCGTTGCGGAACAGAGCGGCGGTGAGCAGCAGCTTCTTGTCCATGAGCTCGGCCTTCGCCCCGATCTCGTAAGTGCGGCCGCTTTCGGGCGCGACATCGCAATTGGTGCCGCAGCCGAGCCGGACCGTCGCCGACGACGGCGTCTTGCTGTTGCCATAGGCAGCATAGAGGCTGACATTTTCGACCGGGTGGAACACCGCGCCGACGCGATAGGAAAAGAGATTTTCGTCGCTTATCTGGTCGGCGCCGCGGGTGTAGACCGCGCCGGTTGCGGGCGTCGTTATGGTGTCCGCGCGGAATTTGGCGCGCGAATTTTCATAGCGCAGCCCGGCGTTCAGTTCAAACATCGGCGACAGCTCGAGCGTGTCGAAGGCGTAAATCGCCCAGCCGCGCGTATCGCCATAGCTGTTGCCGGTGCGGACATAATTGACCGGGCCCGACCAATAGGTGTCGGGGTTCGACAAGCTGATCGGTCCCTGCACGGGATTGGGCGTGGCGCCGCCCGCGTTGCGCAGCAATTGCGCAACCTCGATCGAATAATCCTCCTGGCTCAGCGAGCCGCCGATGACCAGCGTGTTGTGGATGCCGCCCTGGGTACCGCTGACGATGGTGAGGTCGGTCTGGTTGTAGAGCAGTTCGTTGAGCTGATCGCGGACCAGTCCGCGCGGTCCGGCGGGGTAATAATTGCCCGGCATATCCTGGCCGCTGGGGCAGGGGACGCCGACGGTCGCATCGGTCGCCGCACCGATCGGCTGCAGGCCGCTGGCCAGGCAGAAGACACCCTGCGGCGCGCTCGTCTGGCTATCTTGGTGGACGCGCTGCCAACGCGTGAGGTTACGGATCGACACGGCATCGCTGAACGCGTGGCGGAAGGTTGCGGTGAAGCGGTCGACCTTGGTCTTCTGTTCGTCCAGATTGACGATGCCGAAATAGGAGCTGTCATCGACCCCCGGCAGCGGGCCATCGTTCACGCCGCTCAGGAAATAGGGGACGCCATAGATCGGCGTGTTGTCATCATCCTGGTGAATATAGGCGAGGGTCAGGCTGGTGTCGCTGTCGACGCCGATGGTGATCGATGGCGCCACGCCCCAGCGCTGATAGGATTCGACGTCGCGGCCGGGCACGTCATTTTCATGATACATGGCGTTGAGGCGCACCGCGATCAGCTCGCTGAGTCGCCAGTTGCTGTCGACCGCCGCCCGATAATAATTGTCGGTGCCTACCGCGGCCTGCACCGTCGTCGCATCGCGCGCGAAGGGAATCTTGCTGACGAGATTGATCGTCCCGCCGACGCTGCCCGATCCGTTGAAGACCGAGTTGGCGCCGTTGTAGACTTCGATCTGCTGGAGGTTGAACGGGTCGGTCCGGCTGTATTGTGCGCTGTCGCGCACGCCGTCGACGGTGATGTCGTTGCTCGCCGAATAGCCGCGCAGGTTGATCGAATCGCCATAGCCGCCGCCGCCTTCGCCCGCGCCGAAGGTGATGCCCGGAATCGTCGAAAGCGCGTCGCGCAGCGTGAGCAGATTCTGCTGCCTGATCTGTTCCTCCGACACCACGGTCACCGTCTGCGGCGTGTCGACGATCGGCGCGGTCGATTTGGGCGTTTCCACCGCGACGCCATTGGTGCCGGTGACGATGATATTTTCCCGATAGCCGGGCGCATCCTGCGCATCGTCGGCGGTCGCGGCAAGCGCGGGCGCGCTGACGAGGCTGCCGACGCAGGAGAGAGCGAGGAAAGAAACAGGCTTCACGGTGTTACCCCCTTATGGTTGTTGTTGGGAGTCCGCTATTGAGAGTCGTTCGCAGAGTCAACAATAATGCGAATCGTTCGCGATAATGTCGCGACTTTGTCGCAGGTGGTGGTAGTGATCGGGGTGTGGCTACGCCTGCGGGGCGGTGACTAGCGCCGTGGCTCGAGCCACCAGCTCTGCCGCCAGCCATAAGGGCTGGCGACGAATTCGCCGCGCGCATTGGTCGCGGGCCGGAAGCGAAAGCGCGCCTCGATCAGCCGGCACGTGGT
>Ga0187809_10001629_pt1 | contig 10194 bp, 7 predicted proteins | sample NC_wetland_sal_i_8_FD_132415 | JGI IMG/M metagenome (GOLD analysis project Ga0187809, IMG submission 132415) | Wetland sediment microbial communities from Neuse River Estuary, North Carolina, USA - ASW_4 | ecosystem: Environmental > Aquatic > Freshwater > Wetlands > Sediment | place: USA: North... | reverse complement strand
GGCAGGCTCCGCGCCCTTGGTCAGCGCCCCGGCGCCGGGATCGCCGGGGGCGTCAGGCCCAGGCCGCGCGCCGTGGCGCAGATCGCCGCCCAGGTCTCGCTCTGCAGCGGAATGCCATCGGCCAGCCGCTGCGCCCGGGTGCGTGCCTCCGGCTCGCCCGGGATCAGCACCTCGCCCTCCCGTTCGGCCGGACGCGACGCCTTGACGTAATCCGCATAGTCGCGCGCCGCGGCCTCGAACTGCGTCGCACCGAAACTGCCCGGCGACAGGTAGATCGACAGCATGCCGTTGGCGATGCGCGAGCGCTTGCCGCCGGGGATCGGCCCCGACGTGCCGCCGCCGGTCAGGCAGCCGGCCAGGATCTCGCACATGAACGCCAGGCCGGAGCCCTTGTGCTCGCCGAACGTGCGCAGTGCGCCGGCGCCCTGCGCCGAGTCCCGCACATGGGTGCCCTCGATCGGCCCGTACAGCGTGCGCGGATCGGACGACAACGTGCCGTCCGGCTCGATCAGCGAACCAGCCGGCACCGGCTTGCCGCCGTTGGATGCGACCAGCACCTTGCCCTCCGCCACCAGCGAGGTGGCGAAGTCCAGCACGATCGGCCCGTCCGCCGTCGGCACGGTGATGCACACCGGATTGGTGGAGAAGCGCCGGTCCACCCCGCCGAACGGCGCCACCAGCTCGCCCTGCTTCACGTTGACGAAGTGCAGCGAGATCAGGCCGGCCGCCGCCGCGCGCTCGCCCCAGTCGCCGATGCGGCCGATATGGCCGGAATTGCGCAGGCCGATCACCGCCAGACCATGCTGCTTCGCCTTGGCGACGCCGAAATCCACCGCCAGCGGACCGATCGTCTGCCCGAGCCCGAAATTGCCGTCGACGATCGCGTGGGTCGGCGTGTCGTGCACCACGGTCAGCGTCTGGCCGGCCAGCACCTTGCCTTCCTGCAGCCACTGCACATAGCGCGGCGTGCGGATCACACCGTGGCTGTCATGCCCGGTCAGGTTGGCCGACAGCAGATGGTGCGCCACCTGTTCGGCTTCCGCGCGCTCGCAGCCGGCAGCGGCATAGATATCGGCGATGAACCCGCGCAGCAGGTCCACCGGAACGGTGGTGGTTTCGTAGGGCATGGGTGATTCCGGGGGGCTTGCACAAACAAAACCCCTTCCCGTTACGGAAGGGGGGAAGGGGAGGGGACTGCGCGACAGCCCCCGCCCCCAGGCTTGATCCGCTTCGCCGCTCAAGCCCGCAAGGGGAGGGGAGAAGCGTCCTTGGCTTACGTCAGACGACCCGGCCGGTGTCCGGCTCCATCAGGTGCATCTGGTTCAGGTCGGCGGTCAGCGGCAGCATCTCGTTCGGTTCAGCGCGGGTGGCCGGATCGACCCGGGCGCAGACCGGCTCGCGGTTGACGAAGAAGTGGACCATGGTTTCCATGCCCATCGGCTCCACCACGTCCACCGGCAGTTCCACGCGGGCCCAGCCCGGCTTGCCGTTCTCGTGGTATTCGAACAGGTGCTCCGGGCGCAGGCCCATGACCATCTCACGGCCCTTGTACTTGCCATAACGGTCGGTCTTTTCCGAAGGCACCGGCAGCACGATCTGGTCGGTGACGCGCACCGCCAAGCCGCCACCCGGCCCGTCCTGCACGCGCACCGGCAGGAAGTTCATCGCCGGCGAGCCGATGAAGCCGGCAACGAAGCGGGTCGCCGGGTTGTGGTACAGCTCCTGCGGCGAGCCGACCTGCTCGATGATGCCGCCATTCATCACCACCACGCGGTCGGCCAGGGTCATCGCCTCCACCTGGTCGTGCGTCACGTACACCGTGGTGGTCTTCACGGTCTGGTGCACCTTCTTGATCTCGGTGCGCATCTGCACGCGCAGCTTGGCGTCCAGGTTCGACAGCGGCTCGTCGAACAGGAACACCTTCGGGTTGCGCACGATGGCGCGCCCCATCGCCACGCGCTGGCGCTGGCCGCCGGACAGGGCGCGCGGCTTGCGGTCAAGCAGCGGCGCGATGTCCAGGATGCGCGCCGCCTCGTCCACCCGCCGCTTGATCTCGTCCTTGCTGAACTTCCGCAGTTTCAGCCCGAACGCCATGTTGTCGAACACGCTCATGTGCGGGTACAGCGCGTAGTTCTGGAACACCATGGCGATGTCCCGGTCGCGCGGCGGCACGTCATTGACGATGTCGCCGCCGATCGAGATCTCGCCGTCCGAAATCTCCTCCAGCCCGGCGATCATCCGCAGCGTGGTGGACTTGCCGCAGCCGGACGGACCGACCAGGACGACGAACTCGCGATCCTCGATCTCGAGATCGATGCCCTTCACCGCCTGCACACCACCGTCATAGACCTTGACGACCTTCCGAACGGACACTGAAGCCATTTTCCTAATCTTCCCTCGGTTGAGTTGCTGGGGCTAGCCCTTGGTGGCGCCGGCGGTCAGACCGGCAACATAGTAGTCCATGAGGAACGCGTAGATCAGGATGGGCGGCAGCGAAGCCAGCACGTTTGCCGCCATGATCTTGCCCCATTCAAACACGTCGCCGCGGATCAGGTCGCTTACGATTCCGACAGTCAGCACCATTTGACCTGACGTGTAGAGATAGGCCAGCGGGTAGAGGAACTGGCCCCACGCCACCGTGAAGGCGAAGATCGTCGCCGCGATGATGCCGGGCATCGCCACGGGAATGAAGATCCTGAACAGCATCTGCAGGTAGCCGGCGCCGTCGATCAGCGCGGCTTCGTCCAGCTCCTTGGGGATCGAGCTGAAGTAGCCGATCATGATCCAGGTGCAGAAGGGGACCGCCAGGGTCGGATACAGCAGCACCAGGCACCAGTAGCTGTTGATCAGGTGCAGCCAGCCGACGATCTGGAACAGCGGCAGGAACAGCAGGCTGGCGGGGACCAGGTAGGTCAGGAACACGCCGGTCGCCAGCGTCTGGCTGCCCCAGAAGCCCATGCGCGCCAGGCTGAACGCCGCCAGGATCGCGATCGACATGCTGACCACCACGGTCAGCACGGTGACGATCACCGAGTTCAGGTAGTACTGCTGGAAATTCGGGTAGGTGATCAGGTACCAGAAATTCGCCAGCGTCGGATGGTGCGCGTACCAGGGATTGCCCTGCTGCGCGGAAATTTCCGCCGAGGTCTTCAGGCTGGTCATCAGCATGTAGAACGGCGGCACCAGGAAGATCACCACGAACACCGCCAGGGCGATGTAGCTGCCCCACAGCGCCCATTGGCGCTGCCGGTGCAGGCTGTGGCGGCGGCTGAGATGGGCGGCTCTCGCCTCCTCGAGTGTCGTGGCGCTCATGCCGCGATCTCCTTGCTGCGACGCGTCACACCGCGCAGGACGAAGAACGCGGCAACGGCCAGGATGGGGAACATGAACAGGCTGTCCGCCGCACCCAGCGGGATGTCGCCCGACTGGATACCGACCTGGAAGGCGTAGGTGGCGAACACGTGCGTCATGTCCTGCGGTCCGCCGGAGGTCAGGATGCGGACGATGTCGAAGTCCGCGAAGGTGACGATCAGGCTGAACAGCACGGTGATGGCGATGATGTTGCGCATCATCGGCAGAGTGACGAACAGCAGCTTCTGCACCGCGCCGGCGCCGTCGATCGCCGCCGCTTCATACAGCTGCTCCGGCACTGACTTCAGCGCCGCCAGGTACATGATCATGAAGAACGGCGTGCCGTACCAGACATTCACCGCGATGGTGCAGAACCGGGCGATCCAGCCGACGCCGAGCCAGGGGACGGAGGCGATGCCGATCTTGTTCAGCAGCCAGTTGAGTGCCGAATAGGACGGGTCGAACATCCACCACCAGGTCAGCGTGGACAGCGCCAGCGGGATAACCCACGGCACCAGCAGCAGGCCGCGCCAGATGCGCTGGTTCTTGCCCGGGATGTTGTGCATCAGGTGCGCCATGACGAACCCGATCAGTGCCTTGAAGACCACCGAGGTGACCGCGAACAGGCAGCTCTGGAAGATCACCAGCTGGAAGGTGTGCCGCTTCAGCAGGAACGTGAAGTTGCTCAGACCAATGAACTTGGTCATGTGCTTGTTCAGCATGCTGAGGTAGATGGCATAGAACGCCGGATAGATGACGAACCCGGCGACCAGCAGGATCAGCGGCAGGCACAGCAGGAATCCGATCGTCGATCGCCGCTGGGAAAACCGCTTCAAAGTACTCCGTCGCTGCGTCGTGGCGCCTGCCGACGAGATTGCTCCGACCGGGACGCTTGAACCATCAGCCATTGCTTCCTCCCTACCGCCTGGGGTCCGGTGCGGGCCGGGTGATCCCGGTCCCGCACCGTCCCGCTCAGCGGGTGAAACCTTCCAACTCGTCGGATGCCCAGGCAATCACCTGATCCACCGACTGACCACTCTGCAGTTTCGCCAGCATTGTCGGCATTGTGCCGCGATTGTAAATCTGCACCGCGATATCCGGCGGCGCCGGGGATGCCGCGATGTGCGGGGTTGCCTTGTGGAACGGCCGGATCGGGTAGTTGTACACTGTCCCCTTCGGCGGCTCCACTTCTTCCCACACCTTGAAGTTCAGCATGGAATCGAAGGGCGGGATGTCGTAGCCGGCCACCGCATCGCAGCGGGCCTGCACGTTATCCGCCTGCATCAGATACGCGATCAGTTCCTTTGCCGCGGTCTTGTTCGGGCTGAACTGCCAGATGCCCCAGAAGAACGGCAGGTACGGTGTGAAGCGGCCTGCCGGTCCCTTGGGCGCCTGAAAGGTCCAGGTGTCCGCCGCCACTTTCGGCGCGTCGCGCTTGGCCACTGCCCAGGCCGAGGGCGGGTTCCAGATCAACGCCGCCTTGCCGGAGATCAAGGCCCGGTTGTTGGAAGCGTCGTCGAAGCTGACCGCGTCCTGCGTGAGGAACTTGACCAGCTTCTGGCCGTATTCCAGCGCCTGGCGGACCTTGTCGGACTTCACGGTGAGGTTGCCGTCCTTGTCCACCAGGTCGGCGCCGAACGCCGCGAACAGCGCGCCGGCAGTGTCCACCGAGTCCGAGGTGGTGCCCAGGCCGATGCCGAAGGGCATGCCCGCCTTGGCGCAGGCCTCCGCCGCCTTCAGATGCGCATCCCAGGTCCAGTTGTCCTGCTCCGCGGTGTACTCGGGCCTGGCCGGGTACATCGCCTGCACGTCGATGCCGGCCTTCTCCTTCAGCACGCTGATCCGCGCGCTCGGGCCCTTGTTCTGCGTGCCGGTGCTGGTCGGCACCGCCAGCCAGTGGCCCTGCTTGTTCTTCGCCAGGTACTCGCAGACGTTGTTCACCGGCCCATACTTGCCGGTGAGCTGCTGCATCACGTCATCGACCGGCTCGAGCTTGTCGGAGTGGTTGTGCACTTCCCAGGTGGGGAACTGCTCGATGTCGTGTCCGGTCTGCGCCTGAGCCTCGGCGGCGATGGTCAAGATGTTCTTCTGGCCGTTGGAAGTGATGAAGTCGGCCCGCACGTCCACCTGGTGCTGCTTCGCCCAGGCATCCACCTGCTTTCTCATGATCACGTTGCCGTCGGGCACCCAATGGTCCCAGAAAGCAACGGAAAGCTTCCCGGCAGCGCGGCCGGAACGGATATGCACCAAGGGCAGTGCGGTAGCGGCGGCACCCACTTTCAGTGCCTGACGGCGGGTCAATCGATTCGAGTCTGTAAACCTCACGGAATCCACGTCCCTTCAGCTACGTCACAGCGGGCGAGCCCGCTGCTTCGAATGAAAGCCCTGGCACGCGCGCGTCGGGGGTGTCCCGACACTGCCCGGGCTGCGACCGGTCCGATCGCAGGGTCGTGGTGCCGTCGATTTGACCGCTTGTAAATGGGGGTAGCCGGAAGCGCGCCAATCCGCAGCCTGCCATGCCCCGCCCGGCATCCTGCAGGATGCTGAGTCTGGCTGGCAGTGTCACGCGAGACGGCTGCTGCCCCCGCTTTCGTCAAACGCACCTCCGGCCAGCTCTTCGTTTTGCTGGCATTATGAAGCCTGTCCCGTTCCAGCGGTATGCCGCTGTCCGGCCGGGCCGGCTGGGCGATTCCAGGAATCGCCGCTGCCGAAGCCCACCGGTTTTTTTGATCGTCGTTAACGCTACCCAAACGTGAAGCGCCGCGCAACGCCGGTCTGCACCGGCGGGCGCGGCGCCCATGGATCAGCGCAGATAGCCGGAGATCTCGTCCTTCGCCCAGGCCACGACCTGCTTGATGGATTGCCCATTCTGCAACCGGGCCAGCATCTGGTTGTGCACGGCGCGGTTATACACCTGCACCGCCACATCCGGCCGCGCCTCCGACGCCGTCAGGCTCGGCCTGGCGTTGTGCCAGGGCTGGATCGGGTAGTTGAACACCGTGCCCTTCGGCGGCTCCACCTCCGACCAGATCTTGAAGCTGTGCAGATTGGCGTACGGCGGAATGTCGTAGCCGGCGACGTGGTTGTCACGCTCCTCGATCTGCTCCGGCTGCATCAGGTACTCGACCAGTTCCTTGCCGGCCGACTGGTTCTGGCTGAACTGCCAGACGCCCCAGAAGAAGGTCGCGGTCGGCATGAACCGGCCCTTCGGCCCGGTCGGCGCGGAGAACGTCCAGCAGTCTGCCGCGACCTGTGGCGCATCGCGCTTGGCCACCGCCCAGGCGGACGGCGGATTGAAGATGAGCGCGCTCTTGCCGGAGATCAGCGCCCGGTTATTCGACGCATCATCGAAGCTGCCCGCATCCTTCGGCAGGACCTTGACCCATTTCTGCGCGAACTCGAGGAACTGCATCGTCTCGGGCGAGTCGAAATGGAACTTGTCCTCGGCGTCGATCAGCTTGGCGCCGTAGGCATGGAACATCGCGCCGACCTGGTCGATGCCATCGGTGTTGTTGTTGCTGCCGATGCCCAGCGCGAAGGTCATGTTGTCCTTCTGCGCCAGCTCGGCGTACTTCAGCAGCGCATCATAGGTCCACGCGTCCTGCAGCTTGTTGTGGCCGGGCTTCGCCGGATACATCTCCTGCACGTCCAGCCCGTGCTTCTTGAACCAGCTGATCCGCGCGCACGGGCCCTTGTTCTGCGTGCCGGAACTGGTCGGCACTGCGATCCAGTGGCCTTTCTGGAACGCAAGGTATTTCGCGGTCTCGTTGGCGGCGCCGTTCTTCGCCTCCAGCCGCTTCATCACGTCATCCATCGGCGCCAGCGAGTTCCAGATGTTGTACACGTCCCAGTTGTAGAACGTGTAAACGTCGTGCCCGGTCTTCGCGGTGGATTCCGCCACGCCGGTGGTCTGCAGCTTGCCGCCGTTGCCGGTGATGAAGTCGGCGTTGACCTCGACCTTGTTCTTGGCGCCCCAGGCGTCGCACTGCTTCTTCATGATGTCGTTGCCGCCGGGTACCCAATGGTCCCAGAACCCGATGGCGACCTTGCCCGCCGCCCCGGCGGTGCGGATATGCACCAGCGGCAGCGTCGCCGCGGCGGCTCCCAGCTTGATCGCTGAACGGCGTGAAACCTTTTGTTTTTGCATTGACGTGCTCTCCTCCTGCGGTCCGGTTTCGCCGGCCGCTTCTATTGACCTCACTGCACTTGTTCCGGCGGTTGCGCTCCGCCTGGGAATTTCCCCGCACATGCCGACGGTTGCATCCGAAAGCATGCTGCCGGTTTGCGGCCGGTCCGTCCTGTCCGGCCGGGTATCGGCGGGGTACGACGGGCCGGTGCACAAAGCCGCACCGGCCCCGCCCCGCCGATCAATCCCTGCGCCGTATCAGCGCATGAACCCTTCGATCTCGTCCTGGGCCCAGGCGAGAACCTGCGGGATCTTCTGGCCCTGCTTCAGCCGCGCCATCATCTGGTTGTGGATCGCGCGGTTGTAGATCTGCACGGCGACGTCCGGTGACGCCTCGGCTGCCGTCAAACTCGGCTGCTCGTGGTGCCAGGGGCGGATCGGGTAGTTGTACACCGTGCCCTTCGGCGGCTCCACTTCCTCCCAGACCTTGAAGTCGAGCAGCCCGGCATAGGGCGGGATGTCGTAGCCGGAACTGGCGATGCAGCGCTCCTCGACCTGCTCCGGCTGCATCAGGTATTCCACCAGCTCCTTCGCGGCGGTCTTGTTCGGGCTGAACTTGAACACGCCCCAGAAATAGCTCAGCGTCGGCACGAAGCGCCCCTTCGGGCCGGCCGGCGCGGCAAACGTCCAGCAATCCGCCGCCACCTGCGGCGCGTCACGCTTCGCCACCGCCCAGGCCGAGGGCGGATTCATGATCAGCGCGCTCTTGCCGGAAATCAGCGCGCGGTTGTTCGATGCGTCGTCGAAGCTGACCGCATCGGCCGGGTAGAACTTCGCCAGCTTCTGCGCGTATTCCAGGCACTGCTGCATCGCGTCGGATTTCAGCTGCATCTTGCCGTCCGCATCCACCAGCGTGGCGCCGAAGGCCTTGAACAGCGCGCCGTGCATGTCGGTCGCATCGGTGTTGCCGCCGCCGCCCATGCCCAGGCCGAAGGTCATGTTGTCCTTCGCCGCCAGCTCCGCATATTTCAGGAACGCGTCGTAGGTCCACGCCTTCTGCATCTCGTTCTCGCCGGGATGCGCCGGGTACATCGCCTGCACGTCCAGCCCCTGCTTCTTGAACCAGCTGATGCGCGCGCAGGGCGGCTTGGTCTGCGTGCCGGAGCTGGTCGGCACCGCCACCCAGTGGCCCTTCGCCTTCGCCAGGTAGGCGCAGGTCTCGTCCACCGCGCCGTTCTTGGCCGCCAGGCGCTGCATCACGTCGTCCAGCGGTTCCAGCGCGTCGGCGACGTTGTAGACGTCCCAGTTGAAGAATGCGAGCGCGTCATGCCCGGTCCTCGCCTGCGCCTCCGCCACGCCGGTCAGCTGCAGCTTGTTGCCCGTGCTGGTGATGAAGTCCGGTTGCACATCGACCTTGTTCTTGGCGCCCCAGGCGTCAACCTGCTTCTTCATGACGTCGTTGGCGCCGGGAACCCAGTGATCCCAGAATCCGATATTCACCTTCCCCGCGGCTCCGGCGGTGCGGATATGCACCAGCGGCAGCGCAGAGGCGGCAGCACCCAGCTTCAGGGCGTTGCGGCGAGACAGCCTTGTCGGCGTCGGCATACGTTAGTCCCCCTTGTGCGGCCCACGTGTCCGGCGGCCGCGGCGTGATTGACGTGTTGTCGTATCGTCCGGCGGTTCGGTTCCGCCTGTTACGCCGGCAGGCCAGTGCGCCCGAATGCCTTCGGCGCCTGGTCTCGTTCGGCCGGAATCTGCTCCGGCCAGGATTGGGTGGGGTCGTTATTCGGATCGCTACAATTCGCGGCCGAACCCCCAGCCGATCAGTGGCTCAGGCTGGTGCGCCGCATGCAGTGGGCGCGGTGCATCGCCAGTGCCGTGTTTACGAGTGCCGTGTTTACCAGTGCCGTGTTCAGGAGCCGGTTCGCCGCCGGCCAAATCTCCCCCGGTTCGCAGGGCGGTTGTCCCACCCGCTCTTGTCCATGCGTAAAACGAGTGTCGGTGAAAAAACGCGGCAGTGCAACGCCTTCCGGGGCGCGGCGGGCGCCCGGTGTATCGCAGCGTGAGATTCGCCCCGGATTTGCGCTCAGGCCCGGGACAACACTTCGGGGTTCACCACGCGCACCGGCTTGCCTTCAAGAAACGCCAGCGCGTTCTCCAGGCTCTGCGGGTAGAACTGTTCCCAGGTCTCGCGCACGCCGTAGCCCAGATGCGGCGTCATCACGGTGTTCGGCACGCTGCGCAGCGGATGCTCCGGCGGCAGCGGCTCGCGGTCGAATACGTCCAGCGCAGCGACGATGCGGCGGGCCCGCAGCGCGTCCAGCAGCGCGGCTTCATCGATGATCGGGCCGCGTGAGGTGTTCACCAGGATCGCGCCCTGCTTCATTCGCGCGATGTCCGCCGCGCCGATCAGCCCGCGCGTGCGGTCCGACAGCACCAAATGGATGCTGACCGCATCGGAGCCGGCGAGCAGTTCGTCCTTGGATGTCAGGGTCGCGCCGGCCGCCCTGGCCTTTTCCGCGGTGAGGTTCTGGCTCCAGGCCAGCACGGTCATCCCCAGCGCGTTGCAGTAGCGCGCCATGAACGTGCCGAGGCGGCCGAGGCCAATGACGCCGATCGTCTTGCCGGCGAGGGTGATGCCGACCGGGACGCCTTGCTGGAACTTGCCGCCGCGGATGTTGGCGTCGCCGGAGGGGATGCCGCGCGCCGCGGCCAGC
>Ga0187809_10001627_pt1 | contig 10219 bp, 14 predicted proteins | sample NC_wetland_sal_i_8_FD_132415 | JGI IMG/M metagenome (GOLD analysis project Ga0187809, IMG submission 132415) | Wetland sediment microbial communities from Neuse River Estuary, North Carolina, USA - ASW_4 | ecosystem: Environmental > Aquatic > Freshwater > Wetlands > Sediment | place: USA: North... | reverse complement strand
TTGCCAGCACGGCCGGGATAAGTCACTAAATCGCTCGTTAGCGTCTAGCGTTCGTTAGACGCTCGGTATCGATTCCAGAACGTGGGCCGCCAATAGTAGAGTCGTTCATCGTGAGCGGGCGCGCGTTCGCGGTCCGCCGCATCCCAGTCCGGGAACGCATCGCGCAGTCGATCGATCGGTCGCCACTCTGGATCACGCCGATCACTCGCTGCAGGCGGCCGAGTGAAACCGGAAGGGAGGTCGGCAAAGGCAGCCGCGTAAGCGCGCTGTGCATCCAGGAGCGTCTGCCCGCTGGCACCGCCGGCGAGTGTAGTCGCGAACTCCAGCTGAAGCCCGTCATCCTCCCAAAAGCAGATCTCACAGATCTCGTACGACCCCGGGCGGCCCATGGAACATCAGGAAGCCGCAGCAAGGGCATGGATACACAGCGTCCTTCATTCCCGAGTATACTGAAGCCCCCGAATAGCACAAAGTGCTTGCTTCGGCGCCTCTCGCGGCGAACATTAGAGCCCCAAGGCCGTCCCCTCGTTGAGCGGCACACCGCCGCCGCCGGACCCTAACCCGGTCCCAAGCGACTCGCCCCGCACGCCTAACCATAATGAAACCCAAAGAACTCACCATCCGCGGGCTCGTGCTCGGTGTGCTCATCACCACGCTCTTCACCGCGGCCAACGTCTACCTCGGTCTCAAAGTCGGCCTCACCTTCGCCTCCTCCATCCCCGCCGCCGTCATCTCCATGGCGGTCCTCAGCGTCGTCAAAGATTCCACGATTCTCGAAAACAACATCGTCCAAACCGTCGCCTCCGCCGCCGGCACACTCTCCGCCATCATCTTCGTCCTGCCGGGCCTCGTCATCGTCGGATGGTGGACCGGATTCCCCTTCTGGCAATCCTTCCTCATCTGCGTGAGCGGCGGCGTCCTCGGCGTCCTCTTCACCATTCCGCTGCGCCGCGCGCTCGTCACCACCTCCGATCTGCCCTACCCCGAAGGCGTCGCCGCGGCCGAGGTCCTCAAAGTCGGATCGGGCACGCGCGGTGAAGTCAAAGACGATACCGGCGAAGCCAAGGAGGGACTGGTGGCCGTCATCCTGGGCTCCGTCACCTCGGCGGGCCTCGCGATCCTGACCGGCACGCGCATCGTGGCCGGCGGCCTAACGGGATACCTCTCGTTGGGCACCAGCGCCGCCACCGGATACGACTTCGCGTGGTCCCTGGCCCTCCTCGGCGCCGGACAGCTCGTCGGACTCTCCGTCGGCATGGCGATGCTCGTCGGTCAAATCATCTCGTGGGCGATTGCCGTCCCGATCCTCACGTCCGCACAACCCGCAGCGGCCGGCGTCAGCATGGCCGTCCACACCGCCACCGTCTGGCGCACGCAAGTCCGCTTCCTCGGCGCGGGCACGATCGGCATCGCGGCCATCTACACGCTCGCTCGGTTAGCCCGTCCCGTCGTTGCCGGTCTCGTGACCACGTTGTCTGCATCGAAAGCCGCACGCACCACCGACGATCGCGATCGCGACCTCTCTCCCCCGTGGATCATGACGCTCGCCGCGGTCTGCGCCGTGATCGCAGGTTGGCTCGCGTTCTCGTTCGCACGCTCCACTGTGCTCGCGCACGACGCGGTGTTGCTCACCCTCATCTCGGTGCCGTTCGTCATCATCGTCGGATTCGTCATTGCCGGCATCTGCGGCTACATGGCAGGGCTCATCGGCGCGTCCAACAGCCCGATCTCCGGCGTGGGCATCCTTTCGATCGTCGTCTGTGCATCGCTCTTCGCCGTCGCCGTTAGGCCGTCGGCCGATGCGCGGCCCGCACTCATCGCGATGTCGCTGTTCGTCACCGCCATCGTCTTCGCCTGCGCGACGATCTCCAACGACAACCTGCAAGACCTGAAAACCGGGCAGCTCGTCGGCGCCTCGCCGATGCGCCAGCAGATCGCGCTCATCGTCGGTGTCGGCGCCGGCGCGGCCGTCGTGCCGTGGGTATTGAATCTCCTCGCGAAGGCGTACGGATTTGCCGGCGCGGCAAACGTCGGCGTGCTCGCACATAATCCGCTTCCCGCTCCCCAAGCCACACTCATTTCGGCGCTTGCGACGGGCGTGATTGGCGGACACCTCGATTGGAATATGATCGGCGTCGGTGCCCTCGTTGGCATCGCACTCATCATCCTGGATGAGATTCTCGGCGTGATGCACAAGTTGCGCATCCCGCCGCTCGCCGTGGGCATCGGCATTTACCTGCCGATGTCGGCCACGTTCGCGGTCATCATCGGCGCCATTCTGTCGCACTGGTACGCACGCCGCACGCGCAACACGCCCGACCCCGAGCGCGCCGAGCGTTTGGGGACGCTCGTGGCATCCGGATTGATCGTGGGCGAGAGCGTGTGGGGCGTGGTGAACGCCGGCCTCATCGTTGCGCTCGCCACCGAGGCGCCGATCGCGCTCGTGCCCGAGTCGTTCAGACCCGCGCCGTGGTTGGGCGTGTTGGCGTTCATCGGCATCGTCATCTTCCTGTACCGATGGATGCTCAAACGCTCGATGACGGCGCCGCGAGCCGCGCAACGCGCCAACGCCGCGTAGGTCGAACGATCACGAACTCTAGAACGGGTCGCGAAGATACGTGAAGCGGCGACGATCGCGTCGAGCATGACACCGTTCGCCGCTGCCGAACCGGCCGCGCGTCCTAACGCTCATCCGAGCCCCGTATGAAGACGCACACCAATTATCTCACGTTCAACACGAAACGCCGGCAGGAAATCATCGACATCACCGACGACGTCGAACAGTGTCGCGCAGGGGCCGGCATCACCGACGGCTTCGTGCTCGTATCCGCGATGCACATCTCGGCGTCGGTGTTCGTGAACGACCACGAGCCCGGATTATGGCAAGACATCCTCGACTGGCTCGAGCAGTCGATCGCGCCGTGGGATCCCAAGCGATACCGGCACAACGAGACCGGCGAAGACAATGCAGCGGCGCACCTGCGGTCGCTCACGATCGGACACGAAGTGATCGTGCCGGTAACCGGAGGCCGCCTCGACCTCGGCCCCTGGCAGCGCATTTTCTACGGCGAGTGGGACGGGCGCCGGCCGAAGCGCGTAATCCTCAAGGCCATGGGTGCATAAGCGGCCGCGCAGCGTTAGGCAGCCAGCCCGGTGTACTCACGCTTGGCGCGGGTGAAGGCGTCATAGAGCCGGCGGTGCGCGGACAAGGAGTACTCGTCATCGCGCGTCTCGTAATCGCGCACCCAGGCGAGCAGAAACTCCAAGCGCGCGTCTTGCTCGGCTTTCGTTGCGTACTTGTGCGGCTCCCACGGCCGCGCGCGGCAGTTGGCCACGCACGCCTCCACTCCGGGATTGAGGAACCGCAGCTCGGAGGCGTGCGGCAGCGCCACGCCTAACAGGCTGGCATAGCATCCTTCCACCACCCACGCTGGGTTCGCGGCGACGAACTCGCGGATCATCGCCGCGCTGTCGTCGATCGGCCGCCGGACGGCGACCTCCTGCCAGGCAAGGCTGTCGAGATCCAGATGCGGAATCCGGAGGTCAGCCGACAGCCGTGCGGCCATGGTCGATTTGCCGGACCCCGCGTTGCCCATGATCACGATGCGATGTATCACCGTCGCGTCACGCGGACTCCCGATCTAGTGGATTGCGTCAGAGTATTTGATCGCACCGACTGCCATAAGCGTCTGGTCTCTACGCCCATTGGGAAACGGACACAGCGCGGACACAGCGGGCAAGCACGGACCGCTCGGCTGCAGGGGAAAGTCAACAGCGATTACTGTTACAAAAGACACGCGGCGAAAGCGACCTCCTGCGAGCGCGTTGCCCCGCCCTGCAGCCGAGCGGTGGGTGCTTTGTCCGCTGTGTCCGCGCTTTGTCCGTTTCTTCATGAGCGTAGAGACCAGCTACGCGCCGAGTCCAGCGCACCGATGTCTGGGGTTGGATCGCTGCGAGCATCGCTGCCGCCTCGCCCGGTGCAATCATCATTTCGGACGCGATCCACTAGGTCCACCACGACTGCGCCTTACCAAGCTTCTTGGGGAACTTCGCGAGTGCCACGGAGGGCTCGCCCGGATCGCTGTCGACTTCACCGCGGTAAATCTCAGCGCCGCGATGATAGATGATGCGATAAAAGAAGTCGTTTCCTTCGGTGTCCGTCAGATCCTGCGGATAGCCCGCAGGGAGAGGTCCGATCGCGAAACCTCGGGCGATGTCGAACTCCGGACGCTCGTGGACCGGTAGCTGCACGAGCGGAACGAATGCTGTGTTGTTCGCCGACGTAACAACCGCTCTCCAGTTGACCAGCCAATGAATCCGACCGAGGATGACGAGACGCTGGGGTTTCGAATCCTTGGTGGCGGCCAGCCAAATGGTGAACCGATCGCCGCCGGTGATGTTGGTCAGGGTGCGATTCTGGTGATGCACGAGAAGGTCGAGCGGCAGCTCGAGCACCGGATCGTCGTCGGATTCGATCGTGACCGACACGCCGTGAAGAATGTCGGTCGAGTGTCCGTCATACGGGAGTTCACCGCCGCGGGAGTCCCGCATCGCCCGTCCCGGATCGCCCGGGTCCTTCGGCACGCTCCAAATTCGATCCTCCGTGCGGACATCTGGAAAGTAGTGACCGATCCGCGAGGAGCTGCTGATCTCCTGTATGAATCCGGCGCGCCACTTGCCGTTGACCAATTCTGCGGACCCATTGAGCGCGGTCGCCTTCACGGTGGCACTGAAGACGCTCAACGGTGTGTTGATGCGAACTCTGCGGTTCTCGATCGTCGGCTGAGGCTGCGGCCGATCGACGCGCGACGTGAGCGTGTACTCGAAGCGGATGCCGCTATCGTCGAAGGTGGCCATGCAGCCTCCTGTTGCGAATCATCAGCCAGCGATTGCAACGAATGTCGCGCGCGCCGGCTCACGCGCGCAACTCCATCCCACCCTTACGGCCCAATGCGTCACTGCCGCGTGAGCGTCACGCGTGCGAAGGGGCGACGTACCCCGCCGTCGTCGTTGTCCATATGCCATGCCCAACTGTCCGACGCGCGATCGTACACGAACGTGTTGTGGAACCGGCTGGTGGGCGAGCTTGTGAACACGAAGGGAATCGAGTCGGCGGCGGCCTGAGCTCCGGAAGTGGTCGGCCCAACACGTCAGATCGGCTTCGTCCCCACCGCACAGATCCAACCGCGCCGCGCGTTCTCGACGACGCGCACGTCGGCGAAACCGGCGTTCCTGAATAGCGCCTCGTGCTGGGCGACGTCGAGCGCCGCCATGCCGGTGAGCTGGCCCAATCGCTTGGCGTATCGCGCGTGCCGTCCGCCGTCGTAGAACTCGGCGATGATCACGAGCGTCCCGCCGGGCCGGAGCACGCGCCGGATCTCGCGCATCCCGTCGCCTAACGATTGCCACCAAAAGTGCGTCTCGACGGCGGTCGCCAGATGGAACGTCCCATCCGCGAACGGAAGCGTGGAGACCGTCGCGTCATCGATCGCCACTCGGCCTGACGCAATCGCGCGGCGGTTCGTCCGGCGCGAAACGGCGATGCTCGCGGGGGCGAAGTCGATGCCGTGGACACGACCCTCCGTCGCGCGCGCGGCGAGCTTGGCCACCGTCCGTCCGCCGCCGCAGCCCACGTCCAGAATCGTATCGCGCGCGCCGATCGACACCTGCTGCAGTCCCCAGTCGGTGAGCGCCGAGTGCCGCCGGTTCATCGACCAGACCGAGAGACGACCGAGCCAGCCGCGCGGCCGGCGGCACTGCGACATCGACTGCCTAACTTTGTCGCGGCGCAACGCAATGATCGGCATGGGGTCTCGACCTCGGTTTTTCGTGCTGGCCGGTGCGACGCTTCGGCGGGACGGCTGCTATTTCTTCTTCGTGCGTTTCGCTTCGTCGAGCTTGGCGAGAACGCCCTTCGGCGCCACCGCGCGATAACTCTCGGCCAGCCACTGCTCGAACGTCTCGATCGGCGCGTCGCGCGTGGCATCCACGTCGGCCGTCACCCACCCGTGCTTGCCGAGACCGTAGCCGGTCGGCTCCACGCTCGGCAGCTCCAGCGCCTCCGCCGAGGAATGCGGAAGCTTGACCGAGAACCGCACGCCTCTTCCCTCGGAGTGCAGAAACAGAAACACCTTTCCGCGCACCTTGAAGGCGCGCTCGCCCCACGGAAAATCTTCAGTGGTTTCGGGAAAAGCGAGCGCCGCGGCGCGCAATCGCCCGGCGAGCGACCGAGGATCAGGTTTGACGGGAGACACGCGTCGTCACACCTGATTGCTCAGTCCTTCTCGTGCTCGAGCGGGGCGACGCGGCCGGTCATCGCGTCCACGTTGACCTCGGTGATGCCTGGCTTCCCGGCAACCTTGATCTCAAATGAGTAGATCAGCTTGCCGTGCTCGCGCTCCAGCTCCAGGCTCCGGATCTTTCCGTTAGGCACCTGCGCCCGGGCGATCGCAGCCGCCCGCGACTCGGTGACTTTCGTTGCCCTGAGCAGCGAATCGGGAACGTCCCGCGTGTACGTCGGTGTCTGCGCCGCGCCGGTCACCGCCGCTCCAGCGAGCAGCGCCGAGGCATACAGCGTGATAGTGACGGTTCTCAATGGATTCCTCCTTCGAGTCGGCAGGTGTCGAGCGTCACGGTCAAACCTAGCCGCCCGAACCTGTCTGGCGCATTACACCGCGGCAGCCCGGCGATACCGCAGGTACACCACACCGTTGGGCAGCGCCGACGATTCGGCGAGTGTGAGATCGATGCGCTTCCCATCCGGAAACAAACGCTTGCCGCCGCCTAACGAAACCGGGTACATGTGCAACCGGTATTCGTCGACCAGGTCTTCCTGAATCAGCGTGTGGGCGAGCACGCTGCTTCCGTCGAGCAAAATGTTCTTCCCGGGTTCCTGCTTGAGCCGCTGCACCGCGCCCCGGACGTCATCCCGAATCAGCGTCGAGTTCCGCCATGCAGACGTCGAGGTCAGCGTGCGGGAGACCACGTATTTCTTGACGCCGTTCATGACGTCGCCGAACGGATCGCCGGCTTTCATCGGCTCGAAGGCGCCGCCGTGGATTTCCCAGGTCTTGCGGCCTAACAACAAGGCGTCCGATTCCGACATCGATTGAAAGAAGTGCGCGCCAATGTCGTCGTGCCAGTATGGCCAGGTCCATCCGCCCTGCGAAAACCCGCCCTCCGTGTCCTCGGTCGCACCGCCCGGCGCCTGGATCACGCCATCGAGCGTGATGAATTCAGCGACAATCAACTCTCTCATCGTTCCCTCTGCTCGGCGCGCCCGCTGCGTGAGGCGCGCATCAGTCGTCCACCGGCGTCCACCGCGCGTGGCGGGCCGCAGCGATCGCGCGCTCGGTCACGAGGCGCATGTCGACACTGTCGTCGGCTCGGCGCTCGACGCCGTACACGGTGCCCGGAAAATCGAGCGGCCGCTGGACGGCCCAGATCTCGTCGTGCGCGCTCGGCGGAAACTGGTGCGCCGGATTTCCAACCGCAATCCATCCAATGGGCAGCACCGCGTTCGCCGGCAGCACCTCGAATCACGACCTGTTCGCGCACGATGGTACCGCGTCCATGGGCATGAGTGGTGCCTGACGGCCAGGTCGTTAGACCGCCGCCGCGACCGGCACCGCGTAGTGGAGCGCCACCATCCCGCTCGGATACACGTGCGAGTGCGTGAGCGCGAGCGTCGTCCGATTCGATGTGGGCGCCAGCATGGGCACACCGCCGCCGAGCAACACCGGAACGATCGTGACCTCGACGGCGTCCACCTGGTTGCCCGCGAGGAGCTCGGCGAACAGTTGCCCGCCGCCGAACAGCCAGATTTCGCCGTCGCCGCTTTCGCGCCGCAGCGACGACGCAATCGCCACCGGATCACCCGAGACGACGGTCACATTACCGCGCGATTCCGGCTTGAGCGTCCGCGACACCACGAACACGCGCGTGCCCGGCTTCCACGGCATCTCGCCCTGCGCGCGGACAACGTCGTACGTGCGGCGGCCGAGCATGATCGTGTCGACGCGCGCGAACAACGCGGCGAAGTCGACCGCATCATCGTGGAGAATCCAGTCGAACCCGTCGTGAGAGTCGGCGATATAGCCGTCGAGGCTCATCGCGATGCTGTAACGAAGGCGGCGCATGTGCGGGCACCGATGCGAAATCCGAGCCGTCAGGTCGCAGCGTGGCCGATTCGCGCGGCCAACGCTTCCATGAAGCCGACGCGACGCACCGTGCGTTTGCCCCACCGGCGCAGCTTCGGCAAGAAGTGCCCCGGCTCCCAGTCGGCGAATCCCTCGACGACCGTCACGTGAAGGGCTGCGTGAGCCGGCATCGATCACCTCCGGAGCGGCTCTGGCCTAACGCGCGAATCTGAGGTGTGCGACGCCGGGCGCGCCGACGACGTCCACGAGCGACAAGCCGTGCAGATCGTCACCCACGTTGTCGAAGAGCCGCTCGCCGCCGCCTAACAGAATGGGCGCCACGCTCAAGTCCATCTCGTCCACCAGGCCCGCATCGAGGTATTGCTGGGCGGTACTCGCACCTCCGGCCAGCGCCACATCTTTCCCATTCGCGGCCCGCTGTGCCTGATTCAATGCGCTTTCGATGCCGTCGGTGACGAACGTGAACGTGGTGCCTTTCAGGCGGAGTGGTTCGCGCGCGTGATGCGTGAGGACGAACACCGGATGATGGAACGGCGGCTCGGCGCCCCACCACCCGTTCCACGGGTTCTCCGATTTCCATGCGCCCGGATGGCCGCCGAACATGTTGCGCCCCATCACCGTGGCGCCGATGTTGGCCAGCCGGCGCTCCATGACGGCCGAGCTCTCGTTCACCACACCGCCCGTTAGGCCGTGCGGCGCGCGCCACGCCGCGAGCTCGAACGCCCAACCGTGCAGCCGCTCCCCGCCGATGCCCAGCGGATTCTCGACGCTCTGCTGGGGACCAGCCACGTATCCATCGAGCGACATGGAAATGATGAAACGCAACTTGGACACAGCCTACCTCATCAACACGCATGATTCGACGGAGTCCACCACAACGTAGAACGATGCCCGCGGCCGTACCTGTGTAAAGAAGTAGTCCTCGGCTGCATCCCATCGCCGATGCCACGCGTCGAGAAAATCGGACGCTTCGCGCACCGCGAGTCGCTCGCGCCGCGTGTCGGCTGGTGCTTCCACGAGTATCGCGCAGTCCACGAGACTTGCAAGTTCCGGACGCGACGAGTACGCGCCGTCGAGTATGATGACGGGTGCGGGGTCGCGCCGAACCGCTTCGGACGATATCGCATACGACCCATTCGAGCGTTCGCCGCCGGCGAAGTCGAATGGGTGCCAGATCGCGGGCTGGCCGGCACGCAGCGGCTCGAGCGCTAGCCGGCGAAGTCGACGCCAGTCGATCGCATCGCGTGCGCGCTCGCTCGGCGACCGTGCATCCCAGTCTGCCGAGGTAAGCTCGGCTGCAAAGAAGTCATCGGTTGGAATGACGGTGGCCGGCAAGACGGTGGCGAGTTGCGACGCGATGGTGGACTTCCCGACTCCGCTCCGTCCGTCAATCGCGACGACGAGGGGCGCGCCGTGCGCTTCGAGCATGTGCTCGAGATGTCGGCGTAGCGTGTCGATCACCGGGTCGCTGCTCGCGGTCCCGCCGTCACGATGCACGTGCGATCGTCAATATGGCAAGTCGTCCGGATCGCGCCCAACGAAGTCGGGCGCGGGGTCCTCCGGAAACTGCACGCCGTCAATGGTCGCGCGTCCTTCGAGCAACGCCCTGGCCACGCGATGCCGGCCATCCATGACCGTGCCATCGGCGGCGAGGAGGATCGGGAATGCGAGATCCGCTTCGTTCATGAGCGCCGCGTGCTCGACGAATCCACGCCACGTGATGGGCTGTCCATCCTGGTCGAGCGCTTCATCGAGCTCACGAATCTCGCTGAGCGGCACGGGGCGGACGGGCAACGTGCGCGAAAGTTCGACGAGCCGATCGACGTCCCACGCGAGTCGTCCGCGGGGAGAGTTCCGGAAATAGTACTGTTTGCGCATGCCGCGTGTCCGATGGCGATCACCCTGAGCAATATGACAGGTCGTGGCGCGCCGCGCTGCTCTCGCCAACGATGGCGACGCGCCGCGACGCGTCGCGGCGGTCGCCCGCGCGGACGCCCCGTGGTACTGCCTAACGGTTGAGCGAATCGGCCGGCGGTGCGAATGCGCGCCGGAGCGATCGT
>Ga0187809_10001626_pt1 | contig 10228 bp, 11 predicted proteins | sample NC_wetland_sal_i_8_FD_132415 | JGI IMG/M metagenome (GOLD analysis project Ga0187809, IMG submission 132415) | Wetland sediment microbial communities from Neuse River Estuary, North Carolina, USA - ASW_4 | ecosystem: Environmental > Aquatic > Freshwater > Wetlands > Sediment | place: USA: North... | reverse complement strand
CCGAGGATCAGGCGCGCATCTTCCAGGATTTCGAGCAGGCGGATTCGTCGTCGACACGCAAGCACGGCGGTACAGGTCTCGGCCTCGCCATCTCGCGGCGGATCGTCGAACGGATGGGCGGCGCAATCGGCGTAGACAGCGAAATCGGCAAAGGCGCCACATTCAGCGCCACCGTGCCGCTGCTGCCGGCGCCGGGCGAACCGGAGCATGCCTTCGCGGCCCCCGATCTGACCGAGGCGGCGATCATGATCGTCGCCGCGACCGAGATCGAATCGTCGCTGCTGGCGCGTCGGCTCGGACGCTGGGGCGCCAGGACCTGCGCCGCGCTCGACGAAAACGTAGCCTTCGCGCTCTTGCCGGAGCGGCCGTGGGACGCGCTGATCGTGGATTACCCGATGGCGCAGGCGATGATGGCGCGGGGCGACCTCGGCAAGATCGACGTGCCGAAGCGCATCGTGCTCATCCGCCCGACCGACCGCCACGAGCTGCCGGCTTTGAAGCAGGCCGGCTTCAACGGCTATCTGGTGAAACCGGTGCGGGCTGCCTCGCTGGCCGCCCGGCTTTCCGCCCGCACCGCCAGTGAGCAGGCGGTGGCCGACGCGGCAGACGAGGCGGTCGCCGCCGCGAACGGCGCCGCTGCGGACAAAGGCCTGTCGATCCTGGTCGCGGAGGACAACGAGATCAACGCCCTGCTGGCGCGGGCCCTTCTCACGCGCCTCGGCCACCGGCCGACCATCGCCGCCGACGGCGCCGCCGCTGTCGAATCGTGGCAGGCCGCGCGCGCGGCCGGGGCACCGTACGATCTGGTGCTGATGGACGTGCAGATGCCGGTCATGGACGGGCTGGAGGCGGTGCGTCGTATCCGCACAGCCGAGAGCGAGCCGGAGCTCGGGGAACGGCCGACCCCGGTCCTGGCGCTGACCGCGACCGCGTCCGGCGACGATCGTGACGCGGTTCTCGCGGCCGGCATGAACGGCCTGCTCGTCAAGCCGCTCGACCGCGAGCGGCTTCGCGAGGTGCTGGAAACTATCCACCGGGCACCCGCGCCGCTTGCGGCGTAGTGAAACCTTCCTCACAGTGTCATAAATCCGTGGCGCGCCTGTGGTGTAGCGCTGCGGACGGCGGCCTTGGTGTGATTCGCTGCCCGTTTGGCACTTGGTCGAGAATCCGCTAGGACCTAACCCCATGATGCAACGCGTGAATCCGACGCGCAATCTGTTCGGTCGCCTGCGCGCTCCGCCCGCGGGCAACGGGCCGCGGCTGCTGCCGGTGCTGCAGGCCTATGGCGGTATCCAGACGCTGGCGGCACGCGCGCCGCGTGCGGCGCCCACGCTCGGCCGCGTCGGCAGCCTCGAAGTAAGGCTTGCACGCAACTCCGCCGAGGTGCGCCAGGCGCAGAAGCTGCGCTACCGGGTGTTCTACGAGGAGGGGCCGGCGGTCCCCAATCCGGCGCGGCTGCTGGCGCGTCGCGACGTGGATTCCTACGACGCCATTTGCGACCACCTGCTGGTGATCGACCATGCCAGCCGCGAGCGCGGGCCGCTCAACCGCCCAGCGGTCGTCGGCACCTACCGCCTGCTGCGCCAGCCGCTCGCCGAGGAATACGGCGGCTTCTACACGGCGGGCGAGTTCGAGATCGGCGGTCTCATCGGGCGTCACGGCCATCTGCAGTTCCTCGAGCTCGGCCGCTCCTGCGTCCTGCCGGAATACCGCAACAAGCGCACGGTCGAGCTGCTCTGGCACGGCATCCACGCCTACCTGCTGCAGAACCGTTGCGACGTCATGATCGGCTGCGCCTCGATCGAAGGGACCGATCCGGCGCGACTCGCGCTGCCGCTGTCCTTCCTGCACCACTACGCGCGCGCGCCGGAGCCGTGGCGTGCGCAGGCGCTGCCCGAGCGCTACGTCGAGATGAACCGCATCTCCAAGGAAGCCATCGATCCGAAGGCGGCGCTGCGCGGCCTGCCGCCGCTGCTCAAGGGCTATCTTCGCCTCGGCGCCTATGTCGGCGACGGCGCCGTCGTCGACCGCGAGTTCGGCACCACGGACGTGCTGATCGTGCTGCCGATGTCGGTCATCCAGAAGCGCTACTTCGAGCACTTCGATCTGAACCGCCGCGCGGCGTAAGAACAGACGGCAAAGGCTTCTTCGTCGTCGTCGCCGGGCCTGTCCCCGCGATGACGAGCAAGATTCCGCGCAACTGCGATCACGGTCTTCACGGCAACGCCTTGTCGATCGAGCGATCCTCGCACCGCCTCGGGGTTGCAGCGACGCGCGGTTGACGGGCCGTCGTCCGCCCGGGAAAGTGCGCCACCGCGCGTGCGACAACCCACAAAAACAAGGGCGACCGGGATGAAACGTCTTCAACAGGCAGCGCTGGCGCTGCTGGCCATCGCCGTGCTGCTGCAGCCGGCGCGCAGTCTCGCCGAATATCCGGAGCAGCCGATCCACCTGCTGGTGCCGTTCCCGCCCGGCGGCGCCGTCGACATCGTCGCGCGGCTCATGTCGGCGAAGATGTCAGCGATCCTCGGCAAGCAGATCGTCGTCGAAAACAAGGCCGGCGCCGGCGGCATCATCGCGACGGAGGCGGTCGCCAAGGCGCCGCACGACGGCTACACGCTGCTTCTCACCACACCCAATCACACCATCAATGGCGCGATGCGGGCGCATCTGCCCTACGACACGCAAAAGGATCTCACGCCGATCTCGGTTGTGGCCGACGTGCCGGAGGTCCTCGTCAGTTACGCGGGCGCGCCATACAAGACGTTCGGCGAATTCGTCGCCTATGCGAAGAAGAACCCGGGCAAGATCAACTACGCCTCCGCGGGTCTCGGCACCCTGCCGCACGTGACCATGGAGCTGCTGGCGCGCCGGCTCGGCATTAAGCTTACGCACGTGCCCTATCGCGGCGCCGCGCCGGCCATGACCGACCTGCTTGCCGGCGTCGTGCAGCTCAAGCTGGACACCTACGCGACCTCGCATCCTTACGTCGTCGCCGGCAAGCTGCGCATGCTCGCCATTGCCAGCAGCCATCGCTCCGACCTCGCGCCGGACCTGCCGACCATCGCCGAACTCGGCGTGCCCGGATACGAAGGCGTGCTCTGGATCGGCATGATGGCGCCCGCCGGCACACCGAAGCCGGTCATCGATCGGCTCGCTGCAGCGGCGCAGGCCGCGGCGAAAGATCCGGCGCTGGCAATGCGCTTGCGCGCGCAAGGCGTCGAACCGATCGGGGGCACGCCAGCGCAATTTGCAGATCTCATCACGCGCGAATTGAAGCAGTGGAGCGACCTGGCCAAGAGCGCTCACATCACGCTCCAGTAACCCGAAGAAAGAAGAAACGTCCGCCATGGCCGAACTGACGCAAGCACCCGACTCGAATCCGAAGACGCCACGTATCAAAGCGCCACCGGGAGCGTGCGACACGCACGTCCATCTGTTCGGTCCGATGGGCAAATATCAGTTCGCCTCGGACAGCCCTTACGAGGCGCGCGACGCACTGCCGGAAGCACTGATCGCGCTGCAGGACGTGCTCGGTCTGGACCGGGCCGTCATCGTCAGTCCCGCCGGCTACGGGCGCAACATGGCGATGCTGGCCGACGTGCTGGGCAAGTATCCGGACCGATTCCGCGGCATCGCCCTCATGCGCGACGACGCTCCCGATTCCGAGTTCGAACGGCTGGGCAGGCTCGGCGTGCGCGGCCTGCGCATGATGAGCACCGGACGCGGCAGCCACGTGCCGCATCTCCATCCCGACACCGCCGCCCGCGCCCACGCGCACGGGTGGCACCTCCAGTTCTATCCGCACGGCACCGACGTCGTCGAATACGCAGACCGGCTGCTCGCGCTTCCCAACACGATCGTGCTCGATCACTTCGCCAGCATCCCGGCGGCCGGCGGCGTCGATCAGCCGGCCATGCGCGCGGTGCTGCGCATGCTCGAGACCGGCCGGGTGTGGCTCAAGCTCTCAGGCCCGATGCGCTGCACGATGGAGGAGCCGCCTTATCCGTCGCTGGTGCCGCTCGCCCGCGCCTTCGTGAAACACGCGCCGGAACGGCTGGTGTGGGGCTCCGACTGGCCGCACGTGAACATGAACGGCCGCACCATGCCCAATGACGGCGACCTGTTCGATCAGATCGGCGAATGGGTGCCGAACGAGCGCACGCGCAATCGCATTCTGGCCGACAACGCCGACGCCCTTTACAGGTTTACGTAAACCTGCCGTAGCGTACCTAGAGCCGCCTGAGCGATACGTTGTCGATCGAGTGATCGTCGCACTTCTTGAGGATCAAGTCGGCGCGCTGCCGCGTCGGCAGGATGTTCTCGTGCAGGTTCACGAGATTGATGCGCTCCCAAATCGACGAGGCCGTCTCGACCGCCTCTGCGTCGGAGAGCTGCGCGTAGCGGTGGAAGTACGATTTCGGATCGCGGAACGCCGTGCCGCGCAAGGTGAGGAAACGGTCGACGTACCAGCCCTTGAGCACGCTTTCCTCGGCGTCGATGTAGACCGAGAAATCGAAGAAGTCCGACACGAACGGGATCGCCTTGCCGTCCTTCGGCAAACGCCCGGTCTGCAGCACGTTCAGGCCTTCGACAATCAGGATGTCCGGCCGGTCGACCTCGACCCACTGGTTCGGGATCACGTCGTATATGAGGTGCGAATAGATCGGCGCGCGGGCCGGACGCCGGCCGGCCTTCACGTCCGTCAGGAAACGCAGCAGCGCCGGCAGGTCGTAGCTCTCGGGAAAGCCCTTCTTCTCCATCAGGCCTTCGCGCGCCAGCACCGCGTTCGGATAGAGGAAGCCATCGGTGGTGACGAGGTCGACTTTCGGCACGTGCGGCCAGCGCGCGAGCAGCGCCTGCAGGACGCGCGCCGTAGTCGATTTGCCGACCGCGACCGAGCCGGCGACGCCGATGACGTACGGCATCTTGGCGTCCTCCGAGCCGAGGAAGCGTTGCTGCGCGACAAACAGCCGCTGCGTGGCGTCGACATACATCGACAGCAGGCGCGACAGCGGCAGGTAGATGTCCTCGACTTCGTGGATGTCGAGGCGGTCGTGCAGCGAGTGCAAGCGCATGACCTCGTCGGAGGTCAGCGTCATCGGCGCGTCGGCGCGCAATCGTGCCCACTGGGAGCGCGAGTAGGTCCGGTAGGGCGAGAGATTGTTGTCGGTCCGCTGTTCCATCGAACGTCCAGATCAGCCGCGCGGTCGCGACGCCTTCTCGGCATGGCCCGACTGCGCCGTGCGCCTTGCGAGCTCGGCCTCGACCTCGCCGAGAGCGACGCCGCGCGCCTTCAAAACCACCAGCAGATGATAGAGAAGGTCGGCGGCTTCCGATACGAGCCGGCCCTTGTCTTCCTGCACGGCGGCAATGGCGGTTTCGAATGCCTCCTCGCCCATCTTCTTGGCGCAGTGGGCGACGCCCTTGTCGATCAACGCGCGGGTATAGGAGTCGGACGCGCTCGCCTGCGCGCGTTCGGCGACGCGTTTTTCCAGATCGGCGAGGGTGAAGTCGGTCATGGGAAAGCCCTTTCGGGGCGGTGATTTAGCAGGTTCCTGCGGCGCCGTCATGGGGCGCGGGCGGCGTCACGGATCGAGCCGCATCGGCAGGCCGGCGGCGGCCATGAACTCCTTGGCCTCGCGCACCGAGTGCTGGCCGAAATGGAAGATCGAGGCGGCCAGCACCGCCGTGGCGTGGCCGTCGCGGATGCCCTCGACCATGTGCTGCAGCGAACCGACGCCGCCGGAGGCGATCACCGGCACGGTGACGGCGTCGGCGATCGCCCGCGTCAGCGGGATGTCATAGCCGTGGCCGGTGCCGTCGCGGTCCATCGAGGTGAGCAGAACCTCGCCGGCGCCGAGCGACACCACCTCGCGCGCGTAGTCGATGGCGTCGAGACCGGTCGGCTTGCGGCCGCCATGGGTGAAGATCTCCCAGCGGTCCTTCTCGCCGTCCTTCGACACCTTCTTGGCGTCGATGGCGACGACGATGCACTGGTCGCCGAACTTCTCCGCCGCCTCTTTCACGAACTCGCGCCGCGCCACCGCCGCGGTGTTGATCGACACCTTGTCGGCGCCGCAGGTGAGCAGCTTGCGGATGTCGTCGACGGTGCGCACGCCGCCGCCGACGGTAAGCGGCATGAAGCAGGCCTCCGCCGTGCGCTGCACGACGTCGAAGATCGTGTCGCGGTTCTCGTGGCTCGCGGTGATGTCGAGGAAGGTGAGCTCGTCCGCGCCGGCGGCGTCATAGGCGATCGCGGCTTCCACCGGATCGCCGGCGTCACGCAAGTTGACGAAGTTCACGCCCTTGACGACCCGGCCGTCCTTCACGTCGAGACAGGGAATGACGCGGACCTTGAACATCTACGCCGCTTTCCGCGCCGCGCGGATGAGCCTGAGCGCCTCCGTCGCGTCGAGCCGGCCGTCGTAGAGCGCGCGGCCGGCGATGGCGCCTTCGAGCCTGCGCGCACGCGGCTCGAGCATCGCCTTGACGTCGTCGATGGAAGCGAAGCCACCGGAGGCGATGACCGGGATCGACACCGCCTCGGCGAGTGCGACGGTGGCGTCGAGGTTGAGCCCCTGCAGCATGCCGTCGCGCGCGATGTCGGTGTAGATGATGGCGGCAACGCCGGCGTCCTCGAACCGTCTCGCGATGTCGAGCGCCGTCACCTCCGAGGTCTCGGCCCAGCCCTGCACGGCGACCTTGCCGTCGCGCGCGTCAAGACCGACCGCGATGCGGCCGGGATAGTCGCGCGCCGCCTGCTTGACGAACGGCGGATCGCGCACCGCCGCCGTGCCGATGATGACGCGGGTGACGCCCTTCTCAAGCCAGGCCTCAACAGTGGCGGTGTTGCGGATGCCGCCGCCGAGCTGCACGGGGATGCTTACGCTTTCGAGGATGCGGTCGACCGCCGCGGCGTTCACCGGCTTGCCGGCGAAGGCGCCGTCGAGATCGACGATGTGCAGGTATTCGAACCCCTGCTGTTCGAAAGCGCGCGCCTGCGACGCCGGATCGCGATGAAACACGGTCGCGCGCGCCATGTCGCCCTGCTCCAGACGCACGGCGAGGCCTTCTTTGAGATCGATGGCGGGAAATAAGATCATCTGTCTATCCTGTCATTCCGGGACGGCGCGAAGCGCCGGACCCGGAATCCAGCAGCAAGCACAGCATCCGTTTCTGGATTCCGGGTTCGCGAGCTGTGCTCGCGCCCCGGAATGACGACAGCTCTTTCATCACGGCGTCCACTTCAGAAAATTCGCGATCAGCTTCAGCCCCAGCTTCTGGCTCTTTTCGGGGTGGAATTGCGTGCCGACCATGGTGTCGCGGCCGACGATGGCCGTGACCGGGCCGCCGTAATCGGCTTGCGCGATCAGATCCGAGTGGTGCTCGGGATTGAGCGCGTATGAGTGCACGAAATAGGCGTGCAGCCCCTGCGCGCCGGTCGGAATGCCATCGAGCAGCGGGTGCGGCCGCGCGACATTGAGCGTGTTCCAGCCCATGTGCGGGATTTTCAGATTGGCGTCGTCCGGCGTGATGCGGTCGACCTCGCCGGCGATCCAGCCGAGCCCCGGCGTCACCTGATATTCGCGGCCGCGCTCGGCCATCAACTGCATGCCGACGCAGATGCCGAAGAACGGGCGGCCGCGCTTGCGCACGGTTTCGTTCAGAGCGTCGATCATGCCCGGGATCTCGTCGAGGCCGTGGCGGCAGTCGGCGAAGGCGCCCACTCCGGGCAGCACGACGCGGTCGGCGCGCACGATTGCCGCCGGATCGGAGGTGACAAGGATCGGCTGGTCGTGGCCGCTGTCACGCGCGGCGCGCTCGAAGGCCTTGGCCGCGGAATGCAAATTGCCGGAGCCGTAATCGACGATGGCGACGGTCATCGCGTCTGCTCCGGCTCGGGAAACAGCCCGATGACGTCGCGCCCGCTCGGGGCGCCGCGCCGTACCGGCGCCGTCAGCGACGACGGCGGCTCCTTCGCCGGCGGCGCACTCCGATCGCGCTCCGCCCATTGCGTGAAGAAGCGGTGCTCGGCGATGTCGCGGTCGTCGCCGACGACGAAGCCGAGGGTCACCCAGCCGCGCCGCGCCAGAGTCCAGCGGCGGATGCTCGCGGCCTCGAAGCCGACCAGCAGCGCGACGATGAAGATCGCGAACGTATCCGTGCCGGCCGACGCGCCGAGATACGCCAGGCCGGCGATCAGCGCCGTCATGACCACCGCGTAGAGCACGAGCGCCAGCCACAGCCGGTACCGGATCAGCCAGAACGGCCCGAGCAGGAAGGCCCAGCCGTGGAAACCGTCGCGCACGAACAGGAAACGCTCCGGCGTGGCCGGGGCTGCTTTGGCTCGTTGTGGCGCATGCACGGTGAACGTGGGCATATCCGTACTCAACTGACGACCTTTGCCCGTCATCGCCGGGCATGTCCCGGCGGTCCCGACAAGCAGGGCAATGGCAGGCTAGTTCCCCAGCGACCCCTTGGTCGACGGCACCTCGCCGGCGGCGCGCGGGTCGATGGTGATGGCCGCACGCAAGGCGCGCGCCAATCCCTTGAAGCACGACTCGGCAATATGGTGATCGTTCGTGCCGTACAAAGTGGCGACGTGCAGGGTGATGCCGGCGTTCATGGCGAAGGCCTGGAACCACTCCTGCACCAGCTCGGTGTCGAAGGTGCCGACCTTGTCGCGCACGAACTCGGCCTTGAACACCAGGAACGGCCGCCCGGAGATGTCGAGCGCGACCCGGGTTAGCGCCTCGTCCATGGGCATGTGCACGTCGGCGTAGCGGGTGATGCCCTTCATGTCGCCGAGCGCCTGCTTCACCGACTGCCCGAGCGCGATACCGACATCCTCGGTGGTGTGGTGGTGGTCGACATGCAGGTCGCCCTTGGCCTTGACCGTGATGTCGATGCGGGAATGCCGCGCCAGCAGGTCGAGCATGTGGTCGAGAAAGCCGATGCCGGTGGACACGTCGGCACGGCCCTGCCCGTCGAGGTCGACCGCGACCTCGACGTCGGTTTCCTTGGTCTTGCGCTTCACGGCGCCTGTGCGCATGGGGCGAAATCCTTGATTTGCGCCGCCTTTTAGCAGGGCTTCGCCGGATTCGCCACCGCCGGCGCCCGGCCCCCGAGCAGCGGCCAATTCGGCCGGTTTGCATCCCTCGGCGGCCCTCCTTACATGTGCCGGACCCCAAGGATTCCCTATGTCATCGACTGAACTTCCTGCCTGGCACGGCACCACCATCCTCACCGTCCGCAAGGGCGGCACCGTCGTGATCGGCGGCGACGGCCAGGTCTCGATCGGCCAGACCGTCATCAAGTCGAACGCCAAGAAGGTGCGCCGCCTCGGCAAGGGTGACGTGATCGGCGGCTTCGCCGGCGCCACCGCCGACGCCTTCACCCTGTTCGAGCGCCTTGAGGCCAAGCTTGAGCAGTATCCCGGCCAGCTCACCCGCGCCGCGGTGGAACTCGCCAAGGACTGGCGCACCGACCGCTACCTGCGCCGGCTGGAGGCGATGATGATCGTCGCCGACGCCAATGTGTCCCTGGTGCTCACCGGTACCGGTGACGTGCTCGAGCCTGAGAACAACGTCATGGGCATCGGCTCCGGCGGCAATTACGCGCTCGCTGCGGCGCGCGCGCTACTCGACCAGCCGCTCGACGCAGAAGCAATCGTACGCAAGTCGCTTGATATCGCCGCCGACATCTGCGTCTACACCAACCGCAACGTGACGATCGAGAGCCTCAAGGCATGACGTCTCTTCTTCCCTCGCCCCGCTCTTGCGGGGGGAGGGTGGCGAGCATTGAGCGCAAGCGAGATGCGAGCCGGGTGAGGGGCCGTTACAAATTCAGCACAAGGCAAGGGCGCCTCACCCGCCCTTCGCTTCGCACGCAGCCTCGTTTACGCAGGCTGCGTAGACTTGCCTGCGTGCACCCTCTCCCCGCTGCACGGGCGAGGAAGGAAAGAAAAGAATGACCGACTTCTCTCCCCGCGAAATCGTTTCCGAGCTCGACCGCTACATCGTCGGTCAGCACGACGCCAAGCGCGCCGTCGCCATCGCGCTGCGCAACCGCTGGCGCCGCCTGCAGCTCGACGACAAACTGCGCGAGGAAGTGCTGCCAAAGAACATCCTGATGATCGGCCCGACCGGTGTCGGCAAAACCGAGATTTCGCGCCGCCTCGCCAAGCTCGCCGGCGCGCCGTTTCTCAAAGTCGAGGCGACCAAGT
>Ga0187809_10001625_pt1 | contig 10229 bp, 9 predicted proteins | sample NC_wetland_sal_i_8_FD_132415 | JGI IMG/M metagenome (GOLD analysis project Ga0187809, IMG submission 132415) | Wetland sediment microbial communities from Neuse River Estuary, North Carolina, USA - ASW_4 | ecosystem: Environmental > Aquatic > Freshwater > Wetlands > Sediment | place: USA: North... | reverse complement strand
GCACGGCGCCCACCCCGCCCTTGTCCTTCTCGATCAGCAGCCGCGTCGCGATGAGCGCCAGCGCAAGGCCGGCGGTCTTGCGCAAGGTCAGCGGTTCGCCAAGCACGAGGATCGCCAGCGCCGCCGTGACGATGAAGTTCATACGGAAGATCGACGCATTGGTGCTGACCGCACCGTCGGCAAGGCTGCGGCTGAAATAGTAAAGACCGGTGAAAGTCGCGACGCCGGCGAGCGAGCCCCACAGCGCCGCCGGCACCGGTATGAATTTGTGCGTGACGAGCGTGTAGACGATGATCGTCGGGCAATAGAGCCAGGCCTGCGCCATGATGAAATGATCGGCGCGGATCTTCGCCGCCGCGGCCTGCTTGTAGACAAAGTCGCTCAGCCCATAGCAGACGAGCGCGATCATCGCTTCAATGAAGGCTTCGTCCATGGCAAGGAAGGCGCGCGGTGGCGTGACGGGTTCGGGCCGTGCACCATGCCGCTCCGCCGCCGTTCCAGCAAGACGGGATTGCCCAATGCCGATCGCCCTCTCCGCCTGCCGCTCTTTCAGCGCGAGCCTGTCATGACCGCAATGCCCGTGTTCACCGCGTATGGCGCGAAAATTCCCGCGGTCGGCTTTGGCACGTCGCCGATGACCGGCGGCATGTCGCCGGAAACGGTGCTCGCGGCCTTTGCCGCCGGCTACCGGCACATCGACACCGCGCGCAAATACGGTACCGAGCGCGCCGTCGGCGAAGCGATGCGCGCCTCGCGCCTGCCGCGCGGCGACATCTTTCTCACCACGAAAGTCTCGCATGAGAACCTGCGCGCCGCCGACTTCGCGCGCTCGGTCGACGAAAGCCTCGCGTCGCTCGGCGTCGACTATGTCGATCTCCTGCTTGTGCACTGGCCGAACCCGGCGATCCCCGTGCCGGAAGTGATGCCGTCGCTCGCCAAGGCGAAGCGTGACGGCCGCGCGCGCCATATCGGCGTCGCCAACTTCAATATCGCACTGCTCGATCAGGCCATCGCGGCCTGCCCTGAGCCGCTCGCCGCTTTACAGGCCGAGTATCATCCCTATCTCGATCAGACGAAGCTGCTCGCCGCCGTTCGCGAACGGGGCCTCGTCTACATCGCCTATTGCCCGCTCGGCCGCGGCCGCCTGTTCGGCGATCCCGTACTTGCCGACATCGGAAAAGCGCACGGCCGCAGCGTCGCGCAGGTCGCGTTGCGCTGGCTGCTCCAGCAGGACGTCGCCTCCATCCCGTTCTCGTCGAAGCCGGAACGCATCGGCGACAATATCGGCATCCTCGATTTCGTCCTTTCCGACGACGAGGTACGCCGCATTTCGGCGCTGAAGCGGCCCGATGGCCGTGTCGCCAATCCGGCGGGCCGGGTGCCCGGCGGCTGGGACTAAATTGGCCGTAAATGCGTCAGACCGCGTTTAGAGTGCGCTAAGCACCGCCCGCTATGGTTCCGTTCCATGCGCCGTCTCAGCGGCGGCGTCATGGTTAACGAGGTCTTGATGCGGACGATGCGGCTGACAGCGATCGCGGGCGTGGCGAGTCTGGCCGCGGGCTGCCTCGTGCTCGTCGCCGGCACGGTCGCCTCGCGCTCGGGCGACGGCGCGCCGGAACGTGAGAAGTGGAAGGCGGAATATGCGCGCCCGAGCGCAATTCCCTTCCCCGCCAGCAATCCCTATTCGGAAGCGAAGTCGCGGCTCGGCCGCATGCTGTTCTTTGAGCCGGTCCTGTCCGGCTCGGGCACCCGCTCCTGCGCCACCTGTCATAATCCCGGACTGTCCTGGCAGGACAACCTGCCACGCGGCATCGGCGACACGCTCGAGGAGATGGCGACGCGCACGCCGACGCTCCTGAACGTCGCCTGGGTGCCGAAACTCGCCTGGGACGGGCATTTTCGCGATCTGGAATCGGTCGCCTTCGGGCCGATCACCAATCCGAAGATCATGAACGCGCCGGAAAAGCTCGTGGTCGAGCGGCTGTCGGCGATCCCGGGCTATGTCAGCGCTTTCACCGCGGCCTTCGGGCCCGGCGACGTTACAAAGCGCAAGATCGAGCTGGCGCTCGCGACATTCGAACGCTCGATCGTGTCCGGCGAGGCGCCGTTCGACCGCTGGATCAAGGGCGACGAGCGCGCCATCAGCGATGCGGCCAAGCGCGGCTTCGACGTGTTCAACGGCAAGGGCAATTGCGCCGCCTGCCATAGCGGCTGGGCGTTCAGCGACTCCTCGTTCCACGACGTCGGCACGGCGAAAGGCGACGATATCGGCCGCGGCCGCTTTTTCCCGACCTCGGCGCAGCTGCGCTACGCGTTCAAGACGCCCACGCTCAGGGACGTCGCGCGCCGCGCCCCGTACATGCACGACGGCTCGGTGCCGACACTCTCCGAGGTGATCGATCTCTACGACAAGGGCGGCATTGATCGTCCGAGCCGCGCCGAAGAGATCAAGCCGCTGCACCTGACGGCGCAGGAGAAAGCGGACCTCATCGCCTTCCTCCACACGCTCACTGCCGCGCCGACGGCCGTGGCACTGACCACGCTGCCGCGCTAAGCGCGGCATCTCTCCCAAATTTTTAGAAGGCGGACCGCCTAGATCAGAATCGGTAGGCCGGCGCCGATGAGGCCGAGGCCGCCGATGAGCAGCGCGCCGGCGGTCGTTTCCAGAGCCTGGACATGAGCGGGATACCGTTCCGACACGGCGGCGATCGTCGTGCCGAGGACCAGGCTCGTAAAAGCGCAGATTGCAATCATGACGGCTCCAGGTTGCATCGCTGTCTGAACGCAGCGGTTGCGCAGCCGAATTAGCATAATACCGGCTACCAAACAGTTTCTGCGCAGTTGTCAACGCGCGAGAGGCCGGTTGTGCCGCCGGTAACAGTTAACCAATTCTTAAAATTTACCATAACATCCCCACCCACGCACCTCCGAGCTGTGGTAAATAGATAGTAACTTCAGGTGGCTGCTTGGGGCGGCGCATCTGACTAGTGAAGTTCCGTGAAATGAACCTGGGATCTTGGTGGAAAGACCTGGTAATGCGTAAAACGTCGCGTTTGTTGCAACCCTTGGCAGTGCTTGGTGCGGCGCTCCCGATCTACGGGCTGCTCGCAGAACGTGCAGAAGCCCATGTGAAGTGGTTCTGCGCCTTCAACGTCGCGGGCCAGCCCCGCGGCCTCGAGAACGTCCTTTGCCCGGATTTCGAGTACCTGATCGGGCTCTCGGTGTTCGCCCTCCTGGCCGGTGCGCTGTTCGAGAACACGCATATCGGCCTCGCCATGCAGCGCTCGATGGACCGCATCACGTCGCCGATCCTCGACCGCACGGAGCTGATGTTCCGCGCCGGCACCGGCTTCTTCTTCATCGCCATCTGGGCTTACGGTGGCGTCCTGCTGACGCCGGAGCTCAAGACGGATTCCACCCTGATCGCCGCGATTCAGCTCGGCATCGCGGCCGGGATGCTGTCGCGCCGGACCATGCCGCTGTCGGCGCTCGGCATCTTCGTGCTCTACGGCGTCGCGCTCTACAATTACGGCCTCTTCCACCTGCTCGATTATCCGGTGTTCCTTGGCGTCGCGGTCTATCTGGCGCTCACCGGATTGCAGCGCGATCTCTTCGGCATCAAGGCGATCGACATCGTGCGCTGGGCTGCGGGCATCACGCTGATGTGGGCGTCGATCGAGAAGTGGGCCTATCCGGAGTGGACCTACCCGCTGCTGGCGCAGCATCCGGGCATGACCCTCGGCTTCGACGTGGACTTTTACATGCGCTCGGCCGGCGCCGTGGAATTCGCGCTCGCCTTCGCGCTGGTCTGGACGCCGCTCGTGCGTCGCGTCGCCGCGATCATGCTGACGCCGATGTTCATCGGCGCCGTCTTCACCTTCGGCAAGGTCGATCTGATCGGCCACACGCTGATCGTGGTGGTGCTGGCCGCCATCGCCGCCGACAATCGCGGCAGCCGCGAGCTGGTGCGTTACCCCTACCTGATGCCAGTCGGTTATGCGGCAGCCCTGGTGCTGTTCATGGCCGCCTATTACGGCGCGCATTCCGCGCTGTTCGGCACGGCGGTGCTCTGAACCCGAGGGCGGGCTATTTCACGTGCACGGCAAGCTTCATCTTCGGATGGATCGCGCACAGCACGTCGAAATCGCCCGCCACCGTGAAGGTGATCGTCGCCTTGCTGCCCGGCTCCTGATCTCCGGAATCGAAGCTAAACGTCGGTGAATCGATATAGGCGTGATGGCGCAGGTCGCCGTCATCGTTGACGATGACGATGCTCTCGCCCCGCTGGATGGTCAGGCTGTCCGGGTGGAAGAGCCGGCCCTTCTGGGACACCGTGTATTGCTGCGCCGCGATCGTGCCCATCGCCCCAATCCCGCTCAGCGAGGCGGCGATGAGGACCAGGCTGATCGCGATGTTTGCCCGGACGGAGAGCCTGCCGAAGCGCATTGAGAGTGCCTTTCACCGGTTGCGGCCGCTTTCCGGCAGCCTCCGATTGCGCGGTTAAGGCGGCGTTAACGAAGCAATCGAGATAGCACGCAGAACTGAACCACCTTTAACATGTGGACCTTACATTCCGAGGCTGCTGTGGCAGGTCCCTGAATGAAAGCGAGCCGGATCGAACAGGTGCTGTCGGAAGGAACGTCGCCCGCGCTGCGTGCGCTGGGACGGGCCGCCGCGTCTCTGCGCACGATCCGCGGCCGCATCCTCGTCGCCTTCGCGGTGATGACGATCATCACCGGCGCGCTCGCCGGCTACGCCATCAGGGGCGTCCAGGACGCCGGCGTGCTCGTCCGCAAGACCTATGACGAATCCCTGATGTCGATCAACTACGCGCGCGCGGCCTCGGCGGACTTCGCCTCGATGCGCGCGACGTTCGGCCGACGCTGGATCGCCGAAGACGCCAAGATGCGCGTCGAGCTCGACCTGCAAATCGCCAAGCTCGCCGAGACGCTCAAGGAAGACCTCGATATCGCCGTGCAGCGCTCGCAGTCGCAGCGCGCGAAACAGGCCGCCTCGCATGTGGAGGACGCGGTCAATACCTGGCGCCGCACCAGTCTCAACCTGCTGGACGCCACGCGGATGGATGCGAGCTGGGAGAAGCTCGACACCTATGCGCGGCAGGTGAACGAGCAGATCGACCTGCTGATCAATTACACGGCCGGCGACGGCTTCATCTATCGGCAATCGGCGCTCGCGACGGTCGACCGCAACATAAGGTTTAGTATCGGTGGCGCCGTGCTCGCGCTGATCCTGTCTGGGCTCGTTGCCTGGGCGCTGACGCGGCGCATCATCCGTCCGGTCGCGGCCGCCTCCAACGTCGCCGAATGCATCGCCACGGGGCGGCTCGACGTCGTCATCCCGGCTGGCGGTCCGGACGAGCTCGGCGCGCTGCTCTCGTCGATGCGCTCGATGCGCGACAACATCAAGGACATGATGGACCGCGAAGTCGCGCTGCGCCGCTCGGCGCAGACGCGGCTTGCCGACGCGCTGGCGAACTCGGACGAGGGCGTCGTCGTCGTCGACGCACAGGATCGCATCGCGCTAGCCAATACGCAGGCTGCCGGTTTCCTGTCGCTGGCGCCCGACCAGCTTGAGCCCGGCACCCCGATCGCGGACCTGAAGTCCGCCTTGCGCGATCCGATCCTCGCCGGCTGCATGCTCACGCGTCCGAACGGAGACGCGCTGGTGCCGGAATGGCAGCTTGCGGACGGCCGCTGGCTGCGCGTCTCGCGAAGCCCCACGCGCGACGGCGGCTTCATCGTCGTGTGCAGCGAGATCACGCAGTCGAAGCGGCAGGAAGCGACGCTGCGGCAAAGCAACCTGCGGCTCGACGCGGCGCTCGATAACATGTCGCAGGGCTTGTGCCTGTTCGATTCGCAGAACCGGCTCGAAGTCGTCAACCGGCGCTTCTTCGAGATATTGGGTCTGTCGCGCGACCAAATCGCGCCGGGCATCAGCTTCCGCGAAATCCTCGCGCTGAGCGCGGCGCGCAGCGACGACGGCGGCAACGCCAACCAGGTCCTGAGCGAGCAGGCCGAGGTCGTCAGCCGCCACAAGGTCGGCACGCATTATTACGAGCTGAGCGACGGCCGCATCATCGCGAGCAATTACAGCCCGACGTCGAACGGCGGCTGGGTCGCGACCTTCGAGGACGTCACCGAGCGGCGCCTTGCCGAAGCGCAGATCATGCACATGGCGCGGCACGATGCGCTGACCGACCTGCCGAACCGCGTCCTGTTCCGCGAACGCATGGAGCAGGCGCTCGATCGCGGCGAGAAACTCGCCGTGCTGTTCGTCGACCTCGACCGCTTCAAGACCGTCAACGATACGCTCGGCCATCCGGTCGGCGACGCGCTCCTGTGCGCCGTCACCAAGCGACTGAAGGAGGCGGTGCGCGGCAGCGACATGGTGGCGCGGCTCGGCGGCGACGAATTCGCCATCGTGCAGGCCGGCGCGCGTCCGACCGACGCGTCCGAGCTCGCTGCGCGCATTATCGAGGCGGTGTCGCAGCCGCATGACGTGCTCGGCCAGCAGATCGTGATCGGCGCCAGCGTCGGCATCGCCATCGCGCCGACCGACGGCCGCGAGCCGGACCAGCTTCTGCGCAACGCCGACATGGCCCTCTACCGCGCCAAGAGCAGCGGCCGCGGCAGCTACCATTTCTTCCAGCCCGAGATGGACGCGCAGATGCAGGAGCGCCATGCGCTCGAGGTCGATCTGCGCAAGGCCATCGGGCAGGGCGAGTTCGAGGTCTATTACCAGCCAATCGTCGAGGTGGCACGGCGCGAGATCCGCGGCTTCGAGGCGCTGGTGCGCTGGAAGCATCCGCAGCGCGGCATGGTGTCGCCCGCAGTCTTCATCCCCGTCGCGGAGGAAATCGGGCTGATCGGCCAACTCGGCGACCTGGTGCTGCGGCAGGCCTGCCGCGACGCCGCCGCCTGGCCGGACGACATCTCCGTCGCCGTAAACCTGTCAGCGGTCCAGTTCCGCAATCCGGGGCTGCCGCTGTCGATCGTCTCGGCGCTCGCCGCCGCCGACCTGCCGGCCGGCCGGCTCGAACTTGAGATCACCGAGACCGTGCTGTTGCAGGACGACCGCACCGTGCTCGACCTGCTGCACCAGATCCGCGCGCTCGGCGTGCGCATCTCGATGGACGATTTCGGCACCGGCTATTCCTCGCTCGGCTATCTTCGCTCCTTCCCGTTCGACAAGATCAAGATCGACCGCTCCTTCGTGCAGGAGCTCGGCAAGAAGGAAGACTGCCTCGCCATCGTTCGCGCCGTGACGCAGCTCGGCGCCGACATCGGCATGGTGACGGTCGCCGAGGGTGTCGAAACCGAAGAACAGCTCGATGTGCTTCGCGTCGAGGGCTGCAATCTGGCGCAGGGCTATCTGTTCAGTCAGCCGCGGCCGATTGCGGAGATTCCGCAGCTCCTGCGGGCGTTCAACGCGCGCGCCGCGGCTTGATGTAGCGCAAGGCCGAACCGCGGTAGCCCGGCGCATAGTTGCTCATGCGCTTCTTCGGCATCGCTCTCGCTTTTGCATCCTCGCTCGCGGCCCTGGGCGCGCACGCGCAATGGGCCGATCCGGCCGACCGCGGCCGCCTCCTCGTGCAGCAGAATTGCAGCTCCTGCCATGCTATCGGCCGCCGCGGCGCCAGCCCGCATCGCGCGGCGCCGCCGTTCCGCGTGCTCGGCCGAAGCTTCGATCTCGACGAATTTCCGCAACGGCTCGTGCGCGGCCTGTCGTCAATGCACCCGGACATGCCGGAAGTGAAATTCACCGAAGACGATGCGCGCGATGTGCGCGCGTGGCTGCGCGCCATCCAGGAATAGCGCTAGATCTGCCGGATCGAGCCGAAGTCGAACGTCGAGCTTTCGGGATTCTCGCCGATGCGGATCGTCTTGCCGTCGACGAAGTGATAGGGCGGCACTGGCAGATTGTAAGGCGCGGGTACCCCCTGGAAGACGCGGCCGGCCAGATCGTATTTCGAGCCGTGACAGGGACAGAAATAGCCGCCCGGCCAGTTGGCCGCCGGCTGGCTCGGGTCGGGCTGCGGGAAGAAGTTCGGGATGCAGCCGAGATGCGTGCAGATGCCGACCAGCACGCCGAATTCGGGCTTCACCGAGCGGTGCCAGTTCTTGGCATAGGGCGGCTGTTGCAGTTCGCCCGACTGCGGATCGGCGAGCAGCGACAGAAATTGCGGCTTCTGCAATTCCTTGAGGATGGCGTCGGTCCGGTGCGTGATGAAGATCGGCCGGCTGCGCCAGCGCACGAGAATCTGCTGACCGGGCGAGACGCGGCTGACATCGATGTCGACCGGTCCGCCGGCGGCCAGCGTCGCGGCATCAGGATTCATCTGTCCGAGCAGCGGAACCAGGGTCGAGGCGGCGCCGACGCCGGCCACCGTGGCGGTGGCGATGAAGAGGAAGTCGCGGCGCGAATGCTCGGAGCGGTGCGATGAGGGGGCGGATTCGGACATGCAGGGCCGTCATGGTCAGTTCGCGCGCCCCGCGCACGGCGTGCCGCCGCGTCTGGTGGTTCAACGCGCGAACCCCGCGGGGCGTTTCCGGCGCGGCGGCAAAATGTCCCGGTTTTCAGCGCCGTCCGGTGCTCACGCGCTCGACCGGCAGCGGCGTCCCCGCCATCGGTATCGGGGCGCGGATCAGCGCCGCATAGGCGTCGGCGAGCCCGGCGCCGAACTCCGCATCGCGGCCCTTCGGACCGAGATCCTTTGCCGTGCCGGTCAGCAGATCGCGCACCTGCTGCGGCTTGAGGTCGCCTTTTTGCTGGAGCACGAGCGCGACGATCCCGCTCACCTCGGCCGCCGAATACGACGTGCCGGAGGAGACCTCGTAGCCGCCGCCGGGGATGGCGACGAGCAGGTCGGCGCCCGGCGCCGCGACGGCGATATGGCGCCCGCGATTGGCGACCGTCAGCAGCTTGTCCTGTGCGTCGGTGCCGGTGACTGCGATCACGTCCGGATCGGCGGCCGGATAAAGCGGCGGCGACTTCGCGCCGGCATTGCCCGCCGCGGCGATCAGCACGATGCCCCTGCGGTACGCCGCCTGGAGCGCGCGATGGATCGCGGGATCGGCCGGACCGGCGAAGCTCATATTGATGATGCGCGCCTCGTGCGTCACCGCCCAGTCGAGCCCCTTGATGATGGCGAAGGTCGTGCCCTGCGCGCTGCCGCCTTTCGGATCGAACGCGCGGATGGCGAGGATGCTCGCCTCAGGCGCGGCGCCGACGAGCTTGCCGTGGCCGGCGATCAGCGCTGCGATCGCGGTGCCGTGCGCATGCGGCTCCGGCGGCGCGCCGGTCGCATCGAACGTCTCGGCGACCGCGCCGGCAAGATCGGGATGCGTGGCGTCGACGGCGGAATCGATCACCGCGACGCGCACGGCGTCGCCTTTCGCCAATCGGTGCGCTTCCGGCAAATGCAATTTGGCAAGCTCGTACTGCGCCGGGTCGCCCTCGGCCGTCACCGCCGCGGTTTCCTGCAGCGTGAAGCGATAGTTCGGCTGCGCCGAGGCGACGAGCCCGTCGCTCTCGAGTTGCCGTACCACGGTGGCGACCGACCGGCGGTCCGGGATACGCCAGCGGAAGAACGTCGTGCCGGTGAGCGCCAGCGGGCTCGAGGCGATGCGGGCGAGGCGGAAGCGGCGTTGCAGCGCGTCGATCTGGGCGGGCGTCGCGGCGTCGCGCAGTTCGATCACCACTTCGTCCGGTACCAGGCGGCGCTCGCCGGCCGGCGGCGCGTTGGAATTGCGCCTTGCTTGCCGCGGCGTTTGTCGCCGGCGCGGCGGCGGCCCGTAGCCGCCGTCGACCGGGCCGTCGTCGCGGTAGGCGCCTGGCGGCGGCAGTGTCGAGATGATGCCAGTCACCACGCCGGCCCAGCCGCCGAAGCCGCCGCCATGATAGCCGCCACCGCCGCGCGACGGCGGTGCCGCCACCGGCGGGCGGCCTACGGCTCCCGACTTCAGCGATTGCGCCGGCGTACCTTGCGTAAATCCGACGGCGACGAGCACGGCGAAACAGATGAGGGCAGGGCGCTTGGTCATGGCTCGCCTCGATCGGGTCAGCGGGTCGGCGCGACGAAGCCGATGCGCTTGTCCTTCTGCAGTTTCTGCGTCAGCGCGCCGAGCTCGTCCTGCGGCAGCGACTTGTCGGCGACGCGCACCTTGTACAGCCCGCCGGCGCTCGGGCCGGCGACGACGCTGAAGTGG
>Ga0187809_10001624_pt1 | contig 10229 bp, 9 predicted proteins | sample NC_wetland_sal_i_8_FD_132415 | JGI IMG/M metagenome (GOLD analysis project Ga0187809, IMG submission 132415) | Wetland sediment microbial communities from Neuse River Estuary, North Carolina, USA - ASW_4 | ecosystem: Environmental > Aquatic > Freshwater > Wetlands > Sediment | place: USA: North... | reverse complement strand
CGGCTGAAGGCCGAGCGGGCCGCCCTGGCCGACGCGGCCGCGCACGTCGAGGCGATCGCGACGGTCATGACCGGGTACCTGGTGGCCTCGGCCGAGCAGCCGGCCGAGATCTACAAGGCCGGGCTGAACACCACCCGGCTCCTGATGGCGCTCGGCGATCTGGTGATCGGGTGGCTATTGCTGACCCACGCGGAGATCGCCCTGCGCGAACTCGACCAGATCGACGCGGGTTCCCCGGACCACGACTTCTACGCGGGCAAGCTGGCCGCAGCCCGGTTCTTCGCCGCCACCGCGCTGCCCAGGCTCGCCGCCGAGCGCAAGGTCGCCGAAGAAACCACCCTGGACCTGATGGACCTGCCCGAGGGCGGCTTCTGACCCTCAGTTCCAGGCCAGCATCCGGACCGGGTCCTCGAGCATCGCGCCGACGTCGCGCAGGAGGGCCGAGCCGAGTTCCCCGTCGATGATGCGGTGGTCGAAGGACAGCGACAAGGTGCAGACCGCTCGTACCGCGAGCTGCCCGTCCACCACCCAGGGGGCGTCCCTGACCTGGCCGAAGGCCAGGATGGCGGCCTCGCCCGGGGTGAGGATGGGCGTCCCGCCGTCCACCCCGAACACGCCTACGTTGGTGATCGTGATCGTGCCGCCCGCCAGGTCGGCCGGGGTGGCCTTGCCCGCCCGCGCGGTCTCGGCCAGGTCCTGCAGGCTGCGGGCCAACTCGGGCAGCGACAACTCGCCGGCGTTCTTGACGTTCGGCACCAGCAGGCCGCGGTCGGCGGCCACCGCGATGCCCAGGTTCACGTAGTGCTTGACCACGATCTCCTGCGCGTCCGCGTCCCACGAGGAGTTGACCAGCGGGTGCCGGCGTACCGCGATGAGCAGCGCCCGGGCCACGAACAGCAGCGGCGATACCCGTAGGTCGGCGTACTCCGGCAGGTCCCGGACGCGCCGTACCGCGGCCATCGTCTCGGTGACGTCGATCTGCAGGAACTCGGTGACGTGGGGCGCGGTGAACGCGCTGGACACCATGGCCGCCGCCATGTGCTTGCGTACCCCGCGGATCGGGATGCGCTCCTCGCCGGCCGGGCTCGGCAGGGCGGCCGAGCTGGCCGTCCTGACCCCGTTCTGTTCGACTTCTGGTCCGGAACGGGTCGTGGTGCCAGTGGCCGCACGGTGCACGTCGTCCCGGGTGATGGTGCCCTCCGGTCCGGTACCGGCCAGCCCGGCCAGGTTGATGCCGAGGTCCTTGGCCAGCCTGCGCACCGGCGGCTTGGCCAGGGCCCGGACCGCGGCCGGTGCTTCTGGTTCCGGTGGGACCGCTACCGGTTCGGCCGGGACCTGCGAACCCGTAGGCACCTCGGCGGTCTCCGGGCGGGCGAGTGCTGGTTCTGCCGCGAGTGCTGGTTCTGCCGCGAGTGCTGGCCTTGCCGCGAGTGCTGGCCTTGCCGCTGCCGCGGCGGGCGCGGCGGGCGCGGCGGGCGCCACCTTGCGGGCGCGGCGCGCGGTGGACGAGGCCTTGACGCCGTAGCCGACTAGGACCGAATGCCGCCCGTCCTGCTCGGGTTCGACCTGGGACGCCTCGCCAGGGGACTGACTGGCGGTGGCGGGCGCGGGAACCACGGACCGTTCAGCCGAATCTGTTTTCTCGGCTACGGCGGGTCCGGCCCCCAGACCTGAAACGTCCACGGCGATGATCGGGGTGCCCACGTCGACCGTCTGACCCTCCTCGGCCAGCAGGCGGGCGACGGTTCCGTCCCAGGGCGACGGCAGCTCGACCACGGCCTTCGCGGTCTCGATCTCCACGATGATCTGGTTGACCTCGACCTGATCGCCCGGCTTGACGTGCCAGGCGACGATATCCGCCTCGGTCAGGCCCTCGCCCACGTCGGGGAGCCTGAACTCCTTGAGCTCGGTCATGCCCGCCCCCTCAGTAGCCGAACGTACGGTCGACGGCGTCCAGGATCCGGTCCAGGTCGGGCAAGTAGTGCTCCTCGATCCGGGACGGCGGGTAGGGGGTGGCGAAGCCGCCGACCCGCAGCACCGGTGCCTCCAGGTGGTAGAAGCACTGCTCGGTGACCCGGGCGGCGACCTCGGCCCCGAGGCCGGCGTACACCGGCGCCTCGTGGGCCACCACGCAGCGGCCGGTGCGCCGGACCGAGGCGGTGATCGTGTCCATGTCCAGCGGGGACAGCGAGCGCAGGTCGATGACCTCGATGTTGCGGCCGTCCTGGCGGGCGGCGAGCGCGGACTCCAGGCAGGTCCGGACCAGGGGGCCATAGGCCAGCAGGGTCACATCGGTGCCCTCGAGCGCGACTCGGGCCGAGTCGAGGCGCAGCGCGTTGGCCACGCCGGAAACCGTGTCGACCTCGGCCTTGTCCCAGTAGCGCCGCTTTGGCTCGAAGAAGATCACCGGGTCGTCGCAGCTGATCGACTGCTGGATCATGGCGAACGCGTCGGCCGCGTCCGCGCAGGCCACCACGCGCAGGCCCGCGGTGTGTACGAACAGCATCTCGGGGGATTCGCTGTGGTGCTCGACCGCGCCGATGCCGCCGCCGCACGGGATGCGGATGGTAACCGGGAGGCTGATGTTACCGCGGGACCGGTAGCGCATCTTGGCTAGCTGGCTGACGATCTGGTTCGCCGCGGGGTAGACGAAGCCGTCGAACTGGATCTCGCAGACCGGCCGGTAACCGCGCAGCGCCAGGCCGATCGCGGTGCCGACGATGCCGGACTCGGCCAGCGGGGTATCGATCACCCGGTCCTCGCCGAAGTCCTTCTGCAGGCCGTCGGTGACCCGGAAGACGCCGCCGAGCTTGCCGACGTCCTCGCCCATGATGAGGACCTTGGGGTCGTTCTCCAGGGCCTTGCGCAGGCCCGCGTTCAGCGCCTTGGACAGGGTCAGGGTGGTCATCGCCCGGCACCCCCAAACTCCTCGAAGGACTCCAGGTAGGCGGCGTACTGCTCGCGCTCCTCGCGCAGGATCGCGGTGGGCTCGGCGTACACGTTGTCGAAGATGGACAGCGGCGGCGGGTCGGCCATGGTCCGGCACGCCTCGCGGACGCGCGCCCCCACCTCCTTGGCCTCCGCGTCCACGGCCGCGAAGAACTCGGGCTCGGCCTGGCCGGTGCGGACCAGGTAGGCCCGGACCCGCTCGATGGGATCCTTCAGCTTCCATACCTCGAGCTCGCTGGCCAGCCGGTACCTGGTCGGGTCGTCGGTAGTGGTGTGCGCGCCCATCCGGTAGGTGAAGGCCTCGATGAGCGTGGGACCCTGGCCTTCGCGCGCCGCCTGCAGGGCCTTCCTGGTCACCGCGTAGCAGGCCAGCACGTCGTTGCCGTCGACCCGCAGGCCCGGGAAGCCGAAGCCGCGAGCCCGCTGGTACAGCGGGATGCGGCTCTGCTTCTCCAGCGGCTCGGAGATGGCCCACTGGTTGTTCTGGCAGAAGAACACGACCGGCGCGTTGAACACCGAGGCCCAGACGAAGGCCTCGTTCACGTCGCCCTGGCTGGTGGCGCCGTCGCCGAAGTAGGCGATGACGGCCTCGGCCCCTCCTCCGTCTACACCGTCGCCGCCGACCGCGCCGTCACGCTGGATGCCCATCGCGTAGCCGGTGGCGTGCAGGGTCTGGCTGCCGATGACGATCGTGTACAGGTGGAATTTGTGCTCCTTGGGATCCCAGCCGCCGTGACTGACGCCGCGGTAGAGCTCGAGCAGCTTGACCGGGTCGATGCCGCGGCACCAGGCCACGCCGTGCTCCCGATAGGTGGGGAACACCATGTCATCGGGGCCGAGCGCCCGGCCCGAGCCGATCTGCGCGGCCTCCTGCCCCAGCAGCGAGGCCCAGATGCCCAGCTCACCCTGGCGCTGCAGGGAGATCGCCTCGGTGTCGATCCGGCGGACGAGCACCAGGTCCCGGTACATGTTCCTGATGTCGGCGGCGCTGAGGTCGAGCGGATAGTCGGGGTGCTCGATGCGCTCGCCCTCCGGGGTGAGCAGCTGGACGAGCTGGTCGGGTTGGGTGGTTTCACGGGGTCGGGGGTTGAGTGCGGCGGTGGTCGCACCGCCGGATTCGACGGTCACGTGCCACTCCTTTCAGTATCCCTCTCCGGGCCGGGGCTGGGATCGCCAGCATCGGCCAGATGAGCTATGGTTCCCGGACACATCTGTCACGGAGCTGTCGCGTACGCTGCGTGCCCGGTGGGGCCGCAGGCGTCCGCGGTCCAGCAGGACGCTCCTCAGCAGACGATATATGCCCTGATGACCCAGGAGGATACGTGGCCCGGATGATCGTCGACGTGATGCTCAGGCGGGAGATACATGATCCGCAGGGCGAGGCCATCGCCAGCGCGTGCCGCCGTCTGGGGTTCGGGCAGGTCCTCGAGGTCAGGCAGGGGAAGCGGTTCGAGGTGGAACTCGAAGGGCCCGCCGACGAGGCTGCGCTGACCGCCGTCACCGAGCTGGCCCGGGATCTGCTGTCCAACCCGGTCATCGAGGAGTTCACGCTGCACGTTGGCTGAGCCGTCCCAGTCGGTCGGTCATTGTGACTGCTATCACAAGCCTGGTTTCAGCCGCGTCAACGGGGAATCACTCGGATTGTAGATGTGAGTTGCGAGATGACGGTGGGTACGGGTTGCCAGATGCGCGTGAAATCGGTTCCTGATGTGAAGTTCGGCCTGATGTTCCGGTACGAGACGCTGAGCGTACCGGTGATGCGCCGGGTGCTCGGGGATACCCTGCGCGGGCTGGGCGTGGACGAGGAATCCGTGTACGATCTCCTGCTCGCGGCCACCGAGGCGTGCACCAATGTCCTGCAGCACAGCGGCCGGGAGGTCCGGGGATACGCGGTGGTGACCAGCCTCGGCGCGGTCGGCTGTCAGGTTGAGGTGGCCGACGAGGGAGTCGGCGCCGTGCTGCGCGAGGCGGGGCCCCGTGAGCTATCGGCCCCTGCCGGGCCGGAGACCCTGGTCGCTCAGCTGCCCGAGTCGGGCCGGGGCCTGGCCGTCATGCGGGCCTGCGTGGACAACGTCACCCTGGACAGCAGCCCGGGACGCGGCACGGTCGTGACCCTGCGCAAGCACATCAGGTGGTCTCAGGACGCCCCGCTGCGGCATTACCGGGCGGCCAGCTAGAGCGCGCCCCGGTAGGCTGCCTGCGTGCGGATTGGGGTCATCACCTTCCCTGGGTCGCTGGATGACCGTGACGCCGCGCGAGCCGTCCGGCTCGCCGGGGCGGAGCCGGTCACGCTGTGGCACGCCGACCGGGATCTGCGCGGCGTCGCCGCGGTGATCTTGCCCGGCGGGTTCTCCTACGGCGACTACCTGCGCTGCGGCGCGATCGCCCGGTTCGCCCCGGTGATGAGCGAGCTGGTCCCGGCGGCCCGGTCGGGCCTGCCGGTGCTGGGCATCTGCAACGGGTTCCAGATCCTGTGCGAGGCGCACTTGCTGCCGGGGGCGCTGACCCGCAACTCCGGCCTCCGCTTCGTCACCCGGGACCTGCGGCTGCGGGTGGAGAATACGCGGACGGCGTGGACGCGGGCCTACTCCGGCGGCCAGGAGATCGTGGTGCCGCTGAAGAGCGGCGAGGGCTGCTACGCCGCCGACCCGGGCACGCTGGCCGACCTGGAGGCCTCCGGGCAGGTCGTGCTCAGGTACGCCGGTTCGAACCCCAACGGGTCGGCCGACGGCATCGCGGGGATCTGCAACGCCGCGGGCAACGTCCTCGGCCTGATGCCGCATCCCGAGCACGCGGTCGATCCGCTGACCGGGCCGTCGGCCGACGGACTTGGCTTCTTCACGTCCGTGGTCGCGGGCCAGGAAGGGGGCTTCGGGAGGTGGGTGGGGTGACCCGGGCGGACACGGTGGCGGTGGCAGCCGCCACGGCCAATCTGGCTCAGCCGTACGCGGAACTCGGGCTGACGCAGGACGAGTACGAGAAGATCGTGGCCGCGCTCGGGCGGCGGCCGACCGGCGCGGAGCTGGCGCTGTACTCGGTCATGTGGAGCGAGCACTGCTCGTACAAGTCATCCAAGATACACCTGCGGCAGCTGGCCCCCGCGGCACCGGCGGCTGCCGCGCTGCTGGCCGGCATCGGCCACAACGCCGGCGTGGTCGACATCGGCCAGGGCTACGCGGTCACGTTCAAGATCGAGTCGCACAATCATCCGTCCTACGTGGAGCCCCACCAGGGGGCGGCCACCGGGGTCGGCGGCATCGTCCGCGACATCCTGGCCATGGGGGCACGCCCGGTGGCGGTGATGGACGCGCTCAGGTTCGGGCCGGCCGCGGCCCCCGACACCGGGCGGGTGCTGCCCGGCGTGGTCGGCGGCATCTCCTTCTACGGCAACTGCCTCGGCCTGCCCAACATCGGCGGCGAGCTGGACTTCGATCCCTGCTACGCCGGGAACCCGCTGGTCAACGTGCTGTGCGTGGGGGTCATGCGGCACGATGACCTGCAGGTCGCCGCAGCCAGCGGGCCAGGGAACCAGGTGATCTTGTTCGGGTCGACCACCGGGCCGGACGGCGTCGGCGGGGCCTCGGTGCTGGCCAGCGCGGCGTTCGGCGGTCCGGCGGGTGAGGCCGTCAAGCGGCCCAGCGTCCAGGTCGGGGATCCGTTCCTGGAGAAACTGCTGGTCGAGTGCTGCCTGGAGCTGTTCGCTGGTGGCCTGGTGGTCGGCATCCAGGATCTCGGCGCGGCCGGCGTGGCCTGCGCGACCACGGAGCTGGCCGCGGCCGGCACCGGCGGCATGCGCGTCCAGCTGGACGCGGTGCCGCTGCGCGACCCCTCGCTGGGACCGCCCGAGATCCTGATGAGCGAGTCGCAAGAGCGCATGATGGCGGTCGTCGAACCCGGTCGCGTGGCTGAGTTCCTGGCCGTCTGCGCCAAGTGGGACGTCCGGGCGGCCGTGATCGGCGAGGTGACCGGTACCGGCCGGCTGGTCATGACCTGGCACGGCGAGACGGTGGCGGACCTCCCGCCCGGCTCCGCGGCTGACGGTCCGGTGTACGCCCGGCCGCTGGCCCGGCCAGCGGCGCAGGACACGCTGGCCGCCGACGATCCGGCAGCGCTGCCCCGCCCGGCCGATGGCCCGGCGCTGCGCGCGGATCTGCTGGCCCTGATCGGGTCGCCAGGGCTGGCCGACAAGAGCTGGGTAACCGACCAGTACGACCGGTACGTCCGCGGTGACACCGTGCTGGCCATGCCCGAGGACGGCGGGCTGGTACGGGTGGACGAGGCGACTGGGCTCGGCCTCGCGCTGGCCACCGACGGCAACGGCCGCTACTGCCGGCTCGACCCCTACGTGGGCACCCAGCTGGTGCTGTCCGAGGCGTACCGGAACGTGGCGGCGACCGGCGCGCGCCCGCTGGCGGTGACGAACTGCCTGAACTTCGGCTCGCCGGAGGATTCCGCGGTGATGTGGCAGTTCGCCGAGGCCGTGCGCGGCCTCGCGGACGGCTGCGCGGCCCTGGGCGTGCCGGTCACCGGCGGGAACGTCAGCTTCTACAACCAGACCGGGACCGTCGCGATCCATCCCACCCCGGTCATCGGGGTCCTCGGCGTCCACGACGACGTGCGGCGGCGGCTCTCAATCGGGTTCGGCGAGGACGCTCTGCTCATCCTGCTGGGCCGGACCGAGGCCGAGTTCGGCGGGTCGGCCTGGGCGCACGTACGGCACGGCCACCTCGGCGGCCGGCCGCCGGTTCCCGACCTGGCCGCCGAGCAGCGGCTGGCCGGCTTGCTGATCGCGGCGGCCACGGCCGGGCTGCTGTCGGCCGCCCATGACCTGTCCGACGGAGGGCTGGCCGTGGCGCTCGCCGAATCCTGCCTGCGCGGCGGGACCGGCTGCCGGGTGCGTCTGCCCGCCGACCCGTTCACGTTCCTGTTCAGCGAGTCGCCCGCGCGGGCCGTGGTGGCCGTGCGCTCCCGCGCCGCGGCGCGGTTTGCCGAGCTCCGCGCCGCGCACGGCGTCCCAGGCCAGACCATTGGCACCGTGGGCGGCGACGACCTGGTCGTCGAGGGCTGGTTCGCGATCCCGCTGGCCGAGCTCGCCGCCGTGCACCAGGGCGTGCTACCCGCATTGTTCGGATGACGTGAAATGCCTCCTCGGCGGCTGGACTCGCGCGGGCCGGACAGCGTGGCCGCGGTGCTGCGGGCACTTGATGGCGGCCTTGGTCCGGAGCCGGATGAGCTGCGCGCCGCGGCCAGGTACCTGCTGCAGCTACTCGCCGCCCGGCACCCCGGCCGCGTCCTGGAAGTGCGGATCCCGCCGGTCGCGGCCGTGCAGTGCCTGCCCGGGCCGGTCCACACCCGGGGCACGCCGCCGAACGTGGTAGAAACCGACCCGCTCACCTGGGTCCGGCTGGCCACCGGCCGGCTCGGCTGGGCCGATGCGGTCGGCTCTGCCGCCGTGCACGCCAGCGGCCCGCGCGCTGACCTGGCCGGCTACCTGCCCCTCGTGTGATTAACTGAGCCGGTGACATCTCCCGACGGCGGTCCGGTGGATGAGCTGGGGCTCGAGGACCCGCCGCCACGAGAGGCCTGCGGCGTGTTCGGCGTCTGGGCGCCAGGTGAGGATGTCGCCAAGCTCGCCTACTACGGCCTGTATGCGTTGCAGCACCGAGGGCAGGAATCGGCGGGCATAGCGGTCAGCGACGGCAGCCGCATCGTGGTGCACAAGGAGATGGGCCTGGTCGCCCAGGTCTTCGACGAGCCCGCCCTGACCGCGCTGCGCGGCCACATCGCGGTCGGGCACTGCCGGTACTCGACCACTGGCGCCTCGGTCTGGGCCAACGCGCAGCCCACGTTCCGCTCGACGCCCACCAGCAGCCTGGCGCTCGGCCACAACGGGAACCTGATCAACACCCGCGAGCTGGCCGCGCTGCTCGGCGAGGCGGCACCGGGCAGGGGCGAGATCGCGGCGACGTCCGACACCGACGTGCTCACCGCCTTGTTCGTCAGCGACCGTGTGCCGCCCGGCCAGGCCGGAGCGCCGACCGGAGTGGCGCCTGGGGCGCCGTCCGGGGTAGAGGAAGCCGCGGCGGCCGTGCTGCCGCTGGCCAAGGGGGCGTACTCGCTGGTCTTCATGGACGAGCAGACGTTGTACGCGGCGCGGGATCCGCAGGGGTTCCGGCCGCTGGTACTCGGCCGCCTGAAAGGCGGCTGGGTGGTGGCCAGCGAAACCGCCGCGCTGGATATCGTGGGCGCCGCGTTCGTGCGCGAGGTCGCGCCCGGCGAGCTGGTCTGCATCAACGGTCGGGGGGTGCGATCGAGGACCTTCGCGGCGCCGCAACCGAGCGGATGCCTGTTCGAGTACGTCTACCTGGCCCGTCCCGACACCACGATCTCCGGCCGGGGAGTGCACGCCACCCGGGTCGCCGTGGGCCGGCGGCTCGCGGCCGAGCATCCCGCGGACGCCGACCTGGTCATTCCGGTCCCTGAGTCAGGGACGCCGGCCGCGATCGGCTTCGCCGAGGCTAGCGGCATCCCGTTCGGCCAGGGGCTGGTCAAGAACCCTTACGTCGGCCGGACCTTCATCCAGCCCAGCCAGACCATCAGGGAGCGGGGCATCAAGCTGAAGCTGAATCCGCTCCGGGATGCCATCTCGGGTCGCCGGCTTGTCGTGGTGGACGACTCGATCGTCCGCGGGAGCACGCAGCGCGCGCTGGTCGCCATGCTCAGGGAGGCGGGTGCCGCTCAGGTCCACGTGCGCGTCGCGTCCCCGCCGGTGACTTGGCCCTGCTTCTACGGCATCGACTTCGCGACCCGCGCCGAACTGATCGCGGGGCGCCTGTCGCCACCGGAAATCTGCGCCTCGATCGGCGCGGATTCGCTGGGCTACGTGTCGCTGGAGGGACTGACCGAGGCGACCGGGCTGCCCGCCAGCCGGTTGTGCCGCGCCTGCTTCGACGGACAGTATCCGGTCCCGGTCGCCGATGACGACCGTGGCAAGCACATCCTCGACGGCCTGGGCGTCGGATCCTAGCCGCTACCGCGGCCAGGCGTCAGCGTCCGTCCAGGCGTCCTCGGCGGGGTCTGATCCCGGATCCTCGTCTTCGTCTTCGTCGTCGTATTCCCCCGCGGAATTACCATCGCGGGAGTCCGCACCGACACCCAGCTCCGCACGCAGCCGGTCGAGGTCCGTGTCGTCGCTCTTGTACTTGAGCTGACGGGCGACCTTAACCTGCTTGGCCTTGGCTCGGCCGCGCCCCATTGGCTCGACCCCCTCGAACGTCCGG
>Ga0187809_10001623_pt1 | contig 10230 bp, 10 predicted proteins | sample NC_wetland_sal_i_8_FD_132415 | JGI IMG/M metagenome (GOLD analysis project Ga0187809, IMG submission 132415) | Wetland sediment microbial communities from Neuse River Estuary, North Carolina, USA - ASW_4 | ecosystem: Environmental > Aquatic > Freshwater > Wetlands > Sediment | place: USA: North... | reverse complement strand
GAGCTGCGGGCGTTGCAGGCACAGATTCGGCCGCACTTCCTCTTCAACACGCTCAATGCGATTGCTGCCGTGGGCTATCGCGATGCTGCGTGCGCCGATGCCGCGCTGGCGCAGCTGAGCGAGCTTCTGCGCACGCTCCTCGGGGAACACCCGGACGAGATCGCACTGAAGGATGAGCTCGCCTTCGTGCAGGGTTACCTGGATCTTTACATGCTGCTGATGCCGGATCGGCTGCAGGTGGAGATGGAAATCGAGCCGGGTGCCTGGCAGGCACTGGTGCCCTCTATGCTGCTGCAGCCGTTGGTGGAGAATGCGATCGTTCATGGTATCGCCCGGCGCACCCAGGGAGGGCGAGTCGCGCTGACGGCAGCGGCGCAGGGCCAGTCTCTGGTGCTCTCGGTTCGCAACGACGCGGCCGACCGTGCTGTAAATAGGGACGGGGTCGGTACCGGCACTGGCCTCGCGAATGTGCGCGAACGGCTGAAGGTTCTGTATGGTACGGCGCAGAGCGTGGAGTTCGCGGCTGGCGCGCAGTCCTGTGTGACCGTGTGCTTGCCCTTGAGGCGAGCGGCGGTGCCGGCATGATCCGCGCCGTCATCGTGGACGACGTGCCGCTCGCCCGGGATCGCGTACGGCTCTATCTGGAGAGTGAGCGCGACATCGCCATCTCCGGAGAGGCTGGGAACGGCTCCGACGCCGTGCGACTGATCGAGCGCGAGGCACCGGATCTCGCGCTGCTCGATATGCGCCTACCGGACTTCGACGGGCTCGAGATCCTGGCCCGCCTCCCCCGGGAGAGGCGGCCGGCGACGATTTACCTCACCGCCCATGACGAGCATGCCATCGGGGCCTTCGACGTCCACGCGGTCGATTATCTGCTGAAACCTTTCAGCCGCGAGCGCTTTGCGAGGGCCATCGACCGCGCGCGCGAGCGCATCGCGACCCGCTGCGACCCACCGCGGATCGCGGTCAGGGATCGCGGCCGCATCGATCTCGTGCCGATGCGAGATATCGATTACATCGACGCCGCGGGACACTATGCCTGCCTGCATGTCGGTCCGCGCGTGCACCTGATGCGCATGAGCCTGGGCGAGCTCGAAGCCCAGCTCGATGCGGGGCACTTCGCGCGCATACATCGCTCGGCCATCGTCCGGCTCGACCGGGTGGAAGCGCTGACCATGAGGCGCAACGGCGATCTCGACCTGACGCTGCGTGGCGGGGCCATGCTGACCGTCAGCCGAACTTACGCCGAAGGCTTGCGCGCCCGGCTGGGGCTCGGCGCCGACTGACCGCCCGACTCGCGCCGCCCCACGCACGGCTCGTGCCATTTCGGCGCCGCCGCAGTTGCCGCAATCGAAGGTGAATGCAAGATTGCGCGGAAATTTGGGAGGCAGCTCGTGAAATCCCGACCGCGCATCGCCGCACTGACCGGCGCTCTGTTCTTGCTGATTGCCGCGTTCGCGCCCCTCAGTGCCTGGGGCCAGCGTCTCTTCGGACGGGAGATCGGCCCGAATTACAGCCGCGAGATATTCTGGTGGGTCCTGACGCTTGGCATCTATGCCTATGTGCTGGTCGTGGAGCGGCGAGCCCTGTCCTCGATCGGATTTCACCGCCCGCGCCTCCTCGATATCGTACTGGCTGTCGTCACCGCCGGCCTCCTCGTGGCGGGCTTCGTTCCCATCGAGCTGTTCATATTCCCGTTGCTTCACCTCCACATCGATATGCATGTGTACGACATGATAAAGCACAGCCCCTTCCCATATCGGGTGCTCCTGGTGACCCGGGCGGCCGTGGCGGAAGAGACCATCTTTCGGGGCTATACCATCGAGCGTCTCAAGGAGTGGAGCGGCAGCCGCTTGCTGGCGGGTGCCGTCACCTGGGCGGCCTTCACCTACGCCCACCTGCAGTCCTGGGGAGTGGCGCAGCTCATCGTCGCCGGATACGGTGGACTTCTGCTCACGATCCTCTATCTGTGGCGGCGCAATCTCTGGGCCAACATGCTCGCCCACTGGCTCTCTGACGCCGCCGGATTTCTGGTGTAGGGCGCCCCTGGCCAGGAGCCGCCATTTGAGGCTCAGCTCGATTTGCCCGGAAGGGGCCGTTCGCGTGCGCTATGCTGTCGCGATGAAACCAAAACAGGAAGCGGAATTTTTCAAGGCAGCGTTGCGTGCCGGGATTCGTTACGCCGAAGGTCGTGGAGCCGTCCAGTTCGAGCCAACCGATTCGGCCAGCGACAAGGCGCTCTACGTGTACCGACTACTCGTTCATGACAAGATCATCACGCCGATGCCGGAAGATCAGGTAGGCGAGAAAACAGTCCGCCATAGACTGGCTTCGTGGTATGCGCATCTCCCCCCGGAACACCCGCTGTTGAGCTGACCTCGACAGGCATGGGGGCCGTCGCGCACGCTGTCGACGCACTCAGGTTGCTCACGGCGCTAATCGACCAGCGGCTGCCCCTCTACCCAGAAATTGCGTCGCCGGCCATAAAACTACGGCTCCCAGGTGAAGCCGGCGGAAACGAGAGCAGGAGTTCCGAACCGGGAATTAAGACGCTGGTACTCCAGACGAAGCGCGAAAGCGTCGATCTGAAACCGTAACCCGCCACCGTAGGCGAGATCTGTTTCGCCGCTATTCACCTTGCCGGAGACCTGTCCTACCGTTGTGCACGTGCCAGTGGTCGTATTAACCAAGCAAACGTCCGGAAAGTACCCGGCATAGCTGTAAGACGTCCGGAGGCGCGACGCGCCCAGCTTCGCGAACAGTTCCAAGCGCCGTGACAGAGGCAGATAAGCGACCGCGAATGCCGCCGCGGCATACGAATGCCCGTTCGCCCCATCAAGGAAATCAGGCAAGACCGGACGGCCGTTAAAGGTATGAATATATGAAGACCCAATATGCGTGCGTCCGAAATCCATGTATTGGACCTCGGCACCGAGCCATCGGACGGGTCGGATGCCGATGAAGGCGTCCCAACCGAGGCCGCTACGGGTGGCGGTTTGACCGATGCCTCCCCCCGCGTACGGATTCTCAAACTGGTTCTGAAGGGTCGCGTGTCCCAGCTCCGCGCCCACGTAGAAGCCGAGCGGATCTTCCGCGGCCGCAGCGACTGTCATGCCGGCGAACGCAGCCAGGCTCAATATTGCAGGAATGGAGTAGGATCGATAAACCATACCTGGTCTCCCTTATCGCTGAACGACTGCCCCAGCCGCGTGTTCTTGGTAGAGAGCGGTGGTCAGTATTGCAGCTGTTCCTGACAGAAGTCTGACGGACTACAACAGAAATTCAGGGCCGATGAGGTCCAACATAACAGCACACTATCCATACGCACAAGAATCTCGCCGTCATGCCGACTCTGCTGGACCGGAAAGACATTTACATCGTCCTGGTCGATCCGGCTGATGCGGTAGTCGAGGGTGCCGTCACTCCTGTGTCGACCCTGGAACTGTGCGTTACGGACAGGGCGGCATTGGGTCGTTAGTTGCCGTTCATATCCACGCGGTTGAGTGAGGACTTAGCGCCCCGCAGCATCCCGCAGCCCCCTGCGCTTTGAACCACTCCAGTACGTCGGCGTCCACGCGAAGCGAGACCGACGTCTGAGGACGTCTCCAAAGGGTCGTTATCTGCCGTTCTACATCTCCCGGGGGGCGGAGGAGGGGCGGGAGCCGGGCGGTTCCGCGCTTGCGAGCCATGAATGGTGCTGCATGGTCTTTGCGTACCTCCGGGCGGAATGGTCGGGGGCGCGGTAGGGAGCCAAAAGTGTCATTGCCAGAGGGTGGAGACGGGGACGGCGAAGAGCCTCTCGCCAAATGGAACCACGGTATCGTGGTCGTAAAGCACCAAACCCATGGTGAAGCGCTTACCGCAGGCGTCGGCGAGCTTGCGCATACCGGAGAAGTCGGCGCCGGTTACGGTTGCAGCCGCTTTTGCCTCAATGCCAATGACGTGACCACGTGAATCCTCGATGACAATGTCGACTTCGTAGTCGTAGCGGTCACGGAAGTGGAAGAATTCGAGCGGCTCGTCGTGCCAGGTGGCGAGCTTGAGAAGCTCCGCCAGTATGAATGTCTCGAGAACGGTTCCGAAGGACATGCGGTCCGATGCGAGCCGGGCCGGAGAGAGAGTACGCAGCGCCGTCAGCAGGCCGGAGTCGAGAAAGTGCAGTTTCGGCGTCTTGACGAGTCTCTTCAGCTCATTGGTGTGCCAGGGCTGCAGCGTTCGGATCAGAAACAGCTGCTCCAGAACACCAGTGTACTTCTGCGTCGTTACATGTCCTATGCCGAGCGGCGCGCCGACGCTCGAATAGTTGACCAGTCTTCCGGAATGCTGGGCGAGGATTCGCAACAGGCGAGGCATCTGTCTGCCATGCTCGATTTGGGCAATGTCACGTACATCGCGCTCGATCACCGCTTTGGTGTAATCCAGGAACCATTTCTGCCGGCGCGGCCAGGATGCCCGTTGGAGGGCCTCGGGGTAGCCGCCGGACAGCACACGCACAAGGAGCTCCTGCCCGATGACGGGTTCGCCCGCGGCGGGCGGCTTTCCTTGCAGAACTCGCCTGAGAAATTCGGACGGGCGGCGGCGAAGTTCGCTCTGAGAGAGCGGGAGGAGCTCGGCAATCTCCATGCGGCCGGCCAACGAATCCGCGACCTGCGGCAGCGTCATGAGATTTGCGGAGCCGGTCAAAAGGAAGCGGCCTGGGCGCTTATCCGTGTCTACGCTGCGCTTGATGGCCAGCAGAACTTCCGGTGCGCGTTGAATCTCATCGATGACTGCCCGGTCGAGACCCCGAACGAAACCCACGGGATCGGCACGAGCCGTGTCGAGGGTCGTCTGATCATCCAGAGTCAAAAAGGGCATCTCGCTATGGGCAAGCTTTTCCGCCAGCGTTGTCTTGCCCGCCTGCCGCGGCCCGGTGATGAGCACGACGCGCGTGTCCGACAGAGCTTCTCGCACACGCTGCTCGATGAATCGGGGATACACGGATGGCCCTGCGACCACAGAATTGGTGGCGGCTAATTGTATGTGGAGAGGCGGCTAATTGATATCATATCGAGGGCCAATTGATAGAGGAGAAGGGCTGATTGGCGGGGCTGACCCGGGAGGCTACGAGAAATCCTCGTAGCCTTCGCGTAGCATCCGCCATGGATTCGGTTGCGCGCGATCTATGGAAGCTCGTTTACACTGGATTGCCAAAGGGCCAGATGCTTCAAGCAATTGGCATTCAGAGATATCTCGGGAACGCAGGATCGGTCCAGTCAGCCACTGGACCGATTAGCGAGAAAAAGTCTTTTACTATGAATAGGTTGGATCGCCGCGTCGCCGTGGCCCCCATGATGGACTGGACCGACCGCCACTGCCGGTTCTTCCTGCGCGGCTTCTCCCCCGACGTCCTCCTCTATACGGAGATGATCACCGCGGCGGCGATCGTGCGCGGCGATGCGCGCCGGCTGCTCGCCTTCGATCCGGAGGAGCATCCGGTCGCGCTGCAGCTCGGCGGCAGCGAGCCGCGGGAGCTGGCGGCCGCGGCGAGGGCGGGGGAGGCGGAGGGCTACGACGAGATCAACCTGAACTGCGGCTGTCCGAGTGACCGGGTGGCGAGTGGCGCGTTCGGGGCCTGTCTCATGCGCGAGCCGGCGCGCGTCGCGGACTGCGTGGCGGCCATGCGAGCGGTGGTGAAGATTCCGGTCACCGTCAAGATGCGCATCGGTGTCGTGAGCGGCACGCGCGAGCAGGCGCGGGACGCGCTGTCGCGATTCGACGAGCCTGATTTCGAGGCGCTGCATGGATTCGTGAGTCGGGTGCGCGAGGCCGGCTGCGAGGTTGCGATCGTGCACGCGCGCAAGGCGGTGTTGGGTGGCTTGTCGCCGAAGGACAACCGGCAGATTCCGCCGCTGCGGTACGACGTGGTGCGGCGGCTGAAGGCGGCCTTCGGCGAGCTGCCCGTGATCGTCAACGGCGGCTTGCGCGATGCGGCGGGCGTTCTCGATGCGTTGACCTGGTGCGACGGCGTCATGCTGGGCCGCGAGGCCTATCACCGACCGTGGGTGCTGGCGGAGCTGCACCGTGTGCTCGGCGGTTCGGGGGTCTCGCCGGCGTCGAGCCGCGAGGCGCTGCTCGAGCGTATGGCGGTCTATGCGCAGAGGCGGCTCGCGCAGGGTGACCGGCTGTCGGCGATCACGCGGCACATGCTGGGGCTTTATGCCGGCGAGCCGGGCGCGCGGGACTACCGGCGGCTGCTCAGCGAGGGCGCGAGGGCGGCGGGAGCGGGGCCGGAGCTCATTCGTGAGGCGGCGGCCGCGGCGCACGCGGGCCGCCGGCTCGAGCGCGCGGGGGCCGCGGCAGGCGCCAGCTCCGGCTGATCGGTAGCGGGCCGAGGCCTCTCTGGTATTATGCCCACCCTACGTCGTCGCCTTGCCGTCCGGGGGTTGCAAGGGTGGGCGGCCAGCTGCGCACTCTGACATGGGCAAGGATATCGAACTCGCCATACTGTTCGCCGACGTCGTCGGATCGACCCGGCTCTACGAGCTGATGGGAGACCTGCGCGCGCGCGACATGGTCTCGACCTGCATCGAGGTCATGCGCGGCGCGACCGAGCAGCGCCATGGGACGGTCATCAAGACGATGGGCGATGAGGTCATGGCGAGCTTCCCGAGCGCCGATGAGGCCCTGAACGCCGCGGCGCAGATGCAGCAGCAGATCTCCTCCCATGCCCAGCTCAAGGTGGACGGCCAGCCGGTCGCCATCCGGATCGGCTGCCATTTCGGTCCCGTGGTGCTGGAGAGCCGCGATGTCTTCGGGTCCACGGTCCACACGGCCAATCGCATGACGAGCCAGGCGAAGGCCGGCCAGATCATCACCACCGCCGCGACGATCGAGCACCTCTCGCCGGAGTGGCGGGCCGCCTGCCGGCTGATCGACACGGCGCCGATCAAGGGGCAGGGCAACGAGGTGCCCCTGTACGAGGTGCTCTGGCAGACCGAGGACGTCACCAGCATGGTGCCAGCGATCGCGTTGCGGGGCCGGCAGGCGGGTGGCGCGCGGCTAAAGCTGCGCTGGCTCGATCACGAGGTGGTCGTCGACGAGCACCGCCCGAGCGTCACGATCGGCCGCGCGGAGGACAACGACCTGGTCGTGAAGGGAAACCTGATCTCCCGCCTGCACGCCCGCATAGAGCTCAGCCGCAACAAGCTGGTCCTGATCGACCAGAGCACCAACGGCACGTTCGTGCAGACGCTGGGTGGCGAGGAATCGTTCGTGAGGCGCGACAGCCTGCAGCTGAAGGGCGACGGCCTGATCGGCCTCGGCCGCCTGCCCGAGTCCGACTCGGCGCAGACGATCCGCTTCTCCTGCGAGAGCTGCTAGCCGAGCCCGCGCTCGGTGCTCTGCAGCTCCGCGAGCAGCTCGGGCGGCAAGCGCGAGCCATAGGTCTGCAGGTAGGCGCGGATGTCCGCGACCTCCTTGCGCCAGAGCGCCGGATCCACCGACAGCAGCTGCCGCAGCGCGTCCTCGCCGAGGTCCAGTCCGCGGGTGTTGAGATCCTCCGGGCGCGGCAGCCGCCCGATGGCGCTGTCCACCGCGCCGGCCTTGCCGTTGCAGCGGTCGAGCATCCACGCCAGCACGCGCAGGTTGTCGCCGAAGCCCGGCCAGAGGAATTTCCCCTGGGCGTCGCGCCGGAACCAGTTGACGTGGAAGATGCCGGGGGGGCGGGAGAGCTTTGCCCCGACGTCGAGCCAGTGCCGCCAGTAATCGGCGAAGTTGTAGCCGCAGAAAGGCTGCATCGCCATCGGATCGCGGCGGACCACGCCGACCTGGCCGACGGCGGCGGCGGTGGTTTCCGAGGCGACCGATGCGCCGACCAGCACGCCGTGCTGCCAGCTGCGGGCCTCGTACACCAGCGGCGCCACCTCGCGGCGGCGACCGCCGAAGACCAGCGCCGAGATCGGCACCCCGCGCGGATCCTCGGCGTGCGGGGAGTAGCTCGGATTTCGCCGGGCGGAGACGGTGAAGCGGGAATTCGGATGGGCAGCCGGTCCCCTCGCGCCATCGTAGGGGCGACCCTGCCAGTCGATGACCGGTGTGCCCTCCGTCAGCCCCTCCCACCACGGCTGGTTGTCCGCCGTCAGCGCGACGTTGGTGAAGAGCGTGTCGCGCCGGATCATCTCGTAGGCGTTTCGGTTGGTCTGCGGATTGGTCCCGGGCACGACACCGAAGTAGCCGGCCTCCGGGTTGATGGCCCAGAGCCGCCCATCGGCGCCCGGATGCAGCCAGGCGATGTCATCGCCCACCGTGAAGACCTTCCATCCCGGCAGCGAGGCGGGCGGGATCAGCATGGCGAGGTTGGTCTTGCCGCAGGCAGAGGGGAAGGCGCAGGCGATGTAGTGCGTCTCGCCCTTCGGGCTCTGCAGGCCGACGATCAGCATGTGCTCGGCGAGCCAGCCCTCGCTGCGCGCCTGCCAGCTCGCGATGCGCAGCGCGTGGCACTTCTTGCCGAGCAGGGCGTTGCCGCCGTAGCCGGAGCCGAAGCTCTCGATGGCGAGGTCCTCCGGAAAGTGCATGATGAAGCGCCGGTTGGGGTCGAGCTCTCCCACCGAGTGCAGCCCGCGCACGAACCTGCCGTCGCGCGCGATCCGCTCCAGCGCGGGGCGGCCGACGCGCGTCATGATCATCATGTTGAGCGCGACGTAGGCGCTGTCGGTGATCTCCACCCCGCAGCGCGCGAGCGGCGAGTCGATCGGCCCCATGCAATAGGGTATGACGTAGAGCGTGCGGCCCCGCATGCAGCCGGCGAAGAGCGCGCGCATCTTCGCCCGCGCCTCCTTCGGGTCCATCCAGTTGTTGTTGGGGCCGGCATCCTCCCTGGAGCTCGTGCAGATGTAGGTGAGATGCTCGACGCGAGCGACGTCGCTCGGGTTCGAGCGGGCGAGGTGGCAGCCGGGAAAGCGCTCGGCATTGAGCTTGAGCAGCTCGCCCTCGCGCATCAGCCTGGAGGTGAGCTCGTCGAATTCCGCGTCGCTGCCCTCGCACCAGTGCACTCCCGCGGGCTGGGTGAGGGCGCGGACCGACTCCACCCACTCGCTGACGGCGCGGGAGAGTTGGGACAGCTGGGTCAGCAGGGGTGCAGCAGTTGCCATCCTAGGTTCCTCTTGTCTCGTGCGGCCCGGCCTTCACCGAAGCCGTTCACCGCCAATAGAGGGACCTGCGGCTCCTGCCGGGTCCCGGAGTGTGCCTCAGTATAGCCGCGCATGCGGCGCGGCCTCATAAAGTACGATAAAACCCTCTGTTTTGTTCCATAATCGCACAGACGCAACCTTGCAGGAAATTCAGGCTCTTGGCCGCGGTCGCGACGCCCGGCGCACCGGTGAACCCGCTGCCGTCGCCGCGCGGCCTTATCATGTCGGTATGTTGGAGCTCGAGGACATCTTCGGGGAGGGAGGGCCTCTGCAGCGCGCGCTGCCGGGTTTCAACGTCCGCCGGCAACAGGCGCACATGGCCGCACGCGTCGCCGCGGCCCTGGCCGCGCGCGAGATCCTGACGGTCGAGGCCGGCACCGGCACCGGCAAGACATTCGCATATCTCGTGCCCGCGCTGCTCTCCGGCACGCGGGTGCTCATCTCGACGGGCACGCGGACATTGCAGGACCAGCTCTACGCGAAGGACCTGCCGCTGCTCGGCGCCGCCCTCGGTCGCCCGGCGCGTGTCGCGTTGTTGAAGGGGCGCAGCAATTATCTCTGTCGCCAGCGCCTGGAGCAGGCCGGGGGGGCGGCACGGGAAGACATGCTGGAACGCATCGTGAGTTGGTCGCGCACGACGCGCAGCGGTGATCTCGCGGAGGTCTCCGGGCTCGCCGACTCGCATCCGGTCTGGTCGCGTGTGACATCGACCCGTGACAACTGTCTCGGCGCCCGCTGCCCGCAGCTGGCGGGCTGTCATGTCGCGCTCGCGCGGCGCCAGGCGCTCGACGCCGATATCGTCATCGTCAACCATCATCTGCTGCTGGCGGACCTGGCGCTGAAGGAAGACGGCTTCGGCGATCTGCTGGGCGCCGCTGACGCCATCATCCTCGACGAGGCCCACCAGATCCCGGATCTGGCCGCGCAATTCTTCGGCGCGCACGTGAGCAGCCGGCGCATCGAGGGTCTGCTGGATGACGCGCAGTCGGAGCTCGCGAGGCGCGGTGTTCTGCCGCCCGCGGCCGCAACGCTGCGCGCCGTCCGCGACGGGCTCGAG
>Ga0187809_10001622_pt1 | contig 10232 bp, 11 predicted proteins | sample NC_wetland_sal_i_8_FD_132415 | JGI IMG/M metagenome (GOLD analysis project Ga0187809, IMG submission 132415) | Wetland sediment microbial communities from Neuse River Estuary, North Carolina, USA - ASW_4 | ecosystem: Environmental > Aquatic > Freshwater > Wetlands > Sediment | place: USA: North... | reverse complement strand
GGCTTCAACCTCGGCATCGAATGCGAGATCTTCGTGCTGCGGCAGAACGCCGACGGCACGCTGGCGGTGCCCAACCCGGACGACAAGCTCACCAAGCCCTGTTACGACCTGCGGCCGTTCCTCGACAACTTCAATTGGCTCGACAAGGTCGCCACTTGCATCAACGCGCTCGGCTGGGATCTCTATTCCTTCGATCACGAGGACGCCAACGGCCAGTACGAGTTCGACTTCAAATACGCCAACGCGCTGACCACCTGCGACCGGCTCACCTTCTTCCGGATGATGGCCAAGCATTACGCCAAGGAGGAGGGGCTCTTGGCGACGATGATGCCGAAGCCGTTCGCCGACAAAACGGGCAATGGCGCGCATTTCAATATGTCGCTGTACCATCTCGATGGCGGCGGCAACGTCTTTGCCTGCGATCCGAAGGACGACCCGCGCGGCCTAGGTCTCACAGAGACCGGCTATCACTTCATCGGCGGCATCCTCAAACACGGCCGGGCACTGTGCGCGGTGTTCGCGCCGACGGTGAACAGCTACAAGCGGCTCGTGCGCCGCGGCGCCATGAGCTATTACTCGTGGGCGCCGGTGTTCAACTCCTACGGCTCCAACAACCGCACCAATTCGGTGCGCGTGCCCATGGGCGGCGGGCGCTGCGAAAGCCGCAACGCCGACGGCGCGGTCAATCCCTATCGCGCTGCCACGTTGGCGCTTGCCGCCGGCCTCGAAGGCGTGCGCGAGAAGATCGATCCGGGTGCGCCGAACGAGGACAATCTCTACGCCATCTCCGACGCGGAGCGCCGCGCGCGCGGCATCGACTTCCTGCCGCAGACCTTGCAGGAGGCGGTCGCCGCCTTCGCCGCCGACCCGCTGGTCGAGCGCGCGCTCGGGCGTGAGCTGCGCGACGAGTTCATCACCTACAAGACGCAGGAATGGGAGACCTACCACCTGACGGTCAGTCAGTGGGAGATCGACCGCTACAGCCATCTGTTCTGATCTGCCGGCAACAACAAGCAAAAGGAGAGTCTACAATGCGAAATCCCTTCATGCGCGCCTCGCGCAAGGCGGGCCTGTTCCCCGAACCGCGGCGCGAACGGCGCCACCATCCCGACTTCGACCGGATGAAGACGCAGGGCTGGCAGTCGCTCGACGCCGAAGGCAAGCTGTCCGAGGCCGGCTGGCGCAAGGAGCAACAATGGGCGCTCGACATGGGTCTGCCCGGCGCGGACTCGCTCACCGACAAGAGCATCCCGACCTTCTCGCGCGGCGAGCTGCCGCACTTCGCCGGCATCAACACGTTCCTCAAGGCGCCTTATGTCGAGAACGTGCGCGACGTCGCCAAATACGACGCCGCGGTGCTCGGCATTCCGTTCGACAGCGGTACAACGTATCGCCCCGGCACGCGCTTTGGGCCCCAGGGCATCCGCCGCATCTCGGCGCTGTATACGCCGTACAACTACGAGCTCGGCGTGGATCTGCGCGAACAGATGACGTTGTGCGACGCCGGCGACGTGTTCACCATCCCGGGTAATCTGGAGAAGAGCTTCGACCAGATCAGCCGCGGCGTCAGCCACGTCTTCTCGTCCGGCGCGCTGCCGGTCATGCTCGGCGGCGACCACTCGATCGGCTTCCCCTGCGTGCGCGGCATCGCCGAGTGCACGTCGAAGCGGATCGGCATCATCCACTTCGACCGCCACATCGACATCCAGGAGAAGGATCTCGACGAGCGCATGCACACGACGCCGTGGTTCTGGGCGACCAACCTGCCGAACGTCTCGCCGAAGAACCTCGTGCAGCTCGGCATCGGCGGCTGGCAGGTGCCGCGTTACGGCGTGCAGGAGGCGCGCAAGCGCGGCACCAACGTGCTGACCATCGCCGACATCGAGAAGATCGGCCTCGAAAAGACCGCCGAGATCGCGCTCGAGCTCGCGTGGAAGGACGCGGACGCCGTCTACATCTCGTTCGACGTCGACTCGCTCGATTGCGGCTTCGTGCCGGGCACCGGCTGGCCGGAGCCGGGCGGCTTCCTGCCGCGCGAAGCGCTGAAGATCCTCGGCCTCGTCGCCGCGGAGGGCCTGTGCGGCCTCGAAGTGGTCGAGGTGTCGCCGCCTTACGACACGTCCGACATCACCGCGCTGATGGGCGTGCGCGTCTGCGTCGAGGCGCTCGGCTCGATGGTCGCCCACGGCAAGCTCGGCAGCCACAAGGCGCTGATCGACAAGCCGGTCACGTTCTGAACCATTTTCCGTTCATTCCCGTGCAAGCGGGAATCCAGCGCTGGGTCCCCATCGCAAGTCCGCTCTAGCCGACTTGCGCACTTTGATGGCAGACATCGGGTAAACCCGATGTCTGCGCGCGGGGACGAACGGGAGAAAGAATTCAAAGGAGCATTCGATGCATCTCGGACACGATCACGGCCATCATCACCACGGCGAAGGCGCCGGCAGCGGCCACAACCACGTCACGCCCTTGCGGGCCGTGCAGTGGCAGACGCCGCATCTGCCGCACGGGCATCACGAACACCACGAGCAGCAGGGGGAGGCCGATCTCGATCTCGTCGAGATGGCTTTCGTCGAGGGCTTCGCGGCGGCCAAGGATCCGGCGAGCTTCCTGAGGCTCGCGCGCATCCCGTTCCAGGCGACCGACGCGGCAGGGCGCAACCTCGTGCTGCTGCGGGCCGAGACCGAGGCGGTCACCGACGTCGGCACTTTGGCGCCGCAGCTCGGCGGCGGCGGCTTCCGCTACGATCCGCTGCCGGCGCGCATGGTGACGCACCGGCGCAAGCTGCGGTTCATCTATTTCGACGGCGCGACGGCGCGGGCCCTGACGCTGGGCGAGGTGCGGGCGCTGACGGAGGGCTGACGAGCGTGTTGCAACGAGCGGGTTAAGAACGGAGCCATTCGTTACAGCGTCATGCCCGGCCTTGGGCCGGGCATTCACGCCTTTGCGACAAGAAAGACGTGGATGGCCGGGACAAGCCCGGCCATGACGAGGTGATGTGTCTCACCCCGCGCTGATGTTCAGCTCCGCCACCAGCCGCTTGTACTTCTCCGAGTCGGCGCGTGCGAGCTTGCCGAGCGCGTCGGGGCTGCCGCCGATCGCCTCGAGCGAGCCCTTGTCGAAGTTCTTCTTCAGGTTCTCGTCGCCGAGCGACTTCTGGAAGGCGGCGTTGATCTGCGCCACCAGAGCGGCCGGCATGCCCGGCGGCGCGAAGGCGGCGTACCAGGCTTCCAGCACGACGTTGTAGCCGCTCTCCTTGATGGTCGGGATGTCCTGCAAGGTCGGCGCGCGCTTCGCCGACGACTGCGCGATGATCTTGATCGAGCCGGCCTTGTGATGCGCGATCAGCGCGGTCGGCCCGAGGAAGGCCGACTTCACGTGTCCGGCGAGGAGGTCGCCGACGGCCTGACCGGCGCCGCGATAGGGCACGTGCTCGAGCTTGAGCCCGGCTTCCCGCGCGAACCATTCGCCGATGACGTGCTGGTTGGAGCCGACGCCGGAGGAGGCGAAGCCGGTGCCGGGGTTCTTCTTCGCGTAGGCCACATATTCGGCGACCGAGTTGACATTGATCGACGGATGCACGGCGAACACCTGCGGCTGATGCGCGAGGTCGATCACCGGCACCAGCACCTTGGTGTAGTCGTAGCTGAGCTTGAGGATGTGCGGCGCGCTCGCCGCGTTGTCGTTGGTGACGAGGATGGTGTAGCCGTCCGGCGCGGCCTTCATGGCCGTGTCCATGCCGATGGTGCCGCCCGCGCCGGTGCGGTTCTCGACGAAGATCTGCTGGCCGAGATCCTGCGACATCGGCTGCGCGCACTGCCGCGCCACGAAGTCGATGGCGCCGCCCGGCGCCAGCGGCACGATCACGCGTACCGGCCGGCCCGGCCATTTCGCCTGGCCGAAGGCGGCGAGTGGGAACACCCCCGTCGCGCCCAGTGCCACGCCCGCCTTGATGATGTCGCGCCTTCCAAGTCCCGTCACGTTTCGCCCCCGGGGTTTTTAATTATCGGTGGGCGAGCATCGCACGGGAATTTAGAAAGTCACAAGACTGTCACGGCCCTCCGTAGAGCCAATTTATGCCGTCGTAACTCTGTTCCGGCGTCCGGCCGGACAGGGCCAATTCGCGGAGTTCCGCGGCGACGCCGCGCGCGTGATAGAACTCGCCGTAGACCCGGGCCATGATCTGGGTGCGGCCGGTGCGCAGGTAGCGCGCCTGCTGGTAGGCCTTGAAGGCGCCCGGCAGGTCGTCGGGCCGCGCCGCCATCAGGTCGGAAAGGATCACCGCGTCCTCCGTCGCCATGCAGGCGCCCTGGGCGAGGTACTGCAGCATCGGATGCGCCGCGTCGCCGAGCAAAGTGACGTTGCCCTTGCTCCAGTCCTTGACCGGCTCGCGGTCGCACAGCACCCACATGCGCCAGGTATTGATGCGCTCGAGCATGCGCAGCACCTGCGGCACCTGCATCTTGAAGTGCTGCCACATCACGTCCTTGGAGCCTTCCGCGTCCCAGCCCTCCTCGTAATGGTCGGAGTGGAACACGGCGACGAGGTTGTAGAGCTCGCCGCGGCGCAGGGGATAGTGCACGAAGTGGGTGCGCGGACCGGCCCAGAGGATAACGTCGGGACGCCAGAGGTCCTCCGGCACGTCTTCCTTCTTGAGCACGCCGCGATAGGCGATGTGACCGGAGACGCGCGGCTTGCCGTCGCCGACGATCCGCTCGCGGATCTTCGACCACATGCCGTCGCAGGCGATCAGAGCGCGGCCGCGGACGGTCTCGCCGTTGTTGAGCGTGACGGTGACGTGGTCGCCGTGGTCGGCGAAATCGTCGACGCGACGGCTGGTCTCGAGCTGGATGAGGTCGCTGCCTTGGCAGGCCTTGAGGAACGTATTGAGGATGTCGGCGCGGTGCGTCACGGCGTAAGGCTGGCCGAAGCGCGCCTTGAACTCGTCGCCGAGCGGGATGCGGGTGATCAGCTTGCCGGTGAGCGCGTCGCGCATCTCCTGCGCCGGCGGCACGTGCGCGTCGGCGAGCACGGCGTCCTTGAGCCCGACCTTGTCGAGCATGCGGAAGATGTTGGGGCCGAGCTGGATGCCGGCGCCGACCTCCTTGAACTCCGGCGACTGTTCGAACAGCCGCACCGGGAAGCCATGGTGCGCGAGGCAGTAGGCGGTGATCAGGCCGCCGATGCCGCCGCCGGAGATGAGGATGGGTTCGGAGCGCGCCATGGGTTTCGTCCCTCGCCGTTTCTCGGTTGGTTACAAGGGCAACTATAAGGCCTCTGCGGCGGCAGGCAAAGCGGGGCCCGACACGCGACGAGGCCCGCCACGTTCGGGATGGCGGGCCTCGTGCAACGGTTCCGCCGGGTGGGCCGGCGCGGGATCAGGCTACTTGGTGACCTGGCCGCGGATCTCGCCGCCTTTGTTGGCGGCGGTGTGGATGTTGACGTACCACTGGCCGCCGAGGAGCTGCTGCGCCTGCGCGTCGGTCAGCGTCGCCGAGCCCTCGAACGGGCTCTTGGCGGCGGCGCCGGCGAAGATCGGGATCTGCACCCCGGCGTTCTTGCCCGGCGCGGCCGGGCCGTGGAAGTGGGCGGCGGTCGCCGGGCCCGAGAGGTCCGAATAGGTGCCCTTGTAGGTGAGTTTCTTGGTCGCGGTGTCGTAGGTCGCGGTGACCTCGCCCTTGCCGTTGCCCGAGTTCGGCGGCACCTCGTTCTTGGCGCTCATCTCCGCCTTGAGGTGCACGACCTCGGCGAAGGACGGGGTGACGAACGAGATCGCGGCCGCGCAGGCGATCGCCGCCAGCGCGGGCCGCAGATAATAACTGCTCATAGGGTGCTCCTCCTGAAAAGCTGACCTCTCCAGCCTACCATCGGCGAACACCGTTTGTCCGGGCGGTATTCCGCACAAATGCGTTAGTCGAGCTGAATGGTCGTGCAGGAGATCTCGCCGCAGGACTCGCATTCCCAGACGTGGCGGATTTCGCCGCCCTCGACGAACTCGGAGGATACCGGCGCGACCATCCAGTCGTCGCAGTAGGGGCAGCGGGCCGGCGCGGTGAACGCGCGGATGGCGGCAAGCTTGGCGGTCTCGACGGCGAACTGCATCACGCGGCCTCCTCTTGTCGTCGCAGATTGAACGCGTCACTGTCCCCCGTCCCTGCGATGGCGGGATGAGTACAGGCGCAATTTGGCGAGGCCGAGACCGTCCGATGAAGGCTTGATGGCTGTTGCATTAAAGTTTGATAACGAAGGCCGCCGGCGCGTGCGCTGCAGCACGTCCATGGCGCAGTGCATTCGATGAGTCATTTCATCGCGTTAAGCGCGCGTCGCCTTAATCCGGCGCGGGCGCGACAGCGCGAATCGAACGGGGCAGGATCGGGGCAGGGGTGAGGACTGGCGATTCGGCAAGCGCCCGCAGGATCGCACTCAGTCGGGTTGAGGACAGCGCGGCTCCGCGCGCGTCAGCTTGCGAACAGCAGGACGGTGTGGATCGCGGAGACCACGAAATTGGCCGCGGCGAGAAACGCCATCACCCCGTTCACCCAGCGCAGATCGATATCGATCAGGATGCCCTCGAGCTCCGCCGGCTGGGCCGGTTCGGCGAGCAATCGCACGCGCAACTCTACCCAGACGTAACGTCCGTCCGCGCGGCGAAGCCGCCGCTCCTGCACCGTGTCGGGCACCTGCTTGCTGACGATGCGGCGGATGTCGGCGGCCATGGCCGCGGCGTCGTCGGGATGGAACAGATCGAGATAGCGGCCGGGCGACGCCATCAGTTCTGCTGCCCGGTAACCGAAGCGCGTGACGTTCTGCGACAGGTAGAGCAGGGGATGCGGCGCCTGCGCGGCGATGCGGAACAGGACGACCGGGCTGTTCTCGACCACGTGATTGGCGTCGGCGAGGTGCTGCAGATCGTTCGCGCGCGCGACCGCGGCGCCGATCATCTCGGCCAGCATCCGCAGCGTATCGGCCTCGCCGGCCGTCCAGCGGCGCTCACGGCGGCAATCGTCGAAGCAGATGTGGCCCCACCATTTGCTGTCGGCGAAGATCGGCACCAGCAGCGCCGACTTCACGCCGGCCGCCTGCATCATGCCGCGCAGCGGCTGGCGCGCCTGCCTGGTCAGCAGGCGGATCGGCTCCCCTTTCGTCAGCTGCGGGATCGCCTCCGGATCGAAGAAGGGCTGTGGCGGAGGCGCCGGAATGGACCGCCGCGGGCGCAGCGGAGCGGCGTTCCATTCGAACTCCAGTGCCGCGGTGAGCCCACCGCCGGGGTTCGGCATGTTCCGGTAAACGGCGACTCGGCCGACCTCAGCCGCGCGCCCGACGCGCTCGAGCACCTTCGGGATCGATTGGTCCGGCGTTATGGCGCGCAACAACTCGGTGGCGCTGGCGGCGATCGCGCGCCGGACCGCGTGCGCGTGCGCGCGGGGCCGCGGCGGCGTCCTGCGAGGGCGCTTGCGGGAGGCTGTGACTGTTGCGGGCCGCGGATTGCGCATGGTCGTGCGCGCCGTCGGCTAAGGCGGAAGCGGCGGCTTCCGCGAGGTCCCACCGACCGTTGCGCGGGACCGGTTGTCGCGTATTCCGGAGAGGCGATGCTTGATCGAGCGCAATCAAAGCGCGAGATCGTCAGTTTATCCGCAAGCGCGGACAAATGAAGGAAGCAGAAGCAGTGTCTTCTGCGTAGAGATCGTGCCGACTCGTAACAAGTGAGGCGATGGTACTACTTCTATAGTGTCACTCTTGTTTGCCACTGCTTCCTTTCCGGTCAACGCCGGCGGCGTGCACATGGATTTATGTCGTTTGTCATATCGATCGTTGAATATTTCATTGGTCGAACATGCAGCGTAAGGTAGTATTGTTAGTACCTACGCGCAAAAGGCGTGATTTGCGACGTATTTGACGCAAGACGGTGATGCGTCGCCCGGGGCAATCATGACCATCAAGGACCCGAAGCTCAGCAACCGCCGCAAACCGCTCGAGCGGCCGGCCTCGACCCAGGAGCAGGTTCAGGCCGCATCGGGCGGCCATCTGCGCTCGCAGGTGGTCAAGCGCTCGCTCGTGGTGGGCGGGCACAAGACCAGCGTCAGCTTGGAAGAGGCGTTCTGGATCGAGCTGCGGTCCATCGCGCACAATCTCGGCATCCACCTGTCGCAACTGGTCGGCAGCATCGACGCCGAGCGGCAGCACAGCAACCTGTCGTCGGCGATCCGGCTGTTCGTGTTCGAATATCGCAGCCACAGCGCCAATGGCGAGCCGATGAGCGCTTCCGCGCAGGCTGTGCTCAGCGGCGCGCGGCGGCATGCCCCGATGCATTAAGGGGCGACGGGCACGGCGGCGGCCACCCTCATTCCTTGTAGACGACCGGCTTGTTCTGCTTCGCCACCGATCCGGTCGAGAAGAACCGGTCGACCGCCTCGGCGCAGGCCGGACTCAGCCGGCTGCGGTTTTCCTGCATGCAGCGCGCCACCTTGTCGACGTGCGGGATGGCCGCACGGCAGAGCTTGAACGCGTAGGTCATGCAGTTCTTCGCTTCGGCTGCGGTGTAGGCGTGCGCCGGCAGCGTGGCGGCGGTGACGAAAGCGAGGGTGGCGAGGGATGCAAGGCGCATCGGCGGTCCGATCGTGCGGCGTTTCGACGGCCATGATCATCCATGCGCGCGCGGGGATTCGCAAAGGGGATCGACGGGGCAGGGCAAAGTTTTTCAATGAAAATGTGGCGACGTGGAACCGCTCCGGCGTGACGACGCAAGTCGCGCCGCGCCGGAAGCGGCAGGATGCGGAGACTCCTCACAGCGGGAAATGGAAAAGCGCGGCGACCGGAGCCGCGGCACGCAACACGGGGGAACGTCTGCGCCGCGTGCCGCGGGATTGATCTACTTCGACGCCGTTTGAGAACTCGCGTTGCCGATTTTCGTGCGCTCGCTCCGCACGCTGGCCAGCGCCTGCTGAATGTCCTTCACGGCGCGCCGGGCCTTCTGGTGGTCCGAACTGTTCAGATCCTTGGCCGCGGTATTGAGGCGGTCGGCGGCCTCGGCCATGTGCGTCTCGGCCTTGCGCGCGGCACCTTCCTTCGTTTCCGAGACGATCATGCTGGCGGGCAGGTTGTCGATCGCCGCCTGCACCTGCGACAGCGTCTGGTCGATGCTGCGGATTCTCGCAGCGCGCTGTTGGACGTCCTTTTCGTTCACCAGCGCATGCGTGGCGTCGCGCAACTGCTGTGCCGCCTGCAGGAGCTGTGCGACCGGCTGGCTGCCGGCCGGCGCGCTCGTCGTCGCGGTGTCCGTTTGTACGGCAGCCGCCGTGGACGAGCCGTTTGCGGCGAAAACGACCTGCGGCGAGAGCAAGAGCAGCCCGGCCACCGCGGTTCCCATTAATGTCGTCGGCTTCATGCTGTGTCCTTCCTTCAGATCGTTTGAACCTCAAACCGGTTTGCGTCGTCCCTCCGACAAAATAAAAAACCCGGCGGGCATCAGTTCCTTGCCGGCTCAACCGCGCTCTGCGGCCAAACAACGCACAAAGTGCGCCGTGGCGTGCCTGCCGGCGCGAAGGTGCGGATGGGAGACAATTGACAAACGAGCGGGTCAGCGACTGCTGTCGACCGTCGATGATGAGCTCGATCGGGCCTTCAGCGGGCCTCACCCGTCCCGAGAGCGACCGCGCGGTCGCCATGGTGGCCCGGCTTGAGTCCTCGTTAACCCGGATCACGTAGCCATGTGCGAATCGACTGCGGCCTGACTCGCCGCGGACGAGCCCGGCGGCGTAGCGTTGGAGTGGGGGCGCATGCACATCGCGACACGGCATTACGATGACCGGCATCCGGTCACGCACGAATGGTTCGATCTTCAGGACCGCCTGTACCGAAAGCCGGACGGCGAATTCGCGCTGTCGATCGCCGGCGAACTGCCGGGCGATCCGCCCGTCGTGAAAACGTTAAATCTGCCGGAGGTGTTCGAATGGCTGCGGGAGTGCCCGGAGCAGATCGAGCGCGCCGTTGTCGATGGCGGCTGCTTTCGGGAGTCGTCGAGAGTTGCCGAACACGCCGCAGACAGGTCCTGTCGTGTTGCGCGAACTTTGGTCGAATGCGTGTGGTGAGCGCGCTGGGACTCGAACCCAGGACCTACTGATTAAAAGTCAGTTGCTCTACCGCCTGAGCTACGCGCTCGTCACCAAGGTTTCATGCACGGCCATCGCACAAAACGGCCGGAACGGCTGCTGCCGGAGCGGCGTCCGGCACCT
>Ga0187809_10001621_pt1 | contig 10234 bp, 9 predicted proteins | sample NC_wetland_sal_i_8_FD_132415 | JGI IMG/M metagenome (GOLD analysis project Ga0187809, IMG submission 132415) | Wetland sediment microbial communities from Neuse River Estuary, North Carolina, USA - ASW_4 | ecosystem: Environmental > Aquatic > Freshwater > Wetlands > Sediment | place: USA: North... | reverse complement strand
ATCGTTTCGCGCCGAATTAAGCTTGACGAAAATAAACGAAATTTACCGCCGGCACCGGCTCACAGCGCCGGCACGTCGGCCGGCAATCCCAGCGCGACGCGGCCGTAGAGCGTGCCAGCCGCGTCCCAGTTGACCACGACATGCGCGGCGGCGGCATGGACGTCGCGCCAGGCGCGCTGCAGCGGGTGGGCCAGGTAGATCGCATTGCCGCCGGCGCCGGCGAACAGCAGATCGACTGCCTTGACGCACATCTGCGTGGTATAGGCGCCGTCGCGCCGCCAGCGGGCCCGTGTCTCCGCCGGTATCTCGCCGCCGGCTTCGGTCAGGCGCATGGCTTCGTCGCAATCCGCCAGCATCAAGGTCCCGGCGGCATCTGCCAGCGCGGCGGCTTCGGCGAGACGCAGCTGCAGGGTTGCAAGCTCTGACACGCGCTTGCCGGTATAGGTCGCAACGCGTGCGCGCATCGACCCGCTAAAGTCCGCAATCGCGCCCTGGGCGATGCCGAGCGCCACACCAGACAAGATGAAGGGAAAGACACTAAAGGTCGGCAGGCGATAAAGCGCGCCCGAATTAACCGCGCTGCCCGGCGTAGGCCCGCCGGCAATCGCGCTGACCGTCAGGCTCCGATGCTCGGGCACGAAGGCATCGGCGATCGCCACGTCCTTGCTGCCGGTGCCCGCGAGGCCGGCGGCGTGCCAATTATCGATGATGGCATAGTCCGATTGCGGCACGACGAAGATGCGCGGTTCCGTCACCGTACCGTTTTCCTCGACCAGCGCGCCGACGATGTTCCAGCGCGATGGATCGATGCCGCTGGAGAACGGCCAGCGGCCTTTGAGCCGCCAGCCGCCGGGTGCCTTGTGGGCCCGGCCGGCGGGAAACGCAAAGGCCGAGCCGATGAGCACGTCCGGTCCGTCGCCGCCCCATATCTCGTCCTGCGCCTGCTGCGGCCACATGCCAAGCATCCAATGATGGCTTGCGAGATTGGTCAGAACCCAGGCGGTCGAGCCGCAGGTACGCGCAATGATCGCGCCGATATCGACCAGGGCGCGATAAGACGCCTCGCTGCCGCCGACGCGTTGCGGCTGCAGCATGCGGAAAAGCCCCGCGGTATGGAGGTCAGCGATGGTGGCGTCGGGAATGCGGCGGAGCGTTTCGGTTTCGGTCGCCCGTTCGCGCAGCCGCGGCAGCAACGCGAGCGCCCGACGCTTCATTTCGTCAAGGTCGGGCGCCGCACTCACGCCGGCTGTGCTCCGGTCAGCGCCGCCATTTCTTTGGGGATGCCCTCAAGGAAGGTCACGATCATGGCTTCGATCACCGGATCGATGTTCTCGGGCACCGGTAGGCCGTAAATCCAGCGGCGGATGCCGATATAGAAAATCGCGGCGTGCAGCATCCAGACCAGCTCGGCCTCAGTCTCGCTCATCGGTACCCGATCGAGGGTCGGCAGGCCGTTGGCTTCGCGCACCTCGCGCACGACTGCGACGAAGACCTGCTCGCGCAGCATTTTGAAGAACCGCGCATTGAGATCGAGCCCGCCCTTGAGACCGGCAAGGATGAACAGCCGCACGCGCTCGTAGCCGACGGCAGTGCGCGCATATTCGCGGTAGAAATAGATCAGCCGCTCCTTGAGCGGGCGGCGGCGGTCACCAAGCGCGGCGAACCATTCCTCGCGCCACGGATCGACGAAGACCTCGCGATAAACGCGCTCGATCAACGCGTGTTTGCTCGGGAAATAGCGGTACAGCAGCGGTTGGGCGATGCCGAGCCGGCGCGCCAGTTCACGGGTCTGACCCTCGAAGCCCTGCTCGGCGAAGAAATGCACCGCCGCCTGGGCGATCAAACGCTCGCGCTCGTCAGGCGCGAGCCGCCGCCGTCTGTCTCCATGCGAGCGCGCCTTCGCGCGTCGCGCCGGTTTGCGAGCCATCCCTCCCTGCCTCACGCCGCCCGCCCCTTAAGGTGTTAGGGCTTGATTGACGGCGTCTTTTGTCGCGACCATTCTTGAAGCAAGCCGGACCGCGAGGCAACCGGCGTGGGGAGGTTCATTGAAAGCGCCGCCGTTCCGTTATGCCCGGCCGCGCACGCTCGAAGCGGCGCTCAAGCTGCTGGCCGCCGGCGGCGATGGCGCGCGGCTGCTGGCTGGCGGCCAAAGCCTGGTGCCAGCGCTGAACATGCGGCTCCTCGAGCCGACAATGCTCATCGATATCAACGGAGTGGACGAGCTGAACGGCATCAGCGAAAGCCGCAGCGGCATCCGCGTCGGCGCCTTGACGCGCCAAGCCATGCTCGGCGCCTCCGACATCGTCGCTCGCCGCGCGCCGCTGCTGACAACGGCGGTGCCATTCATCGCTCATGAGGCAATCCGCAATCGCGGCACCTTCGGCGGCAGCCTGGCCCAGGCCGATCCGGCCGCCGAGCTGCCGGCCTGCGTGGTGGCGCTCGATGCCCAGCTTGAAATCGCCGGGCCGCGCGGCCGTCGTCGCGTCGCGTCGCGCGATTTCTTCAAAGGCGTCTACGAGACTGCGTTGGCGCGCGACGAAATCCTGGTCGCAGCCGAAATCCCCGCGCAGCGCGGTGCGACGCTGTTTCTCGAGCTGGCGCGGCGCCAGGGCGATTACGCGATTGCGGGCCTGGCCGGCTGGGCGGCGCTGCAGCAGGGACGAATCGCCGAAGCGCGGCTCGTGTTCTTTGGCACCGATATCCGCGCCATCGACGCCAAGGCGGCGGCGGCGGCGCTAGCCACTTCCGTCGAAGCGGCGATCGCGGCACTCGACCACGACCTGAAACCGGTGGCGGACTTCAATGCCAGTGCGGCGATGAAGCGGCACCTAGCGGGCGCGTTATTGCGCCGTGCGTGTGCCACAGTGATGGCACGCGCAGCATGAGCGAGACAGTTACTATACGTCTCACCGTCAACGGCACAGCCGTCGAACGCGACGTGCAGCCGCGACTCAATCTGGTGGACTTCCTGCGCGATGACCTCGGCCTGACCGGCACGCACTGGTCGTGCGAACACGGCGCCTGCGGCGCCTGCACCGTCCGCGTTGATGGCAACATTGTCCGTGGCTGCCTGATCTTCGCGGTGCAGCTCGGCGGCGCCAATGTCGAAACCATCGAGGGTCTGGCGGAATCTGGCGCACTCGCCGAATTGCAGGCGGCATTCCATGCTCGCAACGCCGTGCAGTGCGGTTTCTGCACCGCCGGTATGCTGCTGACCGCCGACGCACTGCTGCGGCGCGACCCCGATCCGCGCCGCGAGACGATCCGCGCTGCGCTATCGGCGAATTATTGCCGTTGCACAGGCTATCACGCCATCGTCGATGCCGTCGCCGATGCGGCGCGCGAGCGCACCAAGCGGCCATGACTGGGCCGCTCTCGTCCCTCGACCGGCCCGTCAGTTACATCGGCAAGAGCGTGCCGCGGCCCAACGCCAAGCGGCTGCTCGCCGGCCGTGGCCGCTATGTCGATGATGTGCGCCTGCCGCGGCTAGCGCATGTCGCCTTCCTGCGTTGTCCGCACGCGCACGCCCGGCTCAAATCGCTCGACATCGCTGCCGCTGCACGCGTGCCAGGCGTCGTTCGCGTGGTCACGGCCAAGGATCTCGCGGGCCGCTACACGCCGTGGGTCGGTACGTTGACGCACTTCAAGGGCATGAAATCGGCCCCGCAACACCCGTTAGTCGCCGAGCGGGCGACGTGGCAGGGCGAGCCGGTCGCGGCTGTGGTGGCGGAAAGCCGCGCCCTGGCCGAGGATGCCGTGGCGCAGATCGACATCGTTTGGGAGGAACTTCGGCCGCTGACCGACATGCATGCCGCGCTCGCCCCTGGTGCTGTGCCGCTGCATGCCGAGCTCGGCGATAATCTGTGTTTCATGCGATCGATTGATGCCGGCGCCGTCGACGAAGCATTCGCGGGCGCCGATTGTGTCGTCGAGGAATCCTATTCTTTCGCCCGTCACACCGGCGTCTGCCCCGAGCCGCGCTCGATCCTTGCCGATTTCGATCCCGCCGCCGGCAGCCTGACCGTGCATTACTCGAGTCAGGCGCCGCACATGATGAAGGAGATTTTTGCGCGCCAGTTCGATTTGCCCGAAAGCGCGGTGCGGGTGATCTGCAACGATGTCGGCGGCTCCTACGGCATCAAAATCCACGTCTATCCCGACGAGATGGCGACGGTGGCGATCGCGCTGCTGCTGGGGCGGCCAATCAAGTTCATCGCCGACCGCCTCGAATCCTTCGTTTCCGACATCCACGCGCGCGAGCACCGAATCAAGGCGCGCATGGCCTTGGCCAAGGACGGCACGATCGCGGCGCTGGCGATCGACGACGTCACCGGCATCGGTCCTTATTCGACCTATCCGCGCACCAGCGTCGTCGAAGGCAACCAGGTGGTCGGATTGGTAGGCTCCTGGTACCGCTGCCGCAATTATCGTGCGCAGCTGAAGGTCGCCTTCCAGACCAAGCCGCCGACGACGCAATACCGTGCTGTCGGCCATCCGATCGCGACCGCGGTGACCGAGGCGTTGGTCGACCGCGCTGCTTCGGCGGTTGGCCTCGATCCCGCCGAATTGCGCCGGCGCAACCTCATTGCCGACGATGCCTATCCCTGGACAACGGCGTCGGGTCTCAAGTTTGAGAAGCTCTCGCAGCAGGCGTCGATGGAAAAGCTGCTCAAACTCATGGACTACGACGGTTTGCGCCGCGAGCAGGCAGCGCTGCGTTCGCGCGGCATCCATCGCGGCATTGGTCTCGCCTGCTTTGTCGAGCTTACCAATCCCGGTCCGGCCTTCTATGGCGTCGGTGGCGCGCCGATCTCGTCCCAGGATGGCTGCACCATCCGCCTCGATCCGGGCGGCAGCGTCACCTGTGCAACCGGCGTCACGGAGCAGGGCCAGGGCACCGAGACGATGGTGGCGCAAATCGTCGCTTCGACGCTCGGCGTGACGCTCGACAAGGTGCGGGTCGTCACCGGCGATACCGAACGCACCCCGTATGGCGGCGGCACTTGGGCGTCGCGCGGCTGTGGCATCGGCGGCGAAGCGGCGCTGCAAGGCGCTCTCGCGCTCAAGGCGAATATCCTCGCGCTCGCCGGCGCGATGCTGCAGGCCGATCCCGCGGCGCTAGACCTCGCGGGCGGCTGGGTGGTCGATCGCGCCGGCGGCAATCGCCGCATTGGTCTCGACGAGGTCGGCCGCGCGGCCTATTTCCGCGGCGACACGCTGCCGCCCGGCGTCCAGCCCGAGCTGGTGGCGACACGCCACTATATGCCGCGGCAATATCCCTTCGCCTTCACCAATGGCACGCAGGCGTCCTATCTCGAGCTCGACGTCGATACCGGCTTCATCAAATTGTTGAAGCATTGGGTGGTCGAGGATTGCGGCCGCGTGGTGAATCCGCTGCTGGTCGAGGAGCAGATCCGCGGCGGCGTCGTGCAGGGTATCGGCGGCGCGCTGTTTGAAGAGTGCATCTACGACGAGCGCGGCCAGCTGCTGAACGGCACGCTCGCCGACTACCTGGTGCCGATGGCGGGCGAGATGCCCGATATTGTGGTCGAGCATGTCGAGACGCCGACCGCCGAATCCACGCTCGGCGCTAAGGGCGCGGGCGAGGCCGGCACCGGCGGCGCGCCGGCAGCGATCCTCAACGCGGTCAACGATGCGTTGACGCCATTCAAGGCGCGCGTCACTGAGATGCCGATGACGCCGCGTCGCATACTGGCGGCACTGGGAAAGGCCTGATTCCAGCCCAGATCCGCCGCGCGAAACCGGTTGACTGGGCTATTGATCGAATGAACAATAGCGCCAAATCAGCGAGTCCCAATTATGAAACTCGGCTTTTTCATCATGCCGCTCCATCCGCCGGAGCGCGATTACAATACGACGCTCAAGGAGGATCGCGAGGCCGTCCTGCTCGCCGACCGGCTCGGCTTTGCCGAAGCTTTCGTCGGCGAGCACGTCACCGACCGCGCCGAGACCATCACCTCGTGTCTCATGTTTCTCGCGTCGCTGGCGCACGAGACCAAGCGCATCAAACTCGGTAGCGGCACGATCAACATTCCGAACAGCCATCCGGCGACCATCGCCGCCCAGGTGGCGATGATCGATCACATGCTCGAAGGTCGCTTCCTCATGGGCATCAGCCCCGGCGGCCTGCTGTCCGACGCCGAGGTGTTCGGCAATCTCGACAACGATCGCACCGCGATGTTCGTCGAAGGCATCGATATGGTGCTGAAGATCTGGTCGAGCGCGCCGCCTTATGACCTCGAAGGCAAATACTGGAAGATCAGCACTCGGCGCACGATGATGCTCGACATCGGTCAGGGCATCATCATGCCGCCCTATCAAAAGCCGCATCCGCCCATCGTCGTGACCGCGGTAGCACCGTTCTCCAAAGGCGTAGTTGCCGCGGCCGAGCGCGGCTGGACGCCGATTTCGGCCAACTTCCTGCAGCCGCCGTGGGTCGCATCGCATTGGCCGATGTACGAGCAGGGCTGCGCCAAGGCCGGCCGCAAAGCGCTGCGCGCCGATTGGCGCGTCGCCAAGAGCATCTGCGTGCTCGACGACGACAAGACCGCCAAGCGTTATGCCACGGGTGGCAACAGCCCCTACCGGTTCTATTACAAGCAGTTGATGACCAAGCTGATCGGCAACGGTCGGCCCGAACTGTTCAAGGCCGATCGCGCGACGCCGGATTCCGCCGTGACACTCGACTACGTCGTGGACTCGCTGGTGATTCACGGCTCGGTCAATAGCGTCGTCGACCAGCTGCTGGCGTTCCGCGAGCGGATTGGCGATTTCGGCACGCTGCTTTATGCCGGTCATGACTGGGCCGACCCGCATCTCGGCCGCCGGTCGATGGAGCTGATGGCAACCGAAGTTATTCCGCAGATCAACAAGGTGCTCGGCGCAGAGGCAGCGGAATGAGAGGTTGCGCCGGTCCGCGAAAACTCACTATCCTCTAACCGCCTCGATCGGCCGGGCCGGAGGGCGCAAAAAAGCCCAAGAAATCAGCCCGTAACAACGATGGCGCCGTGGGCTGAAAAATGCGGCGCCGAGGGAAAAGAGGGAGGAGTCCAGAAGCCATGCGTGTCAATCGCCGCAAGTTTCTTGCCGGCACGGCCGCGATCGCCGGCGCCGCCGCATTCCCGATGCCGTCGATCGCCCAAGCCGCGCCGTTCAAAATCGGCCTGTTGACGGTAAAGACCGGCCCGCTCGCCGCCGGCGGCATCCAGATGGAAGGCGGCGTCGTCACCTTCCTGAAACAGCGGAATTACAAGCTCGCCGGTCGCAAGGTCGACTTCATCTCGGCCGATACCGGCGGCAATCCCGCTGGCGCCAAAACCAAGGCGCAGGAGTTGATCGAGCGCGACAACGTCGACGTCATCCTGGGTCCTTTGGCGGCGTTCGAATTGCTCGCCATCAGCGACTACGTCGCCGAGCACAAGACGCCGATGCTGAGCCTGGCGGCGGCCGAGGACATCACCCAGCGCAAGCCCAACCCGTACTTCGTGCGCGCATCGGCAACCTCGTCGCAGGCGATGAAACCGTTGGCGGATTACGCCGCCAAAGAGCTCAAGCTCAAGAAGGTCATCACCATCGTCGAAGATTTCGCCTTCGGTTACGAGCAGATGGGCGGCTTCCAGCAGGTATTCGAAGACGACGGCGGCCGGGTGCTGAAGAAGATCTGGACACCAATCGTTACGCCCGATTACACGCCCTATCTGGCGCAGATCAGCGGCGTCGATGCGGTCATCCAGGGGTTTGCCGGCTCCAATCCAGTGAAGTTCATGAAGCAATACGCCGACCAAGGTCTGAAATATCCGGTGCTTACCGGCGAGACAGGGGGCGACGACGCTGAACTCCACAGCTTCGGCGACGAAGCCGTTGGCATGATCAGCGCGTGTCCGTACACAATCGATTTCGAGAACGAGACCAACAAGCGCTTCATTGCGGACTTCACGAAGGAGGTCGGAAACTTGCCGGGCTTCTACGCAGCCGGCCTGTATGTCAACGGGCAGGTCGTTGAAGCGGCGCTCAAGGCAACCGGCGGCAAGTCTGCCGATAAGGCGGCGTTGGTCAAGGCGATGCGCGCGTCGCATCTCACTGATACGCCGCGCGGGCCGGTGCGGTTCGACGACAAGGGCAACGTCATCGGCAACATCTTCGTTCGCAAGATCGTCAAGGAAAACGGCAAGCTCTGGCAAAAGACGCTGAAGACCTACACCAACATCAGCCAGTTCTGGCCGTACGACGAGAAGAAGTTCCTCGCACAGCCGGTCTATTCGCGGGACTTCCCGCCCTTGAAGAGCTGACCGGAGCCGGGCGGGCGTGCGGCGAGGGCGCGCCCGCCGGACCGGCGGTGTCGGGCGGACCGCTTCGCCATGAACCTCTGGTTGTTGCTGGCCATCAACAGCATCACCTTCGGTGGCCTTCTCTTTCTTTTGTCCGCCGGGTTTTCGCTCATCTTCGGATTGATGCGGATCCCGAACCTGACGCACGGCTCGATGTTCATGCTCGGCGCCTATGTCGGCGCCAGCATGGTGATGACCTTCCATCTGCCGTTCTGGATCGGCGCGGCAATCGCGGCTTTGGCGGTTGCCGTCTTCGGCGGGTTGATCGAGCGCTTTCTGTTGCGGCGCCTGGCTGGCGCCGAGCAAGCCCAGGTCCTGGTGACGCTCGGCATCTCGCTGATCGTCGCCGATTTCTGCCTGATGGTCTGGACTGGCGATCCGATTTCCGTCGCCACGCCGCCGGATCTTGTTGGCGGCGTCCGGTTCATTGGCGTGTTCTTTCCGACCTACCGCATCGCCATCATCCTGATCGCCTGCGTCATCGGTGCGCTGCTATGGGAGCTGCTCGACCGGACGCGGCTCGGCGCGATGATTCGTGCCGGCGTCGACGATCCGCAGATGGCGCGCGTCGTCGGCATCCGCGTTTCGCGCCTGTTTACCATCGTCTTCTGCCTCGGCGCGGCGCTCGCCGGCTTCGGTGGCATCATGGGTGCGCCGATCCTCTCGGTCTACCCCGGGCTCGACAACGACATGCTGCCATTGGCGCTCGTGGTGGTGATCCTCGGCGGCACCGGCAGTTTGTTGGGCTCGTTGGTCGGCAGCTTCGTCATCGGCTTCATTTACAATTACGGACAGGCACTGTTTCCGGAACTCGCCTATTTCGTATTGTTCCTGCCGATGGTTGTGGTCCTGGTGCTGCGGCCGCAAGGCCTGTTCGGCAAGCAAGCGCCATGACGGCGACGCGCATCGGGCTCCTCGTCGCGGCCGTCGTATTGCTAACCGTGCCGCTGTGGGTCCCTGGCGATTACTACGTCAGCGTCTGCAGCCAGATTCTGATCTATGCCATCTTTGCGCTCGGCGTCGACGTCCTGATCGGCTACGGCGGGCTGGTCTCACTCGGCCATGCCGGCCTCTTCGGCATCGCCAGCTATGCCGTCGCCTATACGCTCGCTGCCGGCGTCGGCCATATCACCGCGATTCTTAGTGGTCTGGTTCTGGCGCTGATCGGCACTGCGATCTTCGCGGCCTTGTCGCTGCGGGTGACCGGCATCGGCTTCATCATGATCACGCTTGCCATTGGCGAGCTGATGTGGGGCCTGGCCTATCGCTGGATCAGCGTCACCAACGGCGACAACGGCATCAGCGTCGCGCATCGGCCGACGCCATTCGGCATTGCGCTCGATCCACCGTCGCATTTCTATTACGCGACTCTGATCGTGTTCGCGCTGTCGGTCTTCGCCACCTGGGTATTCATCGGTTCGCCCCTCGGCGCGAGCCTCAAGGGCACGCGCGACCAGCCGCGGCGCATGAATGCGCTTGGCTACCACGTCTGGCTCATTCGCTTTTGCGCCTGCATGTTCTCGGGCCTGCTGACCGCCGTCGCGGGCGTCCTCTTCGTCTACTACACGCAGTTCATCAGCCCCCAGACGTTGACGCTCACGGCATCCGCTGAGCCGGTGCTGATGGTGATCGCAGGCGGCGCGGGAACGCTGTTCGGGCCTGTGGTCGGTGCGGCGCTGGTCGTCGTGGTCAAGACCGTCGTCAGCGGCTACATCGAACGCTGGAACATGCTGCTCGGCTGCATCTTCGTGGCCATCGTCATCTTCATGCCGGAAGGACTGGTGCCCGGGAGCGTCCGATTCTGGCGCATACTCTTCCGCAACCGCCCGGACAAGAGCTCCGCGCCGGTCGTGACGGAGGCGCCTCCATGAGTGCGCTTACCATTT
>Ga0187809_10001620_pt1 | contig 10240 bp, 12 predicted proteins | sample NC_wetland_sal_i_8_FD_132415 | JGI IMG/M metagenome (GOLD analysis project Ga0187809, IMG submission 132415) | Wetland sediment microbial communities from Neuse River Estuary, North Carolina, USA - ASW_4 | ecosystem: Environmental > Aquatic > Freshwater > Wetlands > Sediment | place: USA: North... | reverse complement strand
TTCGGCGACCATCCGCGATCCCTTCTCCAGCGACTTGATGGCGAAATGCTTGAAGGTGAACTCGGCCGGTACCGGAACGTCGGCTTGAAGGAGCGTCCTCGCGAAATCGATTGCGGCTGCGCGAGCTTCGACACGTGAGGTCTCGCCGGTACCTTTCACGCGGTACTTGCGTGCGTCTGAGTCCCACACACGCACGTACCAATAGCGACTCCCTCTGACCTTGTAGATCGAGAGACCGCGGAAAATCTTGACGGCTTTGAGATCGGAATTGCGCGAGACTGAATCGCGAACGGTTGGCATGAGTACTTATAAAGTCGAGATATAAAGAGGTCAATAAGTCATTGTTATTTCTCACGCCCTTTATAAATGGCATGCAGGAGGTCGGCGGTTCGATCCCGCCTGGCTCCACCAGCCTTCGCTCGCTTCGCGAGCTACGGCTCGGCAAGCCGTGCAGCCTTTCGGGGCGAAGCGAGTGAAGGCTGCCGCGCCGTAGCCCGGAGGGCGAAGGCGGGCCTACAATGCCCTCTCAAGCATTGGCAGCTTGGGGGCGCTCCAATGAAATATGTTTATATCTTACAGAGCATTAGCTCTGAGCAGTTTTACGTCGGAATCACCGACGATCTTCGAGCAAGACTCTCCAGACACAATGCATGCGAAGTGCCGCACACCTCCAAGTATGCCCCTTGGAGAGTGAAGACCTACGTCGCTTTCAGTGATGACAAGCAAGCATTTCTTTTCGAAAAATACCTGAAGTCTGCGTCAGGCCGCGCCTTCGCAAAAAAGCGGCTTTAAACCCCGGGGGAAATGCAATGCAAGGCAAGATCGCGCTCGAGGAACACTTCGCCATAGAGGCGACGCTCGGCGACTCGCAGGTGTTCGGCGCGCATGTGTGGGGCGATCTCGGCCCGCGGCTCATCGACATCCAGGACATGCGCTTGCGCGAGATGGACAAGCACGGCGTCGAGTTGATGATCCTGTCGCTGAACGCGCCGGCGGTGCAGGCGATCCATGACGTGAAGCGCGCGATCGACGTGGCGCGGCAGGCCAACGACGTGCTCGCCGAAGAGGTGCGCAAGCGGCCCGACCGCTGGGCCGGCTTCGCAGCTCTGCCGCTGCAGGACCCGGACGCCGCCGCGGCGGAGCTGACGCGCTGCGTCAAGGAGCTTGGCTTCGTCGGCGCGCTGGTCAACGGCTTCTCGCAGGCCGGCACGCCGGACAACGCCCTCTACTACGACATGCCGCAGTACCGGCCGTTCTGGCGCACGGTCGAACAGCTCGGCGTGCCGTTCTACCTGCACCCGCGCAATCCGCTGCCGTCGTGGACGCGCGGCTACGAGGGCCACAACTGGATGCTCGGGCCGAACTGGGCCTTCGCCGCCGAGACCGCCGTGCACGCGTTGCGGCTGATCGGCTCCGGCCTGTTTGACGAATGCCCGGATTTGCAGATCGTGCTCGGGCATCTCGGTGAGGGCATTCCGGTCTACATCTGGCGCATCGACGGCCGCAACGGCTGGATGAAGGAGCCGCACCGCTATCCGGCCAAGCACGGTGTCGGCCATTATTTCCGCAAGCACTTCCACATCACCACCTCGGGCAACTTCAGCACGCCGGCGCTCGTCAACGCGATGACCGAGCTCGGCGCCGATCGCGTGATGTTCTCGGTCGACTGGCCGTTCGAGGATGTCGGCCAGGGCTGCGACTGGTTCGACGCGGCCGCGATCAGCGAAGCCGACCGCGCCAGGATCGGCCGGGAAAACGCGATCAAGCTGTTCAAGCTGAAGATCTGACGCGGTCAGTTCTTCCGCGTCTTCTTCAGCGCCAGCTTCGACCAGATCGGCTCGTCCGAACCGTTGCCCCAGGCGATCGGCCGGTAGAAGCTATGAATGCCGTAGCGCACCAGCTTGTGCATCTCGTGCAGCCAAGTCGGGTGCACATAGAGCGCGTGGTAGTGCGTCGCCGTGCCGACCGCCTGCTCGTAGAGCTTGCCGGCGAGCGTCTCCCGGGCGATGCGGTTGGCGCGCGCCCAGGCGCCGCGCTCGTCGATCATCTTGCGCTTGCCGTCGCAGGCGAAGGTGAACTGACAGGCGAGCTGGTGGCTGGCGTTCTGGTAGATGACGCCGCAGACGTCCTCCGGATAGAAGCCGGAGAAGACGCGGTTCATCACCACCTGCGCGACCGCGACCTGGCCCTTGAACGGCTGGTCGCGCGCTTCGAAGTAGACCGCGTTGGCGAGGCAGCGCTCGGCGCGCGCGAGCGACTTGCCTTGCAGATGCAGCCGCTCGATCGGCGACGGCGGCGGCACACCGGGCGCCGGCGGCGGCAGCACTGCGAGCATCGCCGGCAGGCTGACCGCGATCGGCTCGGGCATGGCGGAGGCAGGCGCGGCGTCGCGCGACATCGCGCCCGCCTCGATACTGGCGAGCTGCAGCGTCGGCTTGTCCGGCGCGGGCGGCGCCATCGCCGCTTCGATCGCGTCCTCGTGCCGCGCGTCGGCGAGCGCGGCGACCGAGGCGTTGTCTTTCATTCTCTCCATCGCCGCAGCCGTCTGCGACGGCGTGCCCGCGTGCAGCGGCAATCTGTCCGCGACCTCGGCAAGCACGTCGCGCGGGATCGGCACCGCGATCTCGGCGCGCTGCTCATGCGTGCCGAGTGGAATTTGAAAGTCCTGCAATCCGTCGCGAAGGTTCGCGACGCTGAGACGGCGTTCGTGGATGAACTCGGCCGCCGCTTCGACGGCGCGCACGTTCATCAGATCGAGCGCGCTGATCGCCAGCGCGATGACCGCAAGACCGATGCAGACGCGCCTCGCGCCGACGAAGATTCGTTCTTCGAGAGTCGCTTCGGGTGCGTCGAAGTCGATGGTGCTCGTCAACAATGTGGCCTCCGGATATAGCGAACCGACCGGCTCCAAAGCCGGTGCTATATTAGGGCCGACGCAGAGTTGTGGATGGAATCAGACACAACTTTGAGCGAACAAGGCAAACGCAGATGCTTAATCGAGCATCCGGCGCGCGTGTTAATTACAAATCTTAATGGACGCGGCGCGCGTTTGTACAATTTGGGAAGCCCGACCATCGCTGTGGCTCGGCTGCAGCGCGCGCCGCGTGCTCACCGTGGATGGTGGCGGCGATGCCCGGCGCAGGTCCGCTCGGCTGGGCGAGCCTGGCCAGTCCTGCCGATCGGCTGCGGGCGGCAGCAGCGGCATCACAGCCCTCCAGGGCGTTGAATCGGCCGGAGTCGCCTGTTCTTGAACCCTTAACCGCCGCCGCCCATATTAGGAACCGATGGGGCGGCATGAGGCCGGCCCGCCCGGGGTGCCTACCGGACCCCAGTCAAAGTCGCTTTAGCGAGGACTTTGAGGACCGATGACACGAGTTCCGACGCTTTCCAGCCCGTTTCTGCTGGGCTTCGACGAGATCGAGCGTATCCTCGACCGCGTCGCCAAGGGGTCCGACGGCTATCCGCCCTATAATATCGAGCGGGTGCCCCGGGACGCCGAAAATCCGGACAGGCTGCGTATTACCCTGGCAGTGGCGGGCTTCACCCGCGACCAGCTCGACGTCTCCGTCGAGGACAGCCAGCTGGTGATCCGCGGGCGTCAGCAGGACGACAAGACGCGACAGTACATCCACCGCGGTATCGCGGCGCGCCAGTTCCAGCGCAGCTTCGTGCTGGCCGACGGCATGGAGGTACTCGGCGCCGACTTGCGTAACGGGCTACTCTCCGTCGACCTCGTCCGGCCGCAGCCGGAGCGGATCGTGAAGAGCATCGCGATCAACGACAGCGAATGACGGACTCGTGAAACAGGACTCGACCGCGTCGGGCGTTCAATTGAAAAGGAGTCGAGGGCCATGACCAACGACAAGACGACCGAACTGAACGGAACTCATCCTGCGATCACGCAGGAGGCGCTGGCGCAGCTCGGCGACGGCCAACTCGCCTACGTGAAGCCGATCCGCTCCGAGGACGTCGCGGAGATGTTTCCGCAGGCGCCGCGCATCGAGCCGGGTATCGACTTGTTCGCGCTCTACGCCGCGGACGGCACGCCGATCATGCTGACCGACACGCGCGAAGCCGCGCTCGCCAACGCCTGGAGCCAGGAGCTCGAGCCGGTGAGCCTGCACTGACAATTGAATTGTCGTCTCCGCGAAGACGGGGACCGATAACGACCAACATCGCGACAGCAAAGGCGCAGCTCAACGGCTGCGCCTTTGCTCTTCGTTTGTGGTGATCCTTGTGTGCTGTGCGCAGGGACGACAGCAACTACGCTGCGCTCGACGCCGGCGGCATCGCCAGCACCGCATACAGCGCGTCGGCGTCACGCGACTCGCGCAGTTTGCGCGCGATGTCCGGATCGCGCAGCAGACGCGCGACGCGCGCCAGCGCCTTGAGATGATCGGCGCCCGCCGCCTCCGGCGCCAGCAGCAGGAAGATCAAATCGACCGGCTGGCCGTCGAGCGCTTCGAAATCGATCGGACGTTCGAGACGTGCGAACAGCCCGAACAGGCGCCCGAGCTTTGGCAGCTTGCCATGCGGGATGGCGACTCCGTTGCCCACCGCGGTCGAGCCGAGCTTCTCGCGCTGCATCAGGATTTCGAGGATCGTGCGCTCGTTCTGACCCGTCAGTTCGGCCGCGCGCGCCGCGAGTTCCTGAATCGCCTGCTTCTTGCCGTTGACCTTGAGCGCCGGAACAATCGCGTTCGCAGCAACGAGATCGGTGAGCGTCATGGACGTGTCCAATGATCGAAAAAAGCGGCGGCGAATTGCGAGGGGGCTGGGCGAAGGCGGCGGACCATAGGAAGGGCTGCGGCTGCCGTCAATGGGAGGAAAAGTGCTGTTTTTGCAAGGTGTTCACGCGCCTCGCCGGGCCTGGCTGTCCTTCCGGCGCCGCTTGTAGCGCCGTAACCGCGTCTCGATCCGCATCGCCGCCTGGTCGGCGCTCTCGTATGCGTCAGGTGCCGAACCTTCCGCCTGGATCGACGCACCGGAATCGAGATGCAAAACGCATTCGGTACGGAAGCCAAAGCCGTCTTTGCCGACGGTGGCGAAGCCGGAAAACCCGCCGTGAAAATACTTCGCGGTCGCATCGGCCACACGACCGCTGATCCGCTGCTGCAGCGCCGGCCCAACGCTGATGTTCTTTCCGGAAACGCGCAACGACATGCGATTTCCTCCTACCCGCCTTGGTGCTCCAGCGTACGGAGCAAGTCCGAGGCCAAGTCTACGTGGACGCAACAGCCGGCGAAAGCCGGTTTGCCTTCAAGAAGGCAAAGGTCGTGCGTTCACAAAGCCTTGCCAAGGGGAAAAGTTCCGGAGGCGAGCGGCCGAACGCCGCAGCGTCAGGCGCTGACAGTTTGCTTTTCGCGCCGCCGCTGCACCGACGACGGGATCCGCATCGCTTCGCGATACTTCGCCACGGTGCGGCGCGCGATGTCGACGCCGGCGGAGCGCAGCTTTTCCACGATCGTATCGTCGGACAGTATGTCGTCGACGCTTTCGCCATCGATCAGTTGACGGATGCGATGCCGCACAGCTTCCGCTGAGTGCGCCTCGCCGCCGTCGGCCGCCGCGATGGCGGACGTGAAGAAATATTTCAATTCGAAGATACCGCGGCTGGTCGCCATGTATTTGTTGGCGGTGACGCGCGAAACGGTCGATTCGTGCATGCCGATGGCGTCGGCCACCGTCTTCAAATTCAAGGGCCGCAGATGCTGCACGCCTCGGGCCAGGAACGCGTCCTGCTGACGCACGATCTCGCTCGACACTTTCAAAATCGTCTTGGCCCGCTGGTCGAGCGCGCGCACGAGCCAGGTCGCGGTCTGCAGGCAGTCGGCGACGTAGGCCTTGTCCTTGTCGTTGCGCGTGCCCTTGGCGACCTGCGCATAATAGCGCTGGTTGATCAGCACTTTCGGCAAGGTGTCGGAATTCAGCTCGACTTGCCAGGTGCCGTCGGGCGCCGCCCGCACCATGACGTCGGGAACGATCGGCTGCACAGAGGTCGAGCCGAAGGCCAGCCCGGGCTTGGGATTGAGGTTGCGGATCTCGCCGATCATCTCGGCAAGGTCCTCGTCGTCGACGCCGCACAGCTTGCGCAGCGACGCGACGTCGCGCTTTGCCAGAAGATCGAGATGCGCCACGAGCACCTGCATCGCGGGATCGAAGCGATCGCGCTCGCGCAGCTGGATCGCCAGACATTCGGTGAGGTTGCGGGCGCAGACGCCGGGCGGGTCGAACTTCTGCAACTGCAGGAGCACGGATTCGACCTCGGCCACCGGCGCGCCAAGCTTTTCGGCAACGCCCTCGAGATCGCCGGTGAGATAACCGGCCTCGTCGACCATATCGATCAGGTACTGGCCGATCATGCGCTGCACCGGATCGGCGATCGCCAGCGCCATCTGCTCGCCGAGATGCGCCGCGAGCGTCGTTTCGGCGGAGGTGTAGGCCTCGAGATTGTTGTCGCCGTCGCCGCCGCCGGCGCCGACACCGGACCATTCCGAATAGGCGGGCTGCGGCGCCTCGGGCGCAGCCGCGCGCGGGCCGCCGTCGTCCGGGAACACGTTCTCGAGCTCGGTGCCGAGCCCCTGCTCCATGGCGCTGCGGCTGGTTTCGAGTTCGTCGCCGCTCCAGTCGGACGGGCTCGGGTCCTCGCGGACCTGCGGCGCCTCCTGCTCGGGGCTGGCCGGGCCGTCATCGTCGTTGCCGCGCTCGAGCAGCGGATTGCGCTCAAGCTCGCCCTCGACGTACTGCGCAAGGTCAAGGCTGGAGAGCTGCAGCAGCTTGATGGCCTGCATCAGCTGCGGCGTCATGACCAGAGCCTGGCTCTGGCGGAACTCCAGTCGTTGCGACAACGCCATCTATCGGTTTCCCGGCGGAAACTGGTCTAATTCTTGCTTCGGTCTGCTTATACCAGTTCTCGGGACTTTGGCGATATGTGATTCCGCAGTGCGGGATTGACTAGGTTAACGGCACCGCTTGCACCGCGGCCAAAAATTAGGCAGGCACCCGCCCCGCGCGAGGAACGGGGCACCGGTCAGAGCCGGAATTCCTCGCCCAGATACAGCCGCCGCACGTCCGGATTGTTGACGATGTCGTCGGGCCGGCCCTCCATCAGCACCTCGCCCGAGTAGATGATGTAGGCTCGGTCGGTCAGGCCAAGCGTCTCGCGAACATTGTGGTCGGTGATCAGCACCCCGATGCCGCGGTTTGTGAGGTGGCGGACGAGCTGCTGGATGTCGCCGACGGCGATCGGGTCGATGCCGGCGAAGGGCTCGTCGAGCAGCATGTAGCTCGGCCGCGTCGCCAAGGCGCGGGCGATCTCGACACGCCGGCGCTCCCCGCCCGACAGCGCGATGGTCGGGGTTTTGCGCAGGCGGGTGATGTTGAATTCCTCGAGCAAGGCGTTGAGGTCGGCCTCGCGGCGGCGGCGGTCGGGCTCGACCACCTCCAGCACGGCGCGGATGTTCTCCTCGACGTTGAGGCCGCGGAAGATCGACGCCTCCTGCGGCAGGTAGCCGATGCCGAGGCGGGCGCGCTGGTACATCGGCAGCGCCGTGACGTCGTAGCCGTCGAGCTCGATGCGGCCGCGATCGGCCTTGATGAGGCCGGTGATCATATAGAACACGGTCGTCTTGCCGGCGCCGTTGGGGCCGAGCAGGCCCACCGCCTCGCCGCGGCGCACGTACAGCGTCACGCCGCGCACGACCATGCGGTTGCCGAAGCTCTTTTCGACGCCGTGCGCGGCCAGATAGGCGTGCCGCGCCGCCTGCCGGGGATCGCCGTCGCGCCGCTGCTGCACCGGCGCGTGCTGACCGTTTACCGGCGCGGGCCGAACGGCGGGCGCAGGCCGGGGGCCGCGCGCGGCCGGGGCGGGGTCGCGGCGGTTCGGCTGCGGACGGCGCTGGAACAGCGACAGGATGTTCAAACTGGCCCCTTGCGGCGCTTGTGCGGCCTTGTACCCGGAAGTTCCGGGCGCACGACCTTAGCTGATTCCCGTTCGGCCGGAGCGGAGCCGGCCCCTGGAGGCGTGGCGGTCAAGGCGGTTACCGGCGGTGGTCCGGGGCCGTGGCCGCGCCGGCGATGCCGCCGGGCTTGAGGTCGGGCATGCCGCCGCCGCTGCTCGGCAGGAACAGGCCCTGCACGCGGCCCCTGCCGTTCCTGGCCGATTCGACCCGCGAGACCCCGCTGGTCAGGTTGACCACCAGCGTGTCGCCGCGCAGGACGTTCTTGCCCTGCGTCATGACGACATTGCCCTTGAGTGTGACGGTATTGCTCTTCATGTCGAAAATGCCGATTTCGCCCGTCGCCGTCTGATCCTTCTGCGTGACGATGACGCCGCCGCGCGCCTCGAGCTTCTTGATCTTCTGGCTGCCGCCGGGGCCGGGTGTGTCGGCCTGCATCGGCTTGCCGTCGCCCTTTTTCTGATCGTCGTCCTGCTCGTAGAACACCACCAGCGACTTGCAGCGCATATCGGTGTCGCCTTGCTTGACGTGCACATTGCCGCTGAAGGTCGCTTCCTTCTGCTTGTCGCGCACTTCCAGCGTCGACGCCTCGATATGCACCGGCTGGTCGCGATTCTGCGAGAAACCCTGTAGTGCGTTCGGCGGCCCCTTCGACGGCTGCGCGGTGGCGGCAGCCGTCGCGGCGAGCGCGCAGACGAGGATCACGGCGAAACCACGCGTCACATTCATTTCGCTGCGGAGCCCTGGTCTTTGTCATGGGCCGTCGACGGCTGATTGAGCCTCAGGTCCATCGTGACGCCTTTGGTGAAGCGAACGAGATCGCCGGAATCGACGACTTCGAGATGGTTGGCGTTGAGCTTGCCTTGCAGCATTTTCAATTCCACGGGTGCGTCAGAGACGACGTTGCCCTTGTTGATATCGATCGTCGCCTCGCTCAGCCGGCCTTCGTAGGTCTTGTCGGACAGCAGGATGTCCTTCTCCAGGCGCAGCGTCTGGGTCTTGGCGTTGTACACGCCGCCGGCCGCAGACATCGTCATCGTGCTCTTGTCCTGCATCTGCAGCTTGGCATGAAGATTGTGCAATTCCACCAGGTCAGGCTTGGTCAGGTCCTGCTGCGCCGCTTCCGCCGACATCTCATAGGCGCGCGCGTCGCGTGTGAAGCCGGCGAGCCGTGGCTTCTCCATCGTGATCTTGGTGCCGGAGACAACCAGCTTGTCGATGTTGACCGGCAGCGAACTGAGCATGCGCAGCGGGTTGAGATAGGTGATCAGCACCGTCACCGCGAGCGCGACGACGACCGCGATCGGCAGCGCGACGCGCAGGAAACGCACGACGCGGCTGTGCCGGCGCGCCGCGCGGAAGGCGCGGTCGCTGTCGGCGCGGCTCATCGTCCAGTAGGAGCGCGCCGTCTCCGAATCGGTGCGTGCGGTGATCACACGGTTCATTGCGCCGGGCGGACCCTCGTTCACGGGCTTGAAGTCGCGGGAATTCACGAACCGCCCCGGCCGAACCCTATGGCCGGGGAATATGGCCCCGCGGCGGCAGACCGCGTGAGCCCGGCGATTCTCTCACCCGGACAGAAGCTTACATCGAATGCGAGAAAATGTCCTGCTCCGCCCAGCCGGCCAGATCCAGCCTCGCCCGGTCGGGCAGGAAGCGGAAGCAGGCGGCGGCGAGCTCGGCGCGGCCTTCGCGGGCCAGCATGGCATCGAGTTTTTCGCGCAAGGCGTGCAGGTGGAGCACGTCGCTGGCGGCGTAAGCGACCTGCGCGTCCGTCAGCGTCGCGGCGCCCCAGTCGGAGGATTGCTGCTGCTTCGAGAGGTCGACGCCGAGGACTTCGCGCGCGAGGTCCTTCAAGCCGTGCTTGTCGGTGTAGGTGCGGGCGAGCCGCGAGGCGATCTTGGTGCAGTACACCGGCTGCGGCATGACGCCGAACGCCTTCGCCAGCGCGGCGAGATCGAATCGCGCGTAGTGGAAGAGCTTGACGATCGAGGTGTCGGCCAGCAGCCGCTCGAGATTGGGTGCGCGCGTCTGCCTGGCGGCGATCTGCACCACGTCGGCCGAGCCGTCGCCGGGCGAAAGCTGGACGACACAGAGGCGGTCGCGATTGGGGTCGAGACCCATGGTCTCGGTGTCGATCGCCACGGCGCCTTTGTAGGCGGACAGGTCGGGAAGGTCGCCGCGATGCAGGCGGATCGTCATTCAGGTGTTCCGGCTGGGGATGACGGCGGTAATGCCGTCGTCATCCCTCGAAAGTCTGCGGCGATGGTGCCCAGGAGAGG
>Ga0187809_10001618_pt1 | contig 10246 bp, 9 predicted proteins | sample NC_wetland_sal_i_8_FD_132415 | JGI IMG/M metagenome (GOLD analysis project Ga0187809, IMG submission 132415) | Wetland sediment microbial communities from Neuse River Estuary, North Carolina, USA - ASW_4 | ecosystem: Environmental > Aquatic > Freshwater > Wetlands > Sediment | place: USA: North... | reverse complement strand
GCTCGCGCGCAAGGGATCGCCAGCCATCAGGAGCCACCCCCTTCGGGAATCCGTCCGCGGACGCGGCCCGGCGCCCGACCGGCCGCGCCCTTCCCGCCCTCGGGCGCCGGCAGGAACACGCTGTAGACGAGGCGGCGCCGTCGTCCCCGCCTTGGCCCATTCGCGGCGCGCGGCTGCACGACGGCCACCACGTCGCGCAGGAACGCCGCGTACTCGGCATCGTCGAGCCACAGGGCGTTCCCACTGTAGCTGACGCCGTCCCTGACCAGGTCCGGGCGGCCCTGGGCCACGTAGCGGTCGAAGTCCGCCAGGATCCCCGCCACGAACGCCATAAAGGCCCGAGAGTGCTGCTCGGCCGTCATGGCGGCCGACTCGTTCAGCCCGATGGACGCCGCCAGGACGCGGAGGGCATACGTCCGCTCCACCGCGCCGCGCACCCGTCGCTCGGCCACGACGTGCAGGACGCCGTTCCTGGCGAGGAGAGCGACGTGCCGGTAGAGGCTGCCGGCCGGCACGTCGGGGAGTTCCTGCGCGAGTTGGGCCGTAGTGAGGGCCCGGTCGCCGAGAAAGGCCTTCAGGATCCGGAGCCGGATCGGGTGGAGCAGAAGGTCCGCGCTGGCCATGCTCCGAGCCTAGCATATTGTTCTCGCAGTCATCAATATTCTTATCCTTGCGAACCAAGAGCAAAAGGACCGGCGGCCGTGCCTTACGCACGGCCGCCGCCGTCACCGTCTCAGGGCTTGTAGGTCGTCGTCATCAGGTTGAACTGCGGCTCGATCACCGGGTGCAGGTACAGCATCAGGTCGGCCTTGGTGCCCTGGGGGTGGATCCACGGCTGCACGAGGGCGTCCTGCCAGAGATCGTACAGGAAGAGCCAGGACGCGTCCGAGACCGCGATCTGCTCGGCCTTCTTGTAGTCCGCGATGCGCTGCGCCGTTTGCGACGGTGGCATCGTGTCGCCGGCGTCGATCAGCTTCTGGAACTGCGGGTCGGTCCAGTTGCCGGAGTTGTTGCCGTTGAAGGACTGCGTGCTCAGGAGGTTCAGGAAGATGTCCTGGGCGTCCGGGTAGTCCATCCACCAGTCATCCCAGCAGATGTTCCAGTTCGCGCTGGGCGTGTCCGTGAGGGACCAGTAGCTGCCGATCTGGCTGTAGCCGGTGATCTGGACCTTGAGCCCGATCGCGGACAGCTCCTGCTGGATGATCTGGGCGAGGCGGACGTTGTCCGACGTGTTGCTCGGGTAGACGAGGGTGATGGGCTGTCCCTTGTAGCCGGACTCCTTCACGAGCGCCTTGGCCTTCGCCACGTCGTAGGTGTAGCCCTTGACCGCCGGGTTGTAGCCCGCCACGCCCGGCGGCAGCGTCTGCGTCATGACGGTCCCGCGGTTGTTCGTGATGTCCCGCAGGATCAACGCGCGGTCGATCGCGTAGTTCGCCGCCTGGCGCAGGTAGATGTTGTTGAAGGGCGGCTTCGTGGTGTTGAAGGCGAGGTAGGTGTAGGCGTTCCACGGCTGCACGTGGTAGAGCTTCTTGAGGCTCGGGGAGGCGAGCACCTTGGCGTAGATCTCGGTCGGCAGCGGGCCGAAGACGAAGTCGTACTGCCCCTTCTCGAAGCGCAGCATCTGGAGGTCGTACGAGACGTTCTCGTCGTAGACGATCTTCGCGACCTTCGGCTCGCCCTTCCAGCAGGTCGGGTTGGCGACGAGGATCATCTGGTGGCCCCGGTTCCAGCTCTGCAGCTTGAACGGGCCGGTCCCGGTGGCGTGCAGCTGGTAGTTCACCCCGTACTTCTGTGCGACCTTGGCGTCGACGATCGAGCCGGCGGCCATGGCGAGCTCGTAGAGGAAGTACGGCTGGGCGATCTGCAGCTTGATCTGCACGACGCCGGGTGCGGGCGACGTGAGCCCGCTCATGCCCGGCTCGCCGATCTTGGCCTGGGCCTTGCTGTCGAACCACTTCTGGTAGCCGACGATGTCCGAGTACGACGAGCCGTAGGGCGCGGGGCCGGACGGGGTGGCGTTCTGCGACGTGATGCGGTTGAGGCTGAAGATCACGTCCTCCGCCGTCAGGGGGTCCCCGTTCGAGAACTTGACGTTCTTCCGGAGGTAGAACGTGTACGTGAGTCCGTCCTTCGAGATCGTGTAGCGCTGGGCGAGTCCGGGGTGCAGCCCCTGGTTCGTCTGGTTGTACTCGACGAGCTGGTCGTAGATCATGTCGAGCGCCCGGTCGCTCGCCGTGTCGTTCTGGCCCAGTGGGTCGAGCATCGGGATGTCGCTCGACGTCGCGAAGCGTAGTTCCCCGTGCGGTGCGGTCGCCGCCGTAGCGCTCGGCGCCGCCGTGAACATCAGTGCAGACGCCATGGCGACCATGGCGCCCAGTGCGGCCCGGGCGCGAACGCGCGCAACCCTGTGAGCCACGCCGTCCCCTCCTCGCGGTGGTCTCGGACCTCAGCCGGCACATGCCCTCCCTCCCGGGTCGCGTCACACCCGCGGCGGTCCTCCCCCACCTGCCGGACATCCTTGGCCACCCAGGTACCCCGCGAATTCGCCAGCCCCACCTTCTTACCTTCGTACTTTCGACAATCGGCGAACTTGGTGCCTAAATGCTCTCGCTCCGCATCGAGCGATAGGTTGTGCCTATATGGACCGCCTCCGCGCCTGCCCCGCGCGACGCCTGCCGCAGTCCGGCGCCACCGAACTCGACGGATGCCGGTCCGCGTCGGCAAGGACGAGGGACGGGGCAGGAGGTCGGAAGGGGCAGCCGCGCCGCAGCGGACGACGCCCTCCGCTCAGACCTGCGGCTCGGCTGGTCCGCCGCGTCGCCGGCCGCCCGGCGACGACCCCGGGCTGGCACAGGAGTCCCCCTTCGTCCTCCGAGCGGGACCGGGCGGCGGCGGCTCAGCGCAGGAACGGCCAGATCAGCATGAGGAGCATCGCCAGGAGGCACACGGCCAGCACGAGGCGATGCCGCCACGGGCGCACAGGGCTGCCGTCGCGGGCGACGACCCGGAGCGTCGGCCTCCTGCGCATCTTCATCCCACCCCGGCTCTGCACGCAATCCGTCCCTCGCAGAGTTCGTCACGGGACCGATCCCGCCTTTGCCGCCGGTCGCCGAGCCCTTTGGTCGCCGGGCTCATCGACGAGCCCGTACGAAGAGCCCGCCCGCTCCTGCCGGGCATCGCGACCGCCGCATCGCGGCAGGCCGGATCCTGCGTCCGGTGTCCGGCCTGCCGCCGTCGACATAAGCCACCGATGAGGTGACTCCGGGTGGACATCGCGATCTCCGTACTCGTGCCGTGCGTGCCCGAAAGGCTGAGCCTTCTGCCGCGGCTCCTCGGGGAGCTCACGCGGCAGGCGGAAGGCAGGCCGGTCGAGGTCCTGGCCCTCATGGACAACCGCCGGCGCTCCACCGGGCGGAAGATGAACGACCTCGTCGCCCTGGCGCAGGGTCGCTACGTCACGATCGTGGCGGACGACGACTGGGTGGAACCGGACTACGTCGCGTCGCTCCTGGCGGCGATCGAAGCGACCCCCGATGCCGACTGCGTCATGTTCGACGTGGCCTTCTACGCCAACGGCGAGTACGTCAAGGACTTCCGCTACGGCCAGGAGTACGGCTGGCACGAGACGGCGGACTGCATCTACCGGCAGCCCGCGCCCTTCCTCTGCTGGTCGCGAAAGCTCATGCTGCGCCACCCGTTCCCGGACAAGGTCTCGGAAGAGGACAGGGACTGGATGGCGACCGGCCCGTGGCTCGAGCGACCCCTGCGCCAGGCGCGCATCGCCCGTGTGCTCTACCGCTATCTGGCCGTGCCCGGCCATCCATGACGACCCTCGGGGCCGGGGCCCGCCGCGCGGGTCATCGCCGGGTCTCGCCGCGTGGCCGCAGGAGGCGCGCCGGGACGCCGGCCACGACCTGTCCGTCCGCCACGTCGCGGGTCACGACGGCTCCGGCGCCGATCATGGCGCCGCGCCCGATGACGACGCCGCCGAGGATCACGGCCCCCGTCCCGATGGAAGCCCCGTCCCGAACCTCCGTGCACAGGAGCTGCCAGTCGCCCGGACGCTGGATCTCCCCTGCGGCCGTGACGGCGGCGGGGAAGCGATCGTTGCAGAACATCACGCCGTGACCGATGAACACGCCGTCGCCGACCGTCACGCCGGTGCAGATGTAGCTGTGCGAGGAGATCTTGCAGCGCCGGCCCACGCGCGCACCGGACGTGATCTCGACGAAGGCCCCGATGCGCGTCTCGTCCCCGATCTCGCAGCCGTAGAGGTTGATGAACGGGCCGAGGTACACACCGGCGCCGAGGCGCACGTCAGGCGCCACGCACTGCAGATCGCGGGACAACCTCGGTCTCCTCCTCCGGTTCAGTGATCAGGTTACGGAAGCCGCGGCGCGCTCGAGCAGCGCCGTGACCTTGACGAGGTGCCGGGTGTCGAGCGCGGGCGGGACGAGGCCGTTCACCACGTCCGCGAAGTGCTGGCACTCCTTGCGCAGGGGCTCGCCAAGGCTCAGGGCGGGCAGGACGGCGCCGGCGAGGTCCAGTGCGGGCCCGGTTGCGCCCCGCAGCCGACCGGCGGCTACCAGCTCGCCGCGGTAGACGCGCAGGGGCCAGAGGGGGTCGAGGTCGTCCCACAGGACCATGCTGCGGCTGCCCACGAGGGTCGTTCGCCGCACCTTCACGGGCGAGTGCCAGCTGAGGTGCCAGAACATGCCCGTGCCACCCGCCGCGGCCATGGCGACGCAGCAGCTGGTGCCGCCGCCCGCGGGCTCCCGCGACTCCACCGCATGGCAGGTCTCGATCTTTGGGTCCAGGAGGTCGAAGAGGACCGTCGCCTCGTGCGGCCCGAGGTCCCAGAGCACGCCGACGTCCGGCCAGAAGCGACCTGGGCCAAGCCGCTCGCTCGCGAGCCAGAGAGGATCGCCCAGCTCGCCCCGCGCGATGAAGTCCTTGAGGTACTCCACAGCGCCGTGGAAGTGCAGGGTATGGCCCGGCAGGAGCGCCACCGACCGCCGCGCAGCCAGGAGGGCGAGCTCCTCCGCCTCCTTGGCCCGGAGGACGACCGGCTTCTCCACGAGCACGTGCTTGCCCCCGCGGATCCACTGACGCGCGAGCGCGTAGTGGCTGCGCGGGGGGGTGGCGATCACGGCGGCGCGGACCCCGGGATCCGCGAGGAGGTCATCCGGGCGCTCGTGCACCTTCACCCCGGCGAAGCGACGGGCAAGCGCCTCTCGGATCTCGGCCCGGGGATCGAAGCAGTGCACCCGGTCGAAGCCCCGCACCTCCAGCAAGGTCCGGATGTGCTGCTGCCCCCAGTAGCCGGCGCCGAGCACGGCGACGTCCGCCAACAGCCTCACCTCCGACCGTCCCTCTGCACACTATGTGAACTACGAGAGCGGCGTGCGGTAGGGGAGAGGGGGCGGCCCTTGGGTGGAGATCCTCTTTTACGAGTCCCACGACGTATACGTCCACGGTCTGCCACAGGCACTCGAGGCCCTCGGCCACCACGTCACGGTCTGGGAGGGGATACCGTCCCACGAGCGGCTCGCGCGCTACCTCGCCGCGGATCGCCCGGAGCTTGTCCTCAGCATGGGCTGGACGCCGATGCATGGCGATACCGTCTGCCTTGAGCGCCTGCGCAGCTACTGCGCCGCGACCGGTGCGCTGCACGTCTACTGGGCCACGGAGGACCCTCTGCACACCAGCGTCTGGACCCTGCTGTACCTCGAGCAGTCTGGGGTCGACGCCGTCGTCACCATCTCCCCGAAGGCGCTCCCGTTCCTGCGCAGCCTCGGCTACGCCGCGGAGGAGCTGCCGTTCGGCGCGCACCCGCCCGCGCGCAGGCCGTTCCCCGGCGGCGCACCGGCGGACGTCGTGCTGGTCGGGACCGCGTACCCGGAGTTCAGCGGACAGCTGCGCAGCGCGGGGCTGCGCTGGCTCCTGCGTCCTCTCTTGAGCCTTGGTTGCCGCGTGGCGGTGTACGGGCGGTTCTGGGACAGTGCAGGCCGGTCCCTCGGCTTCGACCTGCCACCGGAGTGGCTGAGGCCGCAGATCCCCTACCCGGACGTGCCGCGGGTCTACGCCTCGGCCGCTCTCGTCCTCTGCCCGCAGAACGAGGCGAACCAGCTGACAGGGCGCACCTTCGAGGCCTTGGCCGTCGGAGGCGGCACGCTGCTGACCCTGCGCACGCCCGGCGTCCTGCGCTGGTTCGCCGAAGGCCGCCACGTCCTCTGCACCTCGTCCGAGGCGGAGACGACGGAGCTCGTGCGCCGGTGGCTGCCCGACGCCGCCGGTCGGGCGCAGTTGAGCGCCTCCGGCCAGGCGGAGGTGCTGGAGCACCACACCTACTAGGCGCGTGCAAAACAACTGCTCGGCTGGGTCGAGGGCTGGCTCCAGGAGAAGCGGCGCCTGGGGCACGTCTGCCCGCCCCGACCGCCATCGCTCGGCATCGTGCGCCCCGATGCGGTGGACGCAGCCGGCCCCTTGGGCCAGGACCTGCGGCTTTGCTTCACGCCGCCGGCAGCCCCTGCCGGGCTTGAGCTCCGTTCGGCTCGCCTGCGCTGCTTCGCCGAGGAGGTGACGCAGCCCGGCGATGCCGTCTGCCTGCAGATGCCCTCGCGCATGGTCCTCGACGCGCGGCACGTCGCCAGCCCAACCGCCCGGCCCTATCCCTACGAGTTCGGGTGGCACGAGTGGGACGTGCTCCAGGGGCTCGATGGCCGACCCGGCTCGCCGCTCGAGCTCGAGCTTCGGGCGACGCAGGACCTGCGGGTGGAGTGGTGTCGCCCGGAGCATCGTCCGGGCATATGGACGGTCCTATACAACAAGCGGGCGTTCCTGCCGCAGCTGTGGTTGCGCTGGGCGGAGCCTGGGCGGCCGGACTGAGCCGCCCCGGTGCCGGGCGCGGTCGGACGCGGCGTGGCAAGGCGCCGCACGACGACGGTACGACGGGCGCGCTGCGCGCGAGCGCACCGGCCTGTTCGCGGAGGGCGGGCGCGGGGCCGCCGATCCTCGGCGATCCCGCGCCCTCGCGGCTCGAGCCGAGGACCCGCTACGACAGCTCGTAGATGTCCTGGAACTTCGCCTGGATGTACTCGAGGTACGGGCGGGTGGTGAGCGGCTCTCCCGTCACATGCCGGAGCATGTCGTCGCGCGTCTCGCGGGAGCCCACCTGGTGCACGTTCCGGCGCAGGAAGTCGAGCAGCGGGGCAAAGTCCCCGCGACCCACGCGCTGCGACAGGTCCTCGATGGAGCGGTTGGCCGCCTGCCACAGCTGGCCGCCCGCGACGTTGCCCACGGTGTAGGTCAGAAAGCCGCCCAGGTCGTGCGTCCAGTGGACGTCCTGCAGGGCGCCCAGCAAGTCGTCTGGAGGCGCGATGCCCAGGTAGGCCTGCATCTTCGCGTTCCAGGCGTCCGGCACGTCCTGCACGGCGAGTTCGCCGCGCAGGAGCGCCCGCTCCACCTCGAAGCGCACGGCGATGTGCAGGTTGTAGGTGACCTCGTCGGCCTCAACGCGGATGAAGGAGGGCTGCACCGCACTCACCGCCCGGTAGACGTCCTCCGCCGTGGCGTCGGCGAGCGAGGGGAAGGCGGCCTGGGCACGCGGCAGGAAGTAGTGCCAGAACGCCCGCGAGCGACCGACGAAGTTCTCCCAGAACCGGGACTGGGACTCGTGGATCCCGCCCGAGACGGGCTTGCCGAGCGGCGTGCGCCCCCACTCGGCCGAGAGGCCCTGCTCGTACATGCCGTGCCCGGACTCGTGCATCGTGCCGAAAAGACCCGCGGGGAAATAGCTCTCGACGACGCAGGTGGTGATCCGCACGTCGCCGATGCCGAACGAGGTCTCGAAGGGATGGATCGTGCGATCCAGCCGCCCACGGCCGAAGTCGTAGCCGAACGCCTCGACGGCCTCGGTCATCAGGCGCCACTGGGCCTCCTCCGGAAAGTGGCCGAACAGGATGGAGCGGTCCACCTGATGGGGGCTCTCGACGATACGTGCGATGAGGGGCACGAGCGTCGCCTTCAGCTCGTCCAACAGCTGCGCCGCCGACGCGGCGGTCATGCCCTGCTCGGCGTGGTCCAGCAGAGCATCGTAGGGCTCCTGCGGATATCCGAGCGCCTCGGCCATCTCCCGACTGACGTCCAGAACCGACGTGAACGCCGGGGCGAAGATCCGGAAGTCCTTCGCCTTTCGAGCCGCCATCCACCGCTCATAGGCCTGCACGGAGACCCGCGCCTGCTTCGCCACGAGCGAGGGCGTGAGCTTCACGGCCTGGTCGTGGGCCCGCCGCGCGGTCCGCAGGAAAGGCCGGCGCAGATCGTCCGGCGGCGCTTCGGACACTTCCTCGGCGAGGCGGTCCAGGAGCTCGCCGAGCTCGGGCGAGGCCAGGCGCTCATGGATGACGACGCCGAGCGTGGCCAGCTGCTCACCTCTGCCCGAGAGCCCGCCCATGGGCATGTAGGTCTTCTGGTCCCAGTCCAGGACCCCGGCCGCACGCTCCAGGTCGTCGATCTCGTGAAACCGCTCGATCAGGGTTGAGAGCGTCTGTGCCAAGCCGATCCCTCTCCCTTCCACCGCCGGGGCCCTGCGCCGCATGCACCGGATTCGGGCGGGTACGCTGCGCGCCGGCGCGGCGAGATCTCCCCCGGTCGGGCCACCCCGCGGGCCGCGCAGCGAAACCGCTCGCCGCTCCATGGCACGGCAAGCCCGCGCAGCACTTCGTGCCCCTCGGGTCATCTCCCTGCGCCGCGACGCCCGCGCGCCGCGCGGACGAAACGAGGCGGGACATGGCCTCCTGCTACTCCCAGTCCCCGCTTGGCGTCATGGTCGCCGCTCCCTGTCCTCGTGCGGTACGGCCAGCCGGAGTTGGGGCGGGATGGCTCGTCTGCAGGTCCAGCGGACGGAACAGGGCCTGGTGATCTGCGCCGAGGCCGAAGGTGTCGCCACGGCTCAGCTTTCGCGGCGGAGCGTCGACGCCGAACTGCGCACCCACGCCAGGCCGTCGTGTGGACAGCACCTGGAGAAGCTCGTCGACGCGTAGCGGAGTTCCGTTCTGATCCGGGCGTCTGGGCGGCAGAGCACGCCCACTACCTGAGTGAGGTCCTCGGCAGACGTGGCAACCGCCGTCGATGCGCCTGGCATCCCGGCGAGGCTGGACACGTCTGACCTCGGCCGCCCGGACGCCTGGCGCAGGCGGGAGATGCTAGCCCTCTCCGCATGGCGCGCGGCTGCGCGGCGTGGCCGGGCGGGCCTAGGCGGCGCGCAGCCGCCCAGTCTCGTCGACGCCGAGCATCCAGCGCAGTGCGGCGACGGGACGCCCGTGCGCCCAGATCCCCACGTTCACCTCCAGAAGAACCTCCCCCGTGTCTCGCTGGTAGATGCTAGCGCGAAAGCGGCTCTCGTCGGCCGATCGAGCATGGCCCCAAAGCGTCGTGTAGGGGCTGCGCGCAGGCAGCCCCACGCCGGTCGGCGTGAGCGCGATGCGGGCCGACTCGAGCGCGTCGCGCTCCTCGTAGAGCCGCTTCACCCGGTTGCCGACGCCGTCCTGGACGGCGATGCCGGTCCAGTCCTGACGGCAGCTGTAGTCCTGCATGATCGAGAGTCCGTTCAGGTCCACGATGGCCACCGCGCCAGACTCCGGGAAGCGGCGGCGCAGGCCGTCCACGATCGGCACGAGGTCCTCGTCGACCTTCTGGTCCCAGCCGGATGTGAACTTCGGTGGGTCGAACTTTGCCCCTGGCACGATCGCGAAGAGCCGCGCGAGGCTGCGCACGTCCTCGGGAGATACGAGCTCGCGCCAGCGCCCTCGGCCGTACTCTTCGAGCGGAATGCGCTCCAAGACGGCCTGCGCCGCACGGGCGGACTCCTGGGCTTCACGCATGAACGTGACGATCTGCGAGCCTTCCGTCGCGCCTTGCACCCAGCCGGAGACGTCCTGCGCCATGAGGCGCAGGATGGCGGACGTCACGGCAAGGCGGCCGGCATGGAGCGCGAGCGCATCAGCGTGCCCGCTCGTCGCCACCGCCCGCTGGCCATCACCTGCAATCGTGCGCGACATCGTCTCCATCTGCGTCCTCACGCCCTCGACGTTGGCCGTGACCTCCTCGGCGATCGCCGCGTTCTCCTCGGACACGGCGGCGACGCTGGCAATCTCCTCGGACGCTCTGCCCAGGCGCAAAGCCACGCGGGAGTAGCCCCGACCCATCTCGTCCACCTGGTCACGGGTGCTGTGCATGAGGCCTG
>Ga0187809_10001617_pt1 | contig 10247 bp, 10 predicted proteins | sample NC_wetland_sal_i_8_FD_132415 | JGI IMG/M metagenome (GOLD analysis project Ga0187809, IMG submission 132415) | Wetland sediment microbial communities from Neuse River Estuary, North Carolina, USA - ASW_4 | ecosystem: Environmental > Aquatic > Freshwater > Wetlands > Sediment | place: USA: North... | reverse complement strand
GTCACGCCATGACGCCACATGCACACCGGCGATCGCCTCGGCGTCCGACACGGTGGCAGGACGGACCCGAACGTTCACACGGAGTCGTGCGGGTCAAGGCTCATGGGGCCGTACACGACCCGGTCGTCCTCGATCAGGGTGACCCGAGACACCCCGCCGGCGAGCAGGCCACGCCACTCCTCGCCCAGCCACGACTCGGCGTCCGACTGCGTCGGGAACGTCTCCGCGGGCGGAACGTCGATCGGGTTGACGGGTTCGCCGTCCGCGCGCTCGTACCGCCACGTCCATCCCATGCGCCGAACGCTATCGCGAACACGCCCGGATCACTCGATGCTTTGACGCCGCTGCTGAAGACGTGGTTTGCTCGGCGCGGAAAACAACTGAAGACGCGTCCGATGTGCAGGGGAAGCCGGTCCAATTCCGGCGCTGACCCGCAACCGTAGGCCGTCACCGATCGCGCGAGACGCGAGCGGCGGCGGCGAGCCGGAGTACCTGCCGGATGCGAAGTGGCTCCTTATTCCGTCGAGGTTCGCGGGGCGGAGCCCGGGTCACCCGGCCCGACCTCGCCCCCACGACGCCGATCAGGCTTCGTGGGGTTTGTCATGTTCGGGCCGGCCACGGGTCTCAGTTCGCGACGACGACCCGTCCCGAGAGGAAGCACATGCGCGCACGTTCGGCCCGATTCGCGCTCGCCGCGGCAGCGTGCGCGGCGCTCACACTGAGCGCCGCCGCGCCCGCGTTCGCAGCCACCGGCGGCACCGCCGACGTCGGGCTCTTCGGCGCCCAAGATCCCACCTACGACGGCGTTTACCGGCAGAGCCTCGCGATCATGGGGCTGCTGGCGAGTGGCCAATCGCCCGACGCCAACGCCGTCAATTGGTTGCTCGCCCAGCAATGCCCGGACGGCGCGTTCACCGCGTACCGCGCCGACACCGCCAAGCCGTGCGACCCGAAGATCGAGGATGAGAACGCCACCGCGGCGGCCATCCAGGCGATGGTCGCATTGCACAGACCCACCGTCACCGCGCTCGCCGCGTTGAAGAAGTTCCAGCTTCCTGACGGCGGCTTTTACGACAGCGCCGCGTTCGGGGCGCCGGCGTCCGACGCGAACTCGACCGGACTTGCCCTCAGCGCCTTCGCGGCCGTCGGCGTGGATCCCGCCACGGTGACCAAGAACGGCAAGACGGCCGACGATTACCTTCGCTCGATTCAGGTCGCGTGTGCGGCGACGGGCGGTGGCGCGTTTGACTTCCAGACTGAGAAAACCCTTGTCGCCAACGACTACGCGACCGTGCAGGCGCTGCTCGGACAACTTGGCAAGGCGTTCCCGGTCGTGCCAGCGACGCCATCCGCCAGCGTGCCGAGTTGCTCCGACCCCGCCGACGCGGCGTCGTCCGCCTCAGCCGCGGTCTCATACCTCGCGACCCGATTGACGAACGCGAAGGGCGCGATTCCGTCGTCCCTTGGCAGCGGCACCGACTGGACGACGACGGCATACGCGGTGCTTGACCTGATCGCCGCCGGTCAAGGCGCGGACGCCGTGAACGCGGGGCTCGCCGCGCTTCAGGCGAACGCGAAGACCTATGCCACGACGGGCGCCGGCGCGATCGGCACCCTGTTGCTGGTGGCGCACGCGACCGGCGTCAGCGGGACCGACTTCGGTGGCGTGGACCTGGTCACCACGTTGTCGAGGACCGAGCGGCTCGCCGCGCCCGCGCCGAGCCCGACGGCATCCCCGGCTGCGAGCCCATCGCCAGCGGCGAGCCCGGCCGCGACGCTACCCATGACCGGCGCCAAGCACGGGGCCCCGATCGCCGGCGTCGGCGCCGCGCTAATCCTGCTCGGATCCCTCGCGTTGCTCTTCAGCCGTCGCGCCGGCAGGGGCGCCGCGTCGTGACTCTCGGACGGCGTGGAGCGGGCCCGATCGTGGTCGCGCTCGCCCTCGTCGCCGGTGTCGTGGGATTCAGCGGGTCGGCGACAGCCACGACCGCGTACCGCTACTGGACCTACTACGTCGCGGCCCCCAACACCGCGGCCTGGGCCTACTCGCAACGCGGCCCGGCGTCGGAGCATCCGCAAGACGGCGAGGTGCAGGGCTGGCGGTTCGCGATCCAAGCCGACCGCGCCGGCGGCCTCACGCCGCGGTTTTCCCCTGACTTCGCGAAACTGTGCGGGTCGCAACCGGTGACGTCCGGCAAGGTGCGAGTCGGTGTCGTGCTCGATTTCGGCGTGGCGGACGACGCGCCAGCCGGCGAACGCCCGCCGGCGAGTGTGGTCACCGGTTGCGTCGAGGTCGCCGACGGCGCCAACGGGGTCGACGTGCTCGACGCCGCTGTCGGCGCCGCGAACGTGCGGATCGGCCAGGGCCTGATCTGCGGCATCGACGGCTACCCGAAGACCGAGTGCGCGGTGTCGGTGACGGCGCCGGCAAAACCGACGACCACGCCGACGACGGCGCTGGCGAAACCGCCTACGTCTACTGGGAAAGCGCCGGCCGCGCCGACCACAACGCCCTCGGCGCCGGCCGCGCCGCCAACGCCGACAGCAGCCGGATCACAACCGGCCGGGACGACGGCGGCTGGATCGACGGCCCCGAGTACGAGCGCGTCGCGGCCGAACGCCAGCACGGCGTCGTCGACCACTCCACTCGCGGCGCTGAAGAAGCCTAAGCAGAAGGTGTTTCCGACTGGCGCGGTCATCGGCGTCGCACTGGTGTTCGCGCTCGCCATCGCGGCCGTGGTTCGCGGATCGGGTTCACGGCGGTGACGTCTCGATGACCCGTTCACTGCATCCAGGCGCGTGGTGGGCGTGGGCGCTGTTGCTGGCGACCGCCGCCACACGCACCACAAACCCGTTGCTTCTGGGGCTCTTGCTCGGTGTCGTCGCATTCGTCGTCGCCGGTCGGCGAGGGCCGCGTGGCAACCGCGCGTTCGGGTTCTTCGTCCGACTTGGTGTGCTCGTGCTCGCGATGCGGCTGGTTTTCGAGGCGCTGTTCGGCAGTTCGCTCCCCGGCCATGTGCTCGTGCGACTGCCCAGCGTGCCGCTGCCGTCGGCGCTGGCTGGCTTGCGCATCGGCGGACCGCTCACCGCGGAGTCGCTCGTGTCGGCCGGGTACGGCGGCCTGCAACTGGCCACCCTGTTGATTTGCGTCGGCGCGGCGAACTCGCTGGCCAGCCCGCGCCGGTTGCTCCGCTCCCTCCCCGGCGCCCTTTACGAGCTCGGCGTGGCGGTGACGGTCGCGATGTCGTTCGCTCCCCAACTGGTGCTCGCGGGCTCGCGGGTGCGTCGGGCGCGACGGCTGCGCGGGAAGTCGACGTCCGGGCTGCGCGGTTGGATCGGGAGCGCGTTGCCCGTGCTGCAGGACGGGCTAGAAAGCTCGATTGAGCTTGCCGCCGCGATGGATTCTCGGGGCTTTGGCCGGCGCGGCGCCACCTCGCGAACGAAGGCCCGCGTCGCGTCGTCCGCCTTGTTGATCGGTCTGCTCGCGGTGGCCGCCGCGATGTACGGGCTGCTGGCCACGGGCGCTCCCGCCGCGGTCGGGCTTCCGCTGCTGCTTGGTGGCAGCGCGACCGCCGCCGCCGCCGTGTTGCTCGGCGGCCACGGTGTGGTCCGCACCAAGTACCGGCCCGACCGCTGGGGCGGGCCGGAGTGGCTGGTCACGTTGGCCGGCGGCGCCGCCGTTTTCGGCGTCATCGCGGCTGGCCGCGTGGCGCCCGGCTCGCTGCACACCGGCGCCTATCCGATCGTCGCGCCCGCGTTGCCCTGGCCCGCGGTGGCCGGAGTCGCGCTGGCGTTGCTTCCGGCGTTCGTGTCGACGAAGCCGCCGTTGCCGCGCCGAGCCGAGCGCGGCGAGTTGATCGGAGTCGTCCGGTGATCCGCTTCGATCAGGTCAGTTTTCGTTACGCAGACGCGGAGAATCCGACCCTGCGCGACGTCGATCTTGAGATTCCGGACGGCGAGCTGGTGCTCGTCATCGGCCACACCGGCGCGGGCAAGTCGACGTTCCTGCGGGCGGTCAACGGGTTGGCGCCGCACTTCACCGGCGGCACGCTCACCGGCCGGGTGAGCGTCGATGGTCGCGACACCCGACTCAACCCGCCCCGCGAGTTGGCCGACGTCGTCGGTTATGTGGGACAGGACCCGCTCAGTGGGTTCGCCACCGACACGGTCGAGGAAGAACTCGCGTACGCGATGGAGTCACTCGGCTTCGACGCCGCGGTGATGCGTCGACGCGTTGAAGAAACCCTTGATTTGCTGGGTCTTTCAGCACTGCGCGACCGCCCGCTCGTCGAGTTGTCGTCGGGCCAGCAGCAGCGAGTCGCGATCGGCTCGGTGCTCACGGCCGGCCCGCGGGTGCTGGTGCTCGACGAGCCGACCTCGGCGCTCGATCCACCCGCGGCCGAGGAGGTGTTGGCCGCGCTGACCCGGCTGGTGCACGACCTCGGCATGACGGTGGTGCTGGCCGAACACCGGCTGGAGCGCGTCGTGCAATATGCCGACCGCGTCTTGCACGTCGTGCCGGACGGCACGGTCGTCGACGACACACCGGTGTCGGCGATGCGGCACGCGCCGGTCGCCCCTCCGGTCGTCGAGCTTGGCCGGTTGGTCGGTTGGCAGCCGCTCCCGCTGTCGGTGCGCGACGCGCGCCGAGCCGCGGCGCCGTTGAAGGAGCGGCTCGCCCGGATCGCCAAGCCGAGGCAGCTCGATCGGCGGGTCGGCGCGGTCGTCGCGCGCGCCCGCAATCTCGTCGTCCGATATGGCGACGTGGTCGCGCTGGCCGGCGTCGACCTCGATGTCGCGGCCGGTGAGGTCGTCGCCTTGATGGGCCGAAACGGTGCGGGGAAATCGACGTTGCTGGCCAGCTTCGTCGGCCTGCTCTCCCCCGCGCGGGGCGAGGTGAGTGTCGACGGCAAGCCGCCGCACCGGCTCGCGTCGTCCGAGATTGTGCGGCTGGTCGGGCTGGTGCCGCAGGAGCCGGCCGACCTGTTTTGCGCCGAGTCGGTCTCCGACGAGCTCAGCGCCGACGGCCACGGTGAGCTCGCGCATCAGCTACTGGCTCGGCTGTCCCCCGACGTCGACGTCGCGTCGCACCCGCGCGACCTGTCTGAGGGGCAGCGGCTCGCCGTCGCGCTCGCGTTGGTGCTGGCCGCCGCGCCGCCGCTGCTGTTGCTAGACGAACCGACCCGCGGACTCGACTATCCGGCGAAAGCTCGGCTGGTCGCGGTCTTGCGCGAGTACGCCGACGCCGGGACGGCGATTGTCATCGCCACGCACGATGTCGAGTTGGCCGCCGACGTCGCGACCCGCACGGTGGTGTTGGCAGACGGCGAGGTGGTCGCCGACGGCCCGACAGCCGACGTCGTGACGGCGTCGCCCGCGTTCGCGCCGCAGGTGGCGAAGATCCTGCATCCGTTGCCCTGGCTGACGGTCGCCCAGGTGCGCGCTGGACTTGAGGCGAGCGCGCTGTGACGGCAATCGCGGTTCATCCAACGAGGCGGACGACGCGCGCGATCCGGCTGCGTCCGCGTTCCGCGATTTCGCTCACGATCGCTAGCCTGGCCGGGGTTCTCGCCTTCGCCTGGCCTTTCTTGCTGCGGCGTCCGTCGTCGTCCGGGATCGCGCACTCGACCGACGCGCCGTGGGTTTTCCTTGTCGTGCTGCCGTTGTTGCTGATCGTCGTGCTCGCCGAGATCTCCGAGGGCGGCATCGACGCGAAGGCGATCGCGCTGCTCGGCGTGCTGGCTGCGTGCGGCGCCGCGTTGCGGTTGCTAGGGGGCGACGTCACCGGCGCCTCGCCGGTGTTCTTTCTGCTGATGCCCGCCGGTCGGGTGCTCGGTCGCGGGTTCGGCTTCACCCTCGGCGCGTTGACGTTGTTCGGCAGCGCGCTGCTGACCGGGGGTGTCGGGCCTTGGTTGCCGTTCCAGATGCTCGCGGCCGGATGGATCGGCTTGCTCGCGGGCTGTTTGCCGCGCGCTTCTGGTCGTCTTGAGGTGTGGCTGCTCGCGATGTACGGCGTGTTGGCAGGTCTCGTGTACGGCGCGATCACCGACCTGTGGTTCTGGCCGTTCAGCACCGCAGGGCTTTCGCCGCAGATCTCTTATCTGCCAAGCGAAACTTGGCTGACCAACCTGCATCACTTCTGGGCGTTCTACCTGACGACATCGCTCGGGTTTGACATTCCTCGCGCCGCCGCGAACGCCGCGTTGGTGTTGCTCGCCGGCCGCCCGGTGCTGCTCGCGTTGCGCCGAGCGGCCCGCAAGGCCGCGTTCGACGTCGTCCCTGACTTCGCCGAGAGCCGCTGACCGCGCGATGGAAGTCACCCTCCTCGGCACCGGCGGCGGATCAGGCTGGCCACACCCGTTCTGCACCTGCGCGTCGTGCAACGCCGCGGCCGCCGAAGGTGAGATCCGGGCGCACACCAGCGCGTTGATCGACGGCGTGCTCTTGCTCGACTGCGGTCAGGACGTCCCCAGGTCGGCGGTTCGCTTCGGGGTCGGGTTGGAGCGCGTGCGGCATGTGCTGGTGACACATGACCATCACGACCACGCGAACGGCGCCGCGTTGCTGTGGCGACGTTGGGCCGGGCGCACCGAGCCGCTCGACGTGCACGGCCCACGTTCGGCCCTCGACTCGCTCGCCATGTGGTTGCCGCCGGACAAGCCCGGAGTCGCGTTTCGCCCGTTGCTCGCAGGCGAAACCGTCACGCTCGACGGCTACACCGTGCGCGCGCTGGCGGCAGAGCACGACAGCGACGGCGCGCTTGTCTTCGACATCACCTCAGCCGACGGACGGCGGCTGCTCTACGCGACCGACACCGGTCCTGGCTTTCAGACCCCGGACGGCGCGAGATACGACCTCGTGCTGCTCGAGGAGAGCTGGGGCGACAACACCACGCACGCGAGCGGACGGCACCACGACCTGACCACCTTTCCGTTGACGCTGCGGCGACTTCGGGCGAGTGGCGCCGTCGACGCCGCCACTCGGATCGCCGCGATTCACCTTGGTCATGGCAATCCGCGGCCCTCGGTGTTGCGCGCGCGCCTCGCCGCATGGGGCGCAGAGTTGCCGGTCGACGGCGAGACCATCGAGGTCGGGACACCGCCCCGCGTGCGTGAGCGCCCCCGGCGCGTTCTCGTGCTCGGCGGCGCGCGGTCCGGGAAATCCGCCGCGGCGGAGCGGTTGCTGGCCGCCGAACCGGCGGTGTGTTACGTCGCCACGTCGTCCGAAAACGACGACGACCCGGAATGGACGACGCGGGTCGCGGCGCATCGCGCGCGTCGTCCGGCCTCATGGTCGACGGTCGAGACGACGTCGCTGGCCGACTTGTTGCGGTCGCGCACGGCGGACGACGCCCCGTTGCTGATCGACTGTCTGACGCTCTGGTTGTCACGGGTGATCGACGACGTCGGCGTTTGGTCGGCGACCGACGAGGTCACGGTGAAAGCAGCCGACGTCGCGTTGGCCGCCGTCGTCGACGACCTCGTCGAAGCGTGGCGGACGACGCGCGCGCGGGTCGTCGCGGTGAGCAACGAGGTCGGTGGCGGGGTGGTGCCCGAGCATCGCAGCGGACGTCGTTTTCGCGACGAGCTCGGCGCTTTGAACGCGCGGCTGGCCGCGATGTCCGACGACATTTTGCTGGTCACGGCGGGAATTTCCCGCTCATTACACGGATCGGATCGCTGATGCTCGAGTTCCCCGCTGTCCCCGGCTTGGACGACGCCGCGCAGGCGCGCGCGCGAGCGCGACAGAACGTGCTGACCAAGCCGACCGGCGCGCTGGGCCAGCTTGAGGAGCTGTCGATTTGGCTGGCTGGGGCGCAAGGCGTTTGCCCGCCTGAACCGCCGACACGGGTGGCTGTTGTGTTGTTCGCCGGCGACCACGGCGTCGCGGCGTCCGGAGTCTCGGCGTACCCGCCGGAGGTCACCGCGCAGATGGTGGCGAACTTCGTCGGCGGCGGCGCGGCGGTCAACGTGTTGGCCGCACAGGTGGGCGCTTCGGTGCGGGTGGCCGACCTCGCGGTCGGCTTCGACCTGCCGGACGTCGAACTGCCGGCGGACGTCGTGAAGTGGCGGATACGGCGAGGCTCTGGCCGCGTCGACATCACCGACGCGCTGACGATGTCTGAAGCGGAGCAGGCGATTCTCGCGGGCGCGCAGCTGGCCGACGAGGCGATCGACGGAGGGGCCGATCTGCTGATACCCGGCGACATGGGCATCGGCAACACGACGCCTGCCGCGGCGATCGTCGGCGTGTGCGCGGGTGTCGACGCGGCGTCCGTGACAGGGCGGGGCACGGGGATCGACGACGCGACGTTGGCGCGCAAGCGCGAGGTGGTGGCCGCCGCGATGGCACGTGCCGCGACAGACAGCGGCTTGGCGCTTGTGTCGTCGATCGGCGGCGCCGATATTGCCGCAATGGCGGGGTTCTTGGCGCAGGCTGCGGTGCGACGCACGCCGGTGTTGCTTGACGGCGTGGTGTCAGGCGCGGCGGCATTGGTCGCCGATCGGCTCGCGCGGGGCGCGCGGGCCTGGTGGTGGGCCGGCCATCGGTCTGCGGAGCCGGCGCACGCGATCGCGTTGAGTGAGCTTGGTCTGGCCCCGCTGTTGGATTTGGGCCTCCGCTTGGGAGAGGGCACCGGCGCGCTGCTCGCGGTGCCGTTGTTGCGCGCGGCGGCCGCGACGCTGTCCGACATGGCGACGTTTGCCGAGGCGCACGTCAGCGACCGCGATGCCTGACGGCCTACGGCTGGCGATCACGCTGTTCACGGTCGCGCCGCTGAGAGCCGCGCGGGCCGATCGGATGACCGCCCGTCAGGCCATGCTGTGGAGCCCGCTCGTCGGCGCAGTCGTGGCTGGGATCGCGGCAGCCGTGGTTTATGTCGCCCGCAAGGTGTTTCCCGGCCCTGACGTGTGGGTGCACGCCGTTCGCACTGAGTTGTTCATCCCGCCGCTGCTCGCCAGCGCGCTCGCCCTCATCACACTGGCGCTCCTGACCCGCGGGCTGCATCTGGACGGTTTCGCCGACACCGTCGACGGTCTCGCTTCACACAAGCCGGCGCCCGAGGCGTTGGCGGTGATGAGCGACGGCCCGATCGGGGCGTTGGGCGCGGTCGCGCTGATGCTGTTGTTGCTGACCGACACGCTGACGCTCTCGACCAGCGTCATCGACCACCATGGCACCCAGTCGCTGGTGATGGCGGTCGTGACCGGGCGGGTGGCCATGCTGTGGGCGTGCGTCCCTGGTGTGCCCGCGGCGAAGGAGTCGGGGATGGGCGCGCTCGTCGCCGGTTCGGTGCCGCGGGTCACCGCCGCGGCCTGGACGATCGTCTTGTTGGCGGGCGCTTGGTCTTACGGGCTTTTCGACTCTGAGGTCGGTTCGGTGCACGGCGCGGTGCGCGCGGTCGGGGCGGTCGTCATCGCGTTGCTGGTGGCCTGGGCGGTGCGGGCACACGCCGTCCGCCGACTTGGCGGTGTCACCGGTGACGTGCTTGGGGCGCTGTGCGAGATCGCGGTGTTCGCCAGCCTGCTGGTGAGCGCCGCCGGCCGCCCGTGACAGCGCCCCGACCCAGCAATTCTTCGCCGACCCAGCACTCTTTCACTTGTTGCTGACCTGGCGGCGCTTGGCACGGAGACCACGAACGACCCTGGTCACGTGGGCAAGCAGCAAGAGGCCGAAGAAGCCGAGCGCCGCTCCGATGAACGCGCCGTTGAGCCGCGCCGCCGAAGTTCCGCTCGCGGCCAAAAACCCGGCGCCGGCGGCAAGCGCGAGGATCACCCCGCAAGCGATGCACATCCACAGCAGAGCGCGAAAGACCGCGCGGCGCGCTTCAAAGGCGCGCGTCCGTGGGATGTAGACCTCCGGTAACGGACCGGCGAATGCTCGGCATGGACCATTCCGCGGTTGAAACTCAACGTGGAACTGATCGCCGTCCCGCCAGTACGTGGCGACACCCCGCGAACGCAACAGTTCGAAAAGCGAGGCGCCAGGTTTCCACGCAGCTGAGAACAACGGCCCGACCCTCCCAAGCCCTTCTTCGCCGAGTGAAGGAACGGGCCTGGCGGAGTCGTCAGCTCGTCGCGGCGCCTGCCGCGTCGAGGATTCGCTGCGCCACCTGGTCGGGCACCCCGTCGTCGACGTCCACGATGTAGTGCGCGAGCGCCTCGTACTTTGGCTCCCGGCCCTCGTAGAGCTTGCGCATCGCATCCTCGGGATCGGCGCCGAGCCACGGCCGGTACGTCCCTTGCACG
>Ga0187809_10001615_pt1 | contig 10254 bp, 6 predicted proteins | sample NC_wetland_sal_i_8_FD_132415 | JGI IMG/M metagenome (GOLD analysis project Ga0187809, IMG submission 132415) | Wetland sediment microbial communities from Neuse River Estuary, North Carolina, USA - ASW_4 | ecosystem: Environmental > Aquatic > Freshwater > Wetlands > Sediment | place: USA: North... | reverse complement strand
GGGTGCGCATCTGCTGTGCTCGTCTGTAGTACGCGTCGTAGTATCCTGACGACAGTGCGTAGGTTCCCAACATGATGCGCCGCTTCACTTCCGCTCCAAAGCCCTCGCTGCGAGTGCGTTCGTACATCTGCAGCAAGGTCTCACCCGCAGCCCGGTAGCCGTAGCGCACGCCATCATAGCGGGCAAGGTTGGACGAGGCCTCCGCCGGCGCAATGAGGTAATAGGCAGCCACAGCGTACTTCATGTGAGGTAACTCCACTTCCACTACCTTCGCGCCCGCCTTTTCCAGGGTACTAACGGCCCGATCTACTGCGGCTTTCACTTCCGGATGCAGGCCCTCACTGTAAATGTCCCGGACAATTCCAATCCGCAGACCATCAACCCCTTGGCTCAGGCCGTTGCGGTACTTTTCTACCGGGCGGTTCGCCGACGTGGAATCGTAAGGGTCGTAACCTGCGATGGCTTCCATAACGTAGGCCGCGTCTCGGACGCTTTTTGTCAGCGGCCCAATGACGTCCAGGGACGACGCAAAGGCGATAAGCCCGTAGCGGGACACCAGTCCGTAGGTGGGTTTCAATCCCACAACCCCGCAAAAGGCGGCAGGCTGACGAATCGATCCGCCAGTGTCCGACCCCAGCGCAAACGGCACCATCCCCGCCGCCACCGCGGCGGCGGACCCGCCACTGGATCCCCCGGGAACGTATTTCAGGTTGTACGGGTTGCAGGTCTTGTGAAAGGCCGAGTTTTCCGTGGACGATCCCATTGCAAACTCGTCCATGTTGGTTTTCCCAATGAGAATGCCGTGTCCATCGCGCAGTTTCTGCGGTACTGTTCCGGAGTACGGCGGAATATAATGGTTGAGGATTCTGCTACCTGCCGTTGTGCGTACGTTCTTGGTAATAAGATTGTCTTTCAAGGCATAGGGAACACCGTAGAGAAATGCGTCAGGGGCCACTTCGTCGAGGCGCTTGGCCCGTTGCATGGCATAGTCGCCGTCAACTGTGAGGAAGGCGCCGATTTTGCCGTCCCGTTTCTCAATGTGGGCCAGAGCTTCCTGAACCCAGTCCGACGGTTTGGTGTGATGGCGGTTAATGGACCAAATAATGTCGTGAACGCTGGATATACTCATGGTTCACCCCTCCAGTACCGCAGGCACCCGCACCTGGTTCCCGTCTTCGTCGGGAGCGCAAGCCAACATGAAGGCCTTGGCGGTGCTGGGGCTGGGTTCGTCTCGTCGCATCACATTGAATGTGCTAAAGGGATGGCTGGTAAGTGGGATGTCTGTTAAATCCACCTGCTGCAGTTGATCTGCGTATTCCAGAATCGTACTCAGCTGTGGCGCAAAAACTGCGGCCTCTTTCTCTGAGATTTGCAAGCGAGCTAACTTGGCAACCTGCTTCACAGTCTCTTCAGAAATCTTCATGGTGAGACCCCTCCTCCTGTGGATTCCTGTTTCGTGGAACGATGGCCACTACTTCGCCGCCAGCAAAATTGCGATGGACGCTATGGAGAAACACAGTCCCACAATGTAAAAGACTGCGACGGTTTGGATTTGAGTGAGGCCGGAACGCATGAGGATGTGAAAAGTGTGCCCCCTGTCACCAAGATAAATTGGACGATTCTCGCGAAAACGCTTCACAATGACCCACAGGGTGTCCGTGATGGGAACTCCCAGCGCCAGTACGGGAACGATAGCTGAAATCAGCGTTGCGCTCTTGAAGGCGCCGTCCACGGCAATGGCTGCCAGAACGAACCCCAGAAATGTGGCACCGGCGTCTCCCATAAAAATGCGAGCCGGATAGAAATTGTAACGAAGGAAACCTAGAGCTGAACCCATTAGAATCATGGCCAGAACAGCCATGGGATACTGCCCCTTGAGCAAGGCGATGAAGAAGAGCGTAATGGAAGAAATAGCGGCAATTCCACAGGCCAGACCGTCCACACCGTCGAGAAAATTCATCATGTTGGTGATGGCGACTACCCAGATGACGGTGGTGAGAATGGATACCCATAAGGGAAAGGTCATGTAGCGGCCATTGAAAGGATCGTTTACACCATTAATTGTAATACCAAATCCCACTAAAACCAAGGCTGAAATAATTTGCGCAATAAATCGCGGCCATGGCTTGAAATCCTTACTCTGGGTCTTGTAGTAATCGTCCAGAATGCCCACGAGCAATATCAATAGCCCACCCAGGGCGATTCCCCAATAAGTGGGCCCAGCCTTCCCGAAAATTCCACCCGTAATGACGAAGCTGATATAGATAGCAACGCCACCCAGCAGCGGAATGGGCTGAGTGTGCGCCTTTCGTTGGGTGGGTCTATCCACAAAAGACAGCTTTAGAGCCAGTTTGCGAACGGAAGGCACCATAAAAAATACGATTGCGAACGCGGTGCAGAAACTCACCAGATAATACCAAGCCGGGTGCATAAGGGGTCCTCCCATTTCGCCGCCTCTGGCTTTCTTGCTTGACAGCCAAAGCCCAGCAAATCATAACCATTATAATGGACGAAGCACAGACCAACAAGGTTACGTGGACTGCGGATACATGCCCGCGCCGGAAAGAAGCTGGAGCAACTGAGCCTCGTCCCAAATCTCCAGTTCCGGTTTCTCCCCCTGCTGGAGTTGCCTGGCCTTGTCCAGCTTAGATCCCGCCTTTTCCCCCGCCACCACCACGTCTGTGTTTTTGCTCACACTGCCGGTCACTTTACCGCCCAATTGCTCCAACAACTCGCCGGCCCGTTTTCTGTCGAGACTTGATAGCGATCCCGTAAGCACAAACACCTTCCCGGCGATTTCGGCCGCCACTGGAGTGGCGACTGAGCCTTCTCTGCCCTTATACTCCATGTTGACGCCGGCATCACGTAGTTCTGCCAGAAGCTGCTGGGCGCCCGGGTTGGCAAAGTACTCCACCAGGCTCTGGGCCATCTTGGGCCCAATGTCGCGGATGCCCTCCAGGGTTTCCACGTCCGCCGCCATCAGCGCGCCCATGCTGCCGAAGTGCTGTGCCAACGTCCTCGCGGCCTTTTCGCCCACCAGCCGAATGCCCAGCCCAAAAACCAGCCGTTCCAAGGAGTTCTCTCTGGATGCCGCAATGGCCTCCACCAGATTGGACGCGGATTTCTCGCCCATCCGTTCCAGTGTCAGCAGTTCGGCCACAGTGAGGCCGTACAGGTCCGCGGCATCCTCCACCATGTGGTGCTGTACCAGTTGGGCGACCCATTGTTCTCCCAGGCCCTCAATATTCATGGCGTCTCTGGAGGCAAAGTGAATGAGGCCCTCTTGAACCAGCGCGGGGCAGCGGGGATTTACACAGCGCCAAGCCGCTTCGTCAGGCAATCTCGTCAACGGCTCGCCGCAAGTGGGGCAATCCTTCGGCATGCGAAAGGGGACCTCGGCACCCGTACGGAATTCCGGCAGGGACCGGACTACCTCAGGAATAATGTCACCAGCCTTTTGCACAATAATTCTGTCACCCACGCGAATGTCCCGGGAAATTACAATATCCTCGTTGTGCAACGATGCGCGGGAGACCGTGGTGCCGGCTAGTTGAACCGCATCGAACACCGCTGTGGGCGTCACCGCCCCCGTTCGACCGACGCTAAGGACGATGTCTCTCAGCGTTGTCTCCTCTTGTTCCGCCGCGTACTTGTAGGCGATGGCCCAGCGCGGGCTCTTTGCCGTAAAGCCGAGCAGGCGCTGCTGCGCCAGACTGTCCACTTTCACCACCATGCCGTCCGTGGCATAGGGCAAATCATGCCGTCTGTCGCCCCAGGAGGCGATGTGATTCATCACGTCGTCAATATTGTCATACCGCACACTCTCGGGGTTTACCGGAAACCCGAGGTTTTTCAGCCACGCCAGTGCCTGCCAATGGGACTGTATCCCATCAGACACGTCGTCGGCCAAGGCGTAGACGAAAACGGCCAGGCCGCGGTTGGCGGCGACTTTCGGGTTCAGTTGCCGGAGCGATCCCGCCGCCGCATTGCGGGGATTTGCAAACACGGATTCACCGGTAGCCTCACGCTGCCGATTCAGGCGCTCAAAGGAAGGTTTCGGCATATACGCTTCGCCGCGAACCTCAATGGAGACGGGCTCCGTCAGCTTCAACGGCACGTTGCGAATGGTCCGGACATTGGCGGTAATGTCTTCGCCGATGTCGCCGTCGCCCCGCGTCGCGCCCCGCACCAGCAGCCCATCTTCGTACTTCAGCGACACGGCCAGGCCGTCGATTTTCAACTCGCATACGTACACAAGGCCTTCTTCGGAAACGCCCGAGTGGCCACTCAAACCGCTGCGAACGCGGCGGTCAAATTCCCGCAAATCCCCCAGGTCGTAGGCATTGGCCAGAGACAGCATGGGAATCTCGTGCCGCACCTTAACAAAGCCTTCACGGGGCGCGCCCCCTACCCGCTGACTGGGGGAATTGGGCGTCAGGAGTTCCGGGAATTCCCCTTCAAGGTGAATCAGTTCGCGCATCAGGGCGTCCCACTGTGCATCTGTGATGGTGGGATTGTCGAGATCGTAATACTGGTGATTGTGATACTCAATTTCCCTGCGTAGCGCTTCCACCCGTTGCTGGGCCATACTCTTGTCCATAATTTCCCGTCCTTTCCCTCATCTGCCTCTGCACTTTGCCGCCCTGTCAAGCCTATTCCTCTTCAGTCACCTTCTGTATGGGCGCGAATTTCACCGCCAGTTGCTTGATGCCCGTAGGCGCCGGAAACGCAATGGTTACTGTGGCGTCCTCACCGCTGCCTTTGACCTGGATGACCGTACCCGTGCCCCACTTCCTGTGTTCCACCTTGTCGCCGGCACTGTAGTCGAAGGATTTGGGCGCAGCCGTTGCGGTACTGGAGTCCGCCGTCTTGCGGTTCGTCCCCGGCGGGGTATGCCCGAAACCCTCATTGTGCTTTCGAGAGCTGGTGAACTGTCTGCGCTGCCACCCCTGCTCGCCAAAACCGGTGCTCGCCGCAGCGTTCCAACTTCCAGGGCCGGATTCAGCGGCTTCCAGCAACTCTTGTGGCATTTCCAGCAGAAAGCGGGAAGGCCGCTGGTGGTGAAACTGGCCGAAAATCTGGCGATCGCGGCTGCAAGTCAGGTACAGCCGCTTCTTCGCACGCGTCAGGCCCATATAGCAGAGGCGGCGCTCCTCCTCCATCTCCGCAGCTTCACTCAAAGCCCGGTTGTGAGGGAAAATCCCTTCTTCCAGCCCGGCAATAAAGACGTAGGGAAATTCCAGGCCCTTGGCACTATGAAGGGTCATCAACGCCACCTGGCTCTCCTTGGCATTGTCCGATTTCCGGGCCGACGGCGCGCTCTGCTTCGGAGACACTTCCGGCTTCCCAGCGTTCAAGTCCGTATCTGCCACCAGCGCGACTTCAGCAAGAAATTCGTTCAACCGCCCAATCCCGGCGGACAAGCCCGCGACTGTGGATTCTATTTCCCCCGCCTCAAAGCGGCGGTCAAATTCCATGGTCACCGTCAGAAACTCGTCCAGGTTTTCAATGCGTGCTTCCGACTCCAGGGTCCTTTCCGCCTCCAGCGCGTCCCTGTATTCACTGCGTTTGATGACTTCCCGCGTCAAATCTGTAAGATTCACAAATTCCGCCATTTGATTCAGCTGACGAATGAGCTCGGCAAAAGCAGCCATGGTCCTCGCTGTTTTTCCGTGAATTCCGGCCTGTTCGGCAGAGGAGATGGCATCGAACAGCGTCTGCTCTCTGCCCACCGCCCACGCCTCCAATCTCTCCAGCGTGGTGCTGCCAATGCCCCGTTTGGGGACGTTAATGACCCGACGCAAACTGATATCGTCCGCCGGATTGGATACCAGCCGCAAATAAGCCAAGAGGTCCTTGATTTCGCGTCTGTCATAGAATTTCAAGCCACCGTATATGTGGTACGGGATGCCCTGTTGCATGAGAACCTCTTCAATGACACGGGACTGGGCGTTGGTCCTGTAGAGAACCGCCATGTCGTCGTAAGCCACGTGGTGCCTAGTGTGCTCACTCTCAATGGTATCGGCAATGTAGCGGGCCTCGTCCCGTTCGTCGGACGCATTGTAAAGCACGGCGCCGTCGCCGTCCGCATTGTCCGTGCGCAAGGTCTTCGGCTTGCGCTGGGCGTTGTTCTCAATGACATGGTTGGCAATCTGGAGAATTTTTTTGGTCGACCTATAGTTTTGCTCCAGCAACACCACTTTGGCGTTGGGATAGTCCCGTTCGAACTCCAGGATGTTTTGAATGTCCGCCCCTCGCCAGCCGTAAATGGACTGGTCGGAATCACCAACAACACAAAGGTTCTTGTCGCGCATGGCCAGCAGATTGACCAGCCGGTACTGTGCATGGTTGGTGTCCTGGTACTCGTCCACGTGAATGTAGCGAAACTTGTTTTGATAAAACTCCAAGACCTCAGGCGCCTGTTCAAACAACTGCACCGTCTTCATAATGAGGTCGTCAAAGTCCAGTGAATGGTTTCGCCGCAGTTCCCGCTCGTACTCCAGGTAGGCCTCCGAGGCCACCACCTCGAAGGGATTGCCGGCCAAGTCGCGGGCTCTGGCCGCCGTGCGCAAGACATTCTTGTGCTGGCTGATGGCAGCCTTAACTGCACGCGCATCGAACATTTTTGTATTGACATTCTGCTGCAAGAGGATTCGCTTGATTACCGTGTTGGTATCAGAATCGTCCAGTATGGTGAAACTCTGCTTCCAGCCCAGTTTATCGATATCCCTGCGGAGGATTCTCACGCAGGTGGAGTGGAACGTGGCTGCCCAGATATCCGCTGCGTAGGCCCCAATCAGGGCGTCCAGTCGCTCTCTCATTTCGCGGGCAGCTTTGTTGGTGAAGGTAATGGCAAGGATGCTCCATGGGGCAACCCGCTTCTCCGAAATCAGGTAAGCAATGCGCCGCGTCAAGACACTGGTTTTGCCGCTCCCTGCGCCGGCGACAACCAGCAGCGGTCCCTCCGTTGTTGTCACAGCCTCCACTTGCTCCGGATTTAATCCAGCCAAAATGGCGTCTTTGTCTGGTGTAACTGCAAACAAAACGCTTCCACCTTTCCTTGCCTGACCCATTGAGGAAAACCTCAAGGTTGAGATAGTTACTATTATAACAAGGCAGCCGGGGAATGTGGGCGGAAAGGTACGGTGAGAAACGCTGGAGACTGGTCGCAAAGCGGGGTCTTGACGATTGCGCGGAGGCGACAATCCGTGGTATAGTAGCATTTGTCCCCGATACAGAGGATACCTTCGGAATGTAGCTCAGGTGGTAGAGCGCACGGTTCGGGACCGTGAGGTCGCAGGTTCGAGTCCTGTCATTCCGACCAGACGCAAGCACGGCAAGGGTTCACGCGTGTTTTTCGACAATCAAGAAACGTGCGGTCACTGTCCGACCCACCTTTCGCTTACTGCGACCACTTTCCACATCAAAATGGAAGGTGGTTTTTTGCTATGTTGATGTACGCATTTGACCATTTCTGCGCGCCCTTATATCATGAACTTACGTGATTTGGGAGGAGCGAGTATGTAAATGCGGTTGCCATCAGGGTGCCTTTTAATGCCCGCAGTAGTTGCCGACGGGATACGTATGCCCTTTTTCGGCAATCCACTTAGCATGCTTGCTCTTTGCGGCTAGCTTCTTTCACTGCAAGCATGCTAGTGCCGTTTGGGGCGATGCGCTCCAAACGTTTTTTTGTGCGAAACAGTGATTGGAGGAAGGATACATTTCATGAAACATATAGGTAAAGAACGACTGGCGGTCGTCACTTTAGTTTCCGCCAATGGCGTCTCAAAAATCGGGGATTTCGTATACCTTGTAACATTGAATTTGTATGTTCTGAACACCACTAGCTCACCCTTTGCAGTAGCGGCGGTTTGGGGTGTTCCTTTAGTAGCACACTTGTCAATCGGCGGTTGGATTGGAAGCATAACAGATAGACTTCCGCTTCGGTCAACGTTAATTGCCGTTGAAATATCGCGGGCAATCATTGTGTTTTTGTTGCCACTGGTACCAATTTACTGGATATATCCGTTGTTATTCTTCCTTGGGTTGGGAAGTGCGACTTTTAACCGTTGTTTCTTACCGTATAGGACTCTGCTTGTTCCAGTTGAGCAACAGAAGTTCGTCAACTCATTCATGAATGCGTTTCAATCCGGAGCGATTTTAGTGGGCCCTGCAATTGCCGGTGTACTCTTGCAATTTGGTGAGACCATGTCCGCCTTGTGGATTGATTCACTCAGTTTTTTGATTTCCAGTATGTCCTTTGTCTTATTACCTGCACTAGCCAATGAATCTACCAAACATGAGGGCCCGCAAAACCATCGTGGAGTGTGGAATCGATTGAGGATTGATTGGCTTGAGGCAAGACAGTTTTTATCAGGAAATTGGTTATTCACGTCGATATTTATTGCTACTGCTGCAAGTCTGGTGTTTGGTCAGGCAGCGGACTCACAAGAAGTGGTATTCGCAGAAAAGGCCCTTCATTTGGGGCGCTTCGGTTATGGAATGATGGTGATTGCGGCAGGATTAGGTTATTTATTAGGAGCTATGGTGCTGAGCGTGTTTGCAAAACGTTTTTCAACGAAATTTCTCCTTGCCTGTGGAAGTATCCTTGGTGGCATAGGGTACTTCGTATATGCGTTGGCTCAAGGTTTTTGGCAGGCAGTAATCGGATTAATCATTATGGGCGTATTCGTGACGGCTGAAAATGTCGGTTTTACTACCTATACGCAACACACAGTGCCAGTTGGAAAGATGGGGAGAATTAATAACCTGCTGGATCCACCACAGCAAGGATTGACCCTAATTCTGATGATTGCCGCCAGTGCTGTAACTGAGAAGTATGGAGTACGCACCTTAATGGTAAGTATGACATGCATTACGATGATTACGGGTATTTCAAACACCATTTTGGCGTTGCTTCCTCGCAATCAAAACGCATTTGAAATCTCTGCTTAACAATCTACTACTCATTCAATCCCTTTCCGCGGAGGATTTGCTCCGTATACTTGTCGATTCTAGACTGCCGAGTTTTGGATTGTTTGGGTGCTGAAAAATAAAGGATATATGCCCGTTGTCGCCCCGGAGTCAAATTCTCGAAAGCGGCCCGAAACAGCGGCGCTTCATCGAATTTCGCCTGAAGTTCCGCGGGAATCGGTTCTGGATTCCTTCTAACACTCGGCTTCAATCCTGCTTTCTCCACTTCAATAGCCTCATAGATGTACGCTTTCAGAGTGGGTTCCATAGCCTCAATCTCTCGGACACTTGTGAATCGAATCTGACGCCCCGCCTGGGTGTTTTCTCCAGGTGCCACGAGAATCCCTTCCCTATCCTGGAGCAAGGAACCCTTCATGAAGTTTAATGAACAGTATTCCTTAAATGCGCTCATCATAACAGTGTTTCGTTGTTGGCTTGTGTAACACGGCTGAGACCATTTCAATTCTTCTGTCAGCCCACATTCCAGAAGAATCCCTCTCAGTGTCTTTAATTCTTCCTCCCAAGTATGAACTTTACACTTTGGAGTACCTCCAAGTTTGCAGCGCATACATCCTTCGGCCAGATACGCGTCGACCTTAGGATTCGTTGTGCAATCTGTCATCAAAGTACCTCTCTTTCACGCCTAGACAGTTGTAGTACCAACATTGTACACTGTGTCGCTATAGCATCAAGGGAAACGCTCTCGACACTGACCATGTGCGTCACTCATGCCCTGGGGAACCTGATTCCCCATCCCTATGTCCATATCGCGCTCTATCGTACGCCTCAAGTAGTTTTGCAATCTCATCGCTCGGCTGTTCTCGTTCAATCTCGCGTACTGTCTGCCACTGCTTGACTGCACCTGGTTTTCTCAGCAATTTGGACATCCAAACCTGGACACGCCTGCGAACAGCGTCATCTGTGTTGAGAAAGGCGTGCCTCTTCCCCGATAACGCCTCTCGTTTCACCAGATTCAACACGTTTTTCGGCTCTCCTACGTCGTTATCTGTCTCAGCAGTATGTCTCCTTTTCAACAGTAGTATCGCCAAAATCGTGAGACCGCCTACGGCCAGCAGCCATGTCATCGCTTTGCGAATCATGCTCCCCAACTCTTTGCTAAGCGCTGAGGGTTTAAGATGAGGATGACGCGGTTTGGTTGGAATACCTATTGTCGGCGGTCTAGTAGGATCATAACCGGGTCTCATGACATGTATTGCTCCCAAGTGGGACCAAGCCGGAATTTGTATGATCATGAGAGCGCCTGCGACCAGGGCAACGCCC
>Ga0187809_10001614_pt1 | contig 10254 bp, 9 predicted proteins | sample NC_wetland_sal_i_8_FD_132415 | JGI IMG/M metagenome (GOLD analysis project Ga0187809, IMG submission 132415) | Wetland sediment microbial communities from Neuse River Estuary, North Carolina, USA - ASW_4 | ecosystem: Environmental > Aquatic > Freshwater > Wetlands > Sediment | place: USA: North... | reverse complement strand
GTCTCGACGTGGCTGCCGCCGAGGTCGCGGGCCGCGATCACGGCGATCGCGGTGCTGGGGGCGACCAGGTCGCGGGGCGCCAGGCCGTGCTCCGCCGCCACCGTACGTGCGGCATCGTCGGAGAGGCTGCGGGACAGGGACTCGTGGCCGATCGTCTCGACGTCCGCGAACGCGCTGAGCCCGAACGCGTGATCCCAGTGGTGGTGGGTGACGACGACGTGGCGCAGGGGGACCTCCGTGAGCGCGGCGATCGATGCGCGCAGGGCCGCGCCCTGCTCCGGGCTCGACCCCGTGTCGACGAGCAGTGCGCCGCTGGTCCCGACCACCAGGCCGCAGTTCACGCCGGCAGGTTCGAGCGTCGTCACGTACACGCCGCCGCGCAGCTCACGCCAGGCGATCGGCTGTGGTGCCTCGTCCGAGTTCATGGGTCACAACCTACCCAGCGCAGCGGCACACGTGCGTGACTGGCGGGTCGGTCGTCGAGCGGGGCTAGACTTGGCACTCTCAAGAGCCGAGTGCCAGCCACACACGTACCAGTCACGTACCAGTCGCAAGGAGGTGGACGATGCTCGACGATCGCAAGCTCGCGGTCCTGCGGGCCATCATCACCGACTACGTCGAGAACTCCGAGCCGGTCGGCTCGAAGGCCCTGGTCGAGCGCTACCGCCTCGATGTGTCCCCGGCGACCATCCGCAACGACATGGCGACGCTCGAGGAGGAGGGCTACCTCACGCAGCCCCATACCTCGGCGGGCCGCATCCCCACTGACAAGGGATATCGCTTGTTCGTGGATCGCCTGACGTCGGTGAAGCCGCTGTCGCCGGCGGAGAAGCGCGCGATCTCCACGTTCCTCGGGGGAGCAGCGGACCTCGACGACGTCGTGTCCCGCACGGTTCGCCTGCTCGCCCAGATCACGCAGCAGGTCGCGATCGTGCAGTACCCGATCGTGTCCACGGCGGTCATCCGTCACGTCGACGTCATCCGCCTGCATCCCGACCGTGCCCTCGTGCTGCTCGTCACGTCGACGGGCCGGATCACGCAGGGTCACGTCGACCTGCCGGTCGAGACGCGCGACGAGGAGGTCGAGGCCACCGCCGTGCGGATCGCCACGACGGTGCGCAACCTGACCTCTGCCCAGGCGGTACGCGCGCTCAACGAGCTGGTGCGCGAGGCGGCGACCGACACCGTGCTGACGGCGGTCGTCAACTCGCTCACCGCACTGCTGGCCGCGGACCCGACGACCCGGGTGGTGGTCGGGGGCGTCCAGAACGTGGCGCGCTTCGGCGACGACTTCCATGCCGCCATGCAGCCGGTGCTCGAGGCGCTCGAGGAGCAGGTGGTGCTGTTGAGGCTGCTCGGCGAGGTACAAGGCGACGTGACCGTACGGATCGGCCACGAGAACGAGCACGTCGGGTTGCAGTCCACCTCGGTCGTGGCCAGCGGCTACGGCATGCCCGACGACGTCTGGGCCACACTGGGGGTCGTCGGCCCCACCCGCATGAACTACCCCTCGACGATGGCGTCGGTGAGGGCCGTTGCCCGCTACGTTGGCCGTTTCCTGGCCGAAGGATGACTGAGAGTTGACCGACTACTACGAGACCCTGGGTGTGCCGCGCGATGCGACCGCGGACCAGATCAAGAAGGCCTACCGCAAGCTCGCGATGCGCTACCACCCGGACGTGGCCTCCGAGCCCGACTCCGCCGAGCGCTTCAAGCAGATCGGCGAGGCCTACGAGGTCCTCAGCGACACCGGCAAGCGCGACCTGTACGACAGGGGCGGCGACCCGATGGGTCGTGGAGGCGCCGGTGGCTTCGGCGGAATGGGAGGCATGGGCGGCTTCGGCGGCTCGTTCGACTTCACCAACCTCGTCGACGCCATGTTCGGTGGCGGTGCCTCCCGCGGACCGAGGTCGCGCGTCCAGCGTGGCCAGGACGCCCTCGTACGCCTGCGTCTGACCCTCGCTGAGGCTGCGTTCGGCGTCACGAAGCCGCTCGCCGTCGACACCGCCGTGGTCTGCCACGTCTGCCACGGTTCGGGCTCGGCCGGTGGCGACCCGGTCACCTGCCGTACGTGCCAGGGGCACGGCGAGATCACGCAGGTCCAGCGCTCGTTCATCGGCGACATCCGGACGACCCAGCCGTGCCCCACCTGCCGCGGCTACGGCACGACGATCCCGAACCCGTGCGGCGAGTGCTCCGGCGAAGGGCGGGTGCGGGCCAGCCGCACCATCAACGTCAAGATCCCTGCGGGCGTCGCGACGGGCAACCGCATCCATCTCGAGGCCCAGGGCGAAGTGGGGCCCGGTGGCGGACCGGCCGGCGACCTGTACGTGGAGCTCGGCGTGTCCGAGCACGAGACGTTCACGCGCAAGGGCGACGACCTCGAGGTGGTCGTCCGGCTGCCGATGACCGCCGCAGCGCTCGGCACGGCCGTCACGCTCGCCACACTCGAGGCGGAGCGTGACGACAAGCCGCTCGAGGACCAGTCGGTGCTCATCGACGTGCCGGCCGGTACGCAGTCCGGCACCCGGATCACCGTCAAGGACCGGGGCATCCCGCGCCTGCGTGGGTCCGGCCGTGGCGATCTGGGCGTCACCGTGCTCGTGCAGACCCCGACCAAGCTGAACGAGGAGCAGAGCGAGCTGCTGCGCCAGCTCGCGGAGCTGCGCGACGAGACGGTCCCCGAGGCACACGTGCACCGAGCGGGCTCGAAGGGCCTGATCAACTGGCTCAAGGAGACGTTCACAGGGTGAGCGACGGGTTCTTCGTCGCCCCGTTGGGCGACCGGGTCCTGGTCGGTGCCCTGGTCACGCTGGACGGTCCTGAGGGTCGCCACGCTGCAGTCGTCCGCCGCATCGGTGTCGGTGAGGTCATCACCGTGACGGACGGGGAGGGCCGCGGCGTTCGCGGACCGGTGGTGGCGGCACGCAAGGACGGGCTCGACATGCAGGTCGCCGAGGTTCTCACTGCGGGCGCCTCAGCTCCTCGGATCGTCTGCGTCCAGGCCCTGCCCAAGAACGAGCGGGCCGAGCAGGCTGTCGACCTGCTCACCGAGATCGGCGTCGACGAGATCGTCCCCTGGCAGGCGTCACGCTCGATCGTGCGCTGGTCGGGGGAGCGGGGCGACAAGTCGCTGGCGAAGTGGCGTGCCGTCGCGCGAGAGGCCGCCAAGCAGTCGCGTCGGCTGACGGTGCCGACGGTCACGCCGGTCGCCACCACGGCGCAGGTCGTCGCGCGGCTGGCCGCCGCCCCGGCTGCGTACGTGCTGCACGAGGGGGCCTCCGTCCCGGTCGCGAGCGTGCGGCCGCCGCGTACCGAGATCGTTCTCGTGGTCGGCCCCGAGGGTGGCATCACCCCGGACGAGCTCGCGGCCTTCGAGGCGGCCGGGGCTCGGACGGTCCTCATCGCGGACACGGTGCTGCGCACGGTCACGGCCGGCGCCGTCGCGGTGGCCCAGCTGCGTCTGCTCGCGGACATCGCAGGCGGCGAAGACCACGGTGCGGGCCACCAGAGCGGTGGCGTCTCCGGTCCTGGCGGCGGAGAAGACGTCCGGTGAGCTTCTCGTACGAGGTCGGCGCGCGCGTCGACGGTGGGCTCGGCCGGACCGGCGTGATCACCACGCCGCACGGCACGATCCGTACCCCGGCGTTCGTCGTCGTGGGCACCAAGGCGACCGTGAAGGCCGTGCTGCCGGAGTCGGTGGCCGAGGTCGGGGCCCAGGCGGTCCTCGCCAACGCGTACCACCTGTTCCTGCAGCCGGGCTCCGACATCGTGGACGCGGCCGGCGGGCTCGGTCGCTTCATGAACTGGCCGGGACCGACGTTCACCGACTCGGGCGGCTTCCAGGTGATGAGCCTCGGCGTGGGCTTCAAGAAGGTGCTCGCGATGGACACGACGGTCCCTGACGACGAGGTGATCGCCGATGGCTCGACACGCCTCGCGAAGGTCGACGACGACGGCGTGACGTTCACCTCGCACCTCAACGGCGACACCCACCGCTTCACGCCCGAGGTGAGCATGCGGATCCAGCACGAGCTGGGCGCGGACATCATGTTCGCGTTCGACGAGCTGACCACGCTGATGAACACCCGCGACTACCAGGAACGCTCGGTGGAGCGTACCCACGCGTGGGCGGCGCGCTGCCTCGCCGAGCACGGGAGACTGACGCAGGAGCGGGTGCACCGTCCCTACCAGGCGCTGTTCGGGGTCGTGCAGGGCGCACAGTACGAGGACCTGCGGCGCCGGGCCGCCACCGGGCTCGCCGGGCTCGAGGTCGACGGGCGGCGCTTCGACGGGTACGGGATCGGCGGTGCCCTGGAGAAGGAGAACCTCGGCACGATCGTCGGCTGGGTCTCCGAGTCGCTGCCGGAGGACAAGCCGCGCCACCTGCTCGGCATCTCCGAGCCCGACGACGTGTTCGCCGGCATCGCCGCGGGCGCCGACACGTTCGACTGCGTGAACCCGTCGCGGGTCGCACGCAACGGCGCGATCTACACCCATCGGGGCCGGTACAACGTGAACACGGCTGCGTACAGACGGGACTTCGGGCCTCTCGAGGAGGGCTGCGGCTGCTACACGTGCACGCACTACTCGCGGGCCTACCTGCACCACCTGTTCAAGGCCAAGGAGATGCTCGCCTCGACGCTTGCGACGATCCACAACGAGTGGTTCACCGTGAGGCTCGTCGACGACATCCGCGAGAGCATCGAGCAGGGTCGATTCGCCGAGCTGCGCCGCGACTGGCTGGGGGCCTACCAGTCGGGCTGAGCCTCAGCGGCCGTGGAACGGCAGGCGGTAGCTGGTGGTCGTACGGGCCAGGTGGCGGTTCAGCTGAGGGTCGTGCGCGATGACCTCCGCCCACCGGGACCGGAACAGGTCGGCCGCGGCGAACAGCTCCGTCCAGTCACGGCTCGGCGCGATCGTCTTCGACTCGTGGTGAAGCAGCCGTACGTCCGGGGTGTACACGATGCGGTAGCCGAGGTCCGCGACGCGCAGGCAGAGGTCGACGTCGTTGAACGTGATGCGCAGCTCCGGATCGAAGCCGCCCACCTCCTCGTACGTGGTGCGGCGCACGGCGAAGCAGGCCCCGGTGACCGCCGTGGTGGCGCGCCGGGTCCACAGCATCAGCTCCTGGGTACGCGTGAGGCGGCCGTCGAGACGCAGGCCCGACAGGCTGTTGCCGGCGACGGTCTTGATGCCCAGACCGATCCCGGCGTGCTGCACGGTGAGCCGGTCGGGGTACAGCAGGAGACAGCCGACGATGCCGACCTCGGGCCGCTGAGCCTCCCCGATGAGCACGTCGAGCCAGTTGGCCTGCAGCACCTCGGTGTCGTTGTTCAGCATCACCAGGATCTCGCCGCGGGCGGCGGCCGCACCGGCGTTGCAGCTCGCGGCGTACGAGAACGGTCGCTCGGGCCACTCGACGACCCTGAAGGACGCGTGGCGAGCGGCCACGTCGGCGTACCACCGGAGCACGTCCGGGTCGTCGCTGCCCGTGTCCACGAGCACGACCTCGAACGACTCGTACGACGTGGTGGCGTAGATCGACTCGACGCAGCGCCGCACGACCTCGTACGCGTTCTTGCTCGGGATGACGATCGAGACGAGGGGCTCACCGGCGACCGGGTATCGGACGCTCCACGTGCCGGCGAGGTGACCGGGCACGACCGTACAGGCGGGGGTTCCTCCAGCTGCCAGCGCGTCGCCGAGCACGTCGCGAGCGGTCTGCTCGGGGACCGGCGCGGCTCCGAGCGCGCGGCCGGCCACGATCCCGTCGGCGTGGGCCACCCTGGCTCCACCGCGGGTGAGCCGCAGCAGCAGGTCCCACAGCTCGCTGCCGGGACGTTCGGTCAGGCCGGCGGCGGCCACCAGCGAGGTTCGGATCAGGACGACAGTGCCCAGGTACGGCATCGAGTGGAGCAGCTCTGGATTCCAGCTCGGCTTGAAGAACGGGTCGCGGCGGGCCACGTGCTCGATCCCGCGGTGGTCGATCGCGGGAACCGCGACGTCGTCGCCTCCGTACACGATGTCGGCGTCCGGCTCGGCGGCCTGGGTCGCGGCCAGCCACAGCAGCGACTCCGGGTAGAGGACGTCCTCAGGGCCGACGACGACGAGGAACTCACCCTCGCACGACGGCAGTGCGGCGTTGACCCGACCGGCATGGGTCGAGCCCTCGGTGACGACGACCCGGTGGCGGATGCTGCGCGGCACGTGCGGCGTCGCGGGGACATCGCTGACCACGGTGAGGTCCCAGCTCTCGTAGGTCTGCGCCAGCACCCGAGCGACGGCTCGTTGCGCCTCGACAGGAGTCTGGCCCGCCACGTCGAGCACGATGCTGACGTTCGGCGACCCGTCCAGGACTCGGGGTGCCCGCTCGGCCTCCCGGGCCCTCAGCCGGAGCCAGGTCGTGTACGCGAGGTGCTGGGTCGTGCCCCAGTTGAGTGCCGCGAAGTAGGCGGACCGCGCGACGCGCGCAGCACCGGGTGCCTTCTCCAAGCCCTTGCGCGCCAACGACCTCGCGCCGCGGTTCAGGCGACCTGCGAGCTCGTGGGGATCCGGCACGGCCGCCACTCTATCGACGCCGCCGTGCCCCCGATCGACTACGCGGGCTGCGCGGCGGGCTCGACGGTCGGGCGGGCGCCGGGGACGGGATAGCCCTCGTAGCGGCGGACGATCGGGATCACGCGCAGTGTGACGGGAAGCATGACCACTTCCACCCCGACCTTCCAGACGTAGCCGACGAGGATGTAGTTGAACAGCGTGCCGACGCCGATGAGGCCGCCGAAGGCGATCGTGCAGAAGATCGAGGTGTCGGCGAGCTCTCCGACGAGAGTGCTCGAGACGAGCCGCCACCACAGGGACCCCGGACGGGCGCGGTCACGGAGCCGCACGACGACGTACGCGTTGAGGAACTGCCCCGCCAGGAAGCCGCACAGGCTCGCTGCCACGATCCGCGGCACGAAGCCGAGCACCGCGTGCCAGGCCGCGCTCTGGTCGAACCCGGCCGCCGCGGGGGCCGAGTCGATGACCATGAACGTCAGCGACGCGAGCAGTGCGATGCCGAAGCCGAGGAGGATGGCGCGGCGGGCGAGCCGCATCCCGTACACCTCGGCGAGCAGGTCACCGAGTATGTAGGTCAGCGGGAACAGGAACGCGCCGCCGTCCGTGACGATGGGCAGCAGCGGGAAGCCGGCGACGGTGACGTTCGGCCCGAACGCGATGAGCTTCGTGGCGCCGATGTTGGAGACCAGCAGCAGGGAGCAGAACAGCGCGAGCACGATGTCGTACACACGCTGCCTCGAGGGCTGCGGAGGCGTTGTCACGGGCGGGTTCGGCGTGGCGGTCACCGCGGCATGCTACGTCGTACGCGGCGGATACCCCTACGTGTCGGCTGTTCGTGGCAGGATCGATCCATGGATACCGAACTCGACTACATGCCGGACGAGTCGGAGCAGCTCGACCAGATGCAGGCCGACGAGACCTTGGTCGACCGCGGAGTGGGAGACGTTCTCGACGAGGGCTACACGACGCCCGAGCACTGGTCCGCGGCAGAGGGCTTCGGCAACACCCCGGCGGAGATGCACCAGGGCGAGAGCCTCGACCGCAAGCTCGCCGCTGAGCTGCCCGACGTCACCGACGACGAGGTGGATGACTGGCGCGACGATCCCGAGGAGCCTCGCGAGGTCGGGAACCGCCGAGCGGGGCGCCTGGTCGACGGCAAGCACGGCTACGACGGTGAGGACACCGAGAGCGACACGCTCGGTGAGGACGTCGGCATCGACGGCGGCGCCGCGTGCGCCGAGGAAGCCGCCATGCACATCATCGACCCCAGCGAGGACGACGACCTTGACTGAGCTGCACGCGGCGGTGCAGAGCGGGTCAGCCCTCTACCCGCCGTGCGAGCCGTACGACTCCGGCATGCTCGCCGTGAGTGACGGCCACAGCCTGTACTGGGAGGAGTGCGGCTGCCCCGACGGCAAGCCTGTCGTCGTGCTGCACGGAGGTCCCGGTGGCGGCTGCAGCGACACGATGCGGCAGTACTTCGACCCGGACAAGTACCGGATCGTCCTGTTCGACCAGCGTGGCTGCGGGCGGTCGACCCCCCACGCGTCCGAGCCCGAGGCGGACCTCAGCGCGAACACCACCTGGAACCTCGTCGCCGACATCGAGACGCTGCGTGTCTCGCTCGGCATCGAGCGGTGGCAGGTGTTCGGCGGGTCCTGGGGCAGCGCGCTGGCGCTCGCCTACGCCGAGACCCATCCCGAGAGGGTCACAGAGCTCGTCCTGCGTGGCATCTTCATGCTCCGTCGCTGGGAGCTCGACTGGTTCTACAACGGACCCGCCGGCCTCGTACGGCCCGACTGGTGGTCGGTGTTCGAGAAGCCTCTTGGGGGAGAAGCCCGTAGTCACCTGCATGTCGGGTCTCCCGGGAACGACAACATCTCCCGCTACCACGAGCTGCTGTTCAACCCGGATCCGGCCGTCCACGTACCGGCCGGCATCGCCTGGACGACGTGGGAGAGCGCGACGGTGACTCTGGTCGACGACCCGGCCCACGTCGATGAGGCGCAGAACCCCCGGTACGCGGTGGCCTTCGCACGCATCGAGAACCACTACTTCACCCACGCGGGCTTCTTCCGCCCCGACCAGCTGCTCGAGGATGTCGGCCGGATCCGCCACATCCCCGCCGTCATCGTCCACGGCCGGTACGACATGTGCTGCCCGGTTCGCAACGCGTACGACCTCGCGGCCGCCTGGCCGGAGGCCGACCTCCACGTCGTGCTCGCGGGCCACGCGTCGACCGAACCCGAGATCGCGAGGGCCCTCGTCGCGGCCACCGACCGGTTCGCGGGCTGAGGGTATTCAGGGTGTCCCGCCTGCGGGCACGCGCCTAGGATGTACTTCTCGCACGACGCCGAGAGGGAGAACCATCACAGATCAGGCAGCCACAGGCCCCGCCGCTGAGCGACGGCTGAGCATCCCCGCGTCGATCAGCATGGTCAACGTCCTCGGACCGCGTGACGAGTACCTCCGGATCCTGGAGCGTGACCTCGAGGCGGACATCCACGTCCGTGGCAACGAAGTCACGCTGTCGGGGGCCCCGATCGCGGTCGCCCATGCCGCAGAGGTGCTCACCGAGCTCGTGACGATCCTCCGCACGGGCCAGGGCCTGTCGGCATCGGACGTCGAGCGCGTCGTCGGGATGACCGCAGAGGCCGGGGAGCTTCGCCCCGCCGAGGTGCTCACCCAGAACATCCTGTCCAACCGCGGAAAGACGATCCGGCCCAAGACGCTCAACCAGAAGCGCTACGTGGATGCGATCGACGCACACACGGTCGTGTTCGGTATCGGCCCCGCGGGCACCGGCAAGACCTACCTGGCGATGGCGAAGGCCGTGGCGGCCCTGCAGGACAAGCGGGTGAACCGCATCATCCTGACGCGCCCCGCGATCGAGGCGGGGGAGCGGCTCGGCTTCCTGCCCGGCACGCTCAACGACAAGATCGATCCGTACCTGCGGCCCCTGTACGACGCGCTCCACGACATGGTCGACCCCGACTCCGTACCGCGTCTGCTGACCGCCGGCACGATCGAGGTGGCACCGCTCGCGTACATGCGCGGTCGCTCACTGAACGACGCGTTCATCATCCTCGACGAGGCTCAGAACACGTCGGCGGAGCAGATGAAGATGTTCCTCACCCGCCTCGGCTTCGGCTCGAAGATGGTCGTCACCGGCGACATCACCCAGGTCGACCTGCCGAACGGCCAGCGCTCCGGGCTGCGTGAGGTCCAGGCCGTGCTGGACGGCATCCATGATGTGGCGTTCTGCCAGCTGACCAGCCACGATGTCGTACGGCATCAGCTGGTCGGCCGGATCGTCGCGGCGTACGACCGGTACGAGGCGCAGCTTCCCCCGACCAGGAGATCGTGATGATCGACATCAACAACGAGTCCGGCATCGAGGCCGACGAGCTCGGGCTCGTCGCGCTCACCCGCTTCGCGCTCGACCGGCTGCGCATCCACCCGCAGGCCGAGGTGTCGATCATGCTCGTCGACGAGACGACGATGTCCGACTACCACGTGCGGTTCATGGACGAGCCCGGACCGACGGACGTGCTGAGCTTCCCGATGGACGAGCTGCGGCCGCCGAAGGACGACGAAGAGCCACCGCTCGGGCTGCTGGGCGACATCGTGCTCTGTCCTGCGGTGACCGCCCGGCAGGCCGCGGACAACGGCCGTACGACCGACGAGGAGGCG
>Ga0187809_10001613_pt1 | contig 10255 bp, 7 predicted proteins | sample NC_wetland_sal_i_8_FD_132415 | JGI IMG/M metagenome (GOLD analysis project Ga0187809, IMG submission 132415) | Wetland sediment microbial communities from Neuse River Estuary, North Carolina, USA - ASW_4 | ecosystem: Environmental > Aquatic > Freshwater > Wetlands > Sediment | place: USA: North... | reverse complement strand
TTATGGCCATTCACCACCGAGAAACCGGTGCTTTGGGCGTCCAGTTTCACCCGGAATCCATTCTTACTTCCTATGGCAAACAAATGCTTCATAACTTCCTTGGGACCTTTATGTCCACCGGTGAGTTGACGGTTGCGCATCTTCCCATGGGCAGAGACGTGGCAGGAGCGTACACCGCATGAACCAACTTGAACTGACATTGGTACACACGCACATACCCATTCGTCATCGGGTCGATCCCTTTTATGCTTACGCAGAACTCACCAAGCATTTGGGTGCGGGACAGGCATTCCTTCTGGACGCCGCTGCGGACAGTGGCAGCCTCTACAACATGAGCCTGGTTGCGGTCAACCCCATTTTGGAAGTGCAGGTGAAAGACGGCATTGTGCACTTGGCGGCAACGCGCGCTGTCGGCAATACCGTTGGCGGACAGTTGGACGCCCTGGGATACAGACAACTGCACGGCAGTCTCGTGCAGACTCCACCGCAGCCCTTGGCAGATGCCAGTGCCAAGCCAATTACGGATGATCGTTCAGACCGAAGTGCTAATCGCCCTATGGCAACAGTCATTGACGGATGTGTCGCCGTCTACGAGCCGGAGGACTGCATGGTTTTTCTGGAGGACCTTCGCCGGATGTTGCGCAGTGTCTATGGTGAGGTCGAATTGCCGCCATTTGCCCAGGGTTTTCTCGGGTACATTGGCTATGATGCCGTTCACTATCTGGAGAGGCTCCCCAAGACCACAGTAGACGACAGAAACCTGCCGGACATACGCCTCCAGTGGCACGCCACCGTCATACACGTTGTTCGTGACAGCCTGGACGTGTACTCCGCAGTCAACGGGGAGACCGAAAATGCCGTGAATTGCACCATGAAGAAGGCGCAGCAGTGGGCAATATCGCCGCCTGCCAAACCTTCAGATTGGACCCTTGCAGGCGCCCGCGCAGCGGCAACGTGGACGGAAGACGTACCTAAAGGGACATTTGAAGCCTCTGTGGCAAAGGCGAAGGGGTACATTTGCGCCGGGGACATCTTTCAGGTGGTACTGTCCAAACGAATCCGAGCACCCATAAACCTACATCCCTATGACGTCTACGACAAGCTGCGGAACCTGAACCCATCACCGTACATGTTTGTGGCGGAGTACCCTGACTGCCGGCTGCTGGGCGCCAGCCCCGAGGTGCAGTTTCGCTGCGTCCGGGGGGAAGCGGAAATGAAGCCCATCGCCGGAACGTCCAAGGGGCGAGGCCGCACCGAGGCGGAAGACCTGGAGCTTCGGCAGCGGTTGCTCAACGATGAGAAGGAGCGCGCCGAGCACCTCATGCTGGTAGACCTGTGCAGGAACGATCTCGGTCGCGTCAGCACAACCGCATCGGTCCAGGTCACAGAGTTCATGGCGGTAGAGCCGTATTCACACCTGTTTCATCTCGTCTCCACGGTGAGAAGCAGGCTACACCCAGATGTGTCCGTGTTTCAGGCGTTGTTGGCCACATTTCCGGCAGGTACCCTCTCCGGAGCGCCCAAGATTCGGGCCATGGAAATCATTGATGAACTAGAGACCTATCGACGTGGGCCTTACGGCGGCATGCTCGGCATGATTGACTTTGACGCAAACGCCAATACGGCCATTGTCATTCGCACCATTGTGGAAAGGAACGGAGAATACTTTATTCAGGTTGGTGCAGGTATTGTGGCGGACAGCAATCCCGAGCAGGAGTGGCTGGAATGCGGCCATAAAGCGGGAGCGCTCCTGGCGGTACTAGGCGGTGAAGGACTTACCCTACGCTGACAGGGTGGGCGCTGAGGTCCATCGTGGAGTCCGTTGATCGCAAATTGAATACCGGTGACATGGAGAGTTTCGAAGCCTTGGCGCGGAAGTCCTGGCGGCGGGCCAAACAGACGGCACGTGCCACAGGACGTGACGTTTCCACGATGGCCTAGCCGGTGGATTCCGCGCTAATGGGCGCCTGGATAGCACGCCATGGGGGCAGGGCTGAACTGTGCCCACAGTGGGGAATTCAGTTGCGACGGTGCTGGTTCTGTGGTATATTGTAGTCCGTCGCGAGCGCCCATAGCTCAGGGGATAGAGCACTGGTCTCCGGAACCAGGTGCGCAGGTTCGATTCCTGCTGGGCGCGCCAAAAGAATAAAGGAAGAACAAAAATCGCCGCGCCAGATATGTGCGGCGATTTTTGTTGTGAAAAGAGGCAAATTAGTACCGCCAGACCGATGTGGGGTGGCGGTTTTGTTTATTCGATGTTAGGCTATTTTTCTACGGTTCCTCTGAACCATTGGCCCTGGAGGGGTTGTTTCATTGCCTCATGCTCCCATCAGGCGCCAGTCCTGAGGTTTACAGTCAAAATTCCTAAAGTAGTTCCCGGCAATGTTGGGAACGGTTTCGGATGTTGGTAGGACTACAGAACTTGTAGATGCTATTCGCATTTTGAAGCCTGGTTCAAACCACGTCCATATTGGTAAAGTTGGAGGTACGGATCAACTGCTGCTGTGACCGATGTCTTCGAACCCTGTTGGGCGCACCATACAAAAGGGCTGTTTTCGTAAAGACTGTTGTTATTGGCTGCAGACAAGAGGCGCGCAGTTAGGCATTGCCTCCAGTTTGTTGAGAAAAAAATTCTTTTCGCTTGCTCGGTCAAGGTTTCTTGTATTTTGGCCATTGATTGTAACCAATACACGGGTCGTTTGACTGATAGTGTCTTATGTACTCTACTTCTTTAAGGCTAACCTCAGCATCAGTAGCAGTTTCCGATTCCCATATTATTTCCTTTCGAATAGCAAAATCTCTTCGTTCAGTTCTTGTGAAGTCCTTCTCGATAAATTTGCTACTCGCACTTCCAAAATAATTGATACTGTCTGTAAGATCTTTACCAATGTAAATTTTTCCGTTAGGATAAGTGATTTTGTAAATGATTTTCACGATTAGCCTCCATTACTGGCAGGAAATTTAGTTGAGTCCGTATCATTGGTGTAAATTCAGTGGACGCACTGGGTGACATAATGCAAAGAAGTGCCACCCCGTCCCTCTTTGGTAGAATTGGAGTGTCTAGCCACAAATCTACTGGGAGGAATGCGAGATTGCACAATACAACATTACCGTGGATGACGAAGTTTTGAAAGGGCTGTTTTGCCACGCCGCAAGCCATGCACGACGAAATGTACGGTCGAGTAAGAGCCATACTGGATGCACCAGACCTCAAGACAGCACGGCTACTGTATGACCAGGTAGTGGCAAAAGAGATTCAAAAGATGGTTGGCAATAAATCAAAATATACAGATTGGACCAGCCGTCAGGATGTTAAAGACGAGCTCTACACCGACGTGGCCGTCCGGCTTAAGAGAAATGGGTATCCGCCAAGGACGATTGATGACGCCTGCGATGAAATCATGAAGCAGGTCGAGAATTATAAGCAGTATGAAGCATAAGGAGGAAGTGAGACAGTATGTTTAAAAAGATGCGCTTTCAAGACGCCTTAACAAGCTATAAGCGCGATTTTGTCCAAAAACAGTGGCCAAACGAAAAGTACAAATGGGAGGCCGTCAAGCACTTTCAGGATAATTGGGATGTCAATGCAGCAGGCTTTGCAGATATGCTAACTCGCTCTCTTTCAAAGACATTCAATCTGCTGGCCTCCGTGAATAATTTCCCGGCAAAGATGATACAGAACTTTGCAAAAATCGCGCCGGAGGAAGTCCGCGCTATGTTTATAGACCTGTTCGATGAGAGCACGGATGTTGTTGAACGTATTGATCGCTTCAAAGTAAAATCCACAACTCTTCTCGAAGAGTACGGTAACGGTGCGGGCCAGCACTATCAGTATGAAAACTCCATCAGCACGTATTTATGGCTTCGTTATCCTGATAAATACTACATCTTCAAATTGGGCGAAGTAAAAGCAGTTGCGGGTAAACTTGAAAGCGATTACCGCTTCAAAAAGGGTGCTTATGCCGACAACATCCGTAATTTCATGAAGCTGTATAACGAGATTTGCATGGAGCTACGTCAGGACGACGAGCTTGTAAACCTTCTGAAGTCACAGCTAACCGATGCCTGCTATCCTGACCCCGAACTGCGAACGCTAACCATGGACATTGGCTTTTACATCAGCAGATATTACAGTGAGCACAAAGAGGACTCTGACGATGAATGGTTCCCGGCCGATTATTCTCCGGAGATTTCTGTTGATGAGTGGGTTGCCCTGTTGCAGGATGAAAGCGTGTTTACATTAAGCTCCCTTGAAATCATGAAACGGATGAAGGACTACGGCGGGCAGGCTACCTGCACCCAGCTTTCAGTCAAATATGGTGAGAGCAAAAACTTCTACAATGCGGGTTCTTCTGCTTTGGCAAAACGAGTCGCGGATAAAACCGGTTGCCCTGTCATGGAAAGAGAAACCGGGAATCCCAGATGGTGGTCAATCCTTTATGTCGGAAAAGATGCAGTAAAAGAAGAAGCAGGCAGCTACATTTGGAAGCTCCGCGACGAACTTGCACAGGCGCTCGATAAAGTTGACCTTTCGGACGTGTCCCTTTTTGTTGATCCAGCACCGGCAATTTGGAAGATAAGCCACGGAACAGAAACGACCGGAATATCCGATGCCAACAAGCGTGCTTTTGCGGAACGGCATGTGGTTGTCGTTCATCAGAACACGGCAGCGAAGGGCCTGTCCAAGATTACTCAAGGCCAGAATTTTAAGCATGCGATGAAGAAGGGTGACTTCTTCTATCTCTGCTACGGCAGCAGCGTTCAACTTCTCGGTGAGATCATATCCGATGAGGCCGTACCCAATCAGGAAATGCAGGATGGCTGGGAGGAACGTGAATACCGGGTAATTGCGCGGTCCCAGGATACTGCACCTTATTCCAATACGAAAAAATGGTGGACGCCGAATGAGAATTCTACCTGCATCAGGATTGGCAATGAGGACCGGGCTCTTTTCGAGGTGCTTATCCTGAAGCCATATTTCAACAAGACGATGCAGAATTTGATGGGCGGTCAGGAACAGAGCTCCGGTTGCTGGTGGCTGAATGCCAACCCAAGAATATGGAGCTTTTCAGACATCGCCGTAGGAGAAGCCCAATCATACACGCTATATAATGACAACGGTAACAAGCGTCGTATTTTCCAGAACTTTTTGGATGCCAAAGCTGGCGATATGATTATCGGCTATGAGTCGTATCCAGTGAAACAGATTGTCGCTCTTGGCAAAATCAGCGCCGAGCAAGATGGCGAGAAGATTAATTTCGAAAAGACCGAGGGCCTTTCCTCACCAATCGATTATGCCACGCTTAAAGGCTGCTCTGAGCTTGAACAAATGGAATATTTTAGCAATCCGCAAGGCAGCCTGTTCAAGCTGACGAAGGGCGAATACGATTTTATTCTCGATATGATCCGCGAAGAAAATCCGGTAGCCACAGAGGAACATATCAACGAATATGACAAAGCAGCTTTCTTGGAGGAAGTCTATATGCCGGAAAGCCGATACGACATGTTGGTGGCCGTCTTGAAAAACAAGATGAACATTATTCTCCAAGGTGCGCCCGGCGTCGGTAAAACTTTCGCGGCTAAACGCCTCGCGTACTCCATCATGGGCGAAAAGGATGAAAGCCGCATTGAGTTCGTGCAGTTCCATCAGAACTATTCATATGAAGATTTCATGATGGGATATAAGCCAGTTGATAACGGTTTTGAGCTCAAATCCGGAATCTTCTATCGCTTCTGCCAGAAGGCCGCAAACCAGCCGGATAAAGACTTCTTCTTCATCATCGATGAGATAAACCGTGGCAACATGAGTAAAATCTTCGGGGAACTGCTCATGCTGATTGAGCGTGACTACAGAGGGACGAAAGCAACGCTTGCTTATAACGGCTTGACCTTCGCGGTGCCGAAGAACCTGTATATCATCGGTATGATGAACACGGCAGACCGCAGCCTCGCCATGATCGATTATGCCCTCCGTCGTCGTTTCAGCTTCTTTGAGATGGACCCAGGTGTTGACTCTGAGGGATTTGCCAAATACCAAAGTGCCTTGAACAACGAGACTTTTAACGAGCTGGTATCAAGGGTTAAGGAACTCAATAAGGAAATAGCAGCAGACAGATCTCTGGGCAAAGGATTCTGTATCGGTCACAGTTACTTTTGCGGTCAGAAAGCCTGCTCCGATGAATGGCTTCATGCTATTGTTGACTATGACATTCTCCCCATGCTGAGTGAATATTGGTTTGATGATAGCACCAAGTTCCAGAGATGGGAAAACATTCTGCATGGTGTATTCCAATGATGAAGGACAAGAGCATATTCATCAAAAACATCTACTATATGCTGTCCTATGCCTTTACCTCTTTGAACCAGTCAAACTACGAGAATGTTGCCACAGAAGAGTTCGACAATGTACATAACTTCTTTGCGGCCATTTTAAGCAAAGGTATCGGCCAGCAACTTAAGCAAGGTCTCTACCGTGAATACCTGAATAAAAAAGAGGACATGGCCTTCATGCGCGCGAAAATCGATATGCCGGGAACAATCCAGAAGAAGATTGCTCATCAGCAAGTATTGACCTGCGAGCATGACGAGCTCTCCGAGAACAATGTACTCAACCAGATATTAAAGACAACCGTCCTGATTCTGCTCCGCCATTCCAAAGTCGATGCCGAATACAAAGACGCGCTCAAGAAAGAAATGCTGTTTTTTTCCAATGTCGATACGCTGGACCCGGCAGCAATAAAATGGTCATCCGTTCGGTTCCAGCACAATAGCCAGACATACCGCATGCTCATAAGCCTTTGCCAGCTTGTTCTTCAGGGGATGCTGTTATCTACAGACTCCGGGGAATACAAACTTGCATCCTTTATTGACGAACAGCGAATGAGCCGTTTGTACGAGAAATTCATTCTAGAGTACTACAGCAAGGAATACCCACAGCTTCAGGTTAGCGCATCACAGATTCCATGGGCACTGGATGATGGTCTCGGCACCATGCTGCCGATTATGCAGAGCGACATTACACTTTCGCGCGGCAGTACGGTCCTGATTATTGATGCGAAGTACTATACGCATACCACGCAAATGCAATATGACGTTTATACGCTTCACTCAAATAACCTGTATCAGATTTTTACCTATGTAAAAAACAAGGATGCAGAGTTTGGTGATAGATCGCATAACGTATCAGGAATGCTTCTGTATGCCAAAACGGACGAAACCATTCAGCCGGACAATGTCTATCAAATGAGCGGAAACAAGGTGAGCGTTAAAACTCTCGATTTGAATTGCGAGTTTTCCGTGATCGCAGCGCAGCTCAATGCAATAGCTGATGAACATTTTGCGGTATAAAGAGGACGTGGACAATGAGTAAATATGAAGTTCTGACAAACTACATCCCGGAGCTCAAAGGCGGTAACTTGGGAACATGGGTCATCGATAAAGAAAATGACGGTACTTCTGAACGAACATAGATCCCGCCTGTGGCACAGGTGGCTTCTTCCTGTCCGCATACGACTTCTTGACCGATTCATCCAACTACCAGCTTGACCGCGGTGAAAAGGAGTTTCTAAAGTCCCGCACGTTCCGTGGTTGGGAGATTGTCCACAACACTTATCGCTTCTGCCTCATGAACCTGTTTTTGCACAACATTGGCGACAGCGAGGGAAATGTGCCCATTACACGGAATGATGCTCTTTTGTCCGATCCCGGCGAACGCTTCGACTATGTCCTCACCAATCCTCCATTCGGCAAGAAAAGCAGCATGACGTTTACCAATGCGGAGGGTGAGCAGGACAGGGAGGATCTCGTATACATAAGGACAAGTCCCTCGCAGATCTCGATAATCTACCGGATCCCGACGTGCTTGCCATGGAGATTATTGACAACTTGGAAACCGCCATTGAGAGTTTCCGCGAAATCATGGATGAACTGAGCAAGTAAGCACAGAGCATGGCGGCTAACACCGTGACTTATGAACTGGGAGGGGAAATGCAACGATGAACTTTGGGTCAGCATTAGAAAGCCTATCAAGGTCTCGTCCCATTTTCTACTCAGGGGCTGATTTTCAACACGCATTAGCCTGGGAACTTCATCAGTTGAGTCCCGATTCAACCATCGGATTAGACTCCCATGCCGCCGAAAGCGGCACCATCAGAAGGGTGAAAATAGGCTTGTGTTTGTTGCTCACTATATTGGCGGATGGCACGTTCTATGAACCGTTGAACTTGAATCGCAGTGAATCCAAGCCATCATGGCTTTAGACGACGTGACAGAAAATCTAAGATAAAGCTTTCGATTTCATCATAGGTGTATCTGTTATCCAGTTTTAGCCTCAGGGACAAAATCTCAATCATACCTGTGAGGGCGTAAGCCAAAAGTTCCGGATCAATGGGCCGGAGGATGCCCTGATTAAGAGCATTTTCCAGTTCTCGAATCACGGGTTCCGTGATATCCCGATACGCCTTTTTGACGCGATTTTGTGGCCAGTCATCCTCGCTGGCCATTTCGGCGCGCAATTGGTAAAGAATCTCGTCGTATTTCAGATAGTTCTTGTAAAAGGCCTTTCCTCGAATCTCCAGTCTTTTGAAAAAATCATCCTCATTCCGCAGTGATTTGACTTCATCATGGATTATCGTGCGTAAAACATCGTCAATGACTTCGATAAACAAATCCTGTTTATTATTAAAGTAAATGTAAAATGTTCCGGTAGAAATGCCGACCGAACGTGTAATGTCCTGGATCTTGGCGCGGTGGTATCCTTTTTGCGAGAAAATTTCAATGGCAGCGTTTATAATCTGCTTGCGTTTGTCATTATGAGGGACTTCGGCCTTCATATCGACTGGGTTGGTAGAATCGTATGAGACTGAGCGAACCGATGCCTCACCGCCATCGAATTCAGCCAAGCGTTCCTTTACCATGGCAACAGGAAGATGATTCTCCAATTTCAATTTGTTAATTAGCTGCAGGCGCCTCAAATGGCTTTCATTGTAATAGGCCATGGTGCGGCCTGTTTTCATGGGTGGATGTAGTAGCCCTTCGCGAAGGTAAAAATGGATGGTTGTCCGAGGAACACCCGACCTTTCCACCAACTCACTGATACGCATGTAGTTTTCGTTCACGGTATCACTCCCTCACCTCAGGTCCCGTAAGCATTGTACAGAATAAATCAACTATATACAATCTATATACTTACTCTATAGAGTTAAAAAAATATTTTGGCTGAATGACACCTTGTTGATGGGAAATCAGGTTCACTGATAAATGTAGAAATGCCCGTATAATTAACAGTAATCCCGTTCATGGTGAGAATTTCGTGCATCCTTCATACCTGTACAGCGAATTATCTGTAGAGTAGAATAATAATGAAAATTCATTTTTGGCATGGAATTCGATGTTCACTAAGTGATTAGCCTGACAGAACGGAATGGTGGCCAGACGCGACATGAGATGAGCTTTGGCGGCTACATCGAAAGGAGGACAAGATGAGCAACGGTAAAATAGCGATTGTTGGAATTGGGGAAGTACCGACGCGGATTATGCCAGAGAGGTCTGGGTGGGACATCATTTATGAAACATGCATTGAAGCCGTAAGGGACTCTGGTCTGAACAAAAATGACATTGAAGGGGTGATTGCGGTAGCGCCGCAAGCGCAGCCGAAGTTGGCATCGGAAATTGCCTTCGGGAAGATTCCGGAGGAGCTAGGGCTAAAGGGGTGCCGGGACGTCTGTGTCGTGAATGCAGGTGGGGCGTCAACTTCCAACGGTTTTCGTTTAGCTGAGCAATGGATTGAAAGCGGTATCGCCAAAACTGTTCTCATTTCACACGCTACCGTTCACTCAACGATACCGATGGTTGAACTGACAGGTTTCTTTGCTGTGGCGGGAATTGATCCCCAGTGGGAGTATCCGTACGGTACCACCTACAACGGCATTATGGGCATGATGGCTCAGCGGTACATGCATGAAAGCGGAATCACTGCAGAGGAATTGGCCGCGGTAGTCGTGGCGTTGCGGCGGTGGGCAGCGCTCGATCCCAATTCTCTCTTTTATCAAAAGGCTGCACCTAACATTGAGAGTATATTGTCCTCGCCGATGGTTTCGTCCCCGTTACATAAGCGGGAGAGTAACATGCTGGCGGACGGCGGAGCGGCACTAGTCGTGACATCTGCAAAGACCGCCAAAGAGATGGGTGTGCCCGCAGCTTACAAGTTGGGGGAAGGGGCGGTGTACTTTAGTGCCAGCACTGTTTTTAGGGATGA
>Ga0187809_10001612_pt1 | contig 10258 bp, 9 predicted proteins | sample NC_wetland_sal_i_8_FD_132415 | JGI IMG/M metagenome (GOLD analysis project Ga0187809, IMG submission 132415) | Wetland sediment microbial communities from Neuse River Estuary, North Carolina, USA - ASW_4 | ecosystem: Environmental > Aquatic > Freshwater > Wetlands > Sediment | place: USA: North... | reverse complement strand
TGCGACCCATCTGGCCGGAGCTGTTGGCCAGACCGTCGGGAAACCGGTCGGTGGCGGAGTTCAGCAGCAGGCGCGGCGTCTCTATGGCATAGCCGGCAACGACGACATTGCGAGCCCGCTGAAATCGCCACTGGCCTTCGCGATAGTAGTGCAATCCCGTGCACAGGCCGGCCTGGTCGACTTCAATGCGTCCCACCATCGCCAGGTCGCGAATTTCGGCCCCGGCGCGGACGGCGCGGGGGATCCAGGTGACCAGCGCGCTCTGCTTGGCGTTGGTGGAACAGCCGACGGTGCAGAATCCGCGGTAGACGCACGGATGCGCCGCACCCCGCGGCGCGGACACCGTGGCCAGTGGCGTGGGACACCACTTGATCCCAAGCGCCTCGCAGCCGCGCGCCAGCACCAAGCCGGCGGCATTCACTTCGTGCGGCCGGTAAGGATAACGCGGACGCGGCGGTCCCCATGGGAAGTTCACCGGTCCGGAAATCTTTAGCGCATCTTCGACTTCCGTGTAGTAGTCCCACATCTCGCGCCAATCCAACGGCCAGTCCACGGCATAGCCGAGTTTGCTGCGCGTCTTGAAATGCTCTGGACGGAAGCGCAGCGACACCATGGCGAAGTGCACCGTGCTGCCGCCCACCGCCTTGCCGCTGTTGTTGGAGCCCAGCTTGAGTGGGTTCTCCCCGTCGCAGATGCGTTCATCGGTCCAGAACAGCTTGCGCTGGTGTTCCTCGTCGGAGGCGAATTCCTCCAGCGGGCGCCACCATGCTCCTGCGTCGAATGCCACGACGGAATACCCGTATTCCGCCAGCTTGCAGGCCAAGGTGCCGCCGCCGGCGCCGGTACCGACGATGGCGAAATCCACCGCCTCGTTCTCCGGATATTCGCGCATCGGCATCCAGCCACCGACATGCAACGGATCGGGTGCTCGCCCACGCTTGCCACGTGGCGTCTCCATCGCGTCATGCAACATGGCGGTTCTTCCGGCGGGCTTCTTCCTCGCGGCCCGGTTTGGCTTCCACCGCTTCCCAGGAATCGCGCTTGTCGAACCCCATGCGGACATAGCCGCGCGGACTGGCCGGACCGCCGAAACCCATCTCGTTCCACGATGTCGGATGCGCGTAATATGCGGAGACGATGTCGTGCACCATGCGTTCCTTGAAGAACAGCTTGCATGGCATGTCGCCCCAGGCCGGGCTGTCCAGTTCACCTTCCTGCATCTGTTTGAGCAGAGCGTTCTGTTCCGCCGCATTGATTTCGTGGAAGCGGCCACCATGCCGGGTCTGCGCTTCAACTTCGACGGCGTGCAGCCCGCGCTTCCAAGCTTCGCGCAGCGGCGGCAGCTTGTCGTTGCGGTAGCCATCGAGCATGTTCTCGGCAAGCTTGTGGTCGACCATCGCCGCCACCGGAATGGGCGGCCGGTTCGGTGGCTGCGGTACGATGCGGTCGCAGATCGCGCTCAGCGTCAGCCACTCGCCCTCGGTGAAGAAGTTCGGCGTCCGTGGCAGCGACAGCCGATGATCGATAGCGCGCCGCGTTGAGTCGTTCCACGACGGCGTATGGCGTTTCGCGGATACGTCGTAGCCAGGATAGCGGTCAGGCATCCGGGTGGTCCTCCAGCAATCCGAGCGCGGCCAGGCCGGCGAGCGCGAGTCCGGTGAAGCTCGGGGGCGCGGGAATTGGTGGACCGTTCAGCACATTCTGCGACCAGTTGCGCCAGCCGCCCATGTTTCGGGCCACCCCAAAGATGTGGAAGCCGACGCCTGCCAGGCCGACCGCGGCAGTCAGCCGAAGCCACCAGCGCGTGAACCGGCGTGCGTGGCCGCGCTGCACCAGTGCGGTGTCGGCGAGCAGGCCCGCGGCCACAGGGGGCACGGTCACTGGCAGGAACATCGCCGGATCGTGAAACGCGCCGCGGAAGTGCAGCAGGCTGGCTTCGCCGACCGTGCCGATCATGCCGAAGGATGACAACGCGGCCATCGCGCGCCCGGCCGGCAAGCCGAAGATGCGTGGCGTACGTCCGGGCCGGTTCTCGCGCACGCGTTCCGCGGTGAACCCGAGCAGCCCGGACAGGACCAGGGCGAATGGGGCGCCGAGCGGTGCGCCGTAGAACAGGTTCAGCCAGGAGAATCCGCCGGGACGCTTGCCGATGTTGTACACATGGAACCCAGTTCCGACTGTGCCGGTCAGGCCTGCGAGTGCATAGACGGTGTCACGGATCACGTGTGCTCCGCTGCGCTCATCGCCGACGCCATGCGCGCTGATCGCCAGGGTCAGGGCCGAGGTGATCAGCGGGGCATACATCGCCCGGTTCTGGAAGGAGCCCCGGTAGTGTTCCACCGCGCTGTCGGTCAGCACCGATGTCGCCAGCAGCCCTGCGGCGCGGTTCAACCGGCGCGCGGCGCGTATATGCGGGTGCCGTGTGTTCCCGCCGATGTTGGCAAGCGGAAACCGTGCACCTCTACGCTCGCGCTGCGGTACCAGGGCGCGGGCTCGGTCGGCGGCCTTTACAGGCAGCCCGCGTTTTGCTGCGGGAGGTGTCCGTCTCGTTGCGAGCAAACCGATCACCCCCAGTGCGGCAGCCCCCAGCGCGCCGATTTCGGCCTCACTCAATCGCGCCATTCGCCCCCTCAGCTTTCCCGAAATGAAGACTCTGCATCATATGTTCCAAAGTGAGACCTGTTCCGGCCGGTGACAGGTCCGGGCGGATCACAGCCTCGCGCGCCGTTTCGCAGGTGTGGCTTCGACAGGAATTCCGCCGGTCCTGCCGCACGCGAAAGGTCGCTGCGTGCGGCGTCCACCAGGACCAACGCGGGGGACGCCGCAGTGCAGCGACCTTCGATGCGATGTCTCGCTACTTCTTGCTATTCGGCATCACCGTGGCCATCACCTCCTTCGCGGCCCCGAGCAGCATGCTGCTTTCATTCGGATCCGGCGCCAGGATGGCTGAACCGAATCCCTTCGCCTGCTTCAGCGTGATATGCGGCGGCAGGGGCGGGACTTCCGGATCGGTCTTCACCTCCAGCACCACCGGACGGTCCGAAGCCAGCGCTTCCTCCCAGGCGGAGGCCAGACGATCCGGGTTGTCCACATAGATGCCCTTCAACCCCAGCAGTTCGGCGAAGCGGTGATACGGAACGTCGGGAATCTGCTGCGACGGGTTGAACTTCGGATCGCCCGACTGCACCCGCTGCTCCCAGGTCACCTGGTTGAGGTCCTGGTTGTTGAACACGCAGACGATCCATTTTGGGTTGGACCACTCGCGCCAGTATTTCTGGACGGTGATCAGCTCCGCCATGTTGTTCATCTGCATGGCGCCGTCGCCGACCAGCGAGATCACCGGCCGGTCGGGATGCGCGAACTTGGCGGCGATCGCGTATGGCACAGCGGCGCCCATCGATGCCAGGCCGCCGGACAGCGAGCACATCATGCCGCGCCGGATCTTCAGGTCGCGCGCGAACCAGTTGGCGCATGACCCGGAATCGCTGGTGATGATGGCGCGCTCGGGCAGCCGCGGCGACAGCTCCCAGACGACGCGCTGCGGGTTCACCGGATTGGCCGATGTCATGGCGCGCGCTTCCAGGACCTTCCACCATTCGGCGACGCTCTTCTCGATCTTCTGGCGCCAGGAGCGGTCCTTCTTCTCCTCGATCAGCGGCAGCAGCGCGCGCAGCGTGGACTTGGTCTCGCCGCACAGATTCACTTCCATTGGGTAGCGGATGCTGAGCATCTCCGGCTCGATATCGATCTGCACGCCGCGGGCCTGACCTTCCTTCGGCAGGAATTCCGAATAGGGGAAGCCGGACCCGATCATGAAGAACGTGTCGCAGTCACTCATCATCTCCCAGCTCGGCTTGGTGCCGAGCAGGCCGATTGAGCCGGTGACCCAGGGCAGATCGTCGGGCAGCGCCGCCTTGCCGAGCAGCGCCTTGGCGACGCCGGCGCCGAGCTTTTCGGCAATCTGGATCACTTCATCGGTTGCGTGCAGCGCGCCGGCGCCGACCAGTATGGCGACCTTCTTGCCGCTGTTCAGCACCTCGGCGGCGCGCTGCAGGTCTTCGCGCAGCGGCACTACCTCCGGCGCGCGGTAGCCGATCCCGGAATGCACGGTGCCGTGACTGCGCGGCGGCTCGGAATATGCCAGTTCCTGCACATCCTTCGGCATGATCAGCGCGGTGACCCGGCGCTTGCCCATGGCAATGCGCATGGCGCGGTCGATCAGGTGACGCACCTGTGCCGGGGCACTTGCCTCATAGACGAAATCTGAAGCTACGTCCTTGAAGGTGCTGGTCAGGTTGAGTTCCTGCTGATAGTGGCCGCCGATTGCGGTGCGATCCTGCTGGCCGGTGATCGCCAGCACCGGCATGTGGTCCAGGCGTGCATCGTACAATCCGGTGAGCAGATGCGTTGCACCCGGGCCGGACGTTGCCATGCACACGCCTACCTCGCCGGTGAACTTGGCATAGGCGGAGGCCATGAAGGCAGCCATCTCCTCGTGCCGCACCTGCACGAACTTGAAGTGGCCGTTCTGCCGGCCCAAAGCGCCGACCAGGCCGTTTATCCCGTCACCCGGATAGCCGAAGATCGTCTTCACGCCCCATTGGTGGAGCCGATCCCAGAAGAAATCGCTGACCGTCTGGCTCATGCACCTCGTCCCGCTTTGCTGGTGATCAAACCACGCCGGCCAGAGAGACCGGGGTTTCGACCACTGAACGTTGGCGGTGCGACGCGCGTTTGCCGGGGTGTGTTCACGGAGCGGGGAGAAAGCTCTCCGCGAAGCAACCGTATCGTGCCGAACCGGAATGCGCGCCGTCTCGTTGAGGTGCAATGTGGCGGAAGGAGAAGCAATTGGCTCAGGTTGTGGTGATCACTGGCGCGAGCGCCGGAGTAGGGCGTGCGACGGCGATCGAGTTCGCGCGCAATGGGTATGACGTGGCACTGCTGGCCCGTGATCAGGAGCGGTTGGACCGCGCGGCGGAGGAGGTTCGGCGCTTCGGTGTCCGCGCTTTGCCGATCTCGACCGATGTTGCGGATTTCGATGCGGTGACGGCGGCCGCCGCCCGCGCCGAGGAGGAACTTGGCCCGATCGAGGTCTGGGTGAACGTGGCAATGGCCACAATCTTCGCGCCGGTGCATGACATCAAGCCGGACGAGTTCAAGCGCGCGACGGAAGTGACGTATCTCGGCCAGGTGCACGGTTGCATGGCGGCGCTTTCGTACATGCGGCCACGGAACCGCGGCACGATCGTGAATGTGGGATCGGCGCTTGCGTATCGTTCGGTGCCGCTGCAAGCAGCCTATTGCGGCGCGAAGTTCGCGGTGCGCGGCTTTACCGACTCGCTCCGCTGCGAACTGATGCATGACAAGGTGGATGTGCACCTGACGATGGTGCACCTGCCGGCGGTGAATACGCCGCAGTTCGACTGGGCGCTGAACAAGATGGGCAAGCGCGCACAGCCGCTGCCGCCGATCTTCCAGCCGGAAGTGCCGGCCCGCGCCATCCTGTTTGCGGCGCGCCACCACCGGCGGGAAGTATGGGTGGGCATGCCGACGGTGCAGACCATCATTGCCAATCGCATCGCGCCGGAGTTGCTGGACTGGTACCTCGCGCGAAAAGGCTACCAGGCGCAGTTGACGCAGGAGCCGAAGCCAGCGGACGCGCCGGCGAACCTGTTCGAGACGGTGCACGGCGATTACGGCGCGCACGGGCGGTTCGACAACCGGTCGAAGGGTACCAGTTGGGAGTTCTTCACCAGCCGGCATCGTGACGCGATCTTCGGCGGCATGCTGGCGGTCGGCGGCTTGGCGATGGCCGCTCTGGTGAATCGCGGCAAGCGGTGATCGGGCAACACGGATCATGATGCCCGGCGGCTGAGTACAAGCACTGCCGCCCCAAGCTGAAGGGCGATGCAGGTGGCAAGCACCCAGCTGTAGCCTCCGGTTGCGGCGCGGATGAGTCCCAGGCCGGCCGGGGCGAGTGCGAAGGTGAACTGGCTCACGGCGGTGCTCAGCCCGATCACCAGGGCGAAGGCCGAAGCCGGGAACTCACGCTGGACGATCAGCGCGGGGAAGGTGATCACGTTGCCGACCGACAGGCCGAACAGCAGGCAGCCAGCATAGAGCATCTCCGGCTGATTGGGGAAGCCGATCATCAGCCCCAGTCCTGCGGCCTGGCTGGCGAAGCTGAGCGCGGCGGCGCGGCGTTGGTGCAGGCGGTCGACGACCGTGGCGAGGGCAAGCCGTCCGCCCATTGCCGCCACCGATACCAGGGACACCGCGGTGGCCGCGCTTGCCGCACCGAGTCGCGGCAGCAGGAAACTCACCAGGTGCACGATCAGTCCGACCTGTGCAGCGAGCGCCAGGGCGAAGGGCAGTGCGATGGACCAGAAAAGCCAGCCGCGCAACACGTCCCGTGTCTGCATGGGGGCTGCGCCGGCGACATGTACCGCGGCCGGCACGCGCTGTGCGCTCATACCGCCGAATCCGAAGCCGAAGCCGATCAGTGGCAGCACGATCACAAGCATACCCACCGCAACCAGCGGTACCGCGTTGCCCACCCCGACGATCTGGCTCAATTCCAGCAGCAGTGGCGCGACGGTAAAGCCCGCCGCGCTGGCGCCGTTCAGTGCAAGCGTAATCGCCAGCCCGCGCTGTCGCTGGAAATACAGCGCCAACGACGCCGAGATGGCCGTCGATGTGCAGCTCGCCCAACCGGCTGCCATGACGGCGGCTGCGGCGAACAGTTGCCAGCTGTGTGTGCTGCGGCTGAACAGCGTTGCGCCGAGGCCAAGCAGCACGACGCCGAGGGCGAGCAGCCGGCCCGGACCAAGCCAACGCAGCGCCAAATGCACCCGCGCCAGGCAAAGCGCACCGATCAGGTAGTATTCGGTGATGGCGGAGGCGATCAGCGCGTTGGGCCAGCCGTGCAGCCGGTGCAGTTCAGCCAGGTACACCGATGTTCCAGTGAAGCCGAAGCCCCACCCGAAGACAGCCGTGACGAAGCATGCCAGCACAGCCGGCCACGAGCGTTTCAGTTCGCTCGCCTTCACCAGCGGCAGATTGACGGTGCCGCTCATGGCGTCCGCCGCTGCATTGAGATGAACGAGAAGCGTTGTGCGCCGATGGCGTAGGTGTCCGCGCCGGCCGCTGCGAACCCGAACCGCTCGTAGAACCGGGCAGCCCGCGTGTTCTCCTGCAGGACGTCGAGCCACAGGAGCGGGGCGCGTTCGGCGGCTGCCCGCATGACCTCGCGCATCAGGTCGCAGCCGATCCGCTGGCCGAGGAATTCCCGCAGCACATAGATCTTCTGCAATTGGCAGGCGTGTTCCGTGCGCCGGGGCGGCGGCGACGGATGCTTCAGCTTGGCGTAACCCACCGGTAACCGCTGCCGGTGTGCGAGCCAGTAGCTGTTCTCCCGCTTGTCCAGGCTGCGTTCGAGCTTCGTCACGTCGAACGTCGCGTCGAGATAGGTGGACAGGTCATCCTGACGCTCGCGGAACAGGGAGCCGAAGGTCTCCGCGAAGGTGATGCGCCCGAGCAGCGCGATGATGGCGGCGTCGGCCGGTGTGGCCGGCCGGAGATGTGCGGTCATTGGCATTGCCCCGAAGTCAGGGCACCACACTTCGGCGTTGGACGGGGCACCGGCAAACCAGATCTCTTGCTCTTCGATTTAGCTCGCCTATTCTGAAGCCATGCCAGGTCCGCTGCCGCTGCTGGGATTGCGCGCCTTCACCGAAACCGGCCGAACCGGCAGCATGAAGCTGGCGGCGCAGCAGCTCGGCGTCACCCCGGGCGCCGTGAGCCAGCAGATCAAGCTGCTGGAAGCGCGGATCGGCGTGCTGTTGTTCGAGCGGCACAATCGCGACCTGCGGCTTACCCCCATCGGGCAGCACTTGCTGGCAGAAGTGGGCGGGGCGTTCGGACGCATTGAACAGGCGCTGGCCGGCATCGCGCAGCAAATTGCGCAACAGCGTTCCGCGCTGGTCGTCAGCACCACCGGGGCATTCGCTGCAACCTGGCTGGTGCCGCGCCTCGGGCACTTCGTCGCCGAGCACCCGAAAGTTGATGTGCAGATCATGACTTCGCCGGAGCTGGTGCCGATTGGCACGGGGCCCGGCAGCGCGGACGTGGCGATCCGCCATGGATTGGGCGATTGGCCCGATCTTGATTCGGTCCGGCTGCTGCAGCCGCGCCTGCTGCCGGTCGGCAGTCCCGCACTGCTTGCCAAGGGTGCGCCGATCCACGAACCGGCCGATTGTCTGCGCTATCCATTGCTGCACGATCCCGGCGGCGCGGACTGGCGCCTTTGGCTTCAGGCACTCGGTGCGGATCATCGCGATCCGCGCGTGGCGCGTGGGACGCGGTTCTCCGACAGCACGCTGCTGACGCGCGCGGCGGTCGCAGGGCAGGGGCTTGCGCTGCTGCGCGACACCTATGTGGCGGACGACATCAAGGCGGGTCGGCTGCGCGTTGCGCTGGACGCACCCTGGCCGGTGCGTTTCGCCTATTACGCGGTCACGCGCCGTGACGCGCTGCCGGCACCGCCGCATGTCGCCGCCTTCAGGCAATGGCTGCTGCAGGAAGCCGCTGCCGATTGACCCACGTTTGTTGCTGAACGGCGTTGAACGCCGATGTTGTGGAGCGCATGTGACCGACAACGATGACGACGATGACGCCCCGCCGCGACTCCCCGGGGGAAAATTCTACATGACCCCGCGTGGCCATCAGCGCCTGACGGACGAATTCCGGCAGCTGCGTTCGCAGGAACGGCCGCGTGTGGTGGAGATCGTCGCCTGGGCCGCGGGCAACGGCGACCGCAGCGAGAACGCCGACTACAAGGAGGGCAAGCGCCGGCTGCGCGAGATCGACCGGCGGCTGCGCTTTCTCGACCGCCGGCTGAAACATGCCGAGGTGGTGGATCCGGCCGCCCAGCCGCACCGCGACCAGGTGTTCTTCGGCGCCACGGTCACCTATGCGAACGAGCGCGACGAGCAGGTCACCGTTACCATCGTCGGCGTGGACGAGGCGGACATGGCGGACGGCAAGATCAGCATCGCGTCACCCATCGCGCTTGCCTTGCTGCGCGCACGCAAGGGCGACGAGGTCATCGTGCGTACGCCGCGCGGCCCGGAGCCGATCGAGGTGCTGACGATCCGCTATCCGGAGTGACCTGGCCTGTCGCGCGCCACCGGTTGCCGCGCCCGCCCGAGTGGCGGAGGATGCGCCCCTGCTCATCACGGAGACTGGAACGATGACCGACGCGAAACTGGCGCCCAACCTGCCCGGCTGGATGCAGGAGCACGCCAAACGCTATCTGGCGAGCGGTGGCACGGAAGGGCACATGTACCGCATGGCGCAGCCCGGCCGGCCGGAGATAACGGTGCCGTCACTGCTGCTGACCACGACGGGCCGCAAGTCGGGGGAGAAATACATCTTCCCGCTGTTCTACGGCGACACGGGCAACAGCTACTTCGTCATTGCGTCGAAAGGCGGCGCGCCGGAGCATCCCGGCTGGTATCGCAACATCCTTGCCAACCCGGAGGTGGAGGTGCAGGTCGGCACCCGCAAGGTGAAGGCCCGTGCACGCACCGCGACCGGCGAGGAACGCGCCAGGCTGTGGGAGAAGTCGCTGGAATTCTGGCCACCCTACGCCGACTACCAGCGCAAGACGCAGCGGGAGATACCCGTCGTGGTGCTCGATCCCGTCAGCTAGCTGCTCGGTCGGAATTCTCTCCACGCCTGGGGCGGAGAGGAAGACTGTGGGGAAATCGTGGGCAGGCATCCTGCACGAACACGAACGGAGGAAACATCATGGCCAGCGTTGGGGAATCCAAGGGCGAATACCGCGGCGGCGTGTATCGCCAGGATGCGGAACTGAAGGCATGGCTCGCCAAACGCCCCACCGAGGCGGCGCTGGAACCCGAGCTGCCGATCATCGATCCGCATCACCATTTCTGGGAAATGCCGCATCGCGGCCGCTACCTGCTGCCCGACCTGCTGGAAGACATCGGCGGCGGTGGCCATAACATCGTCTCCACCGTGTTCCTCGAATGCAGAGCGATGTACCGCAAGGACGGTCCGCGCGAGATGGCGGCGGTGGGCGAGGTGGAGTTCGTCACCGGCATTGCCGCGATGAGCGCCTCCGGCGGCTACGGCCGCTGCCGTGTGGCGGAGGGCATCATCGGCGGTGGCGATCTGTCTGTCGGCGCGCGCGTGCGGGACTTGTTCGAGGCGGAGATCGCCGCGGCCGGCGGCCGGC
>Ga0187809_10001611_pt1 | contig 10265 bp, 9 predicted proteins | sample NC_wetland_sal_i_8_FD_132415 | JGI IMG/M metagenome (GOLD analysis project Ga0187809, IMG submission 132415) | Wetland sediment microbial communities from Neuse River Estuary, North Carolina, USA - ASW_4 | ecosystem: Environmental > Aquatic > Freshwater > Wetlands > Sediment | place: USA: North... | reverse complement strand
TACACGGCAATCGTCGACGCCTGCTGCGATGCCTGGAACGCGCTCATGCGCCTGCCCGACGTGCTGACATCGATCACACGCCGGGATTGGGCATGGGTGAAAACTTAGGGCCGTTGGTATTAGATCGGCGACAGCGATACCCGGGCGAGACCCTCGCCGAGCATGCCCAGTTTGATGGCGGCGGCGCGCGACAGGTCGATGATCCGGTGGGTGGAGGCCAGCCGGTCGGTGATGACCACCACAACCGAGCGACCGGTGCCTGACAGCGTCACCCGCACCAGGGTGCCGAACGGAAGCCAGGGATGTGCGGCGGTCAGCGCGTGTGCATCAAAGCGCCTGCCGGAAGCGGTCCGCCGTCCCTGTTGCAGCCTGCCGTACCAGGATGCCAATCCGGTCTCCCCGAGCCAGCCTGCATGTGCTTGCGGGACCGATTGCGCCGTCGCCGGGTGGGAAGCCAGTGCGACGCAGCTTGCCGCCAGCCACGCATAGGCCGAGTACAGGTGAATGGTGCGGCGCCGACTCATGCCGAACCGCAGTCGTGCTGTGGTGGCGTCGGCGAGAGGCGGAGATTCGAGGCAATAATATCCAGGGCAATGCCGCCGTAATGACGGGCATTGTCAAAAGGATGTTCACCCGTTGAGTGAACGCGCAGCATCCTATGGACGCCGCCGGTTTCCGCTCTCCGGTCCATGTCTGGTATTGTGCTTGAGTGTGACACGATTGGCAACCCCGCCCGAAATCCTCGCCTGGCCGGGTTGGTCCGTCATGGACAGCGGGCGGCAGACCGGACAGGTTGCGGCGCCATGTTGCCTGCCCTTCCGATCGCCGTTTTCGGCGTGCTTGCCGCCTCTGTCCTGCGTGGGTTCACCGGCTTCGGCTTCGGCCTTGCCGCGGTGCCGCTGCTGAGTCTCGCCTTGCCGCCGGTGAAGGTGGTGCCCTTCGTCGTCGTGCTGCAGGCGATCGTCGGCGCCATGGGCGCGCGCTCCGCCTGGCGGTTGTGCGACTGGCGGGCGGTGCGCGGCCTGGCGCCCGGCCTGGTGTTCGGCGTGCCGGTCGGGATCGTGATCCTGACGGTGTTCCGGCCAAATACCGTGCGGTTCGCCATCGGCCTGGTGATTGCCGCCTCGGTGGTGGTGCTGTGGCGGGGAGCGCGCCTGCCGCCCCGGCCTTCGCCGGTGCTGACCGCCGGGACGGGCTTCGCTTCCGGCATCCTCAGCGGGCTGGCGTCGATCGGCGGGCCACCGATCGTGGTGTACCTGCTGGCTCTGGCGCATGACGCGGCGGTGGTGCGCGCCACGTCCATCATCTATTTCGGGCTGGCGGCGGTGGTGGCGCTGGTGCCGATGACGTGGCGCGGCCTGGTGGACCGGGAGGTGCTGATCTGGGCGGCGGCCTCCATACCGGTGTTGTTCGCTGGGACGTGGTTCGGCAACTGGGGCTTCCTGCACGCCCGGCCGCACTATCACCGGTTGACTGCGCTCGTGGTGTTGAGCGTGCTGTCCGTACTGCTGATCGGCCGGGCGCTTATCGCCGCGAGCTGACGCTTGGGGCCTGTCTGCTCGGGAAATGGCCAGGTGAACCTGGGAAGACTCCCGCCCGGCGGCCGGCGCCTCCCAGCCCCGTCCCAGGCGCGATCGACTGCGGCCCGTAGCGATTTCGCCATCCGGCCTTGCTGAGGGGATGCGCAGCCGCGTCGTTGTTCTCGCCGGCGGTCCGCCCAGCGGACGCTCATCTTGGCGGCGACGGTACAATTGGCCACTGTTGATCAGCATAGAGAAGCCGGTACGGGTCGGGCCGATGGACGCGCCGGCGAGCGAGATCGTCGATATGGCTTGCCTGGCGGCATACCAGGCAGCGGAACGTCGAGGGGGGAAAGACATTGGTCGCCAACATCAAACGCCTGGTCTACTTCGACAGCTTCATGGACCCGATCGCCCTGAAAATCCTCGGCGAGCGACCCGACATCCAGCTGGTCCGGCTGGATTACGATGCTCCCGTCGAGGAAACCTGGGCGGAAATCACCCGCGCCCACGGTTATCAGATCTCGCCCCGCACCGAGTTGCGCGAGCCGTGGTTCGCTGACGCGGCGCTGCTGGCGCGCTGCCCGCATCTGCTGGCGATCAGCTCCACCGGTGCCGGCTACGACATGATCAACGTGGAGGACTGCACGCCGGAAGGCGTGATCGTGGTGAACCAGTCCGGCACCAACAAGGAAGGCGTGGCCGAACACGCCTTGGGATTGATGCTGTCGCTGTCGAAGAAGATCGCGGTATCCGGTCTGGCGATGCGGCGGCAGCGAAACCTGGAGCGGCGCGCCTATGCCGGAAACGACCTGCGCGGCAAGACGGTGGGCATCATCGGCATCGGCAATATCGGCACGCGCGTGGCAGAGCTGTGCCGGGGTCTGTTCGGCATGACGGTGCTGGCGTACGACCCGTATCTGACGGGCGAGCAGATCGCCGCGCGTGGCGGCGGGAAGGTCGGGTTGGAGGAATTACTGCGCCGGTCCGACTTCGTCACCGTGCACTGCCCGCGCACCAAGGAGACCTTCGGCATGTTCGGTGCGGCGCAGTTCGCGCTGATGCAGCCGACCGCGTACTTCATCAACACCGCACGCGGCGGCATCCATGATGAGCCCGCATTGGCCGATGCGCTGTCGCGCGGGCTGCTCGCCGGAGCGGGGCTGGACGTGTTCCTGCAGGAACCGCCGGAACCGGACCATCCGCTGCTGCTTCTCGACAACGTAGTGACCAGCCCGCATATCGCCGGCATGACGGCGGAGTCGATGCACGAGATGGTGGTGGCGACGGCGCGGCAATGGATCGACATTTTTGATGGGCGCGTGCCGCCGCGGCTGGTCAATCCGGAAGCGTGGCCGCGCTACTCGCAGCGCTTCGCGGAGGTGCTGGGGTTTGCGCCGGCGGCGATGGGGTAGAACAGGCCGGAGCGGGAACTGCGCGACCATGAGCCGCAATTTCCCGCACCAGACCCGCCGGACCACACCGCTCACGCACCACACATTGACCCTGGCCCCCACCCGCCTATCCTCCCATCCAGGAGGAGCCAGCCAAGTGACCACCCCCGCCCCAGGCGCGATCGACTGCGACCTCCATCCGGCGCTGCCGAACATGCAGGTGCTCGTCCCCTATCTGGACGAATACTGGCGCGCCCACGTGCAGATGCGCGGCCTGGACCGCGACAACTACACCGCCAGCGCCTTCCCGCCGAACGCCCCGATCAACGCCCGCCCCGACTGGAAGCCCGGCAAGGTCGCCGCCGGAACGGATTTCGACACGCTGAAGACGCAGGCGCTGGATGCGTTCCACAGCCGCTACGCAATCTGCAACGTGCTGCACGGTTCGCCGAGTATCTTCAGCGAGGACCTTGCCGCGGCGTTCTGCCGAGCGATCAACGATTGGGTGGCGCGCGAGTGGCTGGATCGCGATGATCGCCTGCGTGCCTCCATCGTCGTGCCGATGCACAGCCCGGAGCTTGCTGCCAAGGAAGTCGAACGCGTCGCCGCCGATCCGCGCTTCGTGCAAGTCCTGGTCTGGGAAATGCAAGAACTGCCGCTCGGCCGCCGCATGCACTGGCCGCTGTACCGCGTCGCGGAGCAGCTCGACCTGCCGATCGGCATCCATGCCGGTAGTTCGTATCGGCATCCGCCGACCAACCTCGGCTGGCCGTCGTACTACCTGGAGGACTATGTCTCCTGGTCCACCGGATTCGCCGGCGTGCTGAACAGCCTGATCAGCGAAGGCGTATTCGTCGAATTCCCGCGGCTGAAAGTGGTGCTGATCGAGTCCGGCGTCACCTGGCTGCCCGGCTGGATGTGGCGTGCCAACAAGACCTGGCGCGGCGTGCGTGCGGAAGTGCCGTGGCTGGAGAAATCCCCCGCCGAGTACGCGCGCGAACACGTCCGGCTGACCGTGCAGCCCTTCGACGCACCGCCAAACCCCGACCAGCTGCAGCGCATCATCGAGGAGATCGGCTCCGACGAGATGCTGCTGTTCTCCACCGACTATCCGCACTGGCACTACGACGGCACCGACGCGCTGCCGGACGGATTGCCGGACCATCTCATGCGCAAGATCCTGGTGGACAATGCGCTGAACACTTATTCGCGGCTGAAACCCTGACAGGAGGAATCCGATGAACGTCACCGTTGCGGATCGCCGTCCCGACACCAGCGCGCAGACGCAGCTCGGCATCGTCGATTGCGACGTGCATCCCTACACCAAGTCGCCCGCCGACCTGGACCAGTTCCTGCCCGAGCGCTGGCGCAACCATCGCAAGGAGATCGGCGCACGCTCCCGCGCGCCCTTCTCCAACGCGCCGAACTATCCGCGCATGTCGCCCTTCACCGGCATGCGAATCGATGCGTATCCGCAGGATGGCACGCATCCCGGCAGCGACCTGCGGATGATGCGCGAACAGTTGCTCGACCTGTTCAACGTCTCCTACGGTCTGATGATGCCGCTGCTCGGCCGTGGTTCGGACGAGCGCAATGTCGAGTTCGGCGCGGCGATGGCCAGCGCGGCGAACGACTGGGAAGCGCAGGTGTGGTGCGATGCGGAGCCGCGCCTGAAGGCCGGCGTGCAGATCCCGCTGGAATACGCCGAAGCCGCGATCAAGGAGATCGAGAAGCGCGCCGGCGACCGCCGCTTCACCCACGTGATGATCCCGCCGCGCGGCCTGGAGCCGCTCGGCCGCCGGCGCTACTGGCCGATCCTGGAAGCCTGTGCCGCCAACGGCCTTTCCATCGCGCTGCACCTCGGCGGCACCAGCGGACATCCGTCCACCGGCGGCGGCTGGCCGTCCTTCTACCACGAAGAACACCCGTCCTACCCGCAGAGCAAGGAAGCGCTGGTCACCAGCCTAGTGATCGAAGGCGTGTTCGAACACATCCCGAACTTGCGCGTCGCGCTGGTGGAAGGCGGCTTCGCCTGGCTGCCGTCGCTGAGCTGGCGGCTGGACAAGCACTATAAGCGCCTGCGCGCCGAAGTGCCGCACCTGAAGAAGCTGCCGTCGGAATACATCCGGAGCAACATCTGGGTGACGACGCAGCCGATCGAGGAACCGGAACGTCCGGAAGACCTGCTGGCCACCTGCGAATGGATCGGCTGGGACCGCATCATGTTCTCCACCGATTATCCGCACTGGGACCAGGACGATCCGCGCTACGCCTTCAAAGTGAAGCTGCCGGAGCGGGAGAAGCAGATGATCTTCCGCGACAACGCCCTGGCGTTCTACGGGCTGGAGTAAGCAAGATTTGGAACCACGGATGAACACGGATGAACATGGATGGGCCCAGTCGGATCGTAACGGAGTCGCGCGCTCCCGGTCGGGCAGGGATACAATAAATATTGTCTTCGGCGGGGAGTACACGCGACCGATCGGGACCCTCGGCACCATCCGTGTTCATCCGTGTTCATCCGTGGTTCAAATCTTCTAATGCCCCGCCACGTCGTCGCCACGGTAGGCGAAATCGCCCCCGGCACCTGCAAGATCGTGACGGTCGCCGGCCGCGAGATCGGCGTGTTCAACGTGCACGACGAATACTACGCGCTGGTCAACCGCTGCCCGCATGAAGGCGCCGCGCTGTGCCTCGGCCCGATCCTTGGACGCTTCACCTCCGACCGTCCCGGTGAATATCGCCTGACGCGGCACGGCGAGATGCTGCGCTGCCCGTGGCACGGCTGGGAATTCGACATCAAGACCGGCCAGTCCTGGTGCCACCCGGAAAGCGTCAAGGCGCGCAGCTATCCGGTGCAAGTTGTGCCCGGCGAAGCCCTTGCCAAGGGCCCCTTCGTCGCGGAAACCGTGCCGGTGACTGTGGAAAACGCCTACGTCGTGGTCGAGCTGTAAGCCCGCCACGCGACTCAGCAACAGGGGAAAATGCCAATGCCCGATCAGACTCTGCGCGACCAGGGCCGCGCGATGCGGCGCACGCTGATGGGCGAGAAGTTCGCCAGCAAGCTCGACGGTTCGGTGTACTCCGACCCGATCATGGAGAAGTTCGCCGAAGTCACCCAGGAGGTCATCTTCGGCAAACTGTGGACCCGTCCGGGCCTCGACCTCAAAACCCGCTCCATGATCTGTGTGATCTCGGATACCGCGACCGGCCGTACGCCGGAGCTGAAGCTGCATATCCGCTTCGCGCGCAACCAGGGCTGGACCGAGGACGAACTCGCCGAAGCGCTGATCCACCTTGTCGGCTATGTCGGCGCCCCGTTGGTGCGGGAAGCGCTGCTCACCGCCAAGGAAGTGTTCGAGGAGATGCGGTCGGAGGCCTGAGCCGCGTCATCGGACGTATCATCAGATAAATACTTCTAACGTCAAATTCCTCTGGTCAGGACGATCCTGCCTCCGCTAAGCTTCCGATCGCTCCCCGAACCACGGTCGCTGCGGTCCGTGTGTCAGAGCCGTCGTGCGTCTCCCAGAGCCTCTCCCGGTACATCCGGGAGAGGCCTTTTTTGTCCACAAACATTCCGGCAGGGATTTCCATGGCCCGGAACAGAAGGTCCGGTGCAGCAAACGTTCATTGACTCGTGCGGCTGCGTGATTTGCGTGTGGTGCCGCTTCATGCCGGGTCGCTCGCCGTCCCTCCCGCACGGCGCCCCCTGTTCAAGGGCAACAGGTCGCGGCAGGGTCAAATGCCGAGGTTGAAAGCGCCATCTCGGCGAAGGGCCTGAGCCGCCTGGACAAGACCGTGCCGGCTGTAGAGTCGCTTGGGCGCCGACGCGTCGTCTATGGTTTGCACGAGGAACATCACACAAGGGAGACCGTCCGATGTACGACCTGCACTACTGGCCCACGCCGAACGGCAAGAAAGTATCCATCCTGCTGGAGGAACTCGGCGTCCCCTATAACGTCGTGCCCTGCAACATCGGGCGTGGCGACCAGTTCACGCCCGAATTCCTGCAGATGAACCCGAACCACCGCATGCCGGTGCTGGTGGATCGCAACCCCGCCGATGGCGGCGAACCGCTGGCGTTGTTCGAGTCCGGTGCGATCATGCTGTATGTGGCGGAGAAAGAAGGCCGCTTCTACCCGCAGGATACACGGAAGAAGTACGCTGTCACCCAGTGGCTGATCTGGCAGATGGCCAACCAGGGTCCAAAGCTGGGTGAATGCGGTCACTTCCGCCGGTTGGGCGACAAGCAGGGCGACCAGAGCTACGCGGTGCGCCGCTTCACCGACGAAGCCAACCGGCTGTATGGCGTGCTGAACAACCGGTTATACAAAAGCCGCTACGTCGCCGGCGATGAGTACACCATCGCCGACATGATCTGCTACCCGTGGACGGTGAACTGGAAGAACCAAGGCCAGGACATCGAGGAGTTCACCCACTTCAAGCGCTGGTTCGAGGAGGTCGGTGCGCGCCCCGCGGTACAGCGCGGCCTCGCGGTGGGCGCCAACCTATCGGAAGACCCGTCCAAACTGCCGCCGGAAGAACAGGAGCGGCGCGCAAAGATGCTGTACAACCAGCGCGCGAGGCCCGTGCCGGCGTAAGCTCCCCGTTATGTCCGGGCGTGAAGTGTCATGGCCGAGATCGGCTCGGCCACCCACGTCTTCCTGATGCGAACATGACGAAAGACGTGGGTGCCCGGGCCACGCCCTGGCCTGACACCACCAAGGAGCCAATCACTTCCGGCTGGTATTAGCCGCCCACCTTCTCGTCGGAATTGACGCCCAATTGCTTCAGCTTGCGGTGCAGTGCGCTGCGTTCCATGCCGACGAACTGTGCGGTGCGCGAGATATTGCCGCCGAACCGCAGCAATTGCGCCTGCAGGTACTGCGTCTCGAACAGATCCCGCGCCTCGCGCAGCGGCAATCCCATGATGTCCGCAGTGGGGTCGATGCTCAGCAGCGCCGGTGCACCGGAACCGATTTCCGGCGGCAGCATGTCGGCGCGGATCGGATCGGCCGGCGTGCCTGGCGCCATGATCAGCAGCCAGTCCATCAGGTTGCGCAACTGCCGCACATTGCCGGGCCAGTCGTAAGCCTGCAGCGCCGCCAGGGCATCGGCGGACAGCTCGCGTGGCGGCATGCCGGAGCTTTCGGCCGAACGTGCCAGGAAATGCTGTGCCAGGGCGGGCACATCCTCGCGCCGCTCCTTCAACGCCGGCACGCGCAGCGGCACCACCGCGAGGCGATAGAACAGGTCTTCGCGGAAACGCCCGGACGCGATCTCCGTCTGCAGGTCCTTGTTCGTGGTGGACAGCACGCGCACGTCCACTTTCACGCGCGCCGAACCGCCGAGCCGCTCGAAGCTCTGGTCCTGCAGCACGCGCACGATCTTGCCCTGGGTCTCCAGCGGCATGTCGGAGATCTCGTCCAGCAGCAGCGTGCCGCCGTGCGCGCGTTCCAGCACGCCGGCGCGGCGTGGATGCGCGATCGGGTCGGTGCCGGCTTCCACGCCGAACAGTTCTTCCTCGAACCGTGCCGGATTCAGCGTTGCGCAGTTCAGCACCACGAAGGGCCCGCTGCCGCGACGCGACCGCGCATGGATCATCCGCGCGACCACTTCCTTGCCCGACCCTGCCGGTCCGGACACCATCACGCGCGAGCCCGTCGGCGCCACACGCTCCACCGCGCCGCGCAGCGAATGGATCGTGCCGCTGTCGCCGGTCAGCGTCGCTTCCGGCCCGGCGCGGAGCCGCAGTTCGGCGTTCTCCCGCGACAGCGCCGCCGCTTCCAGGGCGCGCCGCACCACCAGCAGCAAGCGGTCCGACTGGAACGGCTTCTCGATGAAGTCGTAGGCACCCTGTTGGATGGCGGTCACCGCCATCTCGATCGTGCCGTGGCCGGAGATCATCACCACCGGCACCTGCGGCTCCTCGCTGTGGAACGCCTGCAACAGGCCAAGCCCATCGAGCCGCGAGCCTTGCAGCCATACGTCGAGAATTGCCAATGACGGACGACGCGAACGGAATGCCGCGATGGCGGCGTCGGCATCGCCCGCGCCGCGCGTGTCATAGCCTTCATCCTGCAGGATACCGTCGATCAGCAGGCGGATATCGGGTTCGTCATCGACGATCAGGATGTCATGCGCCATCCGCGGTCCAGTTCAGCACGAGGGTGGGAGGGGCATGATCAGGCTGGCCATGGCGCCAGGACCGTCGCTGCGATCCTCCAGAACAAGCTTCCCACCGTGGTCTTCCATGATCTTCTTCACAATCGCCAGTCCGAGGCCGGTGCCCTTGGGCTTATGTGTAACATAGGGCTCAGTGAGTCGCGCGCGATCCTCCTGCGGCAATCCGACGCCGTCATCCGTCACGCTGACCCGAACGTGATCGCCCTCGACACGGACCGCCAGTGCAATCGCGCCCGCGCCTTCACGCATTGCCACTGCGTCGGCGGCATTTTGCAGCAGGTTGGTCAGCGCCTGGCGCAGCAGGCGGCGGTCGCACGGCACCGACGGTCCGCGCGGCGGGATATCGGTGGTCCAGGCTACCTGTGGACGCGCGGCCTTTTGCAGCACCAGCGCCTCGCGCGCGATCATGCCGACATCCTCCGGCTTGATCACCGGCTGCGGCATGCGCGCGAAGGCGGAGAACTCGTCCACCATGCGGCCGATATCGCCGACATGCCGGATGATCGTGTCGGCGCACTGGCCGAACGTATCCGGATCCGACTGGATCTCCTTGGCGAAGCGCCGCTTCAGCCGTTCGGCGGCAAGCTGGATCGGCGTCAGCGGATTCTTGATCTCGTGGGCGATGCGCCGCGCCACGTCGGCCCAGGCGGCCTTGCGCTGCGCGGACTGCAATTCGGTGATGTCGTCGAAGGTGACGACGAATCCATCGGTGCGGTCGCCGGATACGTCGGCGCCGATGCGTGCGAGCAGGATGCGGCGGCGATTGGGCGGGCCAATCTGGATCTCCTCGGTGTGTGTCCGTTCCGGCGTCTTCATCGCGGCATCGACCAGGCTGGCGAATTCCGGAACCACCTGTGCCAGCGGTTCGCCGACCGAGGTGAGCAGGTCGGTGCCGAGGAGCTCGTTGGCGGCACGGTTCGGCAGTTCGACCCGGCCCTGCGGGTCGATGCCGATCACCCCGGCCGACACGCCGGACAACACGGTCTCGGTGAAGCGGCGGCGTTCGTCGAGCTGGCTGTACGCTTCCATCAGTTCGGTGCGTTGTGCTGCGAGCTGGCCGGTCATGCGGTTGAACGCGCGCGACAGGGTGGCGACCTCATCACCGGAGGCGACTTCCGCGACGCGCACGCGCAGGTCACCGCTGCGCACGCGTTCGGCGGCATTG
>Ga0187809_10001610_pt1 | contig 10268 bp, 11 predicted proteins | sample NC_wetland_sal_i_8_FD_132415 | JGI IMG/M metagenome (GOLD analysis project Ga0187809, IMG submission 132415) | Wetland sediment microbial communities from Neuse River Estuary, North Carolina, USA - ASW_4 | ecosystem: Environmental > Aquatic > Freshwater > Wetlands > Sediment | place: USA: North... | reverse complement strand
TGAGATGATGGCCGGTGAGGATGTTCTGCGTGCCGATGCGCTCGCGCGCGGCGTCGAGCAGGATCTGCAGCAGGATGCCGCGGTGGATCGAGAACTGCGGCCACTTGTAGCCGGCCTCGAGCCCGCGCGGCTCCGACCATATCTGTTGGCCGTGCTTGGAGAAGTAGGCGAGCTCCTTGGTCCGCATCGCGGTCTGGTCGAGCTTGTCCAGAAGGCCGAGTTCGATCAGCTCGCGGCAGGCGTGCGGCAAAACGTTGATGCCGACGCCGATCGGCTTCAATTCGGGGACGCTCTCGAACACCCGGACCTTGACGCCGATCTGGTGCAGGCTGAGCGCGACGGTCAGCCCGGCAATGCCGCCTCCGGCCACGAGCACGGTCATGAAGTGTCCCCCCTCGACGCAATACACCGGGGCGTTCTGGCACGGCGCCCCTGTTGGCGCATTATAGCCCGGCCGCCCGCGGGCTTGCCACCGCCGAGGCATGCTTTAGGAATGCTTCCGACAGCGTCAGAAAGGACGAGGCAATGAGCATCCAGCGTATCGAACCGGGCAGCCGCATGAGCAAGGCGGTGGTCAACGGCAACACCGTCTATCTGGCGGGCATCGTCGCCGACAAGGCGAAGGGCAAGAGCGTCACTGAGCAGACGAAGGAGATCCTGTCGCTGATCGACGGGCTGCTCGCGAAGGCGGGCACCGACAAGTCGAAGCTTCTGACGGCGAACATCTGGATCACCGACATGGCGAATTTCGCCGAGATGAACGCGGTGTGGGATTCGTGGGTGTCGCCGGGCAACACGCCGGCGCGCGCCACTGTGCAGGCCGGCCTCGCCGCGCCGGAGTACAAGGTCGAGATCATGGTGACCGCGGCGAAGTGACGTCTTCGTCATCACCGGGCCGGCGCGACGGACGCGCCGCCCGGTCCTGCCGGCGGACGAGAGGGGTAGTGCAATGGCGTTCGATTTCGGCCCGCTGGTGCCGGCAGGCTCGCCGGCTGCGGCGGCGCGGTGGACGGGGCTCGCGAAGTTCAGTTTCATCGGCGGCAACAACGACCCCGACGGCGTGCCGGTCGATGGCCTGAAGGCCGCGCTCGATGCCGCGCTGACGCGCGAAGGCAAATCGCTCGCCACCTATAATCTCGGTCATGGCCCGCAGGGCTACAAGCCGCTGCGCGAATTCCTCAGCGTCAAGCTCGCGCGAGATGCCGGCATGACCTGCACGGCCGACGACATCCTGCTCGTCTCCGGTTCTTTGCAGGCGCTCGACCTCGTCCACGGCGCGCTGCTCGCGCGCGGCGACACGGTCATCTGCGAGCGTGACTGCTACGAGGGCACGCTCAACCGCTACACGCGCCTCGGCGTGAACGTGGTCGGCATTCCGCTCGATGAGGACGGCATGCGGATGGACGCGCTGGAAGCGGCGCTCGCCGATCTCAAGCGCAAGGGCGTGCGGCCGAAATTCATCTACACCATTCCGACGGTGCAGAATCCGACCGCCACGATCATGCCCCGCGAGCGGCGCGAAAAGATGCTCGCGCTCGCAGACAGCTACGGCGTGCCGATCTTCGAGGACGATTGCTATGCCGATTTGATCTGGTCGGGCGAGCGGCCGCGGGCGCTCCACGCCATGAGCAAGTCGGAGAACGTGATCCATATCGGCTCGTTCTCCAAGTCGATCGCGCCGGCGCTTCGTGTCGGCTTCATCGTCGCGCCGTGGGGGATCATGTCGCGCATGCTGGCGCTCAAGACCGACGCCGGCTCGGGCTCGCTCGAGCAGATGGTGCTCGCCGAATACTGCACCGCGCATTTCAACGATCACGTGCCGGAGCTGCGCAAGGGCCTCAAGGCCAAGCTCGACACGCTTGTCGATGCGCTCGGCGAGCAATTCGGCACCGCGGCCGAGTTCGACTATCCGCCCGGCGGCATCTTCCTCTGGGTCAAGCTGCCGGACAACGTCGACTCCATGAAGCTCTACGACAAGGCGCTCGCTGCGGGCGTCGCCATCAATCCGGGTCCGAACTGGTCGGCCGACAAGGCCTGGAGCAAAAGCCGCATGCGGCTCTGCTTCGCCAGCCCGTCGCACGAGCAGATCCGCGAAGGCGTTGCCATCCTCGCCGATGTCTGCCGCAGGGAATTCGGCGTGCCGGAACGCAGCGCCAACGTCACGCGGGCAAAGGGCTGATTCATGACCGAAGGGCATGTGCCGGGCATCCTCGCCATCTGGAACGACGTGACGCCCGGCCGCGAGGCCGACTTCGACGCCTGGTTTCAGGGCGAGCATCTCGTCGAGCGGACGAACGTGCCCGGCTTCCGCTTCGGCCGGCGGCACGAGGCTATCTCCGGCTCGAACCGCTTCTTCAATTTCTATCTGGTCGACGGGCCGGAGGTGCTGACCTCCAAGCCCTATCTCGAACGCCTCGACAATCCGACACCGATGACGAAGATGATCATGTCGGAAGTGTTCATCAACATGAACCGCACCATCTGCCGGCGCGCCGCGCGGCGCGGCGATTTCCGCGGCAGCTACGCCGTGACGGTGCGCTTCAACGATGCGGTGGACGAGAAAGCGCTGACGGCCCGGATGGACGATCTTGTGAAGGATCGCGCCGTCGCGGCGGCCGAACTTTGGGTCGCGGCGGACACGGGCGCGCCGGTGTCGATGGAAGAGAAGTTGCGCGGCGGCGACAGGAAGATCAAAGCCTGCCTGATCGTCGATACGCTGCGGCAGCAGCCGGCCGAGGCGCTCGGCGCGACGATGGCGAAGGAATTTCCGCAGGCCGATGTCGGCGTCTACCGCGTGCTGTGCCAGCGCGGTCAGGGCATGGGAGTATGACGATGGATGCGTTGTCGCCGCTCGCCGAAAAGATCGCCGCGCGGCTCATCGCGCGCAAGGAGACGATCGCGGTCGCCGAGTCTTCGACCGGCGGGCTCGTGTCGGCGGCGCTGCTCGCGCTCCCCGGGGCTTCCGCTTATTTCGTCGGCGGCGCGGTGGTCTACACCAAGGCGTCGCGCACTGGTCTGATGGGCGTCACCGAGGCCGACATGGCCGGCCTGCGGCCCTCCACCGAAGCCTACGCGCTGCTATTGGCCCGTCGCGCGCGCGAGCGCATGGGCGCGACCTGGGGCGTCGCCGAGACTGGAGCAACGGGGCCGACCGGCAATCGCTACGGCGACGCGGCCGGCCACACCTGCATTGCGGCCGTCGGCCCGTCGGTGGAGCGCGCGATCACGCTGGAGACCGGCAGCGCCGACCGCCGCGCCAACATGGACGCGTTCGCGAAGCGGACGTTGGAATTGATTTTGGAAGTCGTCGCCTGAAGGCCTCATGCTGAGGAGCGCTCCAAAGGAGCGCGTCTCGAAGCATCGGGCCGCCTCATCCTTCGAGACGCGGCCTTCGGCCGCTCCTCAGGATGAGGGCTACTCCGCCGGCTCGCCCATCTCGGCGCGGACCTGCGCGCGGAAGGTGTCGATCGAGGTCAGGCCCTTGGGCGTCTCGACGTGCCAGAAGGTCCAGCCGTTGCAGGCATCAAGCCCCTGCGCCAGCGCGCCGATGCGGTGGATCGAGCCGACCTTCTCGCCGAACGACAGCGCGCCGTCGGCGCGCACCAGCGCCTTGTGGCGCTTCTTGGCGTCGGTCAGCTTGACGCCCGGCGTCACGAGCCCGCGTTCGATCAGCGCCGAGAACGGCACGCGCGGCGCTTCGCGCGCCGTGACGAAGGGCGCGATCGACGGCGCATCGAGCGGCTGCGTATCGTCGATGCGCTTCTGCGCTTCCCTGGCGTATTTCGTCTCGCGCTCGAAGCCGACGAAGCGGCGGCCGAGATGCTTGGCGACGGCGCCGGTCGTGCCGGTGCCGGAGAAGGGATCGAGCACGAGATCGTCGACGCGCGACGAGGACAGGATGACGCGGGCGAGCAGCGCTTCCGGCTTCTGCGTCGGATGCAGCTTCTTGCCGTCGCCGCCTTTCAGGCGCTCGTCGCCGGTGCACAGCGGGATGGTCCAGTCGGAACGAACCTGGATGTCCTCGTTGCCCGCCTTCAGCACTTCGTAATTGAACGTGTAGCCCTTGCCGCCCGGCTCGCGCGACGCCCAGATCAGCGTTTCGTGCGCATTGGTGAAGCGGCGGCCGCGGAAATTCGGCATCGGGTTCGACTTGCGCCAGATGACGTCGTTGAGGATCCAGAAGCCGAGATCCTGCATCATCGCGCCGACGCGGAAAATGTTGTGGTACGAGCCGATCACCCAGATCGTGCCGGACGGCTTGAGCACGCGGCGCGCGGCGAGCAGCCAGGCGCGGGTGAAGTCGTCGTAATCCTTGAAGCTCGCGAACTTGTCCCAGTCGTCGGTGACCGCATCGACATGCGAGTCGTCCGGACGCTTCAGGTCGCTGGCGAGTTGGAGATTATAGGGCGGATCGGCGAAGACGAGATCGACACTCGCCGCCGGCAATTTCGACATCTCGGCGACGCAGTCGCCGACGACGATGCGATGGTGTGGAGTGCTTGAAACTCCACGGGGCGCCCGTGAGGGCGCCCCGCGACGCGACACAACCATGACTCAGAACTCTGACATCACAGACGACGCGGTCGGCGACGCGGGACCTACAACCGACAGGCCTGCATCATGCGCGAGGACGGTGAAAAAACCCTTTATGGAAAAAGCAATCTGCTCGGCAATTTCTGCCGATTTAACGAGAGGTTAGCGAAGGTAATCGATGCCCGTTCTCTCGCGCTGCGGGCGGCGCGTTTCGCTTCATTTTTGCTGCGTGCGCGCGCGTTTGATGCGCGCGATCTTCGCGACGTCGCTCGCTTGCAGATAGCGGCCGCGTTCGAGCAGTTCGAGCGTGTATTCCTCGTAAGTCAGGCCAAGGCGCTCGGCGCGCGCGGCACGCAGCATCGCGATCTCGGGCGCAACCCCGCGGTACGCCTTGCGATGCGCCGCCTTCCAGCAAAAATAATTGCCAATGCCGCCGCGGCCCCATTCCGGCACGTGCTCGTCTTCGAGCGGCGGCCCGCCATTGTGCCTGCGCGCGGCGTCGTCCCTCATCGCTTCAGCACCATGACGAGGTAAGTGCACGGCCTGTCGCTGACGTTGCGATAGGTGCAGTCGGCAGGCGGGCCGAATTCGAGCGAATCGCCGGCCTCCATCTCGTGCGCGACGTCGCCCTCGATGAAGGTCAGTTGCCCGTCGATGAGCCACAGGACATGCCAGGTGAAGCCGTAGGACGTGGCTGGAAAGGAGACCGAGGCGCGGGCCGGCAGCACGACACGGGTCAGCTCCACCGGCAGATCGGAGCCGGGCGCCGGCGCGATCTGGGTGCGGACGTAGCCCGTCGCCGGGTCCTGCCATCGCGGCTGATCGGCCACCCGCATCAGGCGGCCGCCCGCGGCGCCTTCCGTGCGCGCGAGCAGCGCCGAGAGCGTCAGGCCGAATGCGCCGGACAGCCGGCCGAGCAGGGTGGCGGTCGGGCTGCTTTCGCCGCGCTCGACCTTGTTGATCATGGCGCGCGACACGCCGGACCGCGCAGCCAGGTCGGAGAGCGACCAGCCGCGCGCCTCCCGCTCGTGGCGAATGCGGGCGCCCAGGCGGGCTTCGATATTGTCCACTATAAGAGACATGATAACACTATAGGAGACGGAACGGTCGGGCGCCAGTGCGGCTTGAGTGCTCGCTTCCTGCCGCGCTTGGGAACCCCCATATTGGCGCGCAGGCTCAGGAGGACCGGAATGCGTTGGGACGATTTCCGCCGCAGCGACAATGTCGAGGACGACCGCGGCGGCGGCGGTTACGGCGGTGGCGGCGGCTTCGGCCTGCCGATGGGTGGCGGCGGGCTGGGCATCGGCACGATCGTCGTGCTCGGCATCATCGGCTACGCGCTCGGCATCGACCCGAGCGTGCTCATCGGCGGAGCGGAGATGCTCAACCGCGGCGGCGGCTACGTGCAGCAGCAGCGCTATGACGAGCCGCGGCGCCAGCAGACCGGCGCACCCAGCGACCAGACCGGACAGTTCGTCGCCGCCGTGCTCGGCAATACCGAGGACGTATGGGGCGACATCTTCAAGGAGAGCGGCCAGACCTACCGGCCGCCCAAACTGCGGCTGTTCACCGGCAGCGAGCCCGGCGGCTGCGGCCAGGCGCAGGCGGCGATGGGGCCGTTCTACTGCCCGAACGACCGGCGCATCTATCTCGACACCTCGTTCTTCCGCGACATGCAGGTGCGTTTCCACGGCTGCTCGGGCAAGGCCTGCGAATTCGCCGAGGCCTATGTGATCGCGCACGAGGTCGGCCATCACGTGCAGAACCTGCTGGGCATCCTGCCGAAGGCGCAGAACGCGCAACGCGCGGCCGGCAGCAAGGCGGAAGCAAACCGCATTCAGGTGCGCATCGAATTGCAGGCCGACTGCTTCGGCGGCGTCTGGGCCAACCGTTCCAACCAGCGCTTCAAGTCGGTCGAGCCGGGTGACGTCGAGGCGGCGCTCCAGACGGCGTCGGCGATCGGCGACGACCGGTTGCAAAAGCAGTCGCGCGGCACGGTCGTGCCGGATTCGTTCACGCACGGCACCTCGGCGCAGCGTCAGCGCTGGTTCTCGATCGGCTACAAGGAAGGCAAGGTGTCCGCGTGCAACACGTTCAGCGCGGCGCAGCTCTGAGTTCTCTTTATCCCTCACCCTGAGAGGGGGAGGGTGGCGAGCAAAGCGAGCCGGGTGGGGTCGCTTCCAGAACTCGATAGACAACCCACCCCGCCTGCTTCGCCGGCGACCCTCCCCTTGCAAGGGAGGGATAAGAAAGGAAGCACCATGCCCGGCATCGACGAGTCCAAATCCTTCGTGCCTCTGCGCATCGCGGTGCTGACCGTGTCGGACACGCGCGAATTCGCCGACGACAAGTCCGGCTCGACCCTGGTCGAGCGGCTTGAGAAGGCCGGGCACAAGCTCGCCGACCGCAAGATCGTGCGCGACGAGGTCGAAGCGATCCGCGCGCAGGTGAAAGCCTGGATCGCCGACAAGGCGATCGACGTCGTCATCTCGACCGGCGGCACCGGCTTCACCGGCCGCGACGTGACGCCGGAAGCGGTCGAGCCGCTCTTCGAAAAGAAGATGGACGGCTTCGCGACTTTGTTTCTGATGGTCAGCTACCAGAAGATCGGCACGTCGGCGATCCAGACGCGCGCCACGGCCGGCGTCGCCAACGCCACCTACATTTTCTGCGTGCCCGGCTCGCCCGGCGCCTGCAAGGACGCCTGGGACGACATCCTCGTGCACCAGCTCGATTACCGTTATCGCCCGTGCAATTTCGTCGAGATATTGCCGCGCCTCGACGAGCATCTGCGCCGGCCGAAAGCGCAGGGCGCGACGGCGTAACCATCATTGTCGTCCCCGCAGACATCGGGTTTACCCGATGTCTGCCTCTAAAGTGCACAAGTCGGCTAAAGCCGACTTGTGTTGGCGGGGACCCATAGGCCGTGCCGTCTCGATGCGGCACGGCGTATGGGTCCCGGGTCTCGCGGAGCCTGTCATTGGGCCGGCCCGAGAGGGCCGGACCCGTTGGCTGGCCCGAGACGACAGACTTACAAATTCAAATCCCAATGCTCGGACACGACGTCCTTGCCGAACGACAGCTTCGTCTCGCTCGACGTCAGCGTGAAGCCGCGCTTGGCGTAGATGCCGCGGGCGGCGACCAACTCCGCGTGCGTCCACAAGGTGATACGCCTGTATCCGGCCTCGCGAGCGAACGCGATGCATTCGTCGACCAGACGCTGGCCGAGATGCAGGCCGCGCCCATTCGTATCGACCAGCAGCAGGCGGATGCGCGCCACCTCATCGGAATCGCGCACGAGGAAGATGCAGCCGGCGTTCTCGCCGTTCATCTCGGCGATCCAGCAGTGCTCGCGCTTCGGATCGTTCTGCTTGGCAAAGTCGGCGACGATGCCGGCGACGAGGCCCTCGAACGGCGCACCCCAGCCGAACTCTTCCGCATAGAGGGTGCCGTGACGGCTGACGATCCAGCCGAAGTCGCCGATCTTCGGCGGGCGGAGCGTGTAGCTCCGGTCCGCGGGCGCGCTCTCGCCGAGCAGCGCCTCGATCTCGCGCATCGCCGCGGTGAGGCGCGCGCGTTCGCGCGGCGCCAGCTTCGCCAGCGTCACTTTGGCCTGGTCGCGCGAGCGCTCCTCGAACGGCGCAAAGGCCTTGCGGCCGCGTGCGGTGATCGTGAGATCGCTGGCGCGCGCGTCGGTCTTTGAGGTCGTGCGCTTGAGGAAGCCGCGCTTCTCGAAGGCGCGCAGCGTGCGGCTGAGATAGCCGGCGTCGAGATCGAGCGCGCGGCCTATGTCGCGCGCGGTCGTGGCGCCGTGCGCGACCTCGTAGAGCACGCGCATCTCGCCGAGCGAGTAGGGGGAGTCGAGATAGGTCTTCCTGAGGAGGCCGATCTGGTGCGTGTAGAAACGGTTGAAGCGGCGAACGGCCGCGACCTGGTCCTGTCCGGGCATGACGCCAGCCTCGGCCGATTAGTTGACAATGTCAAGTATCTGGCCGGGCCGCGCGGGCTGCTGCCGGCAGGAGCGCGATGCGGCGCCGGCCGAGGCGCGCGAGCAGCGCCTTCTCGGCGTCCTCGCTCGCGCCGTGACCGCCGATCTCGTCATAGAGCCGGCGCGCGATCAGCAGTCCCTGCGCGGGACCAGGGGATGCGCCGAACAGGGCGGATCGAAGCGCCCTGAGCACGGCAGCAATTCCGGGTTCGGCAAACTCGTCGGCCCGAAGGCGGAAGATCGCAGCCTGCGCGGTCTCGCGGCCCGATCCGATGAAGCTCTCGATCGCTTCGATCCAGCCGGGCTCCGGCACCGTGCCGGGGCGGAGGAAGAGGAGCCACGGCGCACGTGCCTCCCGCGCCGCGCTTTTCAGCCGCTGTCCGGTTTCGCCCGAGCCGGCCAGATAGCGGCAGCCCGCAAGGTCGGCGACCTCGGCGGTCGCATCGGTCGAGCCGGCGTCGGCCACGATCACCTCGGTGATCAGGCCCGCGGTCGCACCGGCGACCAGCGGCGCCAGCGTCTGGACCAGAGCCCGCTCCGATTCGCGCGTTGGGATGATGACCGTGAGCATGGAACCCGTGAGGTATTCGCCGACTTTCCTCCATATCAAGTAGCGGTGCGTCCGGCAGGCACAAAATCGAGGCAACGTGCCGTTGCCATTCCGCCTTCCAAAAATGTTCTTGTTTCGTTCACATGGCCTCGCTAGGGTGAAGGCATGGCTCGTTCGAACACAGCCCCGCGACGCCCGCCGGATGAGGAGCTGCCCTCCGCACCGGCGGGCGGCAAAGGCGGTCCGTACCAGGACGTCAGCGACATGCTCGGCGTGGTCGTCGAGCACGAGCGGCGCCGCGGCCGTGGCGCGCAGTCCAATGCCGTCAGCCGCTACGAGCCGCTGGCGCGTGTCGCCTTCGACGACGGCTGGAAGAGCCTCGACGAGCTGCCTCCGTTCAAGACGATCGTGCAGGTCGACGCGACCCGGAAGATCATCACCCGCAACGACAGTCCCGACATCGGCTTCGACCGCTCGATCAATCCCTATCGCGGCTGCGAGCACGGCTGCGTCTACTGCTTCGCGCGGCCGACGCACGCCTATCTCGGCCTGTCGCCGGGCCTCGATTTCGAATCCAAGCTGTTCATGAAGCCGGAGGCGGCCGAGCTCCTCGAGAAGGAGCTGTCCTCTCCGAACTATCAGCCGCGCGTCATCGCCATCGGCACCAACACAGATCCGTATCAGCCGATCGAGCGCAAATATCAGGTCATGCGCCGCATCCTCGAAGTGCTGGAGCGCGCCGGCCATCCGGTCGGCATCGTGACGAAGTCGGCGCTGGTGCTGCGCGACATCGACATCCTCGCGCGAATGGCCGAGCGCAAGCTAGCCAAGGTGGCTCTATCGGTGACGACGCTCGATCCGGAGCTGGCGCGCAAGATGGAGCCGCGCGCGGCCGCGCCCATGCGCCGGCTCGAAGCTTTGAGGCAATTGTCGGCGGCCGGCGTGCCGACGACGGTGATGGTCGCGCCGGTGATCCCGGCACTCAACGACAGCGAGATCGAGCGGATCTTGGAGGCGGCGCATCTCGCCGGCGTGCGCGAGGCGGGTTACGTGCTGCTGCGCCTGCCGCTCGAAGTGCGCGACCTGTTCCGCGAATGGCTGATGGCGAACTATCCCGACCGCTATCGCCACGTCATGAAGCTCGTGCGCGACACCCGCGACGGCAAGGACTACGACTCCGAGTGGGGCACGCGCATG
>Ga0187809_10001609_pt1 | contig 10277 bp, 6 predicted proteins | sample NC_wetland_sal_i_8_FD_132415 | JGI IMG/M metagenome (GOLD analysis project Ga0187809, IMG submission 132415) | Wetland sediment microbial communities from Neuse River Estuary, North Carolina, USA - ASW_4 | ecosystem: Environmental > Aquatic > Freshwater > Wetlands > Sediment | place: USA: North... | reverse complement strand
CATAGGGCTCCCAGAGCGACCACAAACACGGTACGCGCAAAGGTTCGGCCTGAGGGCATATCGTTTGACAACAGTTAGCACTCCACACGCGCTTCATTCATTCTCGTCAATCTATGCCGGAATACGTACTGGCGAAATAGCCGCTTGCAGGATGAGAGTTGTGGTTTCGACGATGATCATGCATCGTCGGTCTGTTGAGGGAGGAACAATCATGGTCGCAATAGCGGGCCGAATACGCAGGATCGCCGCCTTCCTAATTCTCTGGTTGGAGCAAGCAAGTCGTTTAGCTTATATTTTCCTGACGATATTTCCTCATGCAGTCCGAACTGCTCATGCCTCAGGCCTCGGTTCTGTCAGATTCAGATATCCGACGCGTGTTCCGGGTGATTGAGACAACCCGCTACGCCGAACGTAATCGCGTTGCATTCATGCTCTCGATCTATGCAGGAATGCGCGTCGGAGAGATCGCCGCTTTGAAGATGGGCGATGTCGTCAACCAGTACGGCGAAGTTCGATCCGAAATCAAACTGGGGGCTCATCAGACGAAAGGTGCCAAGGGAAGGACCGTCATTCTTTCCGGGCGCATTCGGCGAGAGATGGCCGCATACTTGGCGGATCGGAAATCCTGGGCGTCTGATAGTCCACTGATTGTTTCCCAGCGCAGTCGCGGCCCATTTTCTGCGCTGACACTTTCGATGCTATTCAAGGAAATCTACGATCTCGCCGGTATTCGAACTTCATCCCACTCCGGGCGGCGGACGTTTGCAACGCGACTGAATGCGAAAGGGATCGGGATGCGGACGATCCAGAAGCTGATGGGACATCAGCACATCAGCACGACCGCCCTTTACTGCGAAGTGTCGGAGGACATGCTGCGTAACGCGGTTGAGGTGGTCTGAGCCAGATGATGGTCTGTCAAGACCTGCTTGGCTGAGGGGGTCATTGCTTCCGCTGTGGTTCAGATGAGGCTTTCGCGATCCGGCGGCACCATCGATGCCTGGGTGTGTGAACGTTGCCGCCGGAACGGCCGAGTGACGCGAGCAACTTGCCGCACGTTCATCCGTCTGGACCGCGACAACAGGGCAGCCTCAGGTCTGGATCGCTGCTAAAACACTGGTGCGGGCATTGAAATCCCAAACACGATCGAGCTTCCACACACCTTGGAGTTAACCTTCGACGGCGGCCGCTCATTCCGGAACTGCCGTCTCGCGTGGCGAAAATTGGCAAGACCGGAGTGGAGTTTTTACACCAGCGATCCCAACCGTTATCAAAGCACAACGCTACGCCAGCACATAGAATTGGGCTCGACCTGAAGGCCTCCGGGCCAGCCTCCTAGTTCGGCTCGATCTGAGCTCATGGTCTTCTTATTGAATCTTTTTGTACGCATCGGCAAAGTTTCCGAGCGGGAACGGTACCAGCACGTTCGACTTAGTCATGTTCTGAAAGGTGATTGAGAGCTTTTGCCCTTTTGTTAAAGCCGTGATCGCTGTGGGCGCGAGCGCCTTCTGGGCGAAGCAACCTTGCAAATCACATGTTTGTAGCGGCAATGACTCGGGCTTTGCCTCATCGATCTGCATAGTCACGCCTCCGGGGATGTAGATCCCGGTCGGCACTCGAACGGTCATCACAGGCTCGTGCGCGTTCGGCGGCATTTGGACGATGACTGAAGCCAAGGGTTGGCCGGTGTTGGCCATCACAAGCGTCTCCTCGACGGAGCATTGTACAGGGTCGTGGCGGGAGCTGCTTGTGCACCTTGAAATCCAGCCCGGGCCGTGTGGTGACTGACTTCCGGTACCGCTTTGCGGCTGATTTGAACGAGCCGCCTGAGGCGACGCCAGTTGGCTAACGTGCGAGAGCGGCGCTGGATGCAGCGCCCTACCGACTGCGCTTCCGCAAAAGGGCGTGATTAGAGAGGCTAAAGTAACAAGAAGCAAAGCCGTCTGTTTAAAATGCATTGAGACACACCTATGCGGCCACAGGAGTAGTGGTGTGAGTTTCGGTCGCTGTGGCCTTACGAGTGCGCCGGGATTTTTTCCTTCGGCGGACCAACATCATTCCGAGCGCCCCTGTAGCAAACAGCAATGCGGTTGGCGGCTCCGGAACGGGTGATGGGGGCTGTCCCGCACCTAGAATATTAATGGCCAAGGCACCATTGTTCGCGCTCATGGTGTAATCGACGGTATTACCTAGCCCAGCAATGATGTAGTTAACGTCCGTGAGATCTAATGAAGCGGCCGAGATAAAGTCGAATACTTGATCGGCCGGCGGCAAGAGGCCATCAATGAAGTTCACTTCGATAGTGCCGCCCGTGATATTGATATTACCGGTCGCGGTGAGCTGATCATAATCGCCCACATCATTGCCATAGACATCGAACAGCAAAGTGCCGCCTGTCTGGGCGTAATTACCGGTAAGCGACAGAACATCCGGATCCCCGAGGTCGATCAGGCCTCCGGCGTTCACAAGGTTGCCTATCACGTTTCCGCCACCTTTTAGGGTGCCTCCGCTTCCGACTGTAAGGTCCCCGATGGAAGAGTTAGAGACGCTTCCGACAGTCGTTGTTCCGGTGCTAGTGTCTATAGTGCTGCCGGCGTTCAAAGTGATCTTAGTCGCCACATCTAGGAGACCCCCGTTGGAGACTTGCAGTGCACCAGTGCTGGACGCGCTCCCGAGGGTGAGTGTGCTGGCGTTAAGCCGCGACCCAGCACCATCGATCGTTGTCGTACTGCCCGTGGCCCCCTGGTTGGCAGCAATGACAACAGACCCTTTACTTCCTGCTGCATAATCGACGAGGCCACCCTTGGCGACGCTGAGAGTGCCCATACCTGAACTGCCCACTGTCAAACCGTTGCGGTAGTCAAGCTCAGAGTGGGCGCCACTCACGCTGACCGCACCTGTCGATCCGGTATTCGCGGCAATAACAATGTTCCCCGTCCCCGTTCCGGACAAGGGCTGGGCCTTCGCACCGTTCAAAACATTCAGTTGGCCCGTGCCATAGCTGCCAACCGAAAGGGTCGCGCCATACACCAAGCTTGAATACTGATTAGTTCCGGCAGTGCTTCCATCGACGGTGAGCACGCCAGTTCCGCTTGGACTGCTGCTGCCAACGGTTATGTTGCCCTTCACCGAAAGAGCGCTATTGCCGTTCACTAAAACGTTCCCTTGACCGGCGCCGCCGACGGTAAGCGATCCATCAACCTGCCAGCCGCCGCCGATGGTCATCGTAACGGTTCCCACGCCGCCAATAGAAGAGCCAACAGAAGCATTGCCATTCGTTAGAACGGCGGCTCCATTTGTGATTTCAATTGTTCCTGTCCCCTTGCCGCCTATCGTGACGTTGCCACTTGTCGACAGCCCGCCGACGGTGGTCAGCTGCGTACCCGCATCGGATACAAGGACATCGCCATTGCCGCCGTCCGATGCGCCGACAGTCAATGTGGAAAAGGTGGCATTCGCACCATTCACCATAATGAGACTCCCGCCTCCGGAGTCGCCGACCTTAACTGCGTTGACGTTGCTCAGCGTACCATTGTCCCCATCCAGCGTGAGAGTCCCTCCGCTCCCTGCTTGCGAGCCTAGCGTGATGTTGTTGCCATTGAGGTTGATCGTGCCACCGTCTGAAATCGTGACCTGACCCGCCCCGCCGCCCCCCACCGTGAGGTTTCCGTTCAAGTTCCAAGTGCCGGCACCGTCATCGCCACCGATGGCTACCGTTCCATTCCCTCCTGACTGAGCACCCACGCTAGAGCCTAGGCTGTTTACCGTCCCATCGCCGTTCACGTTGAGAGTACCGGTGCCGCCGCCGCCGACCGTCAGGGAGTTCACTTGGAGAGACGAACCAGAGCCACTGACCGTCGCAGTACCAGTTGAATTCGCGGCCCCTCCGACAGTGAAGCTGTCACCTTGGAACAAAGCGCCATCCTGAAGTGTGAACTGGCCTTTGCTCGTGCCGCTGCTGTCAATCGTTGATGATCCACCGACGGTTACGGTGGTGTTGTTGTCGGTCACGGTCATTGTACCAGAGACGGATAGATCTCCCATGACATTGAGCGTGGCTTGTTTCTGGATTGTTGCTCCACCGCTGGTGCCAGCATTACCGATGGACAAATTGCCCCCGACTGTGAACTGCGTGCCTTGGTCGGTCACGGTAAGGGTGCCATTCTGGCCGACGTTAGCGTCGGAGGAGACCTGGACAGATCCGACCTGTGACACCGTGAGAGTTGCTGTGCCACTCTTTGCAACGGTCAGGGTCTGAGCCTGCCAAGTCGAGCCGGTCCCGCTGACAGTCACATTGCCCGTCGCTCCGGCTTGCGAGCCTATGATGGATGTGCCGCTCAACACGACGCCGCCGTTCTGCACAGACATTGTGCCGGAGCCGGCGTCTGCAATCGTCAGAGCATTTCCACCAAGACTCCACTGTGAGCCCTGACCTGTGACCGTTACCGTCCCAATGCTTCCGTTCTGAATCCCAACATCAGCCGCACCGCTATTGACCTGGCCGCCCTGACTGATCGTGAGTTGGCCCGCGCCACCATCGCCGACCTGAAGAGAGCCAAAGTCGGACCACGAGCCTGCTTGCACAGTCACAGTGTTTGGGACTGGCGGACCTTGAGTTGTTGCACCAAGGCCGTTCACGCCGATATCGCCGCCGACACTAACCAACAGCGCACCCCCGCCTAGGATGCTCAAATTACCCTGTCCGGAAACACCGACCTTCACTGTCCCGCTGTTAAACCAACCTGTCCCATTGAGCGTCAACGTTCCAGACGAGCCTGCGGCGTTCCCAAGTATTAGATCGCCCCCGTTGCTCACATAGGAACCGTTAGAAACAGCAACCGTGCCGGTGCCTTGGTCGCCGATCGTGAGGCTGCCGCCGTTGCTCCATGACGAAAAAGTGTCCACCGTCACCACACCCGTTGACGATGAAGAGGCTGAACCCCCGATATCAGCTGTGGTCGTCGTCAGACTCGAGCCGTTGCTTACGGCTAGAAGGCCACTTCCCGAGCCACCGACAGTCAACGACCCACTACCCAGGACTGACAGGGATCCACCGCTTAAGTTGTAAGTGCCGTTTGGCTGAGTCAGAGAGCCGCTTGCGCTCTGCCCGATGATCAGGCTGCCTGTCTGAACGGTGCCGCCTGTCTGGTTGAATGTGCCCACTCCGTTTCCCGCGACACCAAGCGCAAGCGCACCGGCAACCTGCAAAGAGCCAGCACTTAAATTGTAGGTGCCGTTCCCTCCGTCCGCATTTCCTACGTAAAGCTGCGCCGTGGTGACTAGAGCGTTCGTACCTTGCTCGCTGAAAACTCCTGTCGATTGGTCTCCGACGATGAGGTTCGTCGCGACGGTGAGTGTACCATCGCTAATCGTGTAGCTTCCCGATCCTCCTTTGTTTGCTCCGACGTCGAGCACATTCGCCGTCACCGTGCTGCCTTGGTCTTGCTGGCTAAATAACCCAGTACCGGCGCCGCCCACCTCGATTTGCCCGGAAACATTTACAGTTCCGCCAGAGCTTACACTGTAAGTGCCGGCGGAATTCGCAGCGTCACCGATCAGCAGATCTCCTCCAACTGTGTGGGTTCCGCCGTTGTTGTCGAATGAGCCTCCGCCTGACCCACCAGCCCCGCCATAGGACCCGGTTGGGTCTACGTAATCACCGCCGATAACGGTGTTGCCGGTCGTTGCAATCGTGCTGTTGGCATAGATACTTACGACAGCGCCGCCGATGACCGAAAGCGTCGAGGTATTCAGGGAGCTACCTGCGAACCCATCAAGTTCAGCAGTCTCACCTGGTAAGGTGCCACTCTCCACCGTCACTGTCGCGGCCGTGTCGCTGCTGCCAAGGAAGACGCTGCTCTTCCCGGGAATTACATAGACAGGATTGCTCGAATTCGGGGGCTGATTGACTGTGCTGCCATTGCCGTCGAGCCACTGGGTCGAATCCTCCCAGCTCGCGAATGAACCTTGGTTGCTGATCCGGATCTGGTCCAGGGGAGGTGGAGGAGGAGGTGGCGGCGGCTGAGGAGGGGCCGCATATAGTTGCGCTTCGGCGGGCCCTAGGATCAGCAGGGCTGCGACGCAGTTTCCGGTTGGACATGGGCTGGTGAGGTTTGCCAGATCGAAATGAAAGTAATTCAAGCCGTAATAATTCACGTCACCCGGTAGCGCAGTGATTTCGCCCACTATATTTCCTGCAGATGCATACCCGTTTCCAATATTGCTAATGCAGCCTGTGCAGGGAAATGCGGCCACGATTGCCACACCAGTATCGCTGACATAATTGCCACTCACAGTTTGAACTTGGACCGTGGGATCCCAAACCTTCGCTTCCATCAGCCCACTGGTTTCCGGGAGAATGAAGACAGACTCCGTATTTGAGTCGGGCCCGCAGTAGGTGAATGTACATGAATACTGTTGTGAGCGGGCTTGCGGCACGAGACCAACGACGCAGATAGACACCATGGCGGCCGCAATCAGGCGAAAATCCCAATGCCGGCAATGCCGCACCGCTCGAATGGAATGAGGGAGCTTGCATAATGACCACCCTGCAACAAGGGGGCAGGGCCTTCGGCCGCCTGTCGTATGTTGGAAGAGGTCTCCTAGTTGTCGTGCCCGATCCATGACGCCCGTCCCAAGCCTTTCTACCGTTAAATCATCCCATTAGAGTTTTGATTGTCAAATTATAAAGACGGAATATGAGAACGCTGCTATGTTCCGATTGGCGCTTGTGGTCTCGGAAGTGGGGTTTAAGTTATTCCATATTCGAAGGATTTCCTCGCGCGGCGCCCGAGATCATAAATGTCTGACATTTCGAAGTTCCCAGACTTTGCACGCGAGACGGAACAGCAGCTGCGAGCGCCCGAGGGCTGAGGTCTGCGGGTCCCCGGCCCCTATCCCGCTGACCCGGGACTGAGAGCGAAGGGACCGCCGCTCTGGAGTGGGAAATGTTGGTGGGTGCAGACCGCAGGAGTCATCCCGCATAACGGCGCTCTGAAGCAGGCGTTGGCGGCTTCGATTCAGGTCTCACGCCGACGGCCGACCTATGTCATCAACACGGAGCGGTCCGCCCAGACCGCTGAGCAAGCGATCGTGAATCTGTTCTCGCGTTGGTACGACGAGCTCGGCTTTACGGGCGCGTCGAGCGATAGCGGGCGGAGCACCCTCATCACAAATGCTGCACGGAAGATTCCCGGTATCTCAGTCGCGGGGCTGTCGTTGATGAGGAAGCGCAACTTCGGCACATGTCCGCGACATTAGGCGAGAGCTCCGCGCTAGGCAGAACGAGTAGCGTAGGATAAATTCGATGAGGGCGACGCCCGTCAACGGATGGTGATATGTCAAATCATAGCCGCTGGCTCATGCTCCTTGTGCTTTTCATCGCTCGGACAGCGATGGCCTTCCAATTCCAATCCGTTGCCTCTACTGCGCCGTTTCTCGTCGATGCATTCGCTATCGACTTCACACGGCTGGGAGCGCTAATCGGCCTTTACATGCTGCCGGGTATTTTCATCGCCTTGCCGGGCGGCATGCTCGGGCAACGCTTTGGAGCCAAGTACTTGGTACTGGCCGGATTACTTCTAATGGCCTTGGGCGGGGCGCTGATGGGCGTCAGCACATCGTTTCTAGCACTTTCGGCCGGCAGGTTGATCAGTGGCGTCGGGGCGGTGCTGATCAATGTCCTTATGACTAAGATGATAGCGGATTGGTTCGCTGGCCGCGAGATAGTTACGGCGATGGCGATCTTAGTCGCAAGCTGGCCGCTTGGTCTCGCCCTGGGACTAATATTGTTCACCCCTTTGGGGGTATCGCAATCATGGAACTCGGTGATGTACGCGGCTGCATTAATGGCCTTGGTAGGTTTGCTGCTGGTAGCGTTGAGCTATCGCGATCCGCCTGGAATGCTCACTGAGTCGAGCTCGAGTCTCAATCTCGCACTCACGCGGGACGAATGGCTGTCTGTTTCGCTCGCGGGCAGCATATGGACGACTTACAACGTTGGCTTCATCGTCCTGATTAGTTTTTTGCCAGAATTGTTTATGGCGCATGGCTACTCGATAACGGGCGCCGGTCGCGTCGTTAGCTTTTTGGGTTGGATGCTAATTCCCACTATTCCATTGGCCGGCTATCTCGCCGAACGGTTTCGTCAACCAAACCTTTTCCTGATCGGAGGATTTTTGATCACTGGCTTGGCAGCGGCCGTGCTGCCGTTCTCGGATGGACCGATAGTCACGTTCAGCATCCTGGTGACGGTGGTAGGTGCACCAGCTGGCTTAATCATGGCGTTGCCGGCGCAAGCACTGCGCCCCCACAATCGGGCTGCCGGCATGGGGATCTATTTCACTTGCTATTACGCTGGGATGGCTTTTTTGCCGAGCCTTGCTGGAATGGCACGCGATTTGACCTCAAGTCCGGCGGCGCCGGCGCTGTTTGCTGCGGGGATGATGGCACTCGCACTCGCCGGATTGGCGGGATTTCGCCTCGCTAATCGATTGGCGGCCGTCTGATCGCGATTTGCGGTTGGGCCGTGGGCGATGAGGCTAAACCGCTCGACTAGCACTATTGAGTGCATGGGTCTGGGGGCGATGCCGTGACAACGGCCGAGTCACGCGAGCGACTTGCCGAACGTTCATCCGGCCCGATATCGGCAACCGGGCGACTTCGAGTCCGGACCACTCCGGCTGTCGAATTCCGAAGAACGATCGCGGTGATCTGTAGCGAGTAGCCAGCTACCTCATTCCACAGCACTCCACCGTCAAAAGATTTGACAGTTTATCGCCATAGCCAATGCTAACTCATTGAAAAGCAACAAACACGGATTTGGTATGATAATTGCTAACACTCTCCGCGAAAGCAAGGCCGGGGGATTTCCACAATGCAGGTCAATAACAGCGCCCTTTGGGCGTGCGCGCTACTGGCTGCAACGATCCTGGTGGGAAGCGCCACCGCTCACGCCACCTTACTTGAGGACGGCGCCTTCACACCTCTCACGCAAACGATGATCTACACGTCGACGGGAAATTCCGCGACGATAGACATTCCATGCACCGACACCTGCGGAAACGGGGGCGGAGCGGGAATCGAAGTTCTGGTTTCGGCTGCATCGCAGGCGATTTTCGTCGGTGAACCCAATTGGGTTTTGGACCCGGCGGGCATTGGTTTCCTGAGCGGCTCGATTGACAGGCTTACGAACTTTACCGGTCGCACGACTGACGTCCTTCGGTTGGCGATTGAGCAGGCAGGCAATTTCTATTTCACCGACCTGGCCGGAGACAGCATCACTCAAGTGCCGTCCGGTACCGTACAGCCCGGCATCTACTACAACTTGGTGTCGGGCCCACTTGGCCTCGACAGTTTCGGGGCTTATCAAGCGGGAAGTATTGTTCCCGGCTCCGCCCACCCAACTCCGACAGCAGGACCGATCGACTTGGGTTACATGCTTCTCGTGACCGGCAGCGAGACTAACAACATTACGTCAGTTGATTTCGATAATCTCAGTTTCGATGTGACCACTGTACCCGAGCCAGCGAGTCTGCCTCTCTTCGGAACCGGCATCGGTGCACTCTGCATTTTGTACATGCGCAAGAAAAAGAAGGGCGAGCAGGTGAGCGCCTGACCATCAATGCTCGACAAGAGGAAACGACATGAAGATTTCGTCGAGGATCGCCATGGCTGCATCAATATTTTTGACGCTTACTTCTACTGGATTTGCGACACCGCTGGTTCAAGTGGACGAGATTCTGATGTCGGGTCCAACTTATCGGAACGACAAGTGGACGCTCGTTGTAAATAGCCCGATGCAAAAGGGTCCCATAAGCTCGACCGTGACTTACACCGTCACACCCGCTGATGAGTTCGGCCCAAATCTACTAAACGCAGCTACAAACTGGGTGGCTGCCATCAATGCCGATGTGACGGTTAGTTCATTGCTAAGCGCGTCGTTGGTTTACGTCGCCTCGGCGCCATTGAAGATCGACCTGACTGGACGAAATTCAAGCATTGCATTTTTTTCCGACGTATCGGTGTACGAGGCATGCAATTGTGACTTCAACGAGAGCGAGCCTCTGTCCGCTAGCGTATCGACAATCTCCGAACCGACCCCGCCAACCGCGGTCCCGCTTCCCGGCACGATAACGTTCTTTGCTATCGGCCTGCTCGCGCTCGGTGTGCCGGATCGGCGGCGGAAAACAACAGTCCGAGCGGATTGGTCTTGAACCTAGAATACGAGACGCCGCTTGGCTGATAAACACGGCGGCATCATGGAATTCGTAGCGGACGCT
>Ga0187809_10001608_pt1 | contig 10277 bp, 11 predicted proteins | sample NC_wetland_sal_i_8_FD_132415 | JGI IMG/M metagenome (GOLD analysis project Ga0187809, IMG submission 132415) | Wetland sediment microbial communities from Neuse River Estuary, North Carolina, USA - ASW_4 | ecosystem: Environmental > Aquatic > Freshwater > Wetlands > Sediment | place: USA: North... | reverse complement strand
CCTCCTGCTTTATAAGGAGCTCAGCGCCCAACTCTTCCTCGAGCCGCGTGCCATACTGCTCCGCCACATACGGGTCGTCGTCCGACTGTATAGCCACGAAACCTTCAACACTCTTGTTTTTAATCTTTGCGAAATTAATTGGCTTTTTGAAGAAATTCTCTAACTCACGGAAGCCAATGGCGTCGGTAAAACCCGCTACGAGGATGACTTTGCCAACCTTTTGCTTTTCCGTCAACGTCTCGAGGTAACGCATAATGGCCACACAGCCGAGGCTGTGGCCGATCAGTACCAAGTCTTCGTCCGGCTCGCCAATCACATCTTTCAGATGCGGTAGCCACTTATCGAGTTTCGGTTCCTCCGAATCGGGCATTTCTGGAACAGATACTTCGAGGCCTTTGGCTTCGAGATGCTTGGCAACCCACGGGTACCAAGCGTAATTTGGCTCCCCTCCCCAGCAATGGACAATCACTGCGCGCTTCATTACATATAATAATAGCAAACATAACCCCTAAGGTGGAAAGGTGCAACTCCGAACGGTTTACAACATCTCCTCTAGCTCCGTGTTCCTCACCGCACGGCGTAGATGCGCCAGCGAAGTTTTAGGGGATACGCCAGAAGGATAGTACAAGAACGCCACTCTGTTCCCGACCGGAATAGTCTCGCTACGGAGCACCGGACCAACAATCATGTAAGAAAACGGGGACTGCCTGACTCGGCAGACTTCCACTACTTCCGGTACAACGAGATCCCCAAACATCTGCTTTATCAGTTGCAATTCAGGTTTCGACCTCGCGTATTGCACATACCGTTCCAGGGCAGCGGCTCCGACAGAAGAACCCGTGATGAGTCTCCGTAGAAAAAGTCGCTCCTCGTTTGCATCGAAAGTTGACCCTACCGGCTCACCAATCTGCGTAGCTGCATACGAGCGGCCTCCGAACCCTCCGTCAGGCCAGTAGCCTGTAGCAAGGATGGGCTTGAACAACATGTCGGGGTCGTAAGTGTCATCGACGCCCGGACCGGATACTAGTGAATTGTCGTAGCGGATCCCATTGACCGGCGCTCCACGGAACAGTGTGGTAGAAAGGTCGAGAATATATTGCGATTCGTCAGGAGACAGCTCCATACATATTGTTTAAGCACGACCGCCAGACATACGCAATGATAAAAACGACATGAGAAGCCCGACTTGTAGTCAAACCTTTTTTTGGTTGTCCAGGTGGCTTTATCTGTACAGCGACTATGCGTTGTGGAGGTTAGTTTTGCTAAGCTTTCCGGCTTTTTGTGAAGGTTCTTTGAATTTCCTTACCACAATATACTCAACATGTGACTGCGTTATCTCTTCTATGTCAGGCACCTCATGACCCGGCCGAATAATGAAACTCTTACTGTTCTTATGTATCTTTTCGTATGTGGTAGGCTTCATCATAATACGTTGATGGCAATCCTCGTCTGAGCATTCACAGGCAAAGGGTACGGGCGCGTCTAATCCGGGCAAGTCAGATTGGTTTTCTTCTTTTGCCATCTTTCTCAAAGCAGCAAACTCGTTTGACGTATTTGTATTAGGGACCCGCATGATAGCCTGATTTTTGATCATTTTCTCATCCAATGTTTTGCTCATACACATCTCCTCTTAGGGATGATACCTGGATGAGTGGCAACAGACAGTAATAAAAGTAACCAACAGAGTTCGCGCGCTTTTGGCTCGAATCTGGTATCCGACCAAAACAAAAACCCGACATGGGAGTCGGGTCCTTGTTTTGGTTGCGGGGGCAGGACTCGAACCTGCGACCTCATGGTTATGAGCCATGCGAGCTGCCGCTGCTCCACCCCGCGGTAACAGCAAATCAAAGAATTGATTCGTTACGATTACAATACCAAACAGAGGTATACTCTGTCAATCACTTGGGTTCTGTCGGTGCAGGAAGAAGTTCATCCAGGATTCGAAATTACGCTGGTAAAAGGGTTGCTTGCTGCTTGCCTTTCCCTCGCTCTGCTGATTGCTCAGTTTGGCCGTATATGCCAGCGCGACGTTCTTGGGCACAATTAACTCCGTTTCGCCTGGCGCCCCCAAGCCAAAATTCTGGCGGGCCGCTAGCTCGAGATACTGGTTTGTGTTGAAATACTCATTCTGCAATTGCAGGTTATTATCCTTCAGCTGCCACACCTGGTTCTCTTGCTGTAGCTGGGAGATTTGTTTCTGCAGGTCGTAATTTGTCTGTATAGCCTTCGCCCCACTCCAGCTTATAAGCAACACTACCACACCAAAAACCGCCAATCCTACGGCACGAACGTCGCGGAACTGCTGGACATATGGATGGTTTTTGTATTGCGTGAGTTTTTCTAACATGTGCTTATCTTCCGTTATTATATAACCAGCTCCGCAAATCTGGTATACTCTTCTCTGTTAGCTGGAGCTAACGCGGGGGCGTAGCTCAGTGGTTAGAGCAGCGGGCTCATAACCTGTTGGTCGCTGGTTCAAATCCAGCCGCCCCCACCAAACTAATTCGGACGAGACCTTTACCGCCTTATGGAAACAACGTCGATATACCCTATAGCTTTGATTCATCCACCCCCGGGTAGCCATGCCCGGCTAGCCTAGCTCTCTGCGCCCCCAAAAGGTGGCATCAAGGGCAGCGTCACCCCTGTTGTAATATGTGATTTTGGTCACAAAATGCTTGACTTTACGATAGGCGGTAGTATAGTTCAAATTGCATAGTGAGAAATCTAACAGTCCCACTGTGAGATATCTAACCTCGAAAGTTATCGGCCGTCGAGCGGCCATGTATGTTCGTCTCTAGCAAATCATTAATTCAACTTAGCCATTTTGCATATAAAAAATCCTCTGTAGTGCCACAGAGGGTGTATATTCTCGCTTAATAGGTGGGTATATGAGTATTCCATTACGTGAAGGACTTGATTTAGTAGAACCGTTACCACCAGCAATGGTGTATCCGACCATAGGTCATGACGGTGGTCAGTTGCTGGAAGAGGTCCGGTATGGCGGCGTGGCAGTACCTGACGGAAAATTCGCCATCGACAGTCTGTTGCTTCGTGGCCATAGGGACATCGAAGCGCTAGCAAGGGACGGCTACGCGGAAGGACGAACCTCCGACGAAATTTACCTTGCTGCCGCTGGGGAACCTCGGCCATATGTGTCTGCCCGTCCGGCGATATCTGGTACCGACGGTGAAAGCATGGTGGATTTTGCTTTAAGGGCACGCAGACATCAAGAATACGTAGTGAAAGACGGAGAAAACTCATTCACCCTATCTCTGACATGTGATGGACGCTACGAGCCTGAAATATACCAGCTAGATCTATGGTCGGTTGTAAAAGGCCTCGCATCTACAGGTGAGATAGGTCAAGTCCAGGATATAGCCGACTTTGATACTCGTCAGATTCTTAAGCACGGCTATCCGTTTAACGGCATCCGCGTTATGGGACGGGATGGCGGCGACCCATCGAAAGACGCAAATTACTATGCATTTCGTTCGCAATCACCGACCTACCCTTACATGATTCGACTCCTCGGAGAATATGGGGGCGATGATGTGTACGGACATGAACCGTATGTTCGCGCGATGGAACTCCTCTGGAAGCACTTCAACCCGGAGCCTGCCTTGCTCGCAAGTAACCATCGCGGACAGTTCCGCGCATTCCATCGCGGAGGCCTATCGCCTGAAGGCTTGCCATTCAGCGTATATAGCGACGATACCAACAACGGCAGAGCATTTAAGGATTACACGTCGGCAAGGCCAGAGTCGCATTGGGAAGACGTCCGAACAGCCCGTGAAGCAGCAGCCCGGGCGGCTCCAGAAGATCGGGAACGCGTATTCGGCGAAACGCTCGTACACCTTGCCGGCGCTGCTGAGTGGGGCTGGGATATGAGCGCAAGCCGTCAGACATGGCGCACGAATCTAGCCACCGGTATCCAAGAGGGTGGCAACAACTTAAGGAATATCAACACGACCAACATCATTCCCCTAGAGTTACAATGTATGCTCGCCGATGCTGCCGAGGTACTTGCCTACAGCCACCAGGTTCTTCGCAAGCGAGCAGAAGCACGCGGAGACATGCCAACAGCACAGCGACACTACGAGCGGGAACTCTACTACACTGACAACCGGCAAAAACGACTCGAATTTATAAAGACTCACATGACAGACCCGGAGACGGGCATTCCTCACGATCTCGAGCTCGTCGGTCCTTCTGGACCATACGATTCGTTGCGCGTGTACAAGGGCGCCCGTAGGACGCCGGTAGTATCGGCTGCGATCATGAACACCTTATATTCTGACGCTACTATCGACGCTGACCAAGCGCTGACCGTTTTAGAGACAGCTGAGGAGAGATTGTACGGGCCGGGTGGCCTCGCAGTTACCGACACACTCCCCGAAGAACCCGAGCAGTGGGATTCTGTAAACGGTTGGACGACTCCCGAACGAGTGGGGATATGCGGGCCTGTGCATGCCGCCGCGAAGTACCCGAGCCATGCATCGCGATTCCTTGACTCCGCCAAAGACCTTAGGAGACGAGCCTTGCATGGATCAGATACTGCGTATCAACGAACCCGGACCCTAGTGGAAACGATCAACACAGCGAACCCTAATAAACGGCCGATAGGCGGAGAATACCCGAAAGATGTCCAGGATCCGGGGACCCCGAGAAACTTCGCGATGAGACGCGAGCATGTAATAGACCTCGCCGGCTTGGATCTCGATGTGAAATACCAGAAACTCGTCCCTGTTGCGGGCAGATTCGTCGTTGCTAACTCATAAATCGATATAGCCAATACGACGCACGCCAGACTAGTTCGCGTCGCGCCTGAGGAATAGTACCCACGCGACTATCCAGCCGACTATCAGATAGACGCCGAATACAGCCGCAGCCCGGCCGTGACTTATAACGCCTTGTTGGGGGCTTGGTTGCTGGGTAACCGCGTTGAGTGCTATGTACGGCAAATATACGGAAGCATGCTTGAACAATATGCTCAAGAGTTGCTCAACGGTAGGAATTACAAATAGCGCGACGATCGCACCGATCTGATTTCTAATCAGCGCTGCAAGAACGTATGCTGACATGATATACGCCCAGCCATAGAATAACGCGCGCCAGATAATGCTGCCGTAATCAATGGTTTGCGGAGCCAACGAGTGCCCACTGGCGTGCACGCCCACATAGCTCATGAGTGGCGATAACACTGCAAGAGTAGTGGTAAGTAACAGTGCATACACACTTACCGTGACGAACTTTGCCCACAATATACGACTGCGACTTCGACTGCTCGTAAGCGTGTACATAATAGTGTTGTAACGATACTCGTGCGTCATAAGCAGCATGGCAATGACCGCGCCGAACACGAGCACATTGAGCGCGCCGGTTATGTCATTCGTCAACGTCATCGGATCATGGAGTTGTGGTCCTTGGAGCCGCCAACCCTCAGGGTAAAAGGCGACGAATATCACGAGTAGAATCACGAAACCGGTCAAGATATACGTGCTGCGCACGGTAAGCAGTTTACGGAATTCCGCTTTGATTGCAGCCATCATGATTTGCCTCCTCCGTTCTTGGTGCGAAACTCTTCGGCACCTTCTGTCAGTTCGAGGAATACGTCTTCCAACGATGCGTTGCGGTTCGCGAGCTCCAGCACGGGAGCGCCTGCATCGAACGCCAGTTTGCCCACCTTGTCCGTAGTCGTTCCTGTAACTTTGAATCCGCCATCCGACTTTTCGTACACGAGTGAACCTTTCTTGATTGCTTTCTCGAGTGCAGATAGATTGGATGACCGCACGAATACGCTGGAGCGCGAGTTGCCCGTAATAAGTTCTTTCATCGAAGTATTGGCAATCAACTTACCCTTTCCGATCACCACCACATCATCAGCCATCTGGGACATTTCATCAAGCAAGTGGCTCGAGATGAACACTGCATTGCCTTGCCGGGCATAGTCTTTCAAGAAATCGCGCAGCCAAGCGATACCTTCCGGATCAAGCCCGTTTGCCGGCTCATCCAGGATCAAGTACTTTGGCTTACCCAAAATTGCCGCAGCGATGCCAAGCCGCTGGCTCATGCCCAGGCTGAACTTCCCTGGCTTTTTCTTAGCCTCGCTCGTAAGCCCCACAATGTCCAACACTTCGTCAACGCGCTGCTTCGGAATATTGCCTGCGTCTGCTAGCACGGTAAGGTGGCGCCGGGCCAGGCGCGTCGGGTGGAATGCTTTAGCTTCAAGCAAGATGCCAACCACATGCGATGGCCGCACATACTCACGAAGCAGCTTGCCGTCATACGTCGTCACACCCGCGCCGTTATCCAACCCGAGCATCAAGCGCATCGTGGTCGACTTGCCTGCCCCATTCGGGCCCAAGAAACCAGTTACTTTACCGGTCGCTGCCGTAAACGTGATATCATCAACGGCAACTTTTTTTCGATACTTTTTGCCTAAGTGTTCGGCCTTGATCATGCCACCATTATAAACACGTTAAGCTTTAGCGTGCAACGTTACATGGCACCTAAATGGCTCATAAGCTCATCTGCGCTTTGGGCGCCCATGAGAATCTCGCGCTTTTCTTTGGCACCATCGAATCCATTTATATAGATTTTGCAAAATTTATTGAGCGTATGGATGGCGCGCTCGCCGTCTTGCCACGTTTTCCTAAATAGCGTTACCTGTTTTCGGTACAGATCCGTTCGCTGGGATTCGGAAAGCTCCGCCCATGGCGAGTTTTCTGCAAATGCGAACGGATCCTGGAACACGCCGCGGCCGATCATAATACCGTCGAGATTATATCTTTCTGCCAGCCCAAGACCATGTTCACGGCTCTCAACATCGCCGTTACCAACGATTAACGTCCGCGGTGCAATCCGGTCGCGCAGTTCGCGGACTTTGCCAATCTCATCCCAATGCGCCGGTACTTTGCTCATTTCCTTACGCGTGCGCCCGTGAATGGTCAGCATAGCAAGATTCTGCTGCAATAGGAATTCGTGCCACGTTAGGTCAATTTCATTAAATCCTAACCGCGTCTTTACACTGACCGGCAACGTGCCGCCAGCGCCTTCCTGCGTGGCCTGGATAATTTCGCGTGCCAGCGGCCGATCTTTGATAAGCGCGCTGCAGGCACCTGCTTTGACTTCGCTCTTAGCCGGACAGCCCATGTTCAGATCGATGCCGACAAAGTTAACATCTTCCTGCAAGCCAAACTCACGAGCCAGCGTGCCGTCAGCGATTTCGCGAGCCGTCTTATAGAAATTCTCTGGTTTCAAACCCCAAATGTGCGCAACAAGCCGCGTTTCAGATTCGACGAATCGCAGTTTCTTGAGCAAGCGCGGCCGGCCCGCGCTCTGCAGGCCATCGACATTGGCAAATTCCGTGAAATACAAATCCGGCGCAGCGGTATGTGCAATGACCTGGCGAAACACCGTATCAGTCACGTCGTCCATTGGCGCCAACACGAAAAATGGCTTTGGTAGCTGGTCAAGTATATTCATGTGTGAATGTATATTATAACACTTTTACCAAATAGCTGCAGACTCCGCACGCTACTATGGTACTATCTCTCTATGATTGTAACGCTCGACGGCTTAAGCCGTATCCGTGCTCAGTACCAAGGCAGGAAGATCGTGCTGACCAGTGGCACATTCGATCTTTTACACGTCGGTCACCTGCACTACCTTGAAGAAGTCAAAAAATACGGCGACGTCGTGGTGGTTCTACTGAGTAGCGATGCGCGAGTCAAAGCCCGCAAAGGGCCGAGGCGCCCGATCATATCCGAAGATGACCGTGCCCACATGTTGGACGCATTGAAGGTAGTGGATTATGTGCTGATAGACCCAAGCAAGCTCCCCGACCAGACCGATCCCGTGCACACCGAGATAGTGGCGCGATTGCAGCCCGACTTCTATGTAACCGACGGTGAAGATCCTCGATTCTGGACCATTATGAACAAATCAAAACTAGCCGTACTGCCACGCGCCAACGGCGGCAAGCATGCGTCGACCAGCGCTATCATTGAGCATATTGTCAGCCGGCACCGTGGACAATGAGCCTTAGGGCAATGACATCCGATTGAGCATGTCAGTTCGGTCTTTGGCGTCTTTGAAAACTTTGACGGTACCATAGACGCCGTCGTAGCCAGGGTCTTTGTAGACCTGACCAGCTCGAATCCTCTCGACAGACAGCGCGATCTGCGGCGAGTAGGCTTTGATCCGCTCAAGCGGTAGTTTACGCAAGACGCCGAATTCGCTACCGAGATTTGCAATGAGCTTGTCGTATTCAGCTACGACCGCCTTGCCATTCGTTGATTTCGTACCATGCAGCTCAGCTACAACTTCGGTAAGCGGCACGATGTATTCGACCGTCTTATCCGGCTTTTTATTTTCAATTTTGCGATCCGCCAACTCATCCACCCGATAACCGACACCGACGACCAGTGGCCTGCCACATATCGGGCAAATGCCGTGGTGAGCCTTTGTTTCTTCGGGCGAAAACCTCACGTTGCAGGCACGATGCCCATCGTGGTGATATTTACCCTCTTCCGGGAAAAACTCAATAGTGCCGACCAGGCGCTCATCGTTCGTTTTTATCGCACCGATGATCTCCGCGTACGATGGCTCACTACTCACGATCGTCGCTTCACGCCCGAGCTTCTGTGGCGAATGCGCGTCCGAGTTGCTGATAATGGCAACGCCGTCCAGTTGCTTCAATTGCCAGTTCATGGCCGGGTCACTGGACAGCCCTGTTTCGATAGCACGAATTTGCGGCGCCAGGTCCTCGTACGCCTCTTTCAGTGAATCAAACCCTGACTTGCTGCCGAATAGGCCGAACCATGGCGTCCAGATGTGTGCGGGGATGTACAGTGCATCTTTGTCGGCATCCAAACTCAAACGCAAAAGTTCTTTGCTGTCGAGCCCGAGTACCGGCCGGCCATCGGCCTTCAGATTGCCGATCCGTTCGAGCTTAGCGTTCAACCGACTAGCAGCATCGAAATTTGGCATGACAACCAGCTGGTGTAGTTTGCGTACGCGCCCGCCTTTTTTGTATATGGTCGCAATTTCGACGGTCGGCACGAATCGGAGCAGATTGTCTCCCACGCTCGCCGGCAGCATCTTGTCTATACCGCCCGCAAATTCATCTTTGAGTTTGAATAAGCCACCTTCGGCTGGCTCAAGCTTCTTATGGAGTTCCGCAAGCCACTCCGGGTGTGTAAAGTCCCCGGTGCCGATGATGTTGATCCCCTTTTGCTTACCCCAATAGTACAGCCCCTCGAGCGTGCAGCTTTTGCTCGTCGCCCGGGAATAGTGCGAATGCACATGCAAATCGACAACCAATTCCATCACTCTAGTGTAGCGTACCCCAGATTACCTATGGCTGATGGAGGTGCCGGACACGCCGGCGAGGTTAGGGTTGGGCCCCTCGCTGCCATTTGAGTCGCTAGCAGTTTTGCTCTGACTATTATTTTCGTGCGCAAATGGCGACTTATTCGTCGTACTCGCGAGCATGACGACGCCCCCAGCTGACTGCGAACCGCTGCGATATCTGTTTCACTCAGCCACGATACGGACACTAACTGATTACAAGTATGTGTACACCTGGGCGAAACTACAAAAACGGTTATGCTTCTACTGCTATTCCCAGCGGAAGACGCGGAAGGCAATGGCGTAGACGATTACCAGCCAAGCTGCCATGATACCGAGTTGCGGGCCGATATCTGTAAGATGAGCACCTTCGGTAGCAATGAGACGGGCGCCATCAATGATCGGGCTGAGTGGTAAATACGCCGTAATATTCTGCAACCAGTGCGGCATAAGGAAGCGAGGGAAGAACGTGCCGGATAGGAACATCATCGGGAAGACAACAATGTTGGCCAGCGGCGCCGCCTGGCGCTCATTTTTCGCCCAGCCGCCGATCGCCAAACCGATACCAAGCACGACGATAATGCCAAACGCAAGGAACAAAGCCAGCTCAAGGTAATTACCAACTACCTTGAGGTGGAAGACGGCAATGGCAACGAGGAACATTACCCCAAGCGACAGTAGGCCTGATACAGCATTCCCGAACATGACGCTTAGGAAATACTGCCAGACACGCAACGGTGTGGTATGTAGCCGACGCAATATGCCCTGCTTCTTAAGTTCCGGGAAGACGTTGATCGGGCCGAAGATACCGGCACCCAAGATAGCAAAACCGAGCAGACCCGTAAACGTGTAGTCAAACTGGCTCAGCGAGCGCTCGTTGGTCTGCTTGCTCGTGACCGTAAACGGTGTTGCGGTCTTGACCAGCT
>Ga0187809_10001607_pt1 | contig 10280 bp, 7 predicted proteins | sample NC_wetland_sal_i_8_FD_132415 | JGI IMG/M metagenome (GOLD analysis project Ga0187809, IMG submission 132415) | Wetland sediment microbial communities from Neuse River Estuary, North Carolina, USA - ASW_4 | ecosystem: Environmental > Aquatic > Freshwater > Wetlands > Sediment | place: USA: North... | reverse complement strand
TACGGCACCTTCACGCGCACGCGATTTTCAGGGAGACCGAGCAGGCGCGCGATTTCGATACGCACGAAGGACGGGCCCTGCGAGGCGGTGTGCAGCGTCACGCGGCCATCGGCGACGTCGGCGACCGTGACGAACGGCTCCATCGGCGTGTGCATCACCTGCTGGCTGCGGAAGGTGTGCTCGAACACGTGGTCGGCGGCGGCGAAGGCCGCCTCGACATCGCCGCGCCGCAGTTTGTAATCGAGCGCGACATTGGTGCCCTTGCGGCCCGTCAGATGCTTGAGGTCGGCGAAGGACGAGGCCGGGCGCAACTCATCGTGCACCAGCACGTCGGAATTCATCGCCTCGACCTCGTCGAGCACGGCCGGCAATTCCTCGTACTCGGCGGTGATGAGGCCGACCGCCTCCTGGGCCACGTGCGGGTCGGTGGCGAGCACGACGGCAACCGGCTCACCGGCGAAGCGCACCTTGCCGTCGGCCAGCACCGGCTGGTCGTGGAACGCCGGGCCGTAATACGGATGCGGGATGACCGTGCGGATGTCGTCGATTGTCACGACGCGAAACACGCCCGGCACCTTCTCCGCCGCCGAGATGTCGATCTTCTTGATGCGGGCATGCGGCAGTGTGCTGCGGAAGATCTTGCCCGTGAGCATACCCGGCAGCTTGAGATGATGTGTGTACTCCGCGCGGCCGGTCACCTTCTCGCGCGCTTCCAGGCGCGTGATCGACTGGCCGATGTTGCGCATCGAGGTCTTCGCCGCCATCGCGCTCACTCCGCCGCCATCGCCGCGATGGCGCGTCCGAGATGCACCTTGAGGAGGTGCCGCTTGTAGTCCTCCGAGCCGCGGCTGTCGGATTCGATGTCCGGCTGCGCCGCGGCCGCCTCACCGGCGCGCTTCAGCAGGTCGGGACCGATCTCGCCGCCCTTGAGAATGGCCTCCGCCTCGGTCAGCCGCATCGGGCAATCGATGGCAGCGCTGAGCACCAGCCGCGGGTCCTTGACGGTACGGCCGTCCAGGAGAAGCGACAGCGTCAGCCCCAGCGCCGGCCAGTCATGCGCGGCGCGTGTGGTCACCTTGACGTAGTGCGAGCGCCAGCCGGCGCGTACCGGCACCTCGATCTCGGCGATCAGTTCGTCATTGGCGATCGTGGTTTCGTAGTAACCGGCGAAGATATCGGCGACCGGCACGGTACGCTCGCCGCGCGGGCCGACGATCTTCGCCTTGGCGTCAAGCGCCACCCATACCGGCGGCAGATCGAGATGCGGATCGCCGTGCGCGAGATTGCCGCCGACGGTGGCGACGTTGCGCACCCGCACATTGGCGAGGGTCTTCATCGTGCGCGGGATGACCGGCAGCTTCGCTGCGATCTCGCGCGAATGCTCGAGCATGGCGAAAGTGGTCGTCGCGCCGATGCGAAAAGCGCTGCCGTCGGCGTTGAGTTCGATCCCGGAGAACATGCCGTCGAGGCGCCGCAGACTGACGAGGCGGCGCGGCCGGTAGACCTGCGCCTTCATCATCAGCATCAGCGCGGTACCGCCGCCGATCGGCCGCACCGAAGGATCTTCCGGATCAAGCAGGGAAAACGCCTCGTCCAGCGAGGACGGTTCGAGAACGTCGAAACTGGCCATCTCACTCCGGTCCAAACACGTCGGCCCTGCCGAAAACGGCAAGGTCCGCAGGCGCTTCCCGACATCACATCATGCGACTTGATCCACTGAAAGTTTCCATCAAAAAGGCCGCGTGTCAACTTATTGGCACACACGATACCCACGGCGGTATGTGTGCTGCACGCGGCGTCGACCTGCGCCGCCAGCATCGAGCAACGCGCTGATGCAACGGGCACGGGCCTTTCCGCCGACACATTGGCTACCTCGACGGCCTGCTCCCGTGGCTTGCCCGACGATGAACGGCGCTCACAAACTTTGGCTGCCGTCCCAAAAAGTTGACAGTCTGCCTTGCTATGCTAACGTTTCCAGCCATCCGTCCCCGCACGCGGGTATTCGGCAGGAGCCATCGGGGATGATCGAGCCTGCGGACAGGATCTGTCGGGGCGACGCCTCGCGGCAGGCCAGTGAGGAGCAGCGTTCATGTCTGATTTGCCGCGCGTCGGCGTCATCCTGACCGGGGGCACTATCGATTCGGTCGGCGCCGACCGGCTCGACCTCGCCTGGTACACCGAGGCCGGCAAGCGGCTCCAGAAGGGCGAACTGCTCGCGCAGGTCCCCGAACTCGGCCGGATCGCCGAGGTGCGCGAGATCCCGTTCCGGCGCCTGTCCAGCCAGGCGCTGACGACGAACGACTGGCTCGATCTCGTGCTCACCATCCATACGATCTTCGAGAAGGGGGACGTCGACGGCCTCGTCATCACGCACGGCACAAATACGCTCGAAGAGACCGCCTATTTCCTCAATCTGACGCTGAAGACGGACAAGCCGGTGGTGCTGGTCGGGGCGATGCGCCCGTCGAACGCCATCAGCGCCGACGGCTATCTCAACCTGCTCTCCGCCGTACGCGTCGCCAGCGCGCCGCAGTCGCGCGGGATGGGCTGCCTCGTCGTGATGAACGACACGATCTTCGGCGCGCGCGACGTCACCAAGACCGCCACATATCGCGTCGACGCCTTCCAGGCGCGCGATCTCGGTCCGCTCGGCTATGCCGATGCCGACGGCAGGGTCGCTTTCTATCACCGCCCGATGAAGAAGCACACGGTCGAGACCGAGTTCGATGTGCGTACGGAACAATCGCTGCCGCGCGTCGACGTGGTCCTGTCCTACGTCGACGCCGACGCGACGATGATCGAGGCCGCGGTGCGCGCCGGAGCGAAGGGCATCGTCAGCGCCTCGACCGGTGCGGGCCGCCCCACACCGGTTCAGGACGATGCCTTCGACGCGGCTTACGCCAAACACGGGCTCCTGATGTGTCTCACCAGCCGTGTCGGCAGCGGCCGCATCGTGCGCAGCCCGGGCCTGACCAAACGCGGCTTCATCGCCGGCGACAATCTGCAGCCCTGGAAGGCGCGCATCCTGTTCGCCCTCGCACTTTCCAGGACGAACGACGCCGACGACATCCAGCGCATGTTCGACACCTACTGATTGCGAAGCCGTTCCGGCGGCCGCGCACCTCCATAGAACTAGCAGCGGAGAGAAGTACCGATGAAAGCAGATCTCGTCGTCAAGAACGGTCAGGTCGTGACGCCGGAGCAGACGTTCAACGGCGGCGTCGCCATCTCCGGCGGCAGGATCGTCGCGGTGAACACCGACGAGGCGCTGCCGGACGCGACCCGTGTCATCGACGTGAAGGGTCAGCACATCCTGCCGGGCCTGATCGATGCGCACGTGCATTTCCGCGACCCGGGGCTGACGCACAAGGAGGACTTCGCCACCGGCTCGGCCGCGGCCGTGTGCGGCGGTATCACTACCGTCGTCGACATGCCGAACGTCATCCCGCCGACGGAGAATGCCGAACAGATCGGCGTCAAGAAGAAAATCGCCGAGTCCAAGTCGCTGTGCGACTTCGCGGTGCTCGGCGTCATTCATCAGACCAACGTCGCCGACATCCTGCCGATGGCAAAGGCCGGCGCCATCGGTTACAAAATCTTCTTCGGCGAGACGATCGGCAATCTCCCCTTCCCCGACGACGGGATGTGCATGGAGGTATTTCCGGCGATCACGGAATCACGGGTGCCGCTGTGCACGCATGCCGAAAACCGCCAGATCCAGCACTACTACACCAACAAAATGAAGGCGGAAGGCAAGGGCGCGCCGATCTATTGGGAAGACACCCGCCCCTGGATCTGCGAGGCAGAGGCTATCAACCACATCATCTTCCTCGCCGAGAACTTCGGCACCAAGCTGCACATCGTCCACTGCAGCACCAAGCAGGGCGCGATGATGGTGAAGGACGCCAAGGCGCGCGGCCTGCGCGTGAGCGCCGAGACCGGGCCGCATTATCTTCTGCGCGAGCCGAAGGACATGGCTGAGGCCGGACCGCTTCTCAAGATGAACCCGCCGGTGCGCACCAAGGACCACGCCGAGGTGCTGTGGCGCGGGCTGAACGAGGGCTTCATCGACATGATCGCGACCGACCACTCGCCGCACACGCTCGAGGAGAAGGGCTGCGACATCAACGGCAAGATGCTGAAGCCGGCGATCTGGGATTGCATCTCCGGTTTCTGTGGCGTCGAGACCAGCGTGCCGCTGATGCTGACGCAGGTGAACGCCGGCCGCATGACCATCAATCAGTACGTCAAGGTGGCGAGCGAGAACCCGGCACGCGTCTGGCAGATGTATCCGAAGAAGGGCTCGCTCAATATCGGCGCCGACGGCGACCTGACGATCGTCGACATGAACAAGGAAGCCGTCATCGATCCGGCGAAGCTGCACTCCAAGAACGTGCCGACGCCTTGGGGCGGCTGGAAAGTCAAAGGCGTGCCGACCTGCTCGATCGTGCGCGGCAACGTGCAGATGCAGGACGGCGAGCCGGTCGGCAAGGCGGTCGGACGGATGCAAACGCCGGTCGTCTACTGGTAGGCACGTCGGACGGGCGGCACGAGCCTTGCAAGCAATTCCTGAGTCTTGCCGACGTTAACTGCTCGAGAAGCAATAAGCGGACGCAACAATTGGAGGATGCACAACCATGCTATCAAGACTGAGGATACTGACGCTCGTCGCCGCGATCGCGGCCGTGTTCGTTTCGGCGCCAAGCTTCGCGGAGACCTTCCCGACCAAGCCGGTCAGGCTCATCCTGCCCTACAACCCCGGCGGCATCATCGATTACGTCGGCCGCATCCTGGCTAAGCACCTGGGTGACGCGCTCGGCGAGACGGTGGTGGCGGAGAATCGACCGGGCGCCGGCGGCATCGTCGGCACCGATTACGTCGCCCGGTCGCATCCGGACGGCTACACGCTGGTGCTGATGGATCCGGCCATCGTCATCAACCCGATCCTGCAGGAGCACATGCCGTACGATCTGTTCAAACAGCTCGACGTCATCTCGGTCGTGAGCTCGTCGCCGGAAGTCTGCATCGTCGCGCCGCAGCTGGGCGTGAAGACGTTCAAGGAGCTGATCGCCTACGGCAAGGCCAATCCCGGCAAGCTGAACTTCGCTTCCGCCGGCGTCGGCACGACGCCACATTTGGCCGGTGAACTGTTCAAGGAGCGAACCGGCATCGACGCCACGCACGTCCCTTACAAGGGCATCGGCGCGTCGTTCACCGACATGATGAGCAACAAGGTCCAGTTCGCCTTCAGCAGCATCGCCGGCGCCCTGCCCTTCACCTCGAGCGGAAAGCTGCTCGCCCTCGCCACCACCGGCGAGAAGCGTACCCCGGTCTATCCGAACCTGCCGACGGTGCAGGAGGCGGGCGTGAAGGATTTCACCGTCGATCTCTGGCTCACGGTGTTCGCGCCCAAGGGCATTCCGGCCGACGTGCGCGCCAAGCTCAACCAGGCGATCAACAAGGCCTTGAAGGATCCGGAGTTGACCAAGGCCTTCGCCAAGGTCGGCGCCGAGCCGCACGGCACGACGCAGGACGGCGGCGCGGCCTTCGTCAAGGCTGACTACGACAAGTGGAAGCATGTCATCAGTACGGCGCATATCAAGCTGAACTGACGCCGGCGACCTGCGGTCGCGGAACCAAGCCCGGGCCTGATCGCGCAGCGACGCTGCCGGTCAGGCCTTTGCTTTTGCCGCGTCGATCATCGCGACGATGTCGCCTGGCATCACCGGAAATCGGGTGACACGCACGTCGAATTCCGCGAGCGCGTCCTCGATCGCCGAGACGACCGCCGCCGCCATCGGCAGCACGCCGGACTCGCCGACGCCCTTCACGCCGAGCGGATTGAGCGGCGTCGGGCTTTCACGGTGACCGAGTTCGATCGCCGGCACCATGCCGGCCAGCATCGGCGTGTAGTCGGCGAGCGTGACGGTCAGCGGATCGGCACCGTCGCTGTAGGCCATGTGTTCGTGCAGCGCATTGCCGATGCCGTGCACGATGCCGCCGACGATCTGACCCTCGACGATCGCCGGATTGATCTGGCGTCCGGCGTCGTGAACGAACATCACTCGCGTGACCTGGGCGTGTCCCGTCGCGATATCGACTTCGACTTCGACGCAGACGGACGCATTGCCGTAGGTCATCGGGTCGATGACCACGCTTCCGGTCGCGTCCAGGCCCGGCTTGAGCCCGCCGGGAAGCCGGAATCCCGGCGCTCCGATCATCGCTTTGGCGACGTCCGCAATCGTCACCTTCAAATCCGGCGCGCCTTTGACGATGACGCGGTCGCCCTCGATCTCCAGATCGCCGGAGTCGGCCTCGAGCAGATGCGAGGCCGCATCGAGCACCTTCTTGCGCACTTTCACCGCGGCCGCATGCGCCGATGAGCCCGCCATCACCGTTTGCCGGCTGTTGAAGCCGCCGAAGCCGACCGCGATGCGCCCGGAATCCCCGGTCGTGACGACGATCCGGTCCATATCGCGGCCGAGTTGTTCGGCGACGACCTGCGCCAGCATCGTCTTGGTGCTTTGACCCATCGCCGCCGCGCCCGTGGCCACGTGCACCATGCCTGATGGCCCGATACGAACGCTGACCTGCTCGTAGGGACCGCGGCCGGTGCCCTCAACGGAATTGGCGAGGCCGATGCCGATGACGCGGCCTTCGGCCCGGGCCCGGCGCTGGCGTTCGCGGAAGCCGGCCCAATCGATGCCGGCGAGCGCGTCGGCTTGGCAGCCGGGATAATCGCCGGAATCGAGCACTACCGGAAAGCCGCCGCGCGTCACGAATTGCTTGGTGTAGGGCATGCGGTCCGCCGGCACGAGATTGCGACGGCGGATCTCGGCGCGGTCAAGGCCGAGTTCGCGGGCGGCGCGGTCCAGCAGCCGCTCCATCACGAACACGCCCTGCGGCTGGCCGGCGCCGCGGACCGGTGTGACCGGCACTTTGTTGGTGAGCGCGACCTTCACGTCCATGCGATAGGCCGGCACCTCGTAAGCCAGCGTCATCGCCGCGACCGCGCCCTGCGGCACGGTGAGGCCGCGTGCGGTGTAGGCACCGTGGTCGTGCAGGAGCGAGCCGCGCACGCCGAGTATCCTGCCGGTCTCGTCGAGGGCGATCTCCGCGTCCCAGTACTGGTCGCGCTCCTGCGTGGTCGAGATGAAATGCTCGCGCCGATCCTCGATCCACTTCACGGGCCGGCCGGTGGCGATCGCGGCGACGGCGACCACCGCTTCCTCCGGATAGAAGACGAGCTTGGGACCGAAACCGCCGCCGACGTCCGGCGTCACGACCCTTATGCTGGCCTCCTCGCGGCCGAGAATCTCGGACAACAGGCGCGCGGCGATTAGCGGAGTCTGTGTGGAGCTCCAGAATCGCAGATTGCCGTCGACACCGTCCTCGAAAGCGACACAGCCGCGCGCCTCAATCGACACCGAACAGCCGCGATGGGTGACGAAGCTGTCGCGAAAGACGTGCTGCGCCCGGGAAAAGGCGGCGCCGATGTCGCCGTAGGCCGTCACGAAGGCGGCGATCAAGTTGTCCGAGGCGCCCGCGTGGGCCACGGGCGCGCCGTCTCGCAACGCGTCGCGGCAGTCGACCGCGGCCGGCAGCGGCTCGAATTCAGCGCCGATGCTGGCGACAGCATCTTCGGCGAGATAGGCGCTCTCGGCGATCGCCACGGCAATCGGTTCGCCGACATACACGGTCTCGTCCCCGGCAAGGATCGGCCGGTCCCGCCGCTGCCGGTAGGTCTTGTCCGGCAGAGCGACGACCAGGCGATCGGTGGTGACGTATCGCCGGAGGTCCGTCGCGTTGAGGACGGCGACAACGCCCGGCAAGGCCATCGCGCGCGTCACGTCGATGGACCGGATCCGCGCGTGCGCGTGCGGGCTGCGCAGGAACGCCGCGTGCAGCATGCCGTCGAGGCGGATGTCGCCGATGAAGCGGCCGCGCCCCGACAACAGCGCGCGATCCTCTTGCCGCGGCACCGAAGCCCCAATGACCTTTGTTCTCACCGCTTCCACCGTGCCGTGTTCGCGTCCGCGCCCGCAGGCCCGATGCGCTCGTCCCATTTTTAGGACCATTTCTCTGCACAGCGCAAGGTGACAGCGTCCCGATGCGGCGCTGCTCGTGAGTTTTGCCGAGTTATGAGGCTTTACCTCGACATGCGGGCGTGCCACTGTGATCGACGAGGCGCGTCCCAATAACGGCACATTCGCCTCGTTGCGACCGTGAGCCGTCATGAAGCCTGCCCGATTCAGCTACCACGCGCCCCGCTCCGTCGACGACGCCGTCGCATTGCTGGCCGAGCTTGCGGCGGAGGACGGACGCATCCTCGCCGGCGGCCAGAGCTTGGTGCCGACGATGGCGTTCCGCGTGGCACAGCCGGGCCACCTCATCGACATCAACGCAATCGATTCGCTCGCGACCATCGAAGTCGACCAAGGCCGCGCCCGCATCGGCGCCTGCGTCCGGCACGCTGCATTCGAAAGCAAGACGCCGATTACCGGCCCGACCGGCGCCCTGCTCGGCAAGGTCGTCCACAACATCGCGCATTATCCCATCCGCGTGCGCGGCACGTTCTGCGGCAGCGTCGCGCACGCCGACCCCTCGTCGGAATGGTGCTGCACCGTGGCGGCGCTGGACGGCGAGATGATCGCGCGCAGCCGCCGCGGCGAGCGCAGGATCGCTGCCCCCGATTACTTCCAGGGCGTCATGAGCACGGCGCTAGAGGCGGACGAGATGCTGACCGCGGTCGACCTGCCGCTCATGCCGGCGGACACCCGGTGCGGCTTCCAGGAATTCAGCCGCCGCCCCGGCGACTTCGCCATCGCCATGGCGCTCGCGGCCTATCGGCTAGAGAACGGCCGCATCGCCGATCCGCGCATCGCCATCGGCGGCGCGGAAGTCTTCCCCCGCCGGATCAAGGAAGCGGAAGCGGCGCTGGTCGGGCAGCCGGCCAACTCGGCCGCGTTTGCCCGCGCGGCGGAAGCGGCCAGCGAGGCGATCGAGCCGATGGAAGACAATTTCAACACGGCCGCCTATCGCCGCGCGCTGGTCATGACGCTCGCGCAGCGGGCTCTGGAGAAGGCGCGATGAGCGACAAGATCGAGGTCACGCTGAACGTCAACGGCGCCGAGCACCGCATCCGCGTCGAGCCGCGCAAGACTCTGGTCGACGCCATCCGCGACGACTGCGGCCAGACCGGCACGCATATCGGCTGCGAGCACGGGGTCTGCGGCGCCTGCACGATCCTCATCGATGGCGAACCAATTCGCTCCTGCCTGATGTTTGCCGTTCAGGCGCAGGGCCGCCGGATTCGCACCGTCGAAGGCTTGCAGGACGGGGACACGCTGCACCCGATGCAGCAGGCCTTCATGCAGTATCACGCGCTGCAGTGCGGCTTCTGCACGCCGGGCTTCCTGATGCTGGCGGTCGGCGTGCTCGAGAAACGGCCGGACATCGGCGACGACGAACTACTCGAGGTGCTGTCCTCGAACCTGTGCCGCTGCACCGGCTATCAGAACATCATCAAGGCCGTGCGCGCCATCGCCGCCGACATGAGGGCGGCGCGTTGAGCGGAGCACGGCCGCCTTGGGTCGGCCAGCCCGTCACCAGGCTCGAAGACCCGCCGCTGGTGACCGGCAACGGCCGTTTCGCAGCCGACATCGACTTCCCGCGTCAGTTGCACATGCGGGTCGTACGCTCGCCTTATGCGCACGGCCGCATTCGTTCGATCGACACGTCGCAGGCCGCGGCCATCGAGGGCGTGCGCGCGGTTTGGACGGCGGCGGACCTCCCCGACGTTCCGCCCATCGACTTCCGCGAAGGGTCGATCGAGAAACTCGCGGTGTATCGCCAGCCGGTACTCGCGACCGAGACGGTGCGCTATGTCGGCGAGCCGGTGGCCGCGGTGTTCGCCGAAGATCCGTACGTCGCCGAAGACGCGGCCGAGAGTGTGATCGTCACGGTCGAGGAACTGCTTCCCGTGCTCGACGCCGCGACAACCCCGGGCGAGTTCGCGCCGGGCCGCTCGAGCGAAGCGAGCGTCTCCAGGCAGGGCTATGGCGACGTCGACGCGGCTCTCGCCGGCGCCACGGTCGTCGAGGTCGACGTCGCCGTCGGCCGGCATTCCGGCGTGCCGCTGGAGACGCGCGGCGCGATCGGCCGCTACGACGCGGCGCGCGACATGCTCGAACTGCACGGCGCGGCCAAGGTGCCGCATCGCAATCGCGAGTCACTGGCGAAGATGTTCGGCCGCAGCACGGCCGCGTTGCATCTCTTCG
>Ga0187809_10001606_pt1 | contig 10281 bp, 9 predicted proteins | sample NC_wetland_sal_i_8_FD_132415 | JGI IMG/M metagenome (GOLD analysis project Ga0187809, IMG submission 132415) | Wetland sediment microbial communities from Neuse River Estuary, North Carolina, USA - ASW_4 | ecosystem: Environmental > Aquatic > Freshwater > Wetlands > Sediment | place: USA: North... | reverse complement strand
GTCCAGCGCTGGCCGGGCCGCGGATAGTCGGCGAGATCGACGGTCATCGCGCCCGTGTCGACGTCGCCAGCCGACAGCCATTCGGCCGCCACCGGATGGCGGATCGCGGTACGGATGTCGGCGCCGACGATGTGGCGTCCGAGCAGGCGGACCGCTGCATCGTTGGCGATGGCGACGACATTGTCGATTACCCCCAGCACCGGTTCGCGCTCCTGATCGGCCCAGCGGGTGAAATCGGGATGGCGCAGCAGCAGCGGCGGTTCGACGGGGACCGGAGAGGCAGCGGCAGGCGGCGTTGCGGCGGGCGGCGGCTGCGCGCCATAAACAAGGACCGCGCCGAGCGCCCCTGCGAGTGCCAGGATCGCGATCGAGGCGAGGTCGCCGCCGACAAGCGCCGCGAAAATCGCCGCGACGGCGACAAGCGTCAGCGCCGCAACCAGGCTGGACAGGCGGTCGAACATCGACGCTGCGCCTCGCACGAAGCGGCGCGGCGCGCAAGGCGCTTCGCGGGCCGGTGCATCGGGTTACCATCGCGGCGCAGCCTGTCCCAAAGCGGGAAGGGCGCGGGAGGCGGCCGGTCTTTTGCTTTTCCTAAAGGCTTCACTGGTTTAATGCGCGGCCATGGAAAACAGCGACATCCCGAACGAAGCGCCCGCGACCGGCGACGAAACCGTTCCCTCGCGGCGCAAGATGCTCGCGCTCGGCGCGGTCGGCGTGTCGGCGGCGCTGACCATCCGCCCCGCCTTTGCACAGACTGCGGTATCGGTGATGAACTGCCAGATTCCGGTGCCCGACGCATCGGCCGCCGGCCGCTATATCGACGCGGCGGGCAAGCTTGTCCCGCCGGGGACCCAGGGGGCGTTTCCGGGCGCGCCGCGGCCGTTCACCGGCGAGGAAGTGAAGCGCGCCTTTCGCGGCCAGACGCTACCGGGCACCAGCTACAACCAGTCGCAGGCCTATCTGCAATATATCCGGCGCTTGCAGGCGGGGCAGAGCGGCTTTACCTGTTTCGCATCCATCCAGATGCCGCGCTGATCGTCGCTCCCCCCTTTGCGATGATGGTTCGCCGGGATCGCAGACAAAGGGACAGATGTGAAACTAGCTTCGCTGAAAGCCGGGCGCGACGGCCGGCTCGTCGTCGTTTCGGACGACCTCGCCTGGTATGCCGATGCGACCCATATCGCGCCGACGCTGCAGGCGGCGCTTGACGACTGGGCGGAAACGGCGCCGCGGCTGAAGGCGCTTGCCGAGGACATCAATCACGAGGCGATCCCGCGCGAGCGCTTTCACGAGCGCGACGCTGCTTCGCCGCTGCCGCGCGCCTATCAATGGGCCGATGGCAGCGCCTATGTGAACCATGTCGCGCTGGTGCGGCAGGCGCGCGGCGCCGAAATGCCCGAAAGTTTCTGGCACGATCCGCTGATGTATCAGGGCGGCAGCGATGCCTTTCTGGCGCCGCGCGATCCGATCCCGCTCGGCGATCCGGCGTGGGGCTGCGACATGGAGGCCGAGGTGGTGGTCGTCACGGGCGACGTGCCCATGGGCGTCGATGCCGAAACGGCGCGGAGCCACATTCTGCTCGTCGGCCTGACCAACGACGTGTCGCTGCGCGGGCTGATCCCCGGCGAACTGGCCAAAGGCTTCGGCTTTTTCCAGTCGAAGCCGTCGAGTGCGATGTCGCCGGTGTTCGTTACACCCGACGCGCTCGGCGACCGGTGGCAGGACGGCAAGCTGCACGGCACGCTGTGCGTCGACCTCAACGGCCAGCCGCTCGGCCGCGCCGATGCCGGCGTCGACATGACCTTCGACTTCGGCCAGCTGATCGCCCATGCCGCAAAAACGCGCGACCTGCGCGCGGGGACGATCATCGGATCGGGGACGGTGTCGAACCGCGAGGCCGATGGCGGACCCGGCAAACCGATCAGCGAGGGCGGGCTCGGCTACAGCTGCCTTGCCGAGGTGCGGACGGTCGAGACAATCCGCGACGGCGAGGCGAAAACGCCCTTCATGCAGGCAGGCGATACGGTGCGGATCTGGATGGACGACGAGCGCCACCACAGCATCTTCGGAGCGATCGAACAGACGGTCGCCTGACGCGCCGGCGGCAAAAAAGAAGGGGTGGGAATGATCCCGCCCCTTTTTTGTTGGGTTTGCGATGCGGCGTTCGTCAGGGCTTGCCGCCGCCGAGGCTGCCGCCCGACATCGCATCGCTGAGCGAGCAGGCCGCCGGGCCCAGGATAACGATGAACAGCACCGGAAGGATGAACAGGATCAGCGGTACCGTCATGATCGCGGGCAGGCGCGCGGCCTTTTCTTCGGCGCGCATCATGCGTTCGTTGCGGAATTCCGCCGACAGGACACGCAGCGCGCTGGCAAGCGGCGTCCCGTATTTTTCGGTCTGGATCATGGTGGTGACCACGCCCTTCACCGATTCGAGATTCACGCGATACGCCAGATTTTCGAACGCTTGCCGCCGTTCGGTCAGGAAGCCGAGTTCGATCGAGGTCAGCGCGAATTCCTCGCCCAGTTCGGGATAGGCACGGCCGAGTTCCTTCGAAACGCGGGAAAAGGCCGAGTCGACGGTCAGACCGGCTTCGGCGCAGATGACCAGCAGGTCGAGCGCGTCGGGAAGGCCTTTGCGGATCGCGTCGGTGCGCTTTTGCCGCTTGTTCTGGATGAACAGGTCGGGCGCCTTGTAACCGAGGATGAGCATGGCCATCGTCGCGCCCGAACGCTTGAACGGCGTCAGGTCGGGCCACATGTCGACCCAATAGATGAGCAATGCCGCGATACCGCCGAAGACGATCGGCAGGACGAGGCGGCCGAAGATGACCGCGACGGCCAGATCCTTCGACCGGATGCCGGCCTGCGCCAGCTTTTGCTGCACTTCCTTGATCTGGCTGTCCTGCAGCACCTGCAGCTTGCCGAGGAAGGTGCGCATCTTGTCAGCGGTATGGTTCTTGCGGACGAGGCGCGCGCGGCGCTTGGCGGTCGAGGCGGTGATGCCGGCCTTCAGCTGTTCGCGGCGATCGTTGAGCGCCTTCACGCGCTTCGCCATCGGGTCGCGAACGGTCAGCGCGCCGTAAATGGCCACCATGACCGCGAAGATGCCGACCGCAACGAGCATGGTCGAGGCCCAGACGACGTCGACGCCCAATAGCGTCGGGCCCTGCTGCGCTCCGGAGAAGGCGGTGAGGAGGAGGGTGCTGTTCATGCTGCGTCCTTCCTCAGATTTCGAACGAGATCATGCGCGACATGATGAAGGCGCCGATGCTCATCCACACCAAACCGCCCAGGCCAGCGACGATCAGCCGCTGTTCGAAGAAGAAGCCCTGCAGATAGCCGGGGTTCATCGACCAGACGACGCCGAAGACGAAGAACGGCAGGGCGCCGACGATATAGGCCGAAGCCTTGGCTTCCGAAGACATGGCCTTGATCTTCAGCTTCATCTGCGCGCGCTTGCGCAGCACGTCCGACAGATTGGCCAGCGTTTCGGCAAGATTGCCGCCCGTTTCGCGCTGGATCGCAATGGTGATGCAGAAGAACTGGAATTCGGGCGTGCCCAGCATTTCTGCCGATTCCTGCAACGCCTGTTCCATCGTGTTGCCGATGCGGATGCGTTCGACGATCCCGCGAAACTCCTCGCCGACGGGGCCGGGCAGCTCCTGGCTCACCACCTGAAAGGTTTCGGTCACGGGAAGCCCCGATTTCAGGCCGCGAACGAGCAGGTCGATCGCGTCGGGAAAGCGCGCATTGAATTTGAGGACGCGCTTTTTAATGATCCGCCCGACCACCATATGCGGAAGCCCAACCCCGGCGAGCAGCCCGAACATCAGCGCCAGCATGAAAGGCGCACGCACGGACAGCATGCCGCCCGCAACGACGACGAACAATGCCATCGACGCAAACATATATTTGCTGAGCGTCCAGCCCTTGCCGGTCCGGCGAAGGCGCAGTTCCATCAATTCGCGCCGCGGCATCAGGCTGCTGATGCTGGCGTTGCCGCTATTGCCAGCGGCAGCGATCGTCTTGCGCATCTGGGCCGCGACGACCGCCTCGGTCGAGGCCGCGTGGCGATCCTTCACCGACGACAGGCGGCGGCTCTTGGCCTTGCCGGCAGAAGGTCCGGCGAAAGCCAGCGCCAGCATGCCGACCGCCAGCAACGCGGCGCCGAATGTTAGGATGATTGGCAGGTTCATGATCGCCCTTTGCCCCGTTCCCGCTGTGGTCGCGGCGGCGGCCGGCCTGCGCCGGCCCCCGTCACGTGCTTATTTCGCGCCTTTTTTGACGAGCGTACCCAGGCCGCCCAGCTTGCCGAGCAGCGAGCCGCCCGATTTCGCTTTCGCCGGTGCCACCTCTTCGGCTTCGGCATCGGCCCCGTCGAGGACGACGCGCGTCAGATTGGCCCAGACCTGGCCGGCCTTGGTTCCCTTGCACACCTCGGCATAGGATTTGCCGAGCTTGGCCGCCTGCGCGACAAGCTTGGGGTCGAAGGGGACCACGATATCGATCGCGCGCTCGATCGACGATTCGAACTCCTTGCGCGACAATTCGCCGATCGTGGTCTGGAACTTGTTCGCGACGAGCACGACGCGCGCGCCCGGCACATTCTGCTTGAACCACGACAGGAGACGGATCGTATCGCGCGCCGAAGCCAGCGTGACGTCCGTGACGAGCAGGATCGTCCCGCATTCCGACACCAGGTGCGGGAAGGGGATGAGAACCTGACGCGGAATATCGACGATCGTCATCTCGAACGCGTTCCGCAGCTCTTCCTCGAGCTGATAGAAGGCCGAACCGTCGGTCATCACCGGCTGGTGGATCGGCGCTTCGGCCGACAGCAGGCTGAGCTTGTCCGAGGCGCGCACCATGGCGCGTTCGATGAACAGCCCGTCGATACGGCTGGGATTGTCGATCGCGTCGATCAGCCCGCGGCCGGGTTCGAGATCGAGCGTCAGCGCACCGGTGCCGAAATGCACGTCGAGGTCGAGCAGCGCGGTCTGACGGTCGGCCTGTTCGCTGATTGCCCAGGCGAGCGAGGTCGACACCATCGAGGCGCCGACGCCGCCGCGCACGCCGACGACCGCCATCATGTGGTGCAGCTTGTCGTCATGCATGTCGGCATGCTTGGGGGCCGAAAGGATCGCCTGCGCATTGGTCAGCGCGTCGCGGACCTGATCGAGCGACAGCGGTTTCAGGAGGTAATCCTGAATGCCGCTCGACAAGAGATCGCGATAGAGGCGAACGTCGTTGACCTGGCCCGCCGCGATGACGACGGTGCCAGGTTCGCAGACCTCTGCCAGCGCGTTGATGTCGTTGATCGGATCGCCCGACTCGGACATGTCGACGAACAGGATGTTCGGGCTCGCCGAGACCGACAGCGACTGCACCGCGTTGCGCAGGCCGCCCTTGTTGCACTTCTCGATGGGCCAGCCCATGTCGGCGGCGGCGACGCGGATCAGCTCCAGCGTATCGTCGTCGCACACAAAGGCGTTGAACGGGTCACGCAGCCCGGCTGCTTTGAAAGGCGCGTTCACTGGCTTCCTCCGCTGTTGCTGGTCGCCTGTCCGCGCAGGTCGCCTGCGCCCGTCGGCGGTTTGTCGCGATAGGTCTTGATCGCTCGGGTGGCGGTCGTCGGATCATTGTCGCGCTCGCTGGTGCCCTTGATCAGATCGTTGGGATCGGCGACCATCGCGGCCAGATTGCTGTTCGTCGCGCAGCCATAGTTGGCCGAGGTCGCGTTGTTGACGTTGATCGCCGAACGGCTCGACCAGTTGGGGCAGCTCGGCACCGAGGCCGAAGCGCGCGTCACGATCACGCGAACATAGCCCGGCGCGACCGCGCCCGTCGTCACCGGCACGTCGCCGCTGAGCAGCAGGCCGCGGCGTGCGACCATCTCGCGGATCGTTTCCTTCGCGCCGCTGCTGCCATAGGCCGACGGGTCCTCGATCGCGATACGGTCGCCGTAACGGACGTTCATGGCATCGAGCCAGCCCTGCAGACGGCCTTGCTCGCTGGGGGCGAGGTCACCGCCAGCCGCCGCGACGTCGAACTGGTAGATGTCGTTGCGCACGACCGGCTGATGCACCGATTCAAGGCTGCGATTGCTGTTCGCGGCGCCTGCGCAGCCGGCGAGAGTGGTTGCCAGCGCCAGGACGGTCCAAGTTGCGATTTTCTTCATCACGTTGCTCCTGTTTGCCAGCATCACTTCTTGAGGTTGAAGCCGGGCGCCGCATCGGGCGAGCCCGCGCGCGGCCTGTCGGCATCGTTCACCGACGTGTCGAGGCGCGGTTTGGGACGATCGCCGCCCGTCACGCCATCGGTCTGCTGATTGAGCAGCAGGCGCTGAAGGTCGCTTGCGTCCTGATAGCCATCGGTCGGCAGCTTGATCTCGTTCGCCGACACCGGCTTGACGAGATAGGGTGTGACCACGATCACCAGTTCGGTTTCGCCGCGGCGGAAGCTGTCCGATTTGAACAGCATGCCCAGGATCGGCACGTCGCCGAGGCCCGGCACCTTGTCGATGGCGCCGATCGAACGGTTGTTCATCAGGCCCGCGATCATGAAGCTTTCGCCCGAACCGAGTTCGACCGTCGTTTCGGCGCGGCGGATGGTCAGCGCGGGGATCTGGAAACCGTCCATTTCGATCGCGCCTTCGGTCGACAGTTCCGACACTTCCGGACGGACGCGCAGGCTGATGCGGCCGTTCGACAGCACCGTCGGCGTATAGGCCAGGCTGACGCCATATTTGCGATATTCGATCGTCGTGCCGGCGAAGTTGCCGGGGATCGGGATCGGGAATTCGCCGCCCGCCAGGAAGTCGGCGGTTTCACCCGAAATCGCCGTGAGGTTCGGCTGTGCCAGCGTCACCACCATGCCCGAGCGTTCGCCGAGATCCAGCGAAGCCATCAGGTCCATGCCGAACAGGCGGCCGGCGGCCCCAAAGCTGTTGGTGCCCGTGGGAACATTGAAATTATAGGCGGTCGTGCCAGGCGCAACCGGCGGTTCGCCTTCGCCGGGATATAGGATCGAGCCCGGCGAGCGGCCGCGCACGATGCTGCCGAGGAAGCCGTTGCCCATCGCCCCGTCGCGATCGCGCGACAGCACGTTGCCGCTGATTTCCTTGACGAGCGTGCGGTTCACTTCGGCGATGCGGACCTGCAGGTTGACCTGCAGCGGCGTCGCGGTGCGCAGGCGCGAAAGCACCTTCGTCTGTTCACCGACAAACGCCTGGACGAGGCGTTCGGCCTCGGCCGCATCGTCGGGCGACTGGACGGTGCCGGTCAGCAGGACGAAGCCGTTCATCGTGTTCGACTGGATCTTCGCGTCAGGCATTGCGAGCGCGAGCATCTGGTCGATCGTTTCGATATTGTTGCCGACGCGGGCGACCGTCGAATAGACAACGCGGCCGTTGCCGTCGGTCGCATAGATGCTCGTTTCACCCGGCGCCTTGCCGAAGATGTAGAGCTGGCGCGCCGAGCGGACCTGAACGTCGGCAACCTGGTCGTTGGCGACGAAGACGTCCGACATGGCGGCCGGCAGGCTGACCAGGCGGCCGCGGCCGACCGACAGGTCGATGCTGCTGCTGGCGTTCTGAATGGCCTGCGCAACGGCTTGCTGCGCGGGGGCGGAGATCAGCGTCGCTGCAACCAGGCCGACGGCCAGGGTGCGGGCGAGGGCCGCCGCCTTGAAATTGGCTTTGCTGTGCATCTTACTTACCCCCAACCGGAACTGCGGTCACTTTATCGCCACGGGTCACGCGGACCACCGGGCCGATCGGCACGGCGGCGGCCTGCGGGCTGCCGGCTGCGATCGGCATGCCGGCGGGCGGACGCGGCGCCGAGACGCGGCCGCTGACCGGAACCCAGAAGCGCGATACGTCGCCGCCCGTGGTCGCGGTGCGCGACGCGGTCGGACGACCGGCCGCATCGGCCATCATCCGGCGCTCGGCCGCGCTGCCGCCCTTGGTCGGCACATTCACTGCGCCCGACGCGATCGCCGCTTCGAGTTCGCCGGTGTTCTCGGCGAGCGGACGCAGCGCAAGCGATAGCTTGCCCATATTTTCGGCGACCGCGATGCGTTCGGCGATGTCGGGCGTTGCTTCCAGCGTCACCGAGCCGAAGGTGCGCACCGGCGTCTTGCCGGTTTCGTCTTCGGCGTCGTAGCGCTGGTCTGTTGCGAGGACGCGGACGTTCCGCACGATGGTTTCGGCGGTGTAGAGCTGGTCGTCGGGATAGGAACTGCCTTCCTTGACCGCGATCGTCTGCGCGAGCAGCACGTCGACGCGGTCGCCCGGGAAGACGAAGCCGGCAACGCCCTGTTCCTGCGAAACCTTGACCGTGACGGCGCGCATGCCCGGTGCGAGAGCGGCGGCGAGGAAGCCGCGGTCATCGGGATGGACGAGCGAACCCTGGGTCAGCGGCTGGCCGGCGGTGATCGGGTAGCGCACGACGGTGCCCACCAGCGTATTCACGTCGGTCTTGTCCTTCAGGAAATAGGCCTTCTCGACCAACTCCTTCGGCCACGGCTGATAGCGGAAGCTGTCGGGGCCGATGATGGTGCCCGTCGGCAGCTGCCGCGTCGCGACGAGGATCATGGGGCCGTTGATTTCGGGCGCCGCTGCTGCGCGCGCCGTCGGTGCGGAGGAACCCCGCATCATCTGGTTGACCCCGAACGCCGCGCCGATCGCAATGATCAACGCGCCGACGATCAGCATAATCTTTCGCGTATCCATGACGGTTTTTCGCCTCCTACACCCACCGGACGCGGGGATGCTTGCCCTCAGGTCGATCCGATAAACTGAAACTGGTTAAGATAGTGTTGGTGAAGCGCCCAAAGGCCCCCGACGGCGATCGCAAGCCCGTAGGGAACCTCTATCGCTTTGTCCGTAGGACGAATTTTGGACTGAATCAGCATCACAGCCGACAGGATTCCGCCCCCGATCGCCATGATGGTCAGCATGGGAAAGTACAAATAAAGTGGAATCCAGAGCATCACGGCGCCGATCATCTTCACATCACCGCCGCCCATCGCTCCCAGAGCGAAGAGACCGGCGAACACCGCGAAGACAGCAAAAGCGGCGCCGAACTGCATCGGCATGGCGGGCCAGAATGCCATGCCCGACACGATCCAGAAGGGGATAGCGAAGAGGGCGATGGTCGCATTGAGGCCGTTCGAGATGGTGCGCGAGCGCAGGTCGCTGACCGCCGCGGCGATCATCGACAAGGCGAGCAGCGCCATCAGGCCCAATGCGATGATTTTCTGGTCCATCCCGCCGCTGTAGCGACTATGGCTTATCAAATAGTAACCATGAGCGTGCGCCCGCCGGGTTGCATTCCGCGGGCCAGCGGATATGCGGCGTCGCATGTCCGACCCGCGCCCATCCTCCACCGACGTGCTGATCGTCGGCGCGGGCATAGCCGGTGCAAGCCTGGCCGCCGCGCTGGCGTCGCACCGCCGCGTGCTGATGGTCGAGGCCGAGGAGGTGCCCGGCTATCATGCGACAGGCCGGTCGGCGGCCTTCTGGCACGAAAGCTATGGCGGCCCCGGCGTGCAACCGCTGTCCGCTGCGTCGTTCGAGGCGCTGGCGCGGCCCGCCCCCGATTTTTCCGACAAGCCTTTCCTGACGCCGCGCACCGCGCTGACCATCGGTCGCGGCGGTGCGGAGACCGCGGCGGTCGATGCCTTCGTCGCCGAATTTCGCGCCAAGGGGGTGGCGGTCGACCGCATGGGGTTCGACGCGATGGCGGGGCTGGTGCCCGGTCTGCGACCCGAATGGACCGCCGCCGCCTATGAAGCGGCATGCAGCGACATCGACGTCGGTGCGTTGCACGCGGCCTATCTGCGCGCGGCGAAGCGCGGCGGCGCGGTGCTGGCGCCGCGCGCGCGCTTCGATGGGGCGCGCCGGGTCGCCGGCGGCTGGGAGGTGAGCGTCGGAGGCGAAACGCTGCGCGCCGAGCTGATCGTCGATGCGGCGGGGGCGTGGGCCGATATGGTCGCTGCGCGCTGCGGGATCGCGCCGGTCGGCATCCAGCCCTATCGGCGGACGGTGGCGCAGCTTCGCCTGGGCGTGCCCATCACCGCTGACTTGCCGCTGATCGTCCACGTCGGCGGCGACTTTTATTTCAAGGGCGCCGGAGAGGGGCGCGTCTGGCTGAGCCCGCACGACGAGACGCCGTCCGAGCCGTGCGATGCCGCGCCCGAGGAGTGGGACGTAGCGGTCGCGATCGAACGGATGCAGTCGGTGGTCGACTGGCCCGTCGCCGCGGTCGAGCGCAAATG
>Ga0187809_10001605_pt1 | contig 10288 bp, 11 predicted proteins | sample NC_wetland_sal_i_8_FD_132415 | JGI IMG/M metagenome (GOLD analysis project Ga0187809, IMG submission 132415) | Wetland sediment microbial communities from Neuse River Estuary, North Carolina, USA - ASW_4 | ecosystem: Environmental > Aquatic > Freshwater > Wetlands > Sediment | place: USA: North... | reverse complement strand
GGTGACTGGGTCATCGCCGACCAGAATGCGCACGCGAGCATCGTGGACGGCGCGATTCTCTCCAAAGCGAACGTCCAGTTCTTCAGGCACAACAGCCCCGCCCACCTCGAGAAGAAACTTCGCTCCACCACGGGCAAAAAGCTCGTGGCCATCGAAGGCGTCTATTCGATGGACGGCGATGTGTGTCCGTTACCCGAGTTGATCGAGGTCGCGAAGAAGTACGGTGCGCGCGTCATGCTCGACGAAGCCCACTCGGCGTTCCTGTACGGCGAGAACGGCCGGGGCGTCGCCGAATTGTATGGTCTCGAGGATGAAGTCGACATTCACATCGGCACATTCTCGAAGGCATTGGGCGGACAGGGCGGCTACGTTGCCGGGTCCAAGAATCTTTACAACTATCTCAAAGGCTTCGCGCGCTCGCGCGTGTTCTCGTGCGCGTTGTCACCGGTCGTGACCGCAGGCGTGCTACGCTCCCTCGAGATCGCGCAAGCCGAGCCGCAGCTGCGCACCAAATTGTGGGAGAACGTGAAGCACATTCGGGGATGCCTCGAGGACGAGGGCGTCGATGTAGGCGATTCTACGTCGCAGATCATCCCGATCATGGTGAGAAACGACCGGCGCATTTTTGAGTTGTGCCATGAGCTGTTCCGCGCCGGGCTGTACCTGCAACCGGTCATCTATCCCGCCGTCGCCAAGCATCGTTCTCGGTTCCGCGTGTCGATCTCGGCGTCGCACACCTTCGACCAACTCGACGAGGGCGTATCGATCCTCGTCCGCGTCCTTCGTGAAGAGGGGATCCTCGTATGAGCAGCAAGAATGACGGGTTCGTCCAGTACTACTTCCGCGACGCAATCGGCGGATTCTTCGAGTTTCCCACGGAGAACGCGCGCGCGATTCTGCCGCCGGATCTGCAGCCCATCGAGCCGCACCACGGCTCGAGTGTGCTGAGCGTCATGGCGTTCGACTTCCACCAGAGCCCGGTGGGCGAGTACGGCGAGTTGATCTTGTCGATTCTAGTGTCGCCGCGCATCGAGCAGGGACAGCCGTGGCCGCGATCGGCGTTCTACCCGTTCCGGTTAGGCACGACCACGCGTGAGTCGCGCGAGCACGCCATCGAGCGGTGGCACCTCCCGCACTACATGCAGGACATCTCGATTGCCTGGGAGCGCGGCGACGGGCACATCACCATCCACGCCACGGATCGCGGCCAATCGATCGTCGACATGACGGTCACCGAGCACGAGTGGTCGGCGGTGGAGCATCGCTATCAAGCGTTCATGAACGACGACGAAGGGGCCTATTCGTCGACGATCATCATGCAGGGACAGTTCAGCGAGAACGAGGAAGAGCGCGGCGGCATCCAGATCCACTCGCAGGCGATGACGGACTTGCTCGAAGACTGGGAAGTGGACGTGACGCCGTTCCGCGAGCTGTGGATGAAGAACGGCAAGCAGACCTTCCACCCGCTGCAACAGCTGGCCAGCTACGCGCGGCGATGACGGGCGTGTGCGTCATCGTGAACCCCGCCTCGGGTAAGGGGCGGGGCGCGAAGGCGGCGGAGCAGGTAAAGCGGGCATTCGCCGCCGTCGGGGTCACCGACATTCGAAGCACCTCCGCGAAGGGCGACGAGAAAACCGTCGCCCTTCGCGCCATCCAGGACGGGGCGCGCACGATCGTGGCGGTGGGCGGCGACGGGACGTGGAGCAACGTGGCCAACGCCATCCTCGGAGCGGGCGCTCCCGTTAGGCTTGCGCTCGCGGCCGCCGGCACGGGAAACGACTTCGCCAAGACCGTCGGCGCGCCGGCGTCGGACTACGCGGCGACGGCACGGCTGGCCGTGGATGGACCCGACCTCGCCGTGGACGTTGGGCGCATCGAGAATCGCTTCTTTCTCAACGTGGCCGGATTCGGCTTCGACATCGCCGTGCTCGAGCAGGTCGAGACGGTGAACTGGCTCAAGGGCGACGCGCTCTACCTGTATTGTGCGCTGAGGCAGTTGTTCGGGTATCGTGGCATCACGGTGGACGTCGCGCCGCGCGGGCCCGAGCGGCATCTCATGCTCGTGATTGCCAACGGAAAGAATTTCGGCGGTGCGTTCCGCATTGCGCCCGGCGCGAGCGTCACCGATGGTCTGTTGGACGCGGTGGCGATTGGCGCGGCGTCTCCCGTGCGACGCATGGCGCTCTTCGGCGCGGCCACCAAGGGCACGCACGTGGGCAAGCCCGAGGTGCGCACGACGCAAGCGTCGAGCTTCACGCTGTCGTTCGATGCGCCGCCGGCGTACGAGACCGATGGCGAGTACAATCGTGCGAGCTCGGCCACACTCGAGGTGCGGTGCGTGCCGGGTGCACTGCGGGTCGTGACGCCCGAGCCGGGCGGCGGTTCGGCGACGCGGACGTGAAGGCCATCACGTTCGCGGCGCCGATTCCGCGCTATCTGGCGACGCTCGCGGCCGGCCGTATTTCGGACCGGTTCTATGTCGGCGCCCTTGCGTGCACGCGGTACGGCGACGTCGACGATCCAGCCCTCCCGTCCGAGCGCTGGGTGCGGATCCGGACCCGGTTAGGCGGCATCTGCGGCAGCGACCTCAACGTGATCACGCTCAGGGCGAGCCCATCGACGTCGCCGTTCTCCTCGTTTCCGTTCGTGATCGGGCACGAGAACGTGGGGGATGTCGTGGAGCTGGGGCGCGCCGTGCGCGGCCTCACGCTCGGCGCGCGGGTGACGGTGAATCCCCTGCTCTGCTGCGAGCCGCGTGAGGTCGCGCCGCCGTGCGAGGCCTGCGCGGCAGGCGATCATTCGCGGTGCGCCCACTTCACCGACGGCGCGTTGCCGCCGGGGATGTTGTTAGGCACCACGCGCGGGCTCGGCGGCAGTTGGGGCGAGCGGTTCGTCGCGCACGAGTCGCAGGTCGTGCCGGTGCCCGACTCGATGAGCGACGAGGAGGCCGTGCTCGTCGAGCCGTTCGCCTGCTCGGTGCACGCCGTGCGGGCGCATCTGCCGTCGGACCGCGCACGCGTGCTGGTGATCGGCGGTGGATCGATCGGACTGCTCACGGTGGCCGCGGTCCGCGCGCTCGCCCCGCGGGCGCACGTGACGGTGCTGGCGCGCCACGCCTTCCAGCGCGAGTGCGCCCAACGGTTAGGCGCGGAGAGCGGCATCGATGCGCACGGCGACTATCTGCGCGTGCTCGCCGACGCGGGCGGCACCCGGCTGCTCGAGCCGATCATCGGGAAGCCCGTGGGCGTCGGCGGCTTCGACCAGACGTTCGTGTGCGTCGGCGGCGCCGCGGCCATGGACGACGCGATGCGCGTGACGCGCGCCGGGGGCACGATCGTTCTGTTAGGCAATTCGAGCACGATGAACGGCATCGACTGGACGCCGCTGTGGCTCAAGGAGCTCACGGTGCGGGGCAGCCTGTGCTACGGCGCGCACGCGCACGCGAGCCCGGCGCGCTCGGCGTTCGATGAGGCCGCGCAGCTCATCGCGTCCGGGCACGCACCGATCGGCGACTTCGTCACGCACACGTTCGCGTTGTCGGACTATCGCCGGGCGATCGACGCCGCGCGCAGCAAGCGCGCGGAACGAAGCATCAAAGTCGCGTTCCGGTTCTCGCGCTAAGCAGTCGGTTCGTCCGAGCCGCATCCCGACGCCGGTCGCCGAGTACGTCAACGACGTGCTCGGTGACCGACACCCGGGCACCGGTCGGCGGCGCCGGGATGCGCAGTCAGCAACGCATCAGTAGAACTTGGGCGAGGCGGAAGGCTTGGCCCCAAAGCCAGTGCCGAAGCTCGCGGCATTTGCAATCGCAACGACGGCCACGGCGCTGGCAGTGAGCGCGACCACGAGCAGCACGGTGCGGGACGCGCTCGTGTGCCGCTCAGCGATGACCGCCGATTGTGCGCGCAGCCAGGCAGCCCGCGGCGGATTGTACCGCACCTTCCCGTTCAGCGTATCCCGCAGCGCGGAGATGCGCACGAGCATCGAGTCCCCCTCGGTCCGCTCAAAGCGACCGGACAGGTCGAGGACGCCGACCGCGGCCCGGGCATCTGCCAGGCACGCCGAGTCGGCAGAGCCGACCGAGTCGCAGGCGAGGTGCACCGAGACTGGAGACGAGAAGCGCACCTGAATGTCGCGCTGCGGCGTGATCGCCGACTGGGTGGTCGTGCGGTACGTCTTGCACGCCGTGGAGCCGGCGAGGGCGACCATGACTGCCAGCCCGCGAAGCGCGTACGAGTGCATGTGTGTCGTTGTCATATGATCCTCCGTTCGAGTGTGGCCGACTGGACTGACAGTTAGGCAACTCCTGCTTCGACGTGCACCGGTCGCCGGTCCGGGGCGTCGTCTGCCCCTCCGCGCCCGGAGACCACGAACGCGGTGAACGCCCTGCCGGCGCCGCTCCGTTCGCGGCACGCGTGCGACAACGCATCGGTTGCGTCCGCCACGACGAAGATCCGCGAGTAGCCCGCACGCGCCGCCGCGTCGCTCGCCGCCGACAACACCGCGCGGGCCGGTTCGCTATCGTTAGGCGGGACGCACACGTGCGTCGCCGCGAGACACGGCAGCTCGCGATCGCGGCGCCACGGCAGGCGGCGCTCCATGCGGAACTGCTTCACCGGGCGCTGATCCCACAGGGCCATGAATCCGACGAGGGCGCCCCGCGCCGTCCGCGCGACCCAGTAGCACGCCGGCGGCATGCCGAGCACGCCGGTGCGCCAGCGCTCGATCGCGGCAGCGTCGAGCGGCGGCGCGAGCCGGCGCCGGCACGCGATCGCGTTCCACAACGCTGCCATCTCCGGCACGTCGTCACTCACCGCGGGCCGCGCGGCCAAGCCTGGTGGGTTCGAGATCGCGCGCCGCCGACGCGTGGGCAAACAGTAGGACCACAGCGGAATCGGGGACGAGATCGCCGCCCACGGCACGAGGCGCTGCACGCGATGCTCTAGCGACGCGCCGGAGCCTGCCGTAAAGAACCAGGCATGGCCCGCCGTGCCATCGATCGTCGCGCATCGGCGCAGCGCCCATTGAATCAGCGCGTCTCCCACGCCGCGACCTCGGTGCTGCGGGTGAACCTGCCACCCGCTCACATACCAGTCCGTCGCTCCCGGCTCGCTTGCGGCAACCGGCTGCTCGATCATGGTCATTACGCCGATCACTCGACCGAGGAGGTCGTACGCCGCACCGACGTGCGCTCGCACGTCCGCGGCGCGGAAGAGCGCGAAAAAGTCGGGGTCGTGGCGGATGGTCCAAGCGCGGCAGCGCCCCATGGCGCACGCCGCGTCGAGCGCGAGCAGAGACGCGTTGTCCTCCGGTGTGGCGTCGCGCACCGTGACGGTGTGCGGTACGCATTCGACAGCGCGTGTGCGCATGGGGTCCCTCGCGTCGGCGGTTGGGCCGGAGTGGCTCGGATCGTTAGGCACGCATCGCGGATCGCGGCGCGTCCGCTCGAGTGCCGATGACAACCTGCGGGAGCCGCGAGCCCTGCGCCCTACGTCGCATGACGCATCTTTCGAACGCAAATGACGTAGACGAGACGTGGCGGACGTTGCGGCGATAGAGATCGCCCCGTAGCATTCGTGCAGCGCAGCCACCTCGTCTCAACCCCGGAGGGCCGCAAATGCACGTTTTGTCACGTACGGCTGGTTGGTTGACGCTGCCCGTCTTGGCGATGTCCGCGGCGGCTGGCAGCGCCAGGGCCCAGGACTCCACCAAAGCGCTCGCCGTTGGGCAGCAGGCGCCGGACTTCACCGCGGTCGGTGCCACCCGGTTCGGCGTGCTCAAGGACCCGATCAAACTCTCCGATTTCCGCGGCCAGACGGTGGTGCTCGCCTTCTTCTTCAAGGCGCGGACGAAGGGCTGAACGGTCCAAATGGAGGCGTACCGTGATCAGTACGCCAAGCTCTTCAATGGTGGAAAGAAGGTGGTGGTGCTCGCCATGAGCGTGGACCCCGACACGGCGCTTGCTTCTTGGGCGCGCGATGAGGACTTCCCGGTTCTCTTCGCGAGCGACTCGGGCGGCGAAGTCGGCAAGAAGTACGGGATCTACAACGAGAAGTACAAGCTCGACATGCGTGTGCTGTACGTGATCGACCCGACGGGCAAGGTGACGTACCGCGCGATGCCGTTCCAGGAGCTCGCGGCCAAGGCCTACACCGAGCTGGAAGACGCGGTTGCGAAGACGGACGGTGTCCAAGCCGCTGGTGCCGGGGCAGGTTCAGGATCGCCGTAGCGCATACGCATCGCGAACCGGCACGCCGCCGCACGGCCGGCGATGAGGCGGCCGGATCGACTTGACGAACCGGGCCGGCGAGGGCGAGGATGGGAGTGCATGTCTCCCGCCTCGCCCTCGTCGCCTTCACGTAGCCGGCCGGCCGTCGCATCCGGGCGCACGCGTCACGCGTCGGTGGCGGCGCGCGGACTCCTGGCCGCGGCCGAACGCGACCTTCAGCAGATCATCCTCGACATCCACGACGGGCCGGTGCAGGATATCTTCGGCGCGCTGTCGCAGATCCAGATGCTGCGCCACCGCGGCGAGGTGCAGTCGTCCGACGCGCTCGTGTTGGACCGCGTGGCCGCGTCGCTCGAGCGTGCGTTAGGCGAGATCCGCAACTTCATCGGCGCCTTCCGGCCGCCGGAGTTCGAGCGGCGTCCGCTCGGCGCGATCCTCGAGCAGCTGGTGGTGCAGCACGAATCGCTCACCGGTGCGACCGTCGATTTCACCATCGCGACGCCGCTCCCGGACCAGGTCCCGCTCTCGCTCAAGATCTCGCTCTATCGCATCCTGCAGGAGGCGCTCGCCAACGCGACGCGACACGCCGGCGTGACGCACTTCGAGGTGTCGGCGCGCGCCAACCGTCGGCACATCGTGGTGCAGGTCCGCGACCGGGGCAGAGGATTCGACGTGGCGAAGGTGCTGAAGAAAGAGATCGATGTGGGCGTGGCGGGCGGCCACTTCGGCCTGCGCGGCATGCGCGACCGCGTCGCGATCATGAACGGCAAGCTGTCGATCACCTCCGGCCGCGCGGGAACGATCGTGACCATCCGGCTTCCCATTTCCTGAGCGAGGCCGCCGCGTGATCAAAGTGTTGTTGGTGGACGACCATCCGCTCGTGCTGGAGGGTCTGCGCGGACTGATGGAATCGGAGCCGGGCATCGAAGTGGTGGGCACCACCACCGACGGCACGCGGGTGGCGGATCTCGCGCGGCTGCACCGGCCCGACGTGGTGGTGCTCGACCTCGAGTTAGGCGCGACCAACGGCTACGACGTGCTGACGCGGCTGCGCGCCGAGAAGGTGCCGGCGCGCGTCCTGGTACTCACGGCGTACGGCGACGGCGAGTCGCTGCGCGCCGCGCTCGAGCACCACGCGGACGGGATCGCGCTCAAGACCGACAGCCCGGCGCGGACGATCGATGCGATTCGCGCGGTGAACGCTGGCGTGCTGGTCTTCCCGCAGGCGGCGCGCCGCTGGATGCGGAAGCCGGCGGAGCACGCGGTGGCCGGACCGAGCGCGCTCTCGGACCGCGAGCGCGAAGTGTGGGGCCATCTGGCCTCAGGCCTCTCGAACGCGGCCATCGCGCGAAAGTTAGGCGTGAGCCCGAGCACCGTGAAATTCCACACGCAGAACCTGTTTCAGAAATTGGGCGTGGGGAACCGCACGGCGGCGGCGGTGGAGTACGAGAAGCAGATTCCGGCGGCGGCGCGAGGCCGGCGCCGGGACTGATCGGCGGCCGCTTTACGACGAAGGCGCCGGTACGCCGCGGATGTGCTCCGCGTGCGCGTACACGTTGGCCGTATGCCCGCGGAGCAGGCCGATCAGCGTGACGTTCGCGGCCTCCGCCAGGCGAATGGCCAGCCCCGTTGGGCGCGACACCGCCGCGAGCAGCGGGATGCCCGCCACCGCCGCCTTCTGCACCAGCTCGTAGCTCGCGCGGCTCGTCATGATCAGGAATCCGGTGCTCGCATCGATGTGTTGGCGGGCGAGCGCCCCGATCACCTTGTCGAGCGCGTTGTGCCGCCCGACATCCTCGCGCACCACGCGGATCGTGCCGTCGAACGTGCACCAGGCGGCCGCGTGCATCGCGCCCGTGGCGCGATTGTACTCCTGTCGCGCGCCGAGGTCGGCCTCGGCGCGCCAGAGGGCCGCGGCGTCCATCGGCTGACGCCACGTCACCGTGCGCGGCTCGCGCAGCACTTCCGAGATCGTTTCCACCCCGCACAAGCCGCAGCCGGTGCGCCCGGCGAGTTGCCGTCCGCGCGCCGCCAATCGCTCACTCGCGTCGGCCGGCACGGCGATCTGCAGTTCGACGCCCTGGCCGTGCCGTACCACCTCCACGTGCTGGATCTCGTTAGGCGAACGGACGATCTCCTCCGACAGGCTGAAGCCGGCCGCGAAGTCCTCGAAGTCGTCGGGCGTGGCCATCATCACCACGTGCGGCCGCTGATTGTAGACGAAGGCCACCGGCACCTCCTCGGCGATCGGCGCGTCGCCTGACGAAACGACCGCGCCCTCGAGTCGATCGAAGGCGCGGTCGCGAACCGGCCGGCTGTAGCCCAGCCCGAAGAGCGGGTGGTCAGGCCGGAGGCCGGGAGGCGGCTGGTCGCTCACGGCGCCGACCCGCGAAGCGGACGCTGCCTAACCGTGGCCATCTCCGGCTCCGTTGCCGCCGGCGCGGCCGCCATCGCCGTCGCGCGCCGTCGGACCACCGCCCTGTCCGTTGCCGGCGCCGCCGGCGGGGCCGATGGGCTGGGGTTCGCGATTCTGCACGAAGCGCCACCCGAACCGGCCCTTGATGCACAGGTTGCCGCGCGTGATGTCGTGATCGAGCGGCGACGTGACGCGCACGATCTCGTTGTCCTGCACGTGGAGCTCGAGCGTGCAGCCCACGCCGCAGTAGGGACAGATCGTGCTCACCTGCGTCTGCTTCGATTCGTCCCACGTGCCGGCCTCGCGGCGGTCGAACTCGCTCTTGAACATCAGCGCGCCCGTTGGGCAAACGGCGATACAATTGCCGCAGTACACGCATGCCGATTGCGGCAGCTCCACCGCGAACTCCGTCGAGATGCGCGCATCGAAGCCGCGCCCGGCCACCGCGATCGCGAAGGTGTTCTGATAGTCGGTGCCGCACCCCTCGACGCACTTGTAGCACAGGATGCACTTCCCGTAGTCGCGCACGTAGAGGTCGTTGTCCACTTTCACGGGCTGGCCCACCGTGGCCGCGTAGTCTGCGTTAGGCGGCTCGTGATGGCCGGCCGCCAGCGCGTCGCGCGCGCCGGCGGGCTCGTCCGGCGCCGGCGGCCCGTACCGCTCGGGCTTGCAGTCGTACGACGCCAGCCAGCCTTCGACATCCGGCGTGGTCGACAGGTCGACCGACGATGCCAGAAACTCGAGCACCATCTTGCGGCTGTGCCGCACGCGCTCGCTGTTGGTCGACACCACCATGTCCGGTTCGACCTTGCGCGAGCACGCGGGCACGAGCACACGCGAGTTCTGCACCTCGACCACGCACACGCGGCACACATTTACCGGATGCAGCGTGTCCAGGTAGCACAGCGTCGGGATCTCGGTGCCTAACGTCTTGCACGCATCGAGGAGCGTCGTGCCCTCGGGCACCCGCACCTGCTGCCCATCGATCGTCAGCTCGACCGTGCGTTTGGGCCGCGTGATCTCCACGAAATGACTCATCGCGCCGTTCGTCCGTCGAACATGCCGCAGCGTTTGACCGCCGACTCCACCGCGCTGTACGCCGTCTGGCCCAGTCCGCAGATCGAGGCATCTTTCATGGCGAGACCGATCTCGTCGAGGAGTGCGAGCTCGTCGGCCACGCTGCCGCGCGGCTTGTTCACCGCCAGGCGGTGCAGCGCCTCTTCCTGCCTCACGGTACCCACGCGGCACGGCACGCACTGGCCGCACGATTCGTCGCGGAAGAACGCGGCGACGCGGCGCAGCACGTCGCCCATGTCGGCGGTCTCGTCGAACACCATGATGACGCCCGAGCCCAACGTGGCCTTCGCGGCGCGCGCGCCCTCGAACGTGAGCGGAATGTCCAGCTCGTCCGGCCGGATGAAGAGCCCGGCGGCGCCGCCTAACAGAATGCACTGTGCGCGGCGGCCGGGCGTCACGCCGCCCGCCATGGTGATGAGGTCGCGCAGCGTGGCGCCGAATGTCACTTCGTACACACCCGGCTTCACCACCGAGCCGCACAGGCAGAAGAGCTTGGATCCCGTCGACTGCTCGGTGCCGATCTTCGCGAACGCCGGCCCGCCTTCCAGCATGATGAACGGCACGTT
>Ga0187809_10001604_pt1 | contig 10293 bp, 8 predicted proteins | sample NC_wetland_sal_i_8_FD_132415 | JGI IMG/M metagenome (GOLD analysis project Ga0187809, IMG submission 132415) | Wetland sediment microbial communities from Neuse River Estuary, North Carolina, USA - ASW_4 | ecosystem: Environmental > Aquatic > Freshwater > Wetlands > Sediment | place: USA: North... | reverse complement strand
GATCTTGCGCTTGTCCTCCGCGCTGAGCGGCACGGAGGCCAGCCAGTCGACCCCGGGCTGGTTGTCGACGAACGGCCAGTCGACGGCGAACAGGATGTGGTCGCCGCCCATCTCCATCACGCAGCACAGGAGCGCCGGGTCGGAGAAGAAGCCGCTGGTCGTGACATAGAAGTTGTTGGAGAAGATCGCGCGGAAGTCGATCGATTTCTGGCCGGGCCGTTTCAAGGCCGAGTCGATGCGCCACATCAGGAACGGCAGGGTTTCGCCGAGGTGGCCGAGGATGATCTTGAGCTTCGGGTGCGCGTCGAACACGCCGGAGAGCACGAGGCGGATCGCCTGGGTGGCGGTTTCGACCGTGTAGCCCCAGGCCGGCCGGGCCACCAGCGGGAAGTCCTTGGTGTAGTCGTCGTAGTAGACCTTGGCGACGCGGTCGTCGGGCGCCGACGGGTGCAAATAGACCGGCACGTCCAGCTTTTCCGCACGCGCGAAGATCGGCCAGTACTTCTTGTGGTCGATGAACTCGCCCGTCGACATGCCGTGGATCATCGCGCCCCGGAAGCCGTGCACGGAAACGGTGCGTTCGAGCTCGTCCGCCGCCGCTGACGGATCGACTGTCGGCAGCGCGGCCAGCGCGCAGAAGCGCTGCGGGTTGGCGGCGCAGACTTGCGCCAGCCGGTCGTTGACCTCGGCGGCGAGCCGGGCGGCGATGTCGACGCCAAGCGTCTGCGTCGACGGCGCGCCGTGCGACAGCACCTGCACGTCGATGCCGGCCGCATCCATTTCCTGCAGTCGCTGCGCGCCGAGATCGTAGAGCTTCTCCTGCGTCGCGTCGGGACGTCCGGCGCGCTTGACGAAGTGGGCCGTCAGCGCCGGGTCCCAGTAGTGCTCCTCGATCGCAATGATTCGACTCTTCTGTGTTGTCATGACCGGTTCCTTGGTGGCGCACCTGACTTAGCAGGCGACCCGGAACCGGTCGACGCCTGCTGCCGATGCCCTCCTCCGAAAAAATCGCTTGGCCTGCGCGTATGGCACTTAGCGACCCATGCGTCGCGCGCCGGAGCCGAGAATGCAAACGCGCCAGCGGCTTAGGGACCGCGGCGCTGGCTGTGACAAAAGATTCCGCCTTCGCGGCGCAACGAAGTGGTCGGCATCGGCGTTACCATCGCCACTAAGTTGCCGCATCTCTTCAGTGCTATCGCCGCAGGGGCTGGCTGACGGCCTCTCCTGGCGGGGGCTCGGCATTGCGATATGCGGATACAGGTATACAGGCGCTAACGAGCACGGACACGGGTGCGCAGGCGGCACGCAAAGCCGAGAGCCGCAACGTCGCTCCCCGCTGGCAGCTCGCGAAGAAGCTCGCGCTTTACGTTCTCAAGATTGTCGCCATCGCCGCCGTTTATGCTGCATTCGCCGCGCTGTGGCACGATGCGCCGTGGGCGAATCCGACCGGAATTCCAATTTGGCCGCCGAGCGGGCTCGCGCTGAGCATCCTGTTGCTGGCGGGAAATTCGTTGTGGCCGGCGATCGCCGTTGGCGCTTGCCTGTCCTGCATCATGAGCGGACAGGCGGTCCTCGTGTCCGCGCTCTCGGTAATGGGCGCCGTGACCGCAGGACTGATCGGCAGCCTGGCGGCGCGGCGATGGGCGCGCGGCTGGAATGCGTTCCAGAGTCCGGCCGGCGTTCTCAAGTTCACGGCATTTGCCGTCGTGCCGGCGTCCGCCGTCGCGGCCGCGAGCGCTGTCGCCGGCGTCGCCGCTGCCGATCCGGCGTTCAACGCCTTCGGCTCGACGTGGCTCGTCTGGTGGTTCGCCGACCTCTCCGGCTCGCTGCTGCTGGCGCCGCTCGTCATCCTGTGGGCGCGGCCGGTATCGCGCGCCGTGGCCGCTGAATCGGCCCTCGCGGCGGCGCTGTCGCTGGTCATCGGCTTTGCCGCATTCAGCCCGGTGGCCGACGTGTTGACCGGCAACGGCTTCGCCGGCCTGCATCGTCCGCTGCTCGGCTTCCTGATGCTCGGGCTGCTCACCTGGGCGATGCTGCGCAACGACCAGCGCATCGCCGCGACCAGCGTTCTGGCCTTCGTCGACGCGGCGGCCCTTGGCGTGAAGCCGGTCTGGGGCGCGGGCGACCGCATCGGCGACCCGATCGTGCTGCTGCTGGCGCTCTCGATCAGCGTGGCGCTGGCGAGCCTCGTCGTCACCGCGGCGTTCGCCTCGCGCCGCGACGCCTATGCCCGGCTCGCCGCCGCGCGCGACCGGCTCAACACCGAACTCCAGCAGACGGTAACGGCGCTCGAGCGCGCCAAGCACCATTTCCAGGCGCTGGTCGACGACGTGGCGGACCACGCGGTCTTCGTGCTCGATACCGCCGGGCGGGTCGCGAGCTGGAACAACTCGGCGCAGCGCATCACCGGCCATGTGCAGGAGGAAGTGCTCGGCAAGCCGTTCGGCATCTTCTACCGGCCGGACGAGCGCCGCTCGGGCGAGGCGGTGCGCGCGCTCGAGCTCGCGATCCAGAAGGGCAAGCACGAGCTCGAAGGCTGGCGCATCCGCAAGGACGGCACGCCGTTCTTCGTCACCGGCGTCGTCTCGGTCATCCGCAATGCGAAGGGCGACCTGATCGGATTCTCGAGCATCATGCGCGACACGACCGAGCGGCGCGACACGCAGGAAAAACTGGTCGAGGCGCGCGAACAGCTCGCCATGGCGCAGAAGATGGAGGCCATCGGCAAGCTCACCGGCGGCATCGCGCACGACTTCAACAACCTACTGATGATCATCGGCGGCAACGCCCAGACGTTCAAACGCCTGCTCGATCCCAAGCTGCCGCGCGCCATCGAGGCCATCCAGACCGCGGCGAAACGCGGCGAGACGCTGACCCGCCAACTCCTGACCTTCTCGCGCAGCCAGCACCTCAGTCCGTCGGTCATCAACATCGCCGCTGTGGTGCGCAACATGCGGCCGATGATCGAAAGCTCGTTGCGCGGCAACATCGTCTACAAGGAAGACGTCGTGCCCGGCACTATCCTGACCAAGGTCGACCTCGCCGAACTGGAACTCGCCATCGTCAACATCGCGGTCAACGCGCGCGATGCCATGCCGCACGGCGGCACGTTCACCCTGTCGCTGGCGCCGGTCAACGAACCGCAGGACGCGCAGGGCAACCGGCTCGAAGGCGGCTTCGCGTCCATTTCGTTCGGCGACACCGGGGCCGGCATCCCGCCGAACCTGCTGTCGAAGATCTTCGACCCGTTCTTCACCACCAAAGAAGTCGGCAAGGGTACGGGGCTCGGCCTGTCGCAGGTCTACGGCTTCGTGCATCAAGCCGGCGGCACCATCAAGGTCGACAGCCGGGTGGGCGAGGGCACCACGTTCACCGTCTATCTGCCGCTCTGCTCCGAGCAGGAGACCGCGGTGAGCGCCACGACGGCGCGGGTCGAACCTCCGCGACCCTGCGTGCTCGTCGTCGACGACAATCCGGACGTGGCGCAGGTGACGTCGTCGCTGTTCGAGCAGATGGGCTACGACACCTCGTTGCGCGACTCCGCTGAGTCGGCGCTGCAGTTCCTGGCGCAGGGCAAGCGCACCGATCTCGTGTTCAGCGACATCGTCATGCCGGGCAGCATCGACGGCATCGGCCTCGCCAAGGAAATCCGCGTCCGCTATCCGGGGCTGCCGGTGGTCCTGAGCACCGGCTACACCGATTCCGCGCAGAAGGTTCCTGACGGGCTGCAGGTGCTGCGCAAGCCGTTCGACACCGATGCGCTGTCGCGCGTCGTCGAGAGCGTGCTCGGCCTCGGCGAGCCGGCGCAGATGCACCACTAGCGGCATCCGTGTTGTGACCGGCGCGGCGTTTCGCTATGCAGGCGGGCGCCGGCGTTTTCGTCCCCCGCCGCGCCCGGCCGCCAGACCACCGAACATGTTTCGCTCCATCGCGCGCGCTCTGCTGCTCTGGCTCGTCGCGCTCGCCGTGACGGCCGGCCTGGTCGCGGCGTGCTATCGATGGTTCGACCGGCCGATCGCTTATTTCGTTCACTCGCATCTCAGACCCGTCCGGCTGAACGGACTTAATCTTCTGGCCAGCGTGCAGGACCCCCTGATACCGCTGGCGATCGCGCTCCTGGCGTTCGAGGCTTTTCGCATCCTGCGCGGGCGGCTGCTGAGCGTGCACCACAGGATCGGCTGCGCCTGCGGCCTGAGCATCCTCGTCGCCGAAGCGATCAAGGATCAACTGAAGTTCGTGTTCGGACGCGCCTGGCCGCGAAGCGGGGGGCAGCATCTGCCGTCGCTGATCGACACCGGCACGTACGGCTTCCATTGGATGCACGGCGGCAGCATCTACCAGTCCTTTCCCTCCGGCCACATGGGGGCCGCCTGCGCGATGCTCTCGGTCCTCTGGGTCTGTTATCCGCGCGGTCGCATCCTCTGGGTGCTCGGCGCCCTCGCGGTCGCCGCGGCGCTGATCGCCGGCAACTATCACTTCCTCGGCGACGTCATCGGCGGCGCCTTCGTCGGAGCGTCGGTCGGGCTCGCCACGACGCGCATCCTGCGGCGCTGGATATTCGACTGAGGCCGACGGCGCCAGCGGCTGCCGCTATTGCTTCGCCAGGATCAGCCGGCCCTGCTTCTGCAGTACCGGCTGCACCATGCCGGTCAGCATCGAGAGCGACGACGGCATCATTACCCGGACGCTCACACGGTCCCTGGTGATATCGATGGTGCCCGGCGCGTTCTCGCCGAGAATGCGGGCGAGGAAGCGCAGGTGGTATCCGGTCCACACCTGCTGATGCAGCGTGAGCAGGTAGCCGTAATCCTTCTGCAAACCCGCCAGCGCCGCCTTGATGCGGATCTGCGCTTCGCGCTCGGTCAAATGGTGCGGCACGATCACCACCAGCGGCTGGTCGTCGCCGGGCTTGGCGATCGCGTGCGGCGCCTCGGTCAGGGGCGTCTTGAGAGTACCGGCCATGGCCGGCCAGACGCCGGCGACGAGCAGCGGCTCGCGACGACGCAGCGAATGGTCACCGTCCTCATTGCGGATGCCCCGTGCGTGGCCGAGCCGCACTCGTCAGCGCGACGCGCCGACGCAAAAGCACGGCTGCCAACCCGCCAATGCAGGTGCAACGCCCGGGTTCCGCAGCCCGATCGACGCATGGAACCCTGCGGCGGTGCTCTCGTTCTCGAACGTGTCCCGACCTTGCGAAGGATGGCGCCGCGTGCCCGTCAGTCCTGCGGCGAGCAAAGCGCCGAATCAGACCCCGACGTCACTGCCCGGCCTCACAGGCCTTCGCGGCCTCGCCGCGTTGTGGGTCGTGCTGTATCACTATTGCAGTCTGTATCTGCCGGCGCTCGACGGCGCCTGGCTCGGCGGGCTGATGTCGCGCGGCTATCTTGCGGTCGATCTGTTCTTCCTGCTCAGCGGCTTCGTGATGGCGCACGTCTACAGCGGCGTCGCCGAACGCAAGGGCTTCGCCTTCTTCCGGGCGTTCATGCGGGCGCGGGTCGCGCGCATCTATCCGCTGCACCTGCTCGTGCTCGCCCTGTTCGTCGCCATGGCATTCGCGGTGCGCGGCATCCACTACGTTCAGGACGGCTATTACTATCCGCTGCCGCTCACAGGTCCGCGCTCGCTCGAGGCGATCGTCGCCAACGTCTTCATGCTGCAGGGGCTGCAGGCGAGCGATCTGAGCTGGAATTATCCCGCCTGGTCGATCAGCGTCGAATTCGCCGCCTACCTCATATTCCCGCTCGCCATTGGCGTGTTGTGGCGCCTGTCCGGCAGGTCGCTCGCCGTGGCGGCGCTCGCGGCGCTCGCCGCCATCTGGGCGCTCGCTTACGTCGCGGGCGGCGACATGAACCAGTGGGACGGTCCGATGGCACTGTGGCGCTGCCTGCCGCAGTTCTTCCTCGGCTGCATTTGCTATCGCGTCTATCGCCACGGCGTCATCGACACGCGCCCGTGGGCCGGCCTACTCATCTCCGCGACATTGCTGATGTTGTATTTCGATTGTCGCGATGTCCTCGTCGTCACGATGTTTCCGCTGGTCATCCTGTGTGCCGTGAGTGCGCGCGGCCTGTCCGGCCGAATCCTGAATGCCCGGCCGGTGGTGCTGCTCGGCGAAATATCGTTCTCGGTCTATCTCGTGCACGGACTGGTGCAGCACGCGACGACGCACGCGCTCAACGCCTTCGATCTCGACCAGACAGAGTTTTCCGTCAGCCATTCCTGGGTGACGCTCGCACTGATGCTGCTCGCCGTGTTCGTGCTGTCGATCGCGAGCTACCGGCTGTTCGAAAAGCCGATGCGCCGCTGGCTCAATCAACGATCGACCGCGCGCGCGGCCGGCCACCGCGCGGCCGACGTCGAGCCATCGTTTGCGGCGCGCTGACGGCATCACATCTTACCGCAAAGCGCGGTGCGGCGATGGAACCGCGGCGACAGCATGGCGAAATTGCTCGCCTTTTCCGCGTGTTGCCATCGCTTTCACAGTTTTGGCCTGCTCGCGGCCCATTATTGCCCCGCCCGCTGTTTCACCTTCGCCCCGCTGCGGATGCCGCGGCCCAGTGAGTCGCCTTGCGACGCCCGTCGCGGGCGCGGCCGACAATCAAAAGCGGGGAGTTGCGTATGAGCGCATTGAGCACGAACGATCCCGGGGATCCCCGGAGCCACCGTTATTACGCGCCGCGCCAGCGGCGCGTCGTTGCGCGCGAGGCGACGTTGCAGCCGGTGCTGGAACGCTTGCGCGGCAGCACGCGTGAATATTCAGAGGACGAACGGCTCGGCGGCGAGAACGAATCCGTCGCGGCGCCCGAGCCGGACGTCGTCCTGGTCCCGGACCAACGCTTTCCCTTCGCGGCGCTTGCGGCCTTTGCCGGCAGCGCCACCGCCGTGGCGGCCGTCGCTGTCGCGTACATCGTATTCGGGACGAACGGCGCATCGACGGCCGCGGCGCCGTCCGTCATTCCGGCCACGCAGGCAGCGCCGGTCGCCGCTGCTGCGGTGGCGCAGGCGCCCGCTGTGCCTCCCAAGATCGATGCACGTGTCACGCCCAACCAGCCTGTCAGCCAGCCGCATCCCGCGCGGGTCGCGACCGCCGATGCGACGGGCGCGGTGCCGGTCGACTCGGCGAGGAGCGACCGTCTCGATGCGGCGTCCGCCAATCCCGCTCCCGGCGCCGCCTACGACCCGCTGCAGTCGCCGCTGAGCCTGTGGAGCGTTTCGCCGACACAAGCGGCAATCGAAGGCACCGACCCGGCGCTTGCGGCGCCGACCGCGCCGCCTCCCGCCGAAACCGTTGCTGCGGCACCACCGCCACCGGTGGAGCATCACGCCGAGCATCATGCGGCTCCGGCGCGCCATCACGCCCGTCATCACCACTATGTCCGTCACGTGCATCACTGGCGGCATCACAAGCCGGCGGCCAGCGAGGCGCCGGCCGCTGCCGGCGATCAGAACCCCGGCGATACGAACGGCGCGGCCGCGTCGGGCCAGACGGACGGTCCCAAGAAGTTCCTCGGCCTGTTCGGCGGCTGATTTGGCCTGCTGCGCCCGCATGATCGCGTGCGCAGCGCCATGCGCCGCACACGCATCCGCGCAAGGAACTAAGTGCAAGAGGCCGCAGTTCCCGCCGTGACGCTGTCCCGCCGCATCGCGCGGTGCGGACAGGTCGTCCGGGGAAACGGCACATGGTTTCAGCTCGCGTTGGCAGTGCGCGACCCGGGGCATCGGCCGTTCTCCTCTTGATATCTCTGGCCGTTCCGCTGATGCTTGCAGATCCTGCCGCAGCGCAGACAGCCGCACCGGCACAGCAGCAATCGACCGCGCAGTCTCCTTCATCAGCGCAGGAGCCATCGTCCGCACCCGCGCCATCGTCCGCACAAACGCAGCCATCTGCGCAGGCACCGTCATCAGCGCCCGCTCAGGCTCAACAGGCGCAGCCGTCACCGAAGCCGGCAATGCCGGGTCTTGCCGCCGTCCAAACGGCGCCGCCGCTCGACCGGAATCCGCTCGGCGCGACCGTCTACAGCAAGGACGGCCGTCTCGCGGGCGCGGTCGACGAGGTCGCCGGGAATCAGCTCATCGTCGGACTGGCCGGATATCTCGGCCAGGGCGCGAAGGACGTGGCGGTCCCCGCCAAGGGCCTGCACGTCACCGTCTCGCACGAGCGCCCGCGCATTGTCGCGGAAGCGCAATACGGCGGCGGCAACATCACCCGCATCACCGTTCCGATGACCTTGAGCGAGCTCATCAAGGCGCCCGGCTACAAGCAGCCGGCCACCAAAGCGGGCGTGCCGTCGCCGCACGGCGGCACACCGGCCGCGACCAAATCGAAGCCGCCGTCGAGCACGCAGTCCGGCGGGCCCGGCTGATGCGCAAGCGCAAGGAGAACGCGATGTCGTCATCGGGACTGAGCCGGCGCACGCTGCTCACGGCCGGCGCCGTCGGTGCGGCCAGCGCCGCGTTGACCGCAGCGCCGCAGCCGGCCGAGGCGCGCACCTACAGCGGTGAGATGCCGTGGTCGCCGTCCTCCGCCGACGCGCCGGTGCCGGTCGAACCCGGTCCTTATGAATTCTTCACGCCGGACGAGGCCGCCTTCATCGAGGCGGCGGTGTCGCGCCTCATCCCCAACGACGATCTCGGTCCGGGCGCGAAAGAAGCGGCCGTGCCGCACTTCCTCGACCGGCAGATGCTGGGCGAATACGGCCGCGCCGAGCGCTGGTACATGCTGGGGCCCTGGCGCCCGGGCACGGCAACGCAGGGCTATCAGTCGCGCATGACGCCGGCGCAGCTCTATCGCTTCGCGATCAAGGCCATCGACGACCACCTCAAGCAGGCGAACGGCAAGGTCTTTGCGCAGCTCTCGGCCGATCAGCAGGACAAGGTCCTCACTGACCTCGAACACGGCAAGATCGAGCTCGCCAACGTCAGCGGCAAGGCCTTCTTCGACGTGCTGCTGCAGAACACGATCGAGGGCTTCTTCTCCGACCCGATCCACGGCGGCAATCGCGACATGGTCGGCTGGAAGCTGATCGGCTTCCCGGGCGCTCGCTACGACTACCGGCCCTACGTCGACAAGCACAATCAGAAGCTCGATCTGCCTCCGGTCAGCATCCAGGGCCGGCCGGGCTGGAATCCGAAGACCTGAAGAAAGGCTCTCATGGCCCGCAAGCTTCCCCGCAAGGATGTCGTTCTCGTCGGCTTCGGCTGGACCGCCGCCATTCTCGGCAACGAGCTGACGGATGCCGGGCTCGAAGTGCTCGCGCTGGAGCGCGGCGGCTGGCGCGACACGCCGACCGATTTCGCGCCGACCTTCATCCAGGACGAGCTGCGCTACTACTATCGTCACAAGCTGTTCGTCGAGCCGTCGCGCGAGACGCTGACGTTCCGCAACGCCATGAACGAGACGGCGCTGCCGATGCGCCAGCTCGGCTCGTTCCTGCCGGCAACCGGCGTCGGCGGCGCCGGCATTCACTGGAACGGCCAGACCTGGCGCTTCCTGCCCAGCGACTTCCTCGCCCGCAGCCACAACATCCAGCGCTACGGCAAGCTGCCGGACGAGAACATGACCGTGCAGGACTGGGGCGTCACCTACGACGAGCTCGAGCCCTTCTACGACCAGTTCGAATATCTCTGCGGCATCTCCGGGCAGGCGGGCAACCTGAAAGGCCAGAAGAAGGCCGGCGGCAATCCCTTCGAAGGGCCGCGCAGCCGCGCGTATCCCAATCCGCCGCTCGACATGACCTACGCGCCGACGATCTTCGCTCAGGCGGCGAAGGACAGCGGCTTTCATCCGTTCCCGTGTCCCGCCGCGAACATGTCGCGGCCGTACACCAATCCGCTCGGCGTGCAGCTCGGCCAGTGTACCTATTGCGGCTTCTGCGAGAAGTACGCCTGCGGCAATTATTCGAAATCGAGCGCGCAGACGACGATCCTGCCGGTGCTGATGCGCAAGGACAACTTCACGCTGAAGACCGAATGCGAGGTGCTGAAAGTCCTGCTCGACAGCACGGGCAAGAAGGCGACCGGCGTGCTCTACATCGACGAGCAGGGCGAGGAGTGGGAGCAGCCGGCCGATCTCGTCATCCTCTGCGCCTTCGCCTTCAACAACGTGCACCTGATGCTGCTGTCCGGCATCGGCAAGCCCTACGATCCCAAGGCGAACAGCGGCGTCGTCGGCCGCAATTACGCCTACCAGATCGTCAGCTCGGTCAACGTCTTTTACGGCGACAAATACACCCACACCTTCGTCGATGCCCATGCCGAGCGCGCCGGCGCCGACTGAGGCGTTGGGGTATTTGT
>Ga0187809_10001603_pt1 | contig 10294 bp, 11 predicted proteins | sample NC_wetland_sal_i_8_FD_132415 | JGI IMG/M metagenome (GOLD analysis project Ga0187809, IMG submission 132415) | Wetland sediment microbial communities from Neuse River Estuary, North Carolina, USA - ASW_4 | ecosystem: Environmental > Aquatic > Freshwater > Wetlands > Sediment | place: USA: North... | reverse complement strand
GGCGGCATGCTGGCCTGGACGGTCGGCCTCGGCTTCATGCTGGGCCTCGGTGGCTATCTCGCCTTCCTGCGCAACCAGGCGCTGCGGGACCGGGACCGACGGGCCAATCGTCAGCGTCGGCACTTGGTCGCGATCGACGAGGGTTACGACGCGACCGAAGAGGTCAGCATCCGCAGTTACGAGTCGGCGACCGTCGTCCGCATCGATGACGAGGATGTCGAGTTGCGCGGTATGGCCGACACCATCGACCTGACCGGGCTGTACGCCGAAGAGGAGTACGACGAGCGGGCGATGCGCCGCGCGGTCTGACCCGATCGGCGGGCTCACCCGGTTCGGTCTGCTCCGGGCCGGCTGGTAGCCTTCTTCTTCGGTTGGGGCTGTGGCGCAGTCCGGTAGCGCACCTCGTTCGCATCGAGGGGGCCAGGGGTTCGAATCCCCTCAGCTCCACCAACGTGATGTCTCGGGACATCGTGCCCGGACGTCTTGCGACGTAGTGAACACCCTCGGCCGTCCGGTCGGGGGTGTTCTTGTTGTTGGGGTTGGTAGTCGAGGTGGAAGTCGCGCACAGGTAGTCCACTGGTGCCCGGTCTGGATCATGAGTGAGCGGCGTCACTGCTCACCGGAGGTTCACAGGCTACCGACAGAAATCCGATCGGGTCCCGATACGTTCGGCCGCGAGACTTCAACCATGACGACGAATCGCCACCCCTTCCCCCGCCGCCATCACAACCTCCGAGAGATCGGCGACCGCCGGGTCCGGATCGCCACGGCCACCGTCGCTGCCGCCTCGGTCGCCGGCGTGGTCGCACTGGCCGCCGGCGCGAGCGCCACCTCCAGCACCGCCAACACCTCGAGTGCCAAGCAGGCGACGGCGCAGCGTTCGGCCAGCGCGGCCTCGGCGCAGGCCAGTGCGGCCGCCCAAGCCGCTGCGGCCAAGGCTGCTGCCGCCAAGGCCGCCGCACTCAAGGCATCGGCCGCCTCCAGTGCGGCCGCCCAGGCCGCCGCGGCCAAGGCTGCGGCCGCGGCGAAGGCTGCTGCCGCCCAGGCTGCTGCCGCCCAAGCTGCCGCCCAGGCCGCGGCCAGCGCCAACACCTCGGTCACCAGCGGCAACGGCAATTCCCAAGCCACCACGGGTGGGTCATGATCGGGGCTCGCTCAGAGCTGGCCCAGGCTCTGTTGGCCCCCGACACCGTCGAGTGGCCGGTGTGGAGCACCACCGCGCGGATCGTGGTCACCGAACCCAGCGCCCTGGCCGCCGCCTACGACCGGGCCGGTCAGCTCATCGACGACGTCGACCGAGCCGCCAGCCGATTCCGGGACGACTCCGAAATCCGCCGGCTCGACAGCGCCGCGGGGCGCCCGACGAAGATCAGCTGGCTGCTGGCCGACCTGATCCAGGTCGCCCTGGACGCGGCCCGGCACACCGACGGCGACGTCGATCCCGGCCTCGGCAACGGCATGCGGCAGGTCGGCTACGACCGGGACTTCGCCCAACTCGACCGTGACCCCGCTGCGATCGCGCTCCGACCGGAGCCCGGAACCAGCATGTCCGCCGACCGGCGTGGACCGATCACCGTGCTGACCCACCGCGGGTGGCGCGACATCCTGCTGGAGGAGGACCGGATCACCGTTCCGACCGGGCTGAGCCTCGACCTCGGGGCGACGGCCAAGGCTTTCACCAGTGACCTGATCGCCCGCACCGTTGCCGCGGAGTGCGAGATCGGCGTGCTGGTCAGCCTCGGGGGTGACATCGCCACCGCCGGTCCCGGGCCGGACGGTGGCTGGCGCGTCCTGGTCAGTGATGGTGCGGACCAGCCCGAGACCTCGATCGCATTGCCGGCCGGCTCGGCGATCGCAACCTCCAGCACGATTCGCCGCCGCTGGGCGCACGACGGCCAGCAACTGCACCACATCCTGGACCCGCGGACCGGCGCCCCGGTCACCCCGGTCTGGCGGACGGTCACCGTCGCCGAGCAGAGCTGCGTCATGGCCAACACCTTGACCACGGCCGCCGTGGTGCGCGGACCGGCTGCGCCGTCCTGGTTGCGGACCCAAGGGGTGCCCGCCCGCCTGGTCGCCGCCGACGGCAGCGTGACCGTGCTCGGTGGCTGGCCCGACGAGCGCGGCTGACCCAGACCTCTACCGAAAGTTCTGGCTGCGGCTGGAACCCTGTGCCCCGAACCAGGAGCAGCCATGTCGAGCATCCTTGCCAGCACCAGCAGCACCTTCAGCAGCAATCCACTCTGGTACCTCACCCGCAGCACCGCGATCGTCGGGTTTCTCCTGCTGACGCTCGGGACCGTACTCGGGGTCGCCGCGACCCAACGCAGCCTGGCCTCGCGGGCCTGGCCCCGGTTCGCCACCCAGGCCCTGCACCGCAACGTCAACGTGCTCGGCCTGGCCTTCATCATCATCCACATCCTGACCACCCTGCTGGATTCCTACGTTCACGTCGGGTGGTTGGCCACGCTCGTCCCGTTCACCTCGAGCTATCGCACGCTCAGCGTGGCGGCCGGAACCCTGGCCCTCGACGTGTTCCTGCTGGTCGCCGCGACCGGCTTCCTGCGACTCAGGATGAAGGAGCGGGGGTGGCGTCGGGTCCACGTCACGGCCTACCTGGCGTGGCCGCTGGCGCTGCTGCACTTCATCGGTACCGGTACCGATGGTGCCTACGCTCGCTGGGGATTCTGGATCGCCCTGGGATCGGCGGCCGCCGTCGGAGCCGCCGCCTGGTTGCGGCTGGTGACTCCCCGCGGACCGCGCGGGCCGGTGCGCAGCGTGGCCGGTGCCCGATGAGCGCGCCGAGCCCGAGCCGGCCGGTGGCGACCACGGCCGGACCGTGGCTGGCCCGGGTGCTGGCCGGGATCACGGACCACCGCGCGCTGAACCGAGCCGAACACGTCGCCGTTCACGGCGAGTTGCCCGACCCGCGCCGGCGCCGGGGCGAGGATGATGAGCTGATCCGCGCGATCGAGGCCAGCGGGCTGCTCGGACGCGGTGGTGCCGGCTTCCCGGCCGGTCGGAAGGCTCGCACGGTCGGTGCCGGGCGGCGCCCGATCGTGGTCGGCAACGGAGCCGAGGGGGAGCCAGCCAGCAGCAAGGACACCCTCCTGATGACCCGCAGCCCGCATCTGGTGCTGGACGGATTGGTGGTCGCCGCGCGCGCCGTCGGCGCCTCGGCGTGCCATCTCGTGGTGCACCGGGGGAGCCCGGCCCTGCCGGTGCTGAGCCGAGCGGTGCGCGAGCGCAACGACCTCCAGGTCGAACTGCACGAGCTACCGGCCCGCTACGTCGCCAGTGAGGCATCAGCGATCGTGCACTTCCTCGCCGGCGGCGAGGCCAAACCGATGTTCGCCCCGCCCTACATCTACGAGCGGGGCTTGGCCAACCGGCCGACCCTGGTACACAACGTGGAGACGCTCGCGCACCTGGCCCTGATCGCCCGGCATGGCGCCGGCTGGTATCGCGCGGTGGGCGACGCCGACGAGCCGGGCACGATGCTGCTGACGGTCACTACCCCGTACCGGACCGGAGTGGCCGAGGCGCCGACCGGGACCACCGTCGGCGCCGCACTGGCCGCGTCCGGGCTGCGGTACGAGGACACCGGTGCCGTGCTGATCGGCGGCTACTTCGGCACCTGGCTGGGCCGGGAGCAGGCCTGGCACCTGCCGCTGACGCATTACGCGATGCGCGCGGCCGGGGGAGGTCTCGGCGCCGGCATCATCGCGGCCCTGCCGGCGCGAGGTGTGTGTGGCCTGGCCGAAACAGCGCGCATTGCGACGTACCTGGCCGCCCAGAACGCAGGTCAATGCGGCCCATGCTTCAACGGGTTGCCGGCGCTGGCCCGGGCCATGACAAGTTTGGCTTTGCAAGGCCGGGTGAATCCGGCGATCAGCCGCTGGCTGTCGGTGATCCCGGGCCGGGGAGCGTGCGCCCACCCGGACGGGGCGACCCGGATGATCGGCAGCGCCCTGACCACCTTCGCGGCCGAGGTCGAGCGGCACGTCAGCCAGGGCCCGTGCCCGGACATCACGGCCGAACCGCTGCTCCCGACCCCGTTCGATCCGGCGACGGAATGGAGATAGTCTCATGCGCATCAGGGTGAACCCGATCAGCTGCGAAGCTCACGGGCTGTGTGCGGAGATGCTGCCGGAGTGGATCCAGCTCGACGAGTGGGGGTATCCGATCCTGGATGGGGATCGGCTGCCCGAGCAACTGACCGAGCACGCCCGGCGCGCGGCCGCCGCCTGCCCGACGCTGGCGGTAATCCTCAGCAGTGGTTGAGGATCCGTCACACCGCCAGCTGGTCGCGGCGCCGGGTCAGGTACGCGAGCTCGGCGGTGTTGCCGCACAGCTCGATCGCGCGGTTGTAGGCGGCCCGCGCCGCCGCGCTCCGGCCGAGCCGGCGCAACAGGTCGGCCCGGGTGGCGTGAAAGGCATGGTAGTTGTCGAGGGCTTCGGCCAGCTGATCGACCGTGGCCAGCGCAACCTCCGGCCCGTCCAGTTCGGCCACCGCCACGCTCCGGTTGAGGGCCACCACCGGGGACGGGTCGAGCCGGACCAGCTGGTCGTACAGCGCCACCACCTGTGACCAGTCGGTGTCACGGGCATCCCGGGCCGAGGTGTGCACCGCGTTGATCGCGGCCAGCAGCTGGTAACGCCCCGGCGCCACCCCGGCCGCCAGCCGCTGACGCACCAGCCGGTGCCCCTCGGCGATCAGCTCGGCGTCCCACGCGCCTCGATCCTGCTCGCCCAGCGCGACCAGCTCGCCGCCGGCCGACACCCGAGCCGTCCGCCGGGCCTCGATCAGCAACATCAAGGCCAGCAACCCGATCACCTCGCCGTCCTCGGGCAGCAGCTCCCGGACCAGCCGGGTGAGCCGGATCGCCTCCGCGGTCAGCTCGGATCGGATCGGGTCGGTGTCCGGCCCGGTGGCCAGATAGCCCTCGTTGAAAACGAGAAACAGCACCGCCAATACGCCGGCCACCCGGCTCGGCAGGTCGGCGGTGGCCGGCACCCGGTACGGAATCGAGGCCGCCTTGATCTTGGTCTTGGCCCGGGTGATCCGCTGACCCATGGTGGCCTCGGGTACCAGGAACGCCCGGGCGATCTCGGCCACGGTCAGCCCGCCCAGCAGCCGTAGGGTCAAGGCGACCCGCGCCGGCAGGCCCAGCGCCGGATGGCAGCAGGTGAAGATCAGCCGCAGGCGCTCGTCCTCGACCGGTCCGAGTGGTGGCCGCGGCTCGTCGTCCTGCAGCATCTGCGCCTCCGCGTACTTGTCCGAGCGCTTGCTCTCCCGGCGGATCCGGTCGATCGCCTTCCGGGTGGCGGTGGTGGTCAGCCAGGCCCCCGGGTTGGGGGGAACGCCATCCACCGGCCACCGCTCGACCGCGACGGCGAAGGCCTCGGCCGCGGCCTCCTCGGCCAGGTCGAGGTCGCCGAAGCGGCGGGCCAACGCGGCGACCACCCGGCCCCATTCGCTGCGATGGGCCCGGCTGAGCGCGGCCCGTCCGTCGGCCACGATCACAGAAGTGCGCGCAGCTCGACCCTGCGGTTGTCGGCATCGCGGGCCAGTTCGGTGGAATCAGGGATCCCGGAAAGCAAGTACGGCATGAGACTCCCTCCTGCCTGGGCCCCCCGGCTGGGCGGCGGGCTCATCAGGACCACGAACGGCGTCAACCTGATTCGACATCCTCCCCGAGGCAGGTTGGTTTGTCGTGGCCGGCCGCTAGTCCGCTGAGCGGCGACGGCGCCACAGCAGCAGAACCAGCACCACGGCCGCCCCGGCGATGAGCTTGCCCCGATGCGGTGCGGTGGTCTGGCTGACCCGCTGGGCCACCGGCCCGGCCTTCTCGCCGGCGGCATCGAGCGCGTGCTGCACCGGCTCCGGGGCCGTCGCCTTGGCCTGGGCGACCCTGGCCGCAGCGGTCTCGGCCAGCGACTGCGCCGCGGCAGCGGCCTGATGGGCTTTCTCCGTCGCGGTTTCGGCGATCGAATGGGCCTTGGCCTCAGCCTGGGCCTTGACGTTCACCTTGTCGGCGAGCTGGTCTACGGTCTCGGCCAGTTCGGCCCGGGTCCGCTCGATGTCGGCCTTGATCTCCTCCGGGCCGTTCGGATCGTGGTCGATGGCCTCGCTCATGCTGTGCTCCCGGGTTTGATGGCGTGCAGGTCCTCATGGACGCTGTGAACGGCTTCGGTCGGTACCGGTGGCGTTGCCTCCTGCAACTCGTGCCGGCCGGAAAGAGCGGCGATGCCGGCGATGATGAACAGCGCGCCGGCCACGATCAGGGCCGCGGCCCAGCCGTTGAGCGGGATAGCCAGGCCCATGATCGCAGCCGCGACCAGCGCGCCGACCCCGTACAGGGTGAAAAGCCCGGCGCCACCGAACAATCCGGCGCCGAGTCCGGCCCGCTTACCCTTCTCGGCTATCTCGGCCTGGGCCAGCCGCAGCTCGTCCCGGATCAGCCGGGTGGTTTGCTCCTGCATCTGGCTGACCAGCTCGCCCAGCGATGGCTCGTGATTGACAGGGGTTTGTTGGTCGGTCATCTGATCTCTCCTCCTTCACCGGGCGTTCCGGCTCGGTTTGATTCAGTCATGGCGGCTCATGGTGCGGCGGCGAACTTCGGCGGCGTGCTCGGCCTCGGCCCGTTCCGGCTCGTCCAGCTTGCGGGTGTCCCGCAGCGGGGCGAACGGCTCGAGATCGGCCGGCATGCCGGCCAGGATGGCTCGTTGCCGTTGGGTTTCGGCATTGAATTCCAGGCCGAGCAGCATGGAGATGTTGGTCAGCCATAGCCACACCAGGAAGATGATGACGGTGGCCAGCGTGCCGTAGGTCTTGTTGTACGAACTCGAGAAAGACACGTAGAGCGCGAACAACCCTGAGACGATCAGCCAGATCACGACCGCGATCACCCCGCCCGGCGTCACCCAGCGCCAGCGCGGCTGCTGCACGTTGGGAGTTGCCTGGTACAGCAGGGAAAACATCAGGCTGACGATGACCAGCAGCACCGGCCACTTCGCGACGTCCCAGACCAGTACCGCGGTATGACCGATGCCCAGGGCCTGCCCGACCTGATGCGCGATCGGGCCGGTGACCACGACGATCACCAGTGCGGCCAGCAACATGACCACGAGCGCCAGGGTGACCAGGATGCGCACCGGGATGGTCTTCCAGATCGGGCGGCCCTCGTCCACCTCGTAGATGGCATTGCCGGCCCGCATGAACGCGGCGACGTAGCCCGAGGCCGACCAGAACGCGAGCAGCAGCCCGACGATGGCTCCGATGCTGGCCGATCCGGTCCGGCCCTGGACCTGCTCGACCACGGTGTTGAGAAAGCTTTTCACCGCGCCGGGCGCGACCTGGCCGAGATTGTTCAGCACCTTGTCGGTGCTCGAGCGGCCGAGCAGGCCCAGCACCGAGACCAGCACCAGTGCGCCGGGAAACATCGCCAGCACGCCGAAGTAGGTCAGCGCGGCCGCTCGGTCGGTCACATCGTCATGGCTGAATTGCTGGAGCGCACGCTTGAGGATTGCGACCCAGCCCGACTTGGGCATGTCGGTCGGCTCGGCGGGTGCCGGTCGCTTGTGACCGTGCGTCGAGAAAGACATGGGCACGCCTCATGGTTGGCGGAGAAACGGCCGCTTCTTGACCCGGGCTAGCTGTCCGCTGTCAACCCTACATGCGAGCCGGACCGGGCCGAGGCGAGCTAACCCGGGGCCTACGCGCCGGCCAGCCGGCCGGTCACCGCTTCCTCGACGGTCGGCCAGGACCGGCCACCGCGCAATCGCGGCAGCAACCGGGCCCGGTACAGGCTGTCGACGGCGTGCTGCCCGGCCCGGGCCAGCGCCAGCGGAATGCCGTCCCGTTCGAGATCAGCCAGCACCTGAGCGAGGATTCCGGCGCCGGTGAAGTCGACATCGGTCATCCCGACCGCATCCAGCACCACCAGCCGCACCGGACCGTCGGCCCGGCGTCGAGCGGCCCGCAACTCGGCCTTGAAGTGACCGGCGTTGGCGTACCACAGCGGTGTCGCGAACAGCACCACCAGCACCTCGGGCTGCTGCCGCGCCCCGTCCCCGGCGCTCAACGGCGCCCAGCTCGTCGTATTCGGGATCCGGCCCAGCACGTGCAACTGCGGCCGGGCGGTCAGCCGGGCCCGATCGAGGATGGCCAGTGCCACCGCAACCCCGATGCCCTGCTGGACCCCGACCAGCGCCACCGCCAGCAGGGTGATGACGGCCAGCGCCAGCTCGACCCGATCGAAACGGGCGATGGCCAGCAGCCGGTGCCAGGGAAAGATCCGCACTCCGACCGCGACCAGCACCGCGGCCAGCGTCGCGGCGGGCAGGTCGCGCAGCAGCGTGACGACCGGGATGAGGGCGGCGACGGCCGCGGCCGACACCAGTCCGGCGAGCTGGCTGCGCCCGCCGGCCCCAGCTACCGCACCGGTCCGCGGCGGGCTGGCGTTGACCGGGAATGCCCCGATGAGACCGGCCAGAACGCTGCCGGCACCGACCGCGACGAAGTCCCGGTCGAGATCGTCCGGACCGGCGCCGGGCGGCTCGAACGCCCGGCTGGTGGCTGCGGTCTGGCTCACCACCACCAGCGCCACCACCCCGGCCACAGGCAGCAGCGCGGCCACCTGCGACCAGGTCAGCTCGGCCAGTTCGAGCCGGGGCGCGCGCCCGGCGAGCCGGCCCAGGGTGGCGATGCCGTGCCCGTGCAGGTGCAGCACCGGCACCGCAACGGTGGTCAGCACCACAGCCACCAGCGCGGCCGGGATCCGCCGATCGAGCCCGGCCGCCACGGCCAGCCCGGCCAGTACCAGGACGGCCAACACCACCGTGCTGGCCGAGGTCCGACCCAGCTCGCCGGTCAGCTGGCCGAGCCGGTGCAGGGTCGAGCCCGTGCCCGCCGGCAGCCCGAGCAGGTCGGGTAGCTGGTGGACCACGATGATCACCGCGACGCCGGCCAGGAAGCCGCTGATGATCGGAGCGGACAGGAACTCGGCCAGCCAGCCCAGTCGCAGCAGTCCGACCGCCAGGACCACGGCTCCGACCAGCACCGCCAGCACGGCCAGCAACGCCAGGTAGTGCTGGGATCCGACCGTGGCCAGGCTGCCCACCGACACCCCGAACAGCGGCGCGATGGTCGAATCGGCCCCGACCGACAACTGGCGACTGGCGCCCAGGGCCGCGATCAGCACGGTACCGGCCAGGAAGGCGTACAACCCTGCTACCGGCGGCGCGCCGGCCAGCCGGGCAGTGGCCAGCTGCTCCGGGATCGCGATCACCAGCAGGGCGGCCGCGGCGGTCAGGTCCGGGCCCAGCCACGCCCGGCGGTACCCGCGCAGGCTGGCGAACAGGACCGGCGGCCGCTGCTGGTTCAGCACGTCGCCATCATCGCCGATAGCGGCGAGTTTCAGCGGCGAACGGTCAGGCTCTGGTAGGCGTCGGGCCGGCGGGTGGTCAGGAACGGGAACAGCTCCAGCCAGTCCCGGCGCTGGTCCAGGTCGAGGTCGGCGACCAGCACGGCCGGTTCGTCCCGCGGGGCCTGGACCAGGATCCGGCCGTACGGATCGGAGATGAACGAGCTGCCGTAGAAGGTCAGCTCGCCCTCGGTACCGATCCGGTTCACCGCGACCATGAACGTGCCGTTGGCGATGCCGTTTCCGATGATCACCTGCTGCCACAGCGGTTCGGTGTCGAAGCCGGGGTGGTCGGGTTCGGAGCCGATGGCGGTCGGGTAGACCAGGATCTCCGCTCCGGCCAGTGAGTAGGCCCGGGCCAGCTCGGGGAACCACTGGTCCCAGCAGGTCGGCAGCCCGAACCGGGCCGGGCCGAGCTCCAGCACCGGGTAGGCGTCGGAACCGGCCGGCCCGGGCCGGAAGTACCGGTCCTCGTGATAGCCGGCGGTGACGGGAATGTGCAGCTTGCGGGTCCGGGCCAGCAGCTCACCCGACGGCGCGACCACGATCGCGGTGTTGAAGCCGAGGCCGTCCTCGGCGTCGGCCCGCTCGTAGAGCGAGGCGTGCACCGGCACCTGCAACTCGGCGGCCAGGCCGGCCGCAAACTCCCGGGTCGGGCCGTCGTCCAGGTGCTCGGCGAGCTCGGCCGGGCGCTCCGCCGGTGGCGCATCGGCGAAGTAGCGCGAGAGCGTCAGCTCCTGCAAGCACACCACCTCCGCGCCCAGGTCGGCGGCAACCCGGCCGGCCTCGCGCAGCGCCGCCTGGTGCTCGGCCGGGTCGGCGTGCCAACGGTGCTGGACGGCGCCGAGGCGGAACGGGCGTCGGGT
>Ga0187809_10001600_pt1 | contig 10311 bp, 10 predicted proteins | sample NC_wetland_sal_i_8_FD_132415 | JGI IMG/M metagenome (GOLD analysis project Ga0187809, IMG submission 132415) | Wetland sediment microbial communities from Neuse River Estuary, North Carolina, USA - ASW_4 | ecosystem: Environmental > Aquatic > Freshwater > Wetlands > Sediment | place: USA: North... | reverse complement strand
CTCGATCTCGGCGCACGCGCCGCGGCCGTATTCGGTCGCCTACACGTCGACCAAGCACGCGATCACCGGCCTGACCAAGTCGACCTCGCTCGACACGCGCAAATACGACATCTGCGTCAGCCAGATCGACATCGGCAACGCGGCGACGCCGCTGACCGAGCGCATGGTGCAGGGCGAGGGCGTGCTGCAGCCGGACGGCCGCAAGATGATCGAGCCGCGCATGGACGCCGACAATGTCGGCGCCGCGGTGGTCTACATCGCCGGCCTGCCGCTCGACACGACCGTCCTGTTCATGACGGTCATGGCCAACACGATGCCGTTCGTCGGCCGCGGTTGAGGCTTATGGGGCGCGAGCTCGAACACTGGCATGACTTCTATGTGCTGCTCGGTACCGCCGGCGCGACCCTGGTGGCGCTGCTGTTCGTGGCGGTGTCGCTGGGCGGCGGGTATCTGAACCAGTCGCGCGCGCTGGCGACGCGCACGTTCTTCAGCACCGTGGTCATCCACTTCGCCGAGGTCTTCCTGATCTCGGCGATCGCACTCATTCCCGGCCACCGCACCATGTTCTTCGCCGTGGTCATCGGCGGCTTCGGGCTCGCCGGCCTCGCCGTGTCGGCCTACGCATCAGTTCAGCTCATCCGCCATAAGTGGACCGAGTTTCTCCAGGATCATTTCGCCTACGGTCTTCTGCCGGCGCTCGGCTACGTCGCACTGATCGCGGCCGCGATCACGATGCTCAACGGCTGGGACGTGTCGCTTGACGTGCTCGCCGGCGCGCTTCTGCTGCTGTTGTCCGTCAACATTCGCAACGCGTGGGACCTGATGCTGTCGATGGTGCGGGGGCCGCATCTGGCCAGCGACGACAGCAAGAGCTGAGCGGTCACCGGGGCTCGGGGAAGCCGGACCCAATCGCGCCGGGCTTGTCCCGGCGATCCCGACGAATTGGGCAACGTGCCGCCCGAGCGGATAGCCGGGACATGTCCGGCCGTTACGCGGAGAATGATGGATAAATGACAACCAGATTTCTGCTCGTCCTCGCCTTTCTCCTCGCCTCGTTCCTCGCCCTCCCCGCCCTCGCCGCGCCGGTCAAGATCGTCGCGCTCGGCGACAGCGCCACCGCCGGCTGGCTGGTGGCGCGCAAGGATGCCTATCCGGCCGAGTTGCAACGGCAGCTCCGCGCGAAAGGCTACGACGTGACGGTGAAGAACGCCGGCGTCAGCGGCGACACGTCGGCCGGCGCGCTGCACCGGCTCGACCTCGCCGTCGATCCGGACACACAGATCGCGCTGGTCGAACTCGGCACCAACGACCTGCGCCTGCACATTCCGGCATCGAAGATGCGGACCAACGTCGGCGAGATCGTGCGAACCCTGCAAAGGCGGCACATTGCGGTGCTGCTGATCGGGCTCGGCTCGCTCTACCTGTCCGGCATCGCGCGCACCGCGCACGTCCCCTATGCGCAGTTCCGATTGCCGCCGGGCAAACACCGCGCGCGCGACCATGCGCATTTCAACGCCGAGGGATACCGCATCGTCGTGGCGCGGATGCTGCCGCAGGTCGAGGCGCTGATCGCCGCCGTGGGGACGCGACGATGAGCGTGCGCTCCCGCTGCCAGGTGGCCGCGAGCAGGCCGCAGGCGGCGAGCATGAAGGCGACGCCGACGAAGCCCATCGCGGTGAATGCCCCGCGCGCGAACAAGGCGCCGCCGATGCCCGAGCCGATGGCCTGGCCGACATAGACCAGGGACGTGTTCAGCGCGATCGAGGCGCTGGCGAGATCCGGCGCGGTCTCCGCCAGCCGCGCCTGCTGCATCGAATTGGTGGCCGCGAAGCCCAGACCCCAGAAGATGATGGCGACGGCAGCGGCGGTGAAAGCGCTCGCGCCGCCGGTCCAGACCGCCAGCCCGAGACTGGTGGCCGCGAGGAACAGGGCCAGAGTGACTTCGGTGCCGAGCGACGTCACCACCGCCGTCGCGATGACGTTGCCGATGAGCGCCGCCACCCCGAACAGCGCGAAGAAGCCCTCGATCGTCAGGCTGTCGGCGCCCAGCAGCCGGCGCAGGAGCGGCGCCAGATAGACGAAGACGGTGAGCTGTCCGGCGATCTGCAGCATGGTCACCGTCAGGATGGTCACGAGCCGTCTGTTGCGGGCGATGGTGACGAAGCTGGCGAGCGACAGCGGCTTGCCCGTCAGGCCGTGCGGCAGCGTCGCAAAGACGAGCGCGGCGATGACCGCCGAGGCCGCGCCGAGCATGACGAAGCCGGCGCGCCAGCCGAAATGCGTGGTGAGGAAGGTGACGAGCGGTAGCCCGCCGGCGACCGCCAGCGACCAGCCGAGGAAGACGAAGGCGATGGCGCTCGGCCGCTCCGCGTCGCGCACGATGAGGCCGACGGTCGCCGCCGCCTGCGGCGTGTAGATCGCGGCGATGGCGAGCATCGCCAGCCGCAGCGCCAGCACGGTCGCGTAGTTCGGCGCCAGCGCCGAGGCGCCCTGCGCAACCGCGACCACGATCAGCGTGCCGACCAGCAGCAGGCGGCGGTCCATGCGCGTCGTCAGCCAGGCCATCAGCGGCGAGCCGATGCACAGCACCACCGCGCCCCAGGTCACGAGCATCCCGGCGTCCCTTATGCCGACATGCAGACCGCCGGCGAGTTCGCGCAGCATCCCGGCCGGTTCGAGCACCGCAAGGCCGATCACGATGTTGCCGAGCATCAGGAAAAAGCGGGCGAGAAACGATTTCATGCGACTGCCGCCGGACGACGAGAACGGGTCCGCGACACGTAGGCGGCTGGACCGGGCGACGCCACCCGGAAACCGCACGAAAGTTTTCAATGATTTCGATGACGCGTTTTCATTGGACCCGGCGAGTCGCCCGCCGGGCGCGTCCGCTCTACTTCGCCAGAACCTGGCCGACGAAGGGCACCTTGCTCAGCCAGCCGTTCGCGCTGGGGGCGTCCGGGGTCGGGATCGAGGCCGGCGGCACCGGATGGTCCGGTTTGGCGGCGGGCCTGATGGCGGCCACCGTGGCGTCGTCGTCGCCGACCTGGGTCGGCGGCGGCAGCGCGGGAGCGACATCGCTGGCGGGGAGCGCGGCGACGGGAGCGTTCGCCGCCGGCGGCGCGGCCTTCAGTTCGCCCAGCGGATGCGGCGGCGCGCCGCGCATGGCCGGCGCGGCTTCGGCGGCCTGTTCGGGCGCGTGCGCGGTCAGCGCACCGCGTACGGCCTCGACCCACTGCGCATCGGCGGCGGCATCGTGCTGCGGCGGCGCGACGTCGGCCACGGCCGGCTTCGCCTGCTGTTTCACCTCAGCTTTCGCGTCCTTCGCCATGTCCTTGACCGGCGAGCGGGAAATCTCCTTCGCGGTCTCTTTCGGCGCGGCCTTGGCCGGCTCCCGCACGACCTCGCGCGCGTGCTCCTTCGCCGGCTCGGCCGGGACGGCGGCGCGCAGTTCGAGCTTGTGCTCCTCGTGCGCCTCGGCCTTCTTCGGCTCGACCCGGGCCGGCGCCTCGGCGTGCTTCACCGCCGCCGCATGGACCGGCGGCGCGCTGCGGCCGGCGGCGAGCAAGGCCTTGAACGCGGCCTCGGCGTCCGGATCGACGCCGCCGCAGGTCTTCTCGAAGGTCTCGACGTCGTGCCGCACCAGCATGCGCTGGGTGGTCGGATCGAGCTTCTTGTCGAGCATCGAGATGATGTTGGCGCGCAAGGTCTGGCAGGTCGTATCGACCGAGAAGTTGGCGCGGTAGACCGAGTAGGCGCTGCCGAGGCCGACCGGGATCGCCAGTACCGAACCGGCGATCTGCATGGCCGTCATGAGGCGGGCGCCGCGCGGCGCCAGCGGCGGCTGATGCGGCCGCGGATGACCGTCATGCGCCCCGGGGGAAGGCATGGGATCGCGCGTCGCCACCAACATGGGAGGGAAGCCTCGGCTGGAAAAGTCGTGCGGCTCAGACACAGGAACTTCGGGGGTTTATTGGGCCGGGATTGCGGCACAATCGGGGAAATAGCACCTGTCCCCATGTCGATTTGGTTAAGGCGCCTGGGCCGCGCGCAGCACGCTCACAAAAAAGCCGTCGGTGTCGGTCGCCCGTGGCGTCATCAGGAACCCCTCGGGCGTCGTCCGCACCGCCTTGCCGAACAGGAAGGCGCGCTCGCCGAGGGCGGCCATGACGTCGGCCGCGGGCGTCGCCGTGAAGCCCGGATGGCGGCCGAGAAAGGCGCGGACCTGGCCGCCGTTCTCCTCGGCCAGCACGGAACAGGTGATGTAGGTGATGCGGCCGCCGGCCTTGAGCATCGGCGCAGCGCGGTCGAGCACCTCGGCCTGGTCCTTCATGCGCTGTTCGAGCGCGCCGGGGCGCATGCGCCATTTGGCGTCCGGATTGCGCCGCCAGGCGCCGGTGCCGGTGCACGGAGCGTCGATCACGACGAGGTCCATGCGGCCCTTGAGGTCGTCGATCTCGCCGCCGATCGACTTGGGCGTGCGCACCTGCACGTTGCGTGCGCCCGAGCGCTTGAGCCGGTCGTGGATCGGCGCGAGGCGGCGCTTGTCGTCGTCGGTGGCGAAGATCTGGCCCTTGTTCTCCATCATCGCCGCCAGCGCCAGCGTCTTGCCGCCGGCCCCGGCGCAGAGGTCGAGCACCTGCTCGCCGGGCCTGGCGCCGGCGAAAAAGGCGGCGAGCTGCGAGCCCTCGTCCTGAACTTCCACAAGACCTTTCAGAAACGCCGGCTCGGCGTGGATCGCCGGGCTCTTTGCCTCCGCCGCGAGGCGGATGCGCAGGCCCCACGGCGACCATCGCGCCGGTTCCGGAGCGAGGTCGGCGAGCTGCGTCAGCGCCTGCTCGCGCTCTCCCTTGAGCGTGTTGACGCGCAGGTCGAGCGGCGCGCGCGAGGCGAGCGCGGCGCCCTCCTCCGCCCGCTCGTCGCCGAAGCTGGCGGCGAAGGCGGCGTCGAGCCATTCGGGGTAGTCGCCTGCGACGTAGGGCGGCGCGCCGGCGAGGTCGCCGGCGGCGAGCCGCGTCCGTTCGTCGTCGGTCAGGGGCTCGGGCGCAAACCGCGCCCCGTCCGCGAGCGTCGCTATGGCCTCGACGTCGAGGCCGCGCTCGCGCTTCAGCATGCCGAGCACGACGGCGCGCGGCGTCTCCGCGCCCATCAGGAAGGCGCTCGAGGCCCGCCGGCGCAGCGCGTCATAGACCACCCCGGCGATGGCGGCGCGGTCGCCCGACCCGGCGAAACGGTGCGCCAGGCCCCAGGCCTTGAGCGCATCGGCGGCGGGACGGCGTTCGGCATCGATCGCGGCGATGACCTCGATGGCGGCGGACAGGCGGGCTGAGGGTGTCATGCCGCGACCTAGCCCCTGCCCGCGCGCATTTCAACGGAAAAGCGCCGGCCCCGCTCAGGGCAGCCCGGCGAGGATCCGGACCATGAAGATCAGCCACATGATCAGCAGCACGATCAGCCCGATGCCGAAGAGCGGCCCGCGCTTGCGCACGTCGTTGGTGCTCGTGTGCACGAAGGCGTGCGCCAGCCGCGACACGACGAAGACCCAGGCGAGCGCGACGAAGACGACGTCGGCGTGGTGGGTGATGACCGACAGGATCGTCAGCACGTAGAACAGAAGCGGCAGTTCGAGCTGGTTGTGCGCGGCGTTGGCGACCTTGAGCACCTCCGGCGGCCAGTTCGGCTCGCGCAGCGCGATGTCGCCCATGCGCACGGTGCGGTTCCGCAGGGCCGTCCCGCGGCCGTAGGCCATCCAGCCGTAGAGGCCGAAGGTCAGCAGCACCTGGACGAACAGCGGCAGGAGGACGAAGCGGAGGGTCATGGGTCTGGCCGGAGAATCCCGTCCGTGTGGATGTAACAGGTCGGCACAACGGGCGCCATCCGGAGGCTACGGCACGGGGACGGCGCGCTCGCGTGTCCGTTCCTTGAGAAACACACAAGCGAGCATGCCGACCGCCGCGCCGAACATGACGTAAAACGACGGTGCAACGGCGAGACCCGTGACGTGAATCAGCCAGGTCACGAAGAACGGCGCGAACCCGCCGAACAACATCACGGCCAGATTGTAGGCCACTCCCAGACCCGTCGTGCGCACTCCCGGATGAAACTGCTCGGCCAACGATGTGGACATGGGGCCGAAGAAGGCGCCCAGCGCCGTACAAAGAGCGAGCTGTGAAACGATCACGCTGACGAATCCCGGGTCGCTGTGCATCCACGCGAAGAACGGGTAGGACGCCGCGAAATACACGGCCAGACTCGAGATCATGATCGGCTTTCGTCCAATCCGGTCGGACAGCGCACCGAAGACCGGGATCAGCACGATCATCCACGCGAGGCTCGCGGCCTGGGCCACAAACGCCTGGTCGAGCCGGACATGCAACTGCACCTGCGCGAAGGTCGGCATGTACAGCAGGATCACATAGAAGGAGATGGTCGCGCAGACGACGATGCCGAAGCTGGCGAGTATTTCTCTGGCGTGGAGCGCAAGCGCTTTCGGAATGCCGTGCCCGAAGTCTTCACCTTGCGCGACGAGGAAAGCCCGGGACTCCTCGACACGGCCGCGGACGTAGAGACCCACGGGCCCGATGAGGAGCCCCATCAGGAACGGAATGCGCCAGCCCCAACTGTCGAGCGCAGCCGGGGAAAGCGTGTGCGTGATAAGAGCTCCGAGGAGCGCGCCGGCCAGAACGGCCACGGCCTGACCGACCATCTGCCACGAACCGTAAAGCCCGCGATTTCCGGCAGGGCCGCTCTCGATGAGGAAAGCCGTGGCGTTCGCGAATTCGCCACCGGCCGAAAAGCCCTGCAACAGCCGGGCGATCACGATGAGCAGGGGCGCGGCGATGCCGATGACCGCATAGGCGGGCGCAAAGCCGATCAGTGCCATCGCCAGCGTCATCAGCCCGACGATCAGCACGAGCGAACGCTTGCGGCCCCGGCGGTCCGCATACACGCCGAGCAGCAGACCGCCGACCGGCCGCATGAAGAAGCCCACGCCGAACGTCGCGGTCGTCAGAAGGAGCGATGAGTATTGATCCCCGGCAGGAAAGAACACTCGCGCGAGGACCACCGCAAACGACCCGAACACGATGAAGTCGTACCACTCGAGCGCGTTTCCGATCACAGCCGCCGCGATCTGGAGCGGCGTCGACGCTTTTGGCAATGGCACCATCGCACTCCGGCCGAGCATCAGAGACGAAAAGGTAGAACGGGCTTCAGACGTTGGTGGAAATCATCACCTGGCAGAGGCCTGCAGGTCCGTCGACGTCAGGGGAATGCGTCGCTCGTGCCGCGACACATACAGGTTCCAGCCAACGTCGACGTCTCGATCGAAATGACAATAGCCGTCGCGCCCGCTGTTCTTGGCGCGATAAAGGGCGAGATCGGCGCACCTGAGGAGATCTTGCGGGTTCTGCGCGTCGGACGGAGCAACGGCAATGCCGATGCTCACGCCCACCTCCACCTGTTCGCGTCCGATGCGGATGGGCCGCCCGACGGCTTCGATGAGCCGCTCGGCAAAGGCGCTTCCGCTGATGCGAAAGTTGTTGAGCTGGATGATTGCGAACTCGTCGCCGCCGAGCCGCGCAACCGTATCGCTTGCCGACGACACCGACCGGATGCGACGCGCGACTTCCTCCAGGACGAGATCGCCGGCCTGATGTCCACGCGTGTCGTTCACAGCCTTGAACTCGTCGAGGTCCAGCAGCAGCAGTGAGCAGAGGCCCTCGCCCGAGGCCAGGTATTCCGACAGCCGGGCCAGGAAATGGGAGCGGTTGGTCAGGCCCGTCAGCGAATCGTGGCGCGCCATGAATTCGATAAGGGCCTCGGATCGCTTCCTCTCGGTGATGTCGGTATAGGTCCGGACGAGGCCGCCGTCCGGCAGTGGCGTCGTTCGGACTTCGAGGAATGTGCCGTTCGGACGCGCGCGCTCGTAGAGCGCAAGATTGCCGAACAGGTCCCTGCCGGACATGGCCGTCTTGATCATCCGGCGCAGTTCCGGCGCGACGTGTTCGCCGTTCGGGCCATACTCCCCGGACTTCCATTGAATATCGAGGATTTCGCGATAGTCAGGCGCGTCGCGCACTCTCTCGTACGGCAAATCGAGCAGGCTGATGGCCTGGCGATTGAGCAGTGGAACACGCCCGTGGCCGTCGACCAGCATGATTCCCTGAGCCATGGACGCGAAGGCGACCCGGCACACCGGCTCGAGAAACAGATCGAGCGGTGATGCGCCAGATCCCAGCTCGGACGAGAGATGATCGAGCATCATGGCAGCGGCTCTGTTTCCGGGGACATGCGGAGGGAATGCAGAGGAAAAGGCCGGCCATGGTATGATCGCACAACTAAAGATTTCTCTATTGCGAGACTACCCTCCCCTCGCGACGGCAGCGGCGAATTACTTATGTTTAACGTCGTCCTAACGACGCCGCTGCGGCCCTTGCTGCTTTTGGGCGGCGCGACACATCGCGCGCGCCGCATACAAAGACGCCCGGCTTCCGGCCACGATGGCGATTGGCTAGGCTGCCGTGGCCGGTCAACGGAGACGCACGCGATGCGCCGTTTTGTCAGCTCCATGCTTTTCGCCCTTGCGTGCGCATGGGCCGTGCCGGCCGCCGCCCGCATCGAGCCGTTTCCGCCGGGCTTCCATGTCCAGCGCATCAAGACCGGCGACGCGACACTTTATGTCCGCGTCGGCGGGAAAGGACCGGCGGTCGTGCTTCTGCACGGTTTCGGCGACACCGGAGACATGTGGGCGCCTGTGGCGCAGGCTTTGTACAAGAACCACACCGTGATCGTGCCGGACCTGCGCGGCATGGGCCTGTCCTCGCACCCTGCAGGCGGCTACGACAAGAAAACGCAAGGGCAGGACATCGCCAGGGTGATGGACGCGCTCAAGGTCGACAAGGCCGCGCTCGTCACTCATGACATCGGCGACATGGTCGGCTACGCACTCGCTGCGCAGTATCCGGCGCGCATCACCAAGTGGGTGGTCATCGACGCGCCGATGCCGGGCATCGGGCCGTGGGACGAGATCATCAAGAGCCCCCTGCTCTGGCACTTCAACTTCCGCGGCCCGGATGTCGACCGGTTGGTGAAAGGCCGCGAGCGCATCTATCTCGACCGCTTCTACAACGAGCTGTCGGCCAACCCGAAGGCGATCGACGAGGCGACGCGGCGGCATTATGCGCGGCTCTATGCGCGCCCAGGCAACATGCATTACGCCTTCGAGCAATTCGCGACGTTCAACACCAAGGACGCCGCCGATGACAAGGCCTGGGCGGCCAAGGCCAAACTGCCGATGCCGATCCTGGCGCTCGGCGCTGATCACTCGTTCGGCGAGCAGCAGGCGGCCATCATGCGCGACGTCGGCAGCAATGTGACCGCCGGCATCATCAAGAATTCCGGGCACTGGATCATGGAGGAGCAGCCGGCGCAGACGACGGCGATGATCGTCAGGTTCGTCGGCGAATGAGTACGGCCGCGAGCGGCGTTCTCACCCGGCACGATCTCGGCGTCGATCTGGCGCTCGCCGCGGCGCAGGCCGCTCTCGCGGAAAGCCGCCGCCGCGGCTATCCGCGCTTCGCAGTGGCGGTCACGAACCGGGCGGGACATCTGCTGGTGCTGCTCAAGAGCGACGACGGCGGCCCGCACCTCGTCGATTCCGCGCGGCGCAAGGCCGCCACCGCGGCCAGCATGAACGCCCGCACCAGCAAGGCGTCGAAGGCGATCGACGAGCGCAGCGGCGAGCCGGACCCGCATCTCGTCTATCTCAATGACATCCTCATCGTCGGCGGCGGCGTGCCGATTCATGCGGGCGACGAGCTCGTCGGCGCGATCGGCGTTGCCGGATCGCCGGGCAGCGTGCACGCCGAGGAATGCGCGGATGCCGGGATCGCCGCGATCGCGGAGAGCCTCAGCTAACGTTCGTCCCCGCGAAAGCGCGGACCCAGCGCTGGAGTCCCGCTTGCGCGGGAATGAGCGGAGTGAAGCTCTACACCCGCGTCGGATAATTCGGGCTCTCGCGCGTGATGGTCACGTCGTGGACGTGGCTTTCGCGCAGGCCGGCGCCGGTGATGCGCACGAACTGTGCCTTCTCATGCAGCGAAGGGATGTCCTTGGCGCCGACATAGCCCATCGCGGCGCGTAAGCCCCCCGCGAGCTGGTGCAGCACGGTCGAGGCCGAGCCCTTGTAGGCCACCTGTCCTTCGACACCTTCCGGCACGAGCTTCAGCGAGTCCTTGATGTCCTGCTGGAAGTAGCGGTCGGCCGAGCCGCGCGACATCGCGCCGACCGAGCCCATGCCGCGGTAGGTCTTGT
>Ga0187809_10001599_pt1 | contig 10318 bp, 7 predicted proteins | sample NC_wetland_sal_i_8_FD_132415 | JGI IMG/M metagenome (GOLD analysis project Ga0187809, IMG submission 132415) | Wetland sediment microbial communities from Neuse River Estuary, North Carolina, USA - ASW_4 | ecosystem: Environmental > Aquatic > Freshwater > Wetlands > Sediment | place: USA: North... | reverse complement strand
GATTTCCTGGAGACGGACGCCGGTATCCTGATCACCGAGACCACCATCACACAGTTCAACCTCTTCGACTCGACGGGCATCCCTGAATTCATGAGGGCCCGGAAGGCCGCGCAGTATGCGAACAGCATAGACGATGTAGTAAAAATCTTTACGACGGGTAACAATGGGGGGTATGCCAATGACTGGCTGATCGGGGATACGAAGACGAACGAAGTGGCCAAACTGGAGCTTGGACTAAAGGATTACCGCGTGTGGAGAAGCAGGGACACAGCCATCATCGGGAGCAATTTTCCCAGCGATCCCAAATTGATCAGGGAGGAAACGACATTCGACGTCAATGACCGTACGACTTCCCCCAACGCCCGTAAGCTCAGAATGGAAAAACTGGTCTGTATCGATCTCAAGGGCAAAATCGATGCGGAAACGGGAAAACAGATCGAGGCCGATCATTATGATGCGCTCGATAACAAAAATGCCAGCAACCGGTGTGTCATCTGCGGACACATCGACGAGGATTCGGTGGGTTGCAAGGAATGGGATGAACCACCCTACTACCCGATGGGAGCGGTCCAGGGAAAAATCACGACTTCGGATCTCGCCTCCAAAATGGAGTTTTGGGCACGCCGCGGGCATCCCTGCGGGGAAGATTTTATAGGAGCACCGTTCTATAAGGCGCATCCCCAGTATGCCTGGATGTCCAAATACCTGGTGGACATGAAGTCATACCCATGGACGCTATTTTCAGCCACGAAAACCCTTTAGCGAAATAGCAAAAAATTATAAAGGATCGTCAAGGGATCATTTTCATCATAAATCCAGGATCAGCGGCCCCTGAAAAGATGAACCAGCAGAAACATTTGACCGATGGTAAATCCTGTTGCAGCGGCCTGTCGACCCCGGTGGCCCGGCAGGTTCTTCTGGCCATTCTGGCGCGCGCTTCCCAATAAATTTCCATTTTCCTCACTTTTTGAGCATCTTGCAACATATTATTAATGACCGACTCATGCAACCCAGCGACAACCCCATGTCCCCCGGAGAGCAGCGCCTCGATCAGGGACGGAACAGAAGAAAACACCGGCGTCAAAAACGCAAACGAACCCCCGCAAGCAGGGTTTTAAAATGGATCCGCAAGAATCCGAACAAAACCCTGGCAGTGTTGCTGGGTCTCATTATCATCTATGTAACCTACCTGTTTATCATGTATGCCCTGGATCATCCCCGTAAAAGGGATATTACCACCATGGACCTTCGAAGCACCCCGACGACCATTAACAAGGTGTTAAATTCCTGAAAATGTGACCCAACGAAAGCTTATCCACAGGGATTTAACAACTAAATCCGGGGAATGGCTCCCCCGTGCGCTAATTTTACCATGCGGTACACAGACCACGATTGGTGTTGGCTGGAATTATCCGCCATCAAGAGTGGTTTTGACCGTTTTCCTGAATAAACTGTATATGGTTTCAATGGATATCGGATTTTTAAGGGCTGTATATCAATACAGCCCTTTTTTAATATTAGCCCCAAATTAAGTTTTTGTTTACCAAAATCCTGTCGCAATGAAAGCTGGGAAGACCGTGTACCGGTCCGTGGACGAATACCTGGCCGCGCAGCCTGCCAGCCGCCGGAAGCTTCTTGAAAAATTACGCCAGACCATTAAAAAGGCGGCCCCTCACGCAATAGAACTGATCAGTTATAACATACCGGCCTATAAACAGGAGGGAATGCTCGTATACTTCGCATCCTTCACCCATCATATCGGCTTTTATCCAACCTCATCTGGTATTACGAACTTCAAGGCAGCGTTGGCCGCATATAAAACATCGCGTGGAGCGGTGCAATTTCCGGGAGAAGGACCGTTACCCCTGGACCTGGTATCCCGAATCGTGAAGGCCCGCGTTCAGGAGAATATCGAGCGGGCCCGGGTAAATAAGCTTGCAAAAAAGGGTCTCGCGACGCCGGGAGAACGGCAGTCCCGCAAAAAAGTTTAGCCGATCACTGGGTCCGGTCGACCTTGCTGAAATCATTGGGAATGGTGGCTACCATGATCCCCGTTGTGTCCAGTTTACTGTTGTGGACGTGCACCGTAAAATTGCAGATATATCTTTTCCGCCGCGTATCCGTAAAGTAGTAAAGGTTCTGGATATTCACCTGCGTCCCGGGTGCCATCGCGGTATCAAGATAATTCTTCATGGTTGATTTAAGCTTGTCTTCGAGGTCCTTTCCTGAGAGGATCCTGGGCTTGCATCCAACGAAAGCCGTCGCCAGTAAGAAAATTGAGATCGCGTTGCGCATGCTTTTTTTGTAAATATAGCAAGAGTGGATCATTCCTGAAATGACCTTGCACCGCTGCCCGTATTGCCCTGGGAAGCCAATTTTCCTCAATAGATGATAAAGGGGTTCTCCCTGACTGGCCGGAACCCGGCGTACCAGCTGCGAAGTCGCCGGAAAATTCCTTTTAACCGGTCGTTCAATGAATGGTTCATGCGCTTTCTTTTACCCGTTGACGTTCGGAGATCCGCATTATTTTACCGGCAGCATAAAAAAACCCGCGCATAAAGATGCGCAGGTCGTTATCCCCCTGAGGGGCCCCGATTTACTATTTCCTGCGGCCGCAACACCGGGTTGGCTTGCGACAGGTATACCAAGGTGTTCCCGCGGGATAAAGATCCCGGTTTCCGGTGGGCGTACCAATAATACATTCGTACCCCCCGGTGGCTACTACAAATTGTGTATTGAGGATGAATTCCGAACCCGGTAGTTTGCGCATCTTACCGCCGAATAACTGGTGTGACTTTTTTAAAAACTTTTATCATGAATAGCTTTACACGCATTTTTCTGGCCACCCTGGTTGTGTTTTTGATGGGCATTTCCTGGTTGCCCGCCCAAACCATTTCAGTGGTGCCGAATCCTTCCGCCCCGCCGCTTTTTACCTGGACGGGGAGCGGCGCACTCTCTGGGTATGCCGGGAACGCCATCACCTTTAACAACACGCTTGTGCTGGAATACAACGCGACCGGGACTTCTGACCAGACCCAGATCATCCTCCAGCTGGCAGTCTATAACGGCGGCGACACCCTCCACCTCATTCCCAATCCCGACGGGGGCCAGGGCGTATACCTCCAGTCCGTACAGGTCATTTACAACAACCTGCTTTTTTTCATATACCTGGATGCATCCGGCATTCAGCGCCTTGCGTCCTTTGACGGCACTGCCATCACACTATATCCCAACCCTGACGCCGGCCTGGGCTATATCGGTTCCCCGCGTATCTATAATAGTAACCTGTATGTAGCTTACTCCAACGCAGCGGGGGTCACCCAGTTCGGTGAATTCACGGGATCGGGCATCAACCTGATTCCGAACCCCGACGCCAGCACCACCGCTTTTTATAATGACTATTCGGTTGTTTTTGATAACAAGATCTGTTCCCGTTACGTAGCCGTGGATGGGACGAAGCACCTGGCCACATACGATGGCACTTCCTGGACGATCCAGCCCAACCCGGATGCCACGACTCGGGGTTTTGTGCCGATCTTTCCCATGGCCTATCACAACAAGCTCTATATCGTCTATTACGGCGTCGCCGGCCAATACCAGTATATGGAGTACGATGGGACCAACAACCCAACTCTCGTACCCAACCCCGACGACGCCAGCGCCGTGCAGGGTGGGGTAGTGGGTCTGCCCATCATTTTTAACGACACGCTGTTCTACCAGTACCAGGATGCTGACGGCGTGTTTAAACTGGGTAAGTTCGATGGCACGACCATGAGCCTGGTCGGGGTACCGGATGCGACCACCTATGGATACTGGAACACACCGGTCGTTTACAACAACAACCTGTATATTTTCTATCTTCCGGCCGATGGTACGCATCATCTTACGCGGTATGACGCCGTAACCAACAACCTCGATACGATTCCCAACCCCGACGCCGGATACGGTTACTGGGACCAGCCCATTGTCTATGATAACAAGCTTTTTTTCATGTACTATAATGCGGGAGGTAACCTGCAACTTGGATACTATAATGGCGGTAATGCGCTGCACCTCGTCGCCAGCCCTGCGGGTGTCTATAATGGAAGCGCCGGAAATAACGGTTATACCGGCTATCCGGTCATCTTGAATAACTTATTGTACATGCAGTTCGGCGGCGTCCCCTATGGCGACGCAGGCAACCTGGCTTACGTTGACGGTACTACGCTGCCGGTGACCCTGCTTGATCTCACGGTTCAGAAGGCGGGTACCCACTCGATATTGCAATGGAAAACGGAAGCGGAATTGAACAATTCCTATTTCTGTGTCCAGCGTTCGACCGACGGGCGCCGATTCGATTCAATCGGATCGGTACAGGGTGCGGGGACCGCTTCCCTGCAACGGGGTTATTCGTTCACAGACGATGCGCCTTCGACAGGCGTTAATTTCTACCGCCTAAAACAGGTGGATATAGACGGCAATTTCACTTATTCGGCTATCGTATCCGATAATTTTGGTATTTCCCAGCAGTTTGCGGCTTATCCCAACCCGGCGGCACGTTCCATTTACCTGGTTATACCGCCGAACATAGCCGGATCCACCGTAAGAATATCGGATGCGGGCGGCAGGACCGTCCAGGTGAGACAGTTGGGATCCAACGCGCCCTCCCAATTCCTCGACATCCAGTCGCTGGCTGCGGGCATCTATCACCTTACACTGGTCCAGGGAGCCGTTTCCAGCACGGTTACCGTGATAAAAAAATAGGTCCGGGATCCGGGGCGGCGGATAGGCCTGCCAGAGCATGCGCAAAGCCTACGGGCAGGCTGGCCATCCGTCCCGCCGGACCTGGCTGCGCTTCCTGCTGTTCACAGGAGCAGGAACCCGTTAGCCTCGGCCGTAGTGCCCATCCTATCTGTGCGGGACCGTTGATCTGGCTGCCGTGGATCAAGCTTACCAGGAACAAAACCGGACACGGATTGTATCGAAAACGTGCAATTGCTGCAGAAATGTTTCCCGCAACTAACTGAAACACATTGCATTGCCTAGTTGGCATGTAAATCGTTTCCGACCTTGGGACCGGGGCCGTTTTACGCGCCGGCCGATATTGTTACATAAAAATCTTGCAGCATGTTCAGAAATTATGTAAAAACGGCATGGAGAAATATCCGTAAGAACACGTTGTTTTCGATAATCAACATATTCGGTTTGGCCATCGGTATCGCGACGAGTTTTCTGATCATACTGTATGTGCAGGATGAGTTGAGCTATGACCGGTTTAACCTGAATGCGAGCCACATCGCCCGCGTCATCTTCCAGGCGAATCTTAACGGCGGAAAGATCGACGAAAGCGTTAGCATGGCGCCCGTGGCGGCCACCATGAAACGGGATTTTCCGCAAGTACTGGATGCCACCAGGATCCTCGGGTATGGCAGTTCGAAAATCAAATACGGGGACCGGGAGTTCAAGGACGACCAGCTTGCGTTTGCTGACTCCAACCTGTTTCGTGTATTTACACTTCCCCTGATCCAGGGCGATCCCAATACCGCCCTCGTCCAGCCGTACTCGATTGTGATGACGGCAACGACGGCAAAGAAGTATTTCGGGAACCAGGATGCGATCGGGAAGACGATCGTTCTGACGGCCGATAGTAACAGAACCTACAAGGTCACGGGGGTCATGAAAGATATACCGGTCAATTCGCACTTCCATTTCGATCTGTTCGGTTCGATGTCTAGCCGGCCCGAATCGCGCTCCGATTCGTGGTTGTTCGGAGGATTTCACACCTATGTCCTGCTTCGGCCCGGCACCGATATCGGGAGACTGGAGTCATCGTTCCCGGCCATGGTTAAAAGATATATGGGTCCCCAGATCCAGCAATCCATGGGTCTCAGCCTGGAACAGTTCACCACGCAAGGCAATTCCCTGGGATTCACTTTGCAGCCACTTTTGGACATCCATCTTCATTCCGACACCTCGACTGAATTCGAACCCGGCGGCAACGCGACTTACGTGTATATTTTTGCGGGGGTAGCCCTGTTCATATTGCTTGTCGCCTGCATCAATTTTGTGAACCTTTCTACCGCCGGCGCCTCCAGGAGGGCCAAGGAAGTGGGCATCCGGAAGGTCGCCGGCTCCGGCAGGTTCCAGCTGGTGCGCCAGTTCCTCGCGGAATCGGTGCTGGTTTCCCTTTTTGCGCTGCTCATTGCCCTTGTTTGCGTGGTGCTGGCATTACCCGCCTTCAATGCCCTTTCGGGAAAAAGCCTGCAATTCGGCACGATGCCCGTTCTGGCCCTGGCAGGGCTGGCACTTGTCGTGGGTATCACGGCCGGTATTTACCCGGCATTTTACCTTTCTTCGTTCAAACCCATCCTCGTTCTGAAAGGCAAGCTGACGGCAAAACACAAGAGTTTTGGTTTGCGAAGCACCCTGGTCGTTTTTCAATTCCTGATATCCGTGGCACTCATTATCGGCACCCTCGTGGTGTATCGCCAGATGAAATTCCTGCAGAACAAGGATCTCGGATTTGACCGGGAGCAGCTGATCACCCTGCCGAATTCCTATTTCCTGGGTGCGAACCAGCAATCCTATGAGAACCGGATGCTCGAGGACCCCAGGATTACGAATGCGACGATGTCGTATTACCGGCCGGTCGGCCCCAGCAATTATAACAATGCGCTGGCCTTCCCCCAGGGGAATGACCACCTGATCGTGGACGGAGTAGATTTTCATGTGGACGAACGGTATATTCCTACCCTGGGAATGCATTTGGCGACGGGCAGGAATTTCTCTGCCGGTTTTCCGACTGATTCAACAGCCATTATCCTCAATGAAACCGCCGCCCATGCTTTTGGATGGAACGACGAAACTGCGATCGGCAAGACGATCGTACGCGAGAATAGCGACCGGGGAAAAAATGTCCCTTTCCATGTGATCGGGGTCGTTAAGAATTTCAATTTCAAATCGCTGCACGAGTCCATTAGCCCCCTTTACATGAGCCTGGAACCGGAAGGAGGACTTATATTCAGGATCAGAACGGCCGATATTCCGGGTCTTCTCGGGACCATGAGGTCGTTATGGAACTCCTACCAAACGGGCGAACCGTTTACCTACAGTTTTATGGACGATCTCTTTAATAAAACATATATGGTCGAGCAGAAAACCGGTACCATACTCAATATCTTTTCGGTACTGACCGTACTGGTCGCCTGCCTGGGACTTTTCGGCCTGGTGACCTATGCGTCGGAACAGCGCACCAAGGAGATCGGCATCAGGAAAGTTCTTGGGGCAAGCGTTTCACAGGTAACGCGAATGCTTTCGGGAGAATTTTTGAGATTGGTAGGCATCGCATCCCTGATCGCCTTCCCTATCGCATGGTGGGGAATGAACAAATGGCTGCAGGGATTTGCCTATCGCGTCAACCTGTCGTGGTGGATATTTGCCATCGCAGGGTGCACCGCCCTGCTGATCGCACTGGTCACGGTGAGCTTCCAGGCGATCAGGGCCGCCTTGGCCAATCCCGTGAAGAGCCTCAGGACGGAGTAAGACTCCGCCAGGCAAGCGCTTCGATAAAATTTCAGCGTATGTTTAAAAACTATTTCCTGACGGCATGGCGGAACATGATGAGAAACCGCGGATTTACCGCGATCAACATCATGGGCCTTTCCATGGGCCTGGCGAGCAGTTTGCTCATTTTTCTCTGGGTCCGTGATGAAAAAAGTATGGATACCTTCCATGTGAACGGCCGGCGGTTGTTCCAGGTGTACGAACGGAATTATTATGACGGGAAAGTGGATGCTGACTATCCCACCCAGGGGCTACTGGCAGAAGAACTGAAACGAACCATACCACAGATTCGCTATGCAAGCGGGTGGGAGTATGCTTCCGCACCGGGCACACAAAATACATTTATGGCCGGCGACAAGACCGCGAGGATGACCGGAATGTTCGCGGGCGCCGATTTTTTCCGGATGTTCAGTTTTCCATTACTGGCCGGCACGGTATCCGGGGCGACCAGCCAGCCATCCGGCATCGCCATTTCCCGTAATATGGCGGATATATTCTTTGGCGGCCCCCAAAATGCCGTTGGAAAGACGATCCGGTTCGATAATAAAGAAAACCTGCTGGTTACTGCCGTATTTGAAAATGTGTCGCGCGCCTCGTCCCTGCAATTTGATTTCCTGAGAAGCTGGACGGATTTTGTGGCCCAGAATGAGTGGGTCCATAACTGGGGAGACACCGATCCGCAGACGTTCATCCAGTTAAATGCAGCGGCTGATGCCAAAACCGTTGCCGCGCAGATCAAAGACTTTATCTACCGGTACCAGCCGCGGTCCGCAAGCGTTCGAACGGAACTGGCGCTACAACCGTTCACCAGCAGGTACCTGTATTCGAGGTTCAAAGACGGATCTATTGACGGGGGGCGCATCGAATACGTCCGGTTGTTCAGTATCATTGCACTGTTTATACTGCTGATCGCTTGCATCAACTTTATGAACCTGACCACGGCCCGGTCGGCCCGGCGGTCGAAAGAGGTAGGCGTCCGGAAAGTCATAGGGGCGGTGCGTTTTTCCCTCATTCGGCAGTTTCTCGGGGAGGCCGTCTTCCTCACTGCCCTGGCGACCGGCCTTGCGCTCCTCCTGGCCTTCCTGGTGTTACCGCAATTCAATCATCTCACGGGCAAACAAATCACGCTGCCGGTCAACCAACCCGCATTCTGGCTATCGACCGCGGCGCTGGTCCTCGTGACAGGCTTTGTGGCCGGGTGTTATCCCGCTTTTTTCATTTCTTCCTTTAATCCTGTCAGGGTGTTGAAAGGAACCATGCGGTTCAGCTGGTCCAGCCTGATCCTCCGAAAAGGCCTGGTCGTTTTTCAGTTTGCCCTCTCGGTCATGCTGATGATCGCGACGGTCGTGATATACCACCAGATGGACTATGTCGAAAATGCTGACCTGGGTTACCAGCGGGACCATCTTCTCTACATTCCCATTGAAGGCGCCCTGGCGCCCAAGTATGGTGTCTTCAGACAACAGGCGCTGGAACACACTGCCATCGCCTCGGTTTCCAAGATGCGCAACTCTCCGACCGTGATATCACATCACACTACCAGCATTTCCTGGCCTGGAAAAGATCCCGCGTTCAACCTGGGATTTGCCGATGGAGTGGTGGGATATGATTTTATTAAGACCATGAAGTTACACCTGGTGTCCGGCAGGGATTTTTCGCCGGCGTTCAATGACTCCCTGCATTTCATTCTGAATGAGACGGCGGTCCGCCAGATCGGATTCACATCACCCATCGGTCAAACGGTCTATTGGGGAAATCATGCAGGTACGGTTATCGGCGTGATCAGGGATTTTCATTTCAATTCCCTTCATGAGACCATTGAACCCCTGATCCTCCGGCTGGATGAAAACTGGCCCTGGGGAACCATACTGGTGCGGACGAAGGCGGGCGAGACAAAAAATGCCCTGGCCGCCCTGCAGGAGATCTGCCACCGCCTGAATCCTGCGTTTCCCTTTACCTACCAGTTTTCCGACCGGGAGTATGCCAAATTATACCAGAGCGAACAGGTAGTCAGCAAACTGGCCGGGCTTTTTGCTTTCCTGGCGCTCTTCATTTCGTGCCTGGGATTGTTCGGGCTGGCCATGTTTTCCGCCGAGCAGCGTCACAAGGAGATCGGCATCCGCAAGGTACTGGGAGCATCGGCGGGTAACATTGCGGTGATGCTGTCGGTCCATTTTCTGCAACCGGTACTGGTCGCTTTTGTGATCGCCTTCCCGGTGGCCTGGTGGGCAATGAACGACTGGTTGCACGGCTTTGCCTATAGGGTAAACATTGGATGGGCCACTTTTGCAATAGCGGGATTAGCCGCGATCGTAATCGCCTTGATGACGGTCGGTTACCAGTCTTTGAAGGCGGCTATCGCCAACCCGGTGCACAGCCTGCACACGGAGTAGCCCGGGAACATCGGCTGCGGTACGCATCGTCGGTTATACACTTACTTACATTATCATAAAGCCCCTGTCATGCAAAATTTTAAACTTCTACTGGCGCCGGTACTGCTTGGGTGTTACAGTAGCGCCTATTGTCAACAAATGCCCGTGGGCCATTTTGACAAAGTCATCATCAGTCCCCGTATACAGGTCACGTTCATCCAGGGTGAACGGGAAGGTGTGACGTTCGATTCCACAGCACCCCATGCCCGTGACGTCCGTGTGGAATTGCACGGCAATACGCTGCGCATTTACCTCAAGGGAGCCAAGGAACTCGAAAAAACCTGCATAACGTACGAGCATGGGTTCAGGGAAAAGCGTCCTGTTTACCAGGGGACGCTCATCAG
>Ga0187809_10001598_pt1 | contig 10325 bp, 4 predicted proteins | sample NC_wetland_sal_i_8_FD_132415 | JGI IMG/M metagenome (GOLD analysis project Ga0187809, IMG submission 132415) | Wetland sediment microbial communities from Neuse River Estuary, North Carolina, USA - ASW_4 | ecosystem: Environmental > Aquatic > Freshwater > Wetlands > Sediment | place: USA: North... | reverse complement strand
TGGTGGTCGAAAAACCTGTTGAAGGTCACTTCGTCCCATATCCAGAAAGCAATGAGCATGGCTACTGCCATCCCCGCCGCGAGTCCGAGGATGTTAATGATGGAATATACCTTGCTTTTGACCAGGTTCCTCCACGCGATTTTCAGATAATTTCTAAACATGTGTATTTTGATTTAAAGGTCGGTTGCGTTTTCTCTTTGTCAGTGCCACCATTCCGTGTTTTGCCAAAATTCCGGGACATGTCATGCTGTGTCAACATTCCGAAATTATCGCGGAGGCAGATCATTCCGCCCGCAGGCTCCTCACGGGATTTACCAGGGCGGCCCTGATTCCCTGGTATCCCACCGTTACCAGGGCGATCACCAGGACAAAGGCGCCCGCCGCCGCGAATTCCCACCAGTGCACCGTGGTCCGGTAGGCATAATCGCTCAGCCAGTTTTGCATAAGCCACCACGACAAGGGAAAGGAAATCAGTATCGACCATGCGATCAGCGGCATGAAATCACCCGCCAGCAGTCCTGCCAGCCCCGTAGACGAAGCTCCCAATACCTTGCGGATACCAATCTCCCTGGTGCGTCTCTCGGCAGTATAGGCCGCCAGTCCAAAGAGGCCCAGCAGGGAAATGAAAATGGCCAGCCCGGCAAAAATGGCTGCCAGCTTGCCAATAAGGGTTTCCGAAGCGAACAGAGCCTCGAAATCGGCGTCCGCAAAGTGGTATTCGAAGGGGTAACCCGGGTTGTCGCGCTTCATTACGCCGCCGGTCGCCGCGAGGGCGTCGGAAAGATTGACACCCTGTTTGTATCGAATGGCGAGCACTGTGGCAGAATAAAGGCCGTTGAACAATACGATCGGAGCCCCGGTTCCGTATACGTCATTATAGACGAAGTCCCGCATAATACCGACGATCGTGCACTGGAACTGGCCTGACTTGATGATGCTTCCGACACGGCCGGCCTTTCCCATGACCTTTGCCATGCTTTCGTTGATGATCACGTTGGTGGAGTCCGTATTGCCGGGATAAAAATCCCTGCCGGCAACCAGTTTCATATGCATCGTCGGAAGGTACTGTGAACTGACAACATTGGAATGGATGGTTATTTTGGCATTGGGATCCTTTCCCTGCCACGAAAACCCTTCGCCATAACTGTAGACGTGCAGGGCGTCATGAAGGCTCACGGCGGTATTTTCCACGTACCCGGTGGCAAGCAGGTCGCTTTTGATGGCGGTGTAATTATTCATCATATTGCCCTGCAAGCCGGTATAGATCAGGTTGGCGCGGCTATAACCCAGATCGCGGTCCCTGATATAACGGATCTGGCTGTAAATGACCATGGTCGCGATAATCAGAATGATGCTGGCGGCAAACTGCGTGATCACCAGACCTTTCCTGATAAATGCCGCGCCCCCGCCGGTTGCATGCCCGGCTTTACGAATCGCCCTGATGGCATTGAAGGAAGACAGGTAAAAGGCCGGGTAACTCCCCGCGATCAGCCCGGTGAATGTACCGATGCCGGCGAGCGCGGCAAGATGAACAGGCCGGAATAATTGAAGGCTCAGCTGCTTTTGCACCAGAACGTTATAGTAAGGCAACACCAGGAGTGAAAGGCCGACCGACAATATAACAGCGATGAAGGACATCACCAGGGATTCGGCGATGAATTTGCCGATCAGTCCACCCCTGGCAGCTCCCAGCACCTTGAGTACCCCTACCTCTTTTGAACGGCGTTCCGAACGGGCGGTCGACAGGTTCATAAAATTAATGCATGCCAGCAGCAGGATGATGGCGGCGATGGTGGAAAATAACCTTACATACCGGATACTGCCTCCGGTCATCACCCCGTTCTCAAATTTGTCCCGGAGGTGCCAGTCATTCATGCTATACAGAAAACAGTGGTTGGCATTACCGTTTACTTTCGTGCGCATATAGTCACGGAGCAGGCGGTCTACGGCGGCCGGGTGTGCGGCTGGAGACAGTTGCACGATCGTCTCGGAAAGGTTGTTGTCCCAGGGTTTAAGCCATGGATTGGCGTCTTCCCAGGTCTGGTAGGGGGAAAGCCATTGAAAATGATAACTGCAGTTTGCGGGCAGATCTTCATAAACACCTTTCACCTCGAAGGGACCGTCCACTGTGTAGGGTCCCTTTTCATTCATCAGGATCGATTGCCCGACGGGGTTGGCTCTTCCGAAAAGCTGCCTGGACATGGATGCGCTGATCACGATATCCCGGGGCTGCTGCAAAGCGCCCGCCGGGTTGCCAAAAATGAAGTGCAGGCCTAACATGCCGATAAAGGATGGGTCTGCATAAAGACCGCTTTCTTTCATGCTCTTGTCGCCGATCACTGCAAGCTCGTCCATATCCCAGCTGAGACGGCCGCTGTTTGCGACTCCAGGAATTTCAGCTTTCATGGCAGCGGCCAGCGGCCCGGGGGTCGAACCCGATGTGGTAATACTACCCTCGCCTTTTTCATTTTGCATGACCCGGTACAGGTAATCTGCATTCCTGAAATTATGATTGAACGTCAGCTCGTCCTCGACCCAAAGGAAGATGAGAACCGAACATGTGAGCCCCACCGCCAGGCCACATACATTCAGGAGGCTGTAGATCTTCTGGTGCAGCAGTTGGCGAATCGCCGATTTGAAGTAGTTTCCTAACATGGTCATTATTTTATGGTGGTACGCAATGGTCGTTGGAACGTTTGTGCCGGGAACGGGTGTTACTCCGTCCTCAGGCTCTTCATCGGGTTGGCCAGCGCTGCACGGATGGCCTGGAAACTCACGGTCAACAGCGCGATGGCCATAATAAGAAAGCCTGCAAAAACAAACATCCACGCTGACAAATGGATCGCGTAAACATAAGACTCCAGCCAGTGGCTCATGGCCAGCCATGCCACAGGAAATGCAATCACCAGCGCAAGCAACACCAGAAAAAGAAATTCCCGGGATAACAGGCCGAACAGCGTCGCAGGCGTTGCCCCCAGGACTTTCCGGATCCCGAATTCGCGGGTGCGTTGCTGGGAGGCAAACATGACCAGTCCCAGCAGGCCGAGGCAAGAAATGAATATCGCAAGGAATGCAAAATAATCGGCCAGCCGGCTGACGACCTGCTCATTCCGGTACATTTTGGCATATTCCTCATCAGAAAACTGGTACGTAAAGGGAAATTGCGGGTTCAGACTCTTGCAGACTTTTTCGAGACCGGCCAGGGCTTCACGAGTTTTTCCCGGCCGGGTCCGGACCAGTGCCTGGCCCCAGCTGATATCCTCACCCAGCCGCAATACGATCGGCACAATGGGCGTCTGTACGGAATTGAAATGAAAATCTTTCAGCACACCAATGATGGTTCCGGGCTTTTGCCAGAAGGTTAGCGGCTTTCCGACCGGGTTTTTATAGCCAATGACCTTCAGGGCCGATTCATTGATGATATACCCTGTTGAGTCCGTGGCGAAATCCCTGGAAAAATCACGTCCTTCGGCGAACTTGAGGCGCATCGTCCTGGCAAAATCGTACCCGACGGCAGTTTGTGCAAATTCTATATCGGCATTGGGGTCCTTACCGGTCCAGCTGACCCCGCCGGTACCATTCTCGATCCTGGTGGGATTGTCGGTTATCCTGGATACCTCGCTGACGCCAGGTAACTGCAGGGCCGCCGTCTTGAAGACTTCATATTTCGAAAGAAGGGTCCCTTCGAGTGGTACATATATGAGATTCTCGCGGTCATACCCCAGGTTCATCGTCTGGATGTAGTCGACCTGCCGCCGAACCACCACCGTACCGATAATGAGAATGATCGAAAGCATGAATTGGAACACGACCAGTCCTTTCCGGAACCACTGCGCGCTCCCGGAAAATTTCGGAAGGCCTTTCAGGACCCTCACGGGCCTGAATGCGGAAAGATACAGCGCTGGGTAACTCCCGGAAATGATACCCGTGGCCGCAACAAGGACGGCAATGGCCGCCCAGAAGCCCGGCTCGCCCACAGGGATCCGGATCTGCTTCCCGGTCAGCTGGTTGAACTGGGGTAGCAGCAGGTCGGTAAAAAGAAGCGCAAGGATTACCGCGATCGTTACGACAAAAAATGCCTCCCCCATAAATTGCCGGATGATGGCCCACCGGGCGGCGCCGACCACCTTTCGCACGCCGATCTCCCGGGCGCGTTGGATTGAACCCGCCGTGGTCAGGTTCATGAAATTGATGCATGCGATCAAAAGGATGAACAGGGCCACGGCACTGAAAAGGTGTACATATTCAATCCGTCCCCCTGAAATATTCCCTTCCTTGTCAAAATCGCCGTGAAGATAAACGTCGCCGTAACGTTCCATCCCCAGCCGGATATAAGATCGGGGGGTTTGATCCTTATTATAGGTGTCCAGGAACCGGTAAATCTTTTGACGGAAGGCAGGGGCGCTGGCGCCCCGCCGGAGCATGACAAAACAGGAAGGGCCGTTGTTGGACCATTCTTTCGCCCAGCTATTCCCTTCGAGAAACTGTTGCCACGGCAACAGGTAGTCAAACTGCAGGGTGCTGTTTTCCGGGAGGTTGTCGAAAACGGCTGAAACCCGGAAGTCGGCGTAATTCTGATAGCGCAGTGTTTTTCCAAGGGCTTGGGCCGGCGATCCAAAAAATTCATCCGCCATTTTCCGGGAGATCGCTATATCCGAAGGAGACTGCAAGGCAGTGGCGGCGCTGCCGGCGAGCAGCGGAAACGAAAACATCCTGAAAAAATCGGCGCCGGCATGGTTCCCGCTCTCCTTAATGATCTTGTCGTTTGACCGGAATGTCGCCAGTTCGTTCCAGGCATAATTGGTGGCATATTCCACATCGGGCAATACCCGCTTCAGTTCATCGGCCAGGATACCCGGGCCCCCGAAAAAAGCATTCGCAACGGCATCGCGATGCTGCGTCTCATACAGGCTGTACAGCCGGTCTCCATTGCGGTGAAACCTGTCTACCCGGCTTTCATCCCTTACCCATAGCATGATCAGCAGGCTGCATCCCAGCCCCATGGCAAGACCGGCGATGTTGATCAGCGAAAAAACCTTGTTCTTGTAAAGGTTTCGGACAGCAGTCTTGACATAATTTATGATCATAATTCCTGATTTCCCTTTTCACGGCGGCGCTATTCTGTCCTGAGGCTGTCCACTGGGTTTGCCAGCGCGGCCCTGGCCGCCTGGAAACCAACGGTGAGCAGTGCGATCAACATGGCCACGGCTGCTGCAAGGACAAATACCCACCATTGGATGGAGATGCGGTAGGCGAAGTCCTGGAGCCATTTGTGCATCGCGTAACCGGCTACCGGGAATGCAATCACTGCGGCGATCAGCACCAGCTTCAAAAAGTCCTTTGATATCAGTGCAATGATGCCCGGCACATTGGCGCCGAGTACCTTCCTGACACCGATTTCCTTGACCCTTTGGGATATGGCAAATGCAGAAAGGCCAAGCAGTCCCAGGCACGCAATGAATATCGCAATGCAGGCAAACGTCATGAAGATGGTTTCCTGCTTCTCTTCGGACGCGTACATTTTTGCAAAATCTTCATCCAGGAAAGTATACTGGTATGGCAGGTCCGGGACATATTGCTGCCAGGCCCGCTTGACGGAAGCCAACGCCGGGGCCACCCCCTGCCCTGAGATCTTTATCGAGATAAAATTATAATAGGACTGGTTGGCGGCCGGCGGCGGAAGGACGAGGATCAGCGGGGTGATGGCCTGGTGAAGGGACTCAAAATGAAAGTCCTTTACGACGCCGATGACCTGACCCTTGAAGTTGCCATAGGCCATGCTTTTGCCGATTGCCTGGCTGGCAAATTTCCAGCCAATTGCCCGTACCGCCGATTCATTAAGGATAAAATTGGAAGTATCGGTCTCATAGCTCCGGGAAAAATTTCTTCCCGCAGCCAACTGCATCCCATAAGTGGGTATAAAGTCATAATCCGTTGCAAGGAACCGGATATCCGCTTTTACCGGTACCAGCGAATCCTGCCCGGAAACCTGGGCATTCATGCCGTCCAAAAGCCGGTTCGTGGGAATCCTGGATGAAAGCGCGACGTCTTTTATACCGGGATCCTGCAAAAGGGTATTCCGGAATGATTCATAATGATCGTTGAGGGCCGTATTATAATTCAGGGTCACGATCTGGTCCTTGTTGTACCCCAGCGAGACAGTCTGGGCATATCGCAATTGCTGCACCACGATAATGGTCGTAATGATCAGGATGACGGAAATGGCGAACTGGGCGACGACCAGCACCTTACGGAAACTGATGCTTTTTCCCCCGATCCTGAAAAGCCCCTTGATGGTCATCGCGGGATGAAAGGACGACATGAACAGTGCAGGATACAGACCGGAAATACCGCCGACGATAAAAGGCGATAAAAGGAGTGGCAGCCACACTTCCCAACGCATCAGGATGTTCACCGACAAATCTGTGCCCGAAAGGTCATTCATGAGCGGTAAAAGCGCGTACAGCAGGGCAACGGCGATCAGGATAGCGACCCAGGTGACCAAAATGGATTCGCTCAGGAACTGGATGATCAGTTCCTTCTTTCTGGCGCCGATCACCTTGCGGATACCAATTTCCCTGGCACGCAAGGCGGCCCGTGCCGTCGACAGGTTCATGTAATTGATACAGGCGATCAGGAGGATAAACAAGGCGATGGCGGAAAATATGTATACTCTTTTGATGTCGCCGTTGGGTTCGGCCTCGTAGTCCGTATGGGAATACAGATGGATGTCGGTCAGTTTCTGAAGGCCCAGCCGGGTCGCCCGTGAAGGCTTCGTTGCGCCGAACTGGCCTGCCATATGGTTATCAAGAAATGCCGGGAACCGTGCCAGCATCCGGTTGATGTCATAGTGTTTCGGCAGTTTGATATACGTGAAGAAGGAATTGTTGCCCCAATTCGTACGCAGGTTGTCCGCGCCGTACACGGCCGAGTCCTTCAGGGTGTTGAAAGACACCAGGATGTTCGGATGAATATGCGAATTGGCCGGGAAAGCCTGGTAAACGCCTGTAACCTTTACATCAAACTGGTTGTTAGCCCGGAGCACCTTGTTAATGGGGTCTTCGTTTCCAAAATATTTCCGGGCCGTCTCCTCGGTGAGCATCACCGTAAAGGGGTCTTTAAGCGCGGTCTTCCGGTCGCCTTCCAGCACTTTCACACTGAAAATATCGAATAGGTTCTCATCGGCAAAATACACGTTCGGCTCATTGATCAGCCGGTCCTTGTACCGTAACGGTGTGGTACCGTTATTCAGCAGCCGGGTCATCTTTTCGATCTCCGGGAAGTCCGTCGGGAGGTAGTAGCCAAAGGGAGGGGCAACCGTGCTGAGATTCAACATCTCTTTTCCATTCCCGTCATAAAATGTCCGGGTGACGCGGTAAACCTGGTCAGCATCCTTGTTGTACCGGTCATAACTCAGCTCGTTAAGAATATAAACCAGGATGAGGAGGCAGCATGTCAGCCCCACCGTCAACCCAAACAGGTTTACAAAAGAAATGAAGCGGTACTTGGTCAGGTTCCGCCAGGCGGTCTTGAAAAAATTTTTGATCATGATCAGGTCGGGGTCCGCTGCTCCCGGGGTGCGGGCGATAACGGCTACTTTGTTTTTGATCAGTGAAACAATGGCGGTGCCAACCCTATATAATATTGCATTACAGTGGTTTATATGGGCTGGTGTCCCCAAAGTGTTCGTATCCGGACACCTGTATGTGCGCATCTGACACATTACGGACGAAGGCATCGGTTTGTCCCACGCTGCCGGACGTCAGGCAGTTCTCAGGTCCCTGGCCGGGTTAGCCCGCGCGGAACGCAGACACTGCACCATGATCAGCAGGCACGTGGAGACCAGCAGTACGCCGCAGGCTAACAGGTAAGGCACTCCGCTCTGCTGGATGCGATAGGCATAATTTTCCAGCCACCGGTCTACCAGGAAGTAGGCGACGGGGCATGCTATGACTGCCGCGACCAGGATCTGCCCGACATAACCCTTCAGGAACAGCAGCAGGACGGCGCGGGTATTTGCACCCAGTACCTTGCGAATCGCCATTTCCCTGTGACGCAGGATCAGGGTAAAAGCAACGAGCCCGAAAATGCCCATGAACACGATCACAAGGTTGAGCGCGGTGGCAATCGCTGTTGCGGTCTTCAGTTGCCGTTCTGAACGATAAAGAGCGTTGAACTGGTCATCCATAAATGTGTAAGAGAAGGGTGCCCCGGGCAGCAGTTCCTTCCATTTCTTTTCCAGCGTGCGGAGCGCGCCGGGATAGTCGGCCGTGGCCAGCCTGATATTCATATAGCGGTAGGATAAGGCATCTTCCATGGAAACGATCACGACCGGTTCTATTTCCTCCTGCAGGCTCGAATAGTGATAGTCGTCCACGACACCTGCGATGGTAAGTGGTGGATTGCCGGCGGGTTGTTCGATCACGCGGCCCACCGCCTCGCCTGCCGTTCCGAAGCCCAGGGCGCGGGCGGCAGATTCGTTGATCACGATCTCGTTGGGAATATGGGCGCCCCCGGGCTGAAAAAACGAGCCGGCGGCCAACTTCAACCCAAAGGTTCTCGCGTAATACTTGTCGGCGACAAAAGATGCCAGCACCAGGGGATTGCCTTTCTTTCCGGGGGCAAGAAGGGTAATCTGTCCGGGCGGTTTACGGGTAGGGATCTCAAAGGACAGGGAAGCAGACTTTACCTGCGGCAATCCTTCTATCTGCTGTTGGACGTTCTCCATCCGTTCCACGCCCGCCTTGTCCCACTGCTTGGGGATCGCGTCGACGATCAACAACTGCTGGCGATTGTAACCGAGATCCTTGTCAAAGATGTAGGACATCTGGCGGGAAACATTTAACGCGCCGATAAAAACGACCAGGGCCAGTGCGAATTGCAAGGTCACCAGCATTCTCCGGAATCCCAGGCCATTTTTCACGCCGTCCAGGTAGCCCCCGACGGCCCGCGCCGTATTGGAACCGCTCAGGACCAAGGCAGGGTATAAACCGGAAACCAGGCCGACCGCCAGGACGAAGACGGTAAAACAGGCCGCCACCGCCGGGCTGAATTGCTCTATTCCCGGTAACGGTGTATTCAGTACCCCCGAAAACAGGCCCCGGAGGATCTCATACATTACCAGCGATACCCCGGCGGCGGCGAAGGTGAGCAACAGGGCTTCAGACATGAACTGCAATGCCAGCTGAAGTCGCTGGCCTCCGAAGACCTTTCTCAAACCGATCTCCTTGAGACGGTAGGTCGACGTACCAATATTGATATTCACGAAATTGATCATGGCCATTAGTAAAATGAAGACTGCGACCAGGGATAGCGCAGTGATCATTTTACGGACGGCGCCGTCGTTTTCCGTCAGATAATAAGTACGGACGGGCGCCAGCTGCACCTCAAGATTCTCCCGTGTATTTTTATCGCCATACTTGGACAGGATTTGTTTGAAGGGCCCAACCAGCATTTGCGGGGTGACGCCGGGCCTCAATTCCAGGCGGGCCACTTCATAAGCGCCGCCATTCCAACCCTCCGCCGGATCCCCACCGCCATAATAATTGTTCCCGATGGTCGGAACAAAGATCTGGTAGTCGTTACCGATCACCCCGGTCACTGAATTGGACGGGAGGTCCTGCAGCACTACCGACACGGTGTATTGCTGGCTAACACCGTTACGGGTGGTCATCATACTAAAGGTTCTGCCAACCGCATGGGCTGTGCCGAAAAGCTTGCGGGCCATCGTTTCAGTCACGACCGCCGAATTGATATTGGCGAAGGCCTTTTCCCTGCTGCCATAGAGAACCGGGAATCCGTACATGTTCACGAACGTCGTATCACCAATGGCGATATCTTCCTTGAAATGCTGATCCCCGGCGGTGATGACGGTCGTGACGGGGTTGAACCGGAAATAGTTTTCGACGAGGGCAGGATATTCCTGTTGCGCGGTTTTTGCCAGGGGACCCAGCGTTGTGAAATCCAGGCCCATTTCCTTCACCTTCCAGTTGCTCCTGACGATGTATTGCCTGTCCACGTTTTTCAACGTGTGGTTCACCTGCTCCTGTTTCAGGACATACAGGCCGATGATCATAGAGAACGTAATTCCCACCGAAAGGCACAGGATATTAATGATCGAAAACAATTTGTGGCCCGCGAGATGCCGCAGGGCGATCTTGAGATAGCTTCTAATCATGGAACAGGTTATTTAGATTTACATGAATCGCGGTGACGTCCTTCAGTCCAATTTCATGATCCGGGGGCCATCGATATTAATCCCTTTGTTGATCTGTGCAGCGCCCCTGTAACGCAACCGGGCCGTCCCGAACGAAGAGATGGTTATT
>Ga0187809_10001596_pt1 | contig 10338 bp, 9 predicted proteins | sample NC_wetland_sal_i_8_FD_132415 | JGI IMG/M metagenome (GOLD analysis project Ga0187809, IMG submission 132415) | Wetland sediment microbial communities from Neuse River Estuary, North Carolina, USA - ASW_4 | ecosystem: Environmental > Aquatic > Freshwater > Wetlands > Sediment | place: USA: North... | reverse complement strand
GGTGACGCTTGCGAAAGCGCTTGCCAATGGGCTGCCGATCGGCGCGCTGCTGGTAACCGATGAAGCCGCAAAAGCGCTGCAACCGGGAGATCATGGCACGACGTTCGGCGGCTCACCGGTGCCGTGCGCGGCGGCGCTCCTCGCGGCCCCCGTCCCCATGCCGGTGCCGGCCGTGACCAGCAACCCCGCCAGCGCCGGCCCGATCAGCATGCTGAGCTGGCGCATGCCCATGATCAGGCCGTTGGCGGCATGCAGCTGCGCCGGCGCGACGAGCTGCGGCAGGATGGAGCCGCCCGCGGGATACGCGAATGCGGTGCAGAGGCCGATCGCGAAGGCGAGCCCGTACACCATCCCCATCTGGATGGACCCGGCGAGCACCAGGGCCGCCAGCACGCCCGTCAGCAGGGCGTTGGCGGTGCGCGCGGTGAGCAGCACCCGCCGCGGCGACATCCGATCGACGATGGCACCACCGAGCAGCATGAAGGCCGCCCGCGGCAACGCCATGACCGCCAGCACGAGACCGAGCTGCGCCGGGTCGCCGGTGAGCTGCAGCACCAGCCACGGCAGCGCCACCAGCGTGAACTGATCGCCGATGGCGGAGATCGTGCTGCCGGCGAAGAGCAGACGGAAATCCCGATTGCCAAAGGGCGAAGCGCCGCGCGGCGATTCCATACAGCCTCCCCGGGCCGTCGGCGTTGCCGACAGGAGCGCCGAGGATACTCCAGCCGTGCGCGTCATTGGAAATGACCGCCCCGGCGGCTACACTCTCAACAGGCACAACGCCTCCCGAGGAGGTCCGCGGATGCGCGCCGGCACGCCGATCGAACGGCAGCGAAGATTCCGCGCCAAGGTGGCTGGTTGCATCGTCGGATGTTGCCTCCCGCTCCTCGCCACCCTCCTGACGACAGCTGCGCCCGCGAACGGAAATGGCGCCGCGGCGGGCGCGGTGCTCGGGCGCTCGCCGCAGCACGCCACCGCGAGCGCCGACGGCGGCTCCAGCCTGGGCACGGTGACCATCGAGGGCGCCCGGGAGCGGCGCAGGCTCTACCGCCACGTGAGCCGCTACGTCGCCTCCGTGATGGTGGGCTATACCTTCGACTCGCTGCCGCGCTGGGATCAACCCATCTGTCCGCTGGTGGCGGGCCTGTCACGGCAGCAGGGCGAGTACATCCTGGCGCGCATCACCCGGGTGGCGACCGCCGCGCACGCGCCGCTCGCCGGCGAGCATTGCAGGCCGAACCTGTACGTCGTCGCCACCGCCGCTCCCGACCTGCTGCTGCGCAAGTGGTGGGCACGCGATCGCCTCATGTTCAATCTCTGCAATGGCATGGGCGGCGTCAGGAAGTTCATCGGCTCCAAGCGGCCGATCCGCGTCTGGTACAACACCATGCCGATCTCCAGCAGCAACGATGCGACGCCCCCGGTGGACCTCGATGCGCCCGCGCTGGGCTTGAGCCTCGGTCCCACGCACTGCATCACCACCAACACCGGCGCCCTGGCGCTCGGCCAGGTGATCGTCGTCGTCGACACCCGGCAGACCCTCACGCTCGACATCGGCCAGCTCGCCGACTACGTCTCGCTGGTGGGGCTGGCGCAGGTCCAGCCCGGCACGGTGCCCGCGGGGCCGAGCATCCTCGGGCTGTTCGCCGGCAACAAGGATCCTCCCCGGGGACTGAGCGCGTGGGATCACGCCCTGCTCTACGCCCTCTACCATACGCCGCAATCGGACCCGCTCCTGCAGGTCGCGCGGATCAGGAACAGCATGGTGTCGCAGATCCTGCAGTCCCCGCGCGCGCGATGAGCGACGGACCCGATTCATCAGGCCTGGCGGACGTGCCGCGTCGATGCGGGGCGCAGGCGGCATGCCCCGACGGCGTGGCGGCGACTGGCGCAGGCTGGCCGCTCGGCGCCGGGCATCTGCTCCTCGCGGCCACTCTCAGCGGCATCGGCCTGGCGGGCCTCGCGGGCGGCCGTTTCAACTCCATCTGGCAAGGCGTTCCGGTCGGGCTGCCCGGACGGGCGACGCTGGCCTGGCTGTGCGCCGGCGTGTCGCTCGCCTGTGGTCTGGGGCTGCTCGTGCCGCGCGCGGCCGCCGCCGCGGCGCGCTTCCTGCTCATCTGGCTGACACTCTGGCTGCTGCTGATCAAGGGCCCGCCGCTGATCGCCTCCCCGGCGAAGGAAGTGCTCTACGAGAGTGCCGGTGAGACCGCGGTGCTGGTGGCGTGCGTCTGGGTGTTGTATGCGAGGCTCGCGCGGGCCTGGGACGCGCGCCATGTCCGATTCGCGGTCGGCGCGGGCGGCGTGCGGCTGGCGAGAGCGTTGTATGCCCTCGCCATGATCGCCTTCGGCCTCTCGCACGTCATCTATGTCCGTCTGACGGCGCCGCTGGTGCCCGCCTGGCTGCCGGGCCACGTGCTCTGGGCGTATCTGACCGGCGCCGCCTATATCGCGGCGGCGGTTGCGATCCTCACCGGCGTCCTCAGCCGGCTGGCCGCCGCGCTCTGCGCCCTGCAGATGGCGCTCTTCACGCTCCTCGTGTGGGTGCCGCCGCTGGCCGCGGGCCACGCCGCCGCCGGCCAATGGAACGAGCTCGGGGTCTCCTCGGCGCTCACCGCGGCCGCCTGCGTACTGGCCGACTCCTTCCGCGGCGCCCCGTGGCTGGCCGCGGGGCAGCGCTAGCGTATTCCCGGGCGCTCCTGCGCCAGCTCATCGAGACACTCCGCGAGCAGCTCACCGGCACGCTGCAGGGCGTCTGCGCAGAGGCCCGCGTAGCCCAACATCAGTCCCGGACGCTCGGGCGGCCGGCGATAGTAGTGATGGATCGGATAGAGGCCGAGGCTGCGCTCCACTCCGAGCTCGATGAGCCGCGGCAGCTGCGGGTATTTCACCTCCTGCAGCCAGACGACGAAGTGCGTGCCGGCATGTGTTTCCTGCACGATGAGTCGCCGCCCGCAGTGCTGGCGCAGGGAGTGTAGGAACACCGTGCGGCGGTGCTCGAGCTCCGCCACGATCCGGCGCAAATACTTCTCGAACTGCCGGCTGCGGATCAGGGCGGCGAGCGCCGCCTGCTCGACGGCGGGACTGCCGAGATCGTCGCAGCGCTTGACCCGGCACAGGTCCTCGCGCAGGCCCGGCGGACAGACGATGAAGCCCAGCCGCAGCGATGGAAAAAGCGTCTTGGAGAAGGTCCCCACATAGATCACGCGGCCGGAGAAGTCCAGCGAGCGCAGCGCCGCGATCGGCCGCTCGCGGAAGTGGAACTCGCTGTTGTAATCGTCCTCGAGGATCCAGCTCCCCTGGCGGGAGGCGATGTCGAGCAGCTCCACGCGGCGCTCGAGGCTCATGACCGCGCCGGAGGGGAACTGATCGGAGGGGGTGACGCAGATCAGACGCGCGTTGTGGCGGGCGAGCTCGCTGGTCACCATTCCCTGCTCATCCGTGCGCACGCTGACGATGCGCGCACCGTGCGCGGTCAACGCCTGCATCAGATAAAGGTAATACGGGTCCTCGATCGCGACCGTGTCACCTTCGTCCAGAACCGCGCGCACCGCGACCGTGATCGCCTGCTGTGTGCCGCCCACGATCAGGATGTCGCTCTCCGAGCACATGACACCGCGGCGGCGGGCGAGGTACTCCGCGATGGCGGCCCGCAGCGGCGGGAAGCCCTGGGAGTCCGGATACCTGGGGCCGGCGACGCGCGCCGCGGCCGTGAGCTTGCGGCTCCACGAGCGCAGCATCTCCATGCCGAACGGCGGATCGCAGTGCAGATCGTAGCGCAGCCCCTCCTGCAGCCGCCCGAGCGTGCTCGTGCCCAGGCCGCGCAGGCGGGCGGCATAGCGTGATTGCGGTGGCGCGGCCGCCGGCGGGGCGGTGAAGCCGAGCGGCAGGCAGAGGTGCGCCACCTGAGTGCCGGAGCGCTCGTGGGAGGTCGTGAGCTGCTCGGCCCGAAGGATCTCGTACGCCGTCACCACCGTATTGCGCGACAGCGCCAGGGTCCGGGCCAGGGCTCGCGTCGCCGGCAACCTCTCGCCGGGCTGGAAGTGACCCTCCACGATCGCCCGCTTCAACGCCCGCGCGAGCTGCTCGTACAGCGCGCCGCGGCCATCGAGTGGAAATTTGGCGAGCAACATTCTGGCCCCATCGACGATGAGCGCTCCGGCGCTTCCCGGTGCCAGATGAGCGGTACCCTAGCACGGCGCGCCCCCTGGAGGTACCGCCGCGCTTGCGGGACGGCTCCGGCGCCGCGCGGAACCCTCACCTCCCCCCATGCATTCGTAGCGCATCAGTCACAAAACCCGGGAGGTTTCATACGATGCGATTCAACTCTCGCAAACTCATCGTTCCGGTGTCGGCCGCGGTGGCCTGTTTCGGGCTGGCAAGTGCCGCCCCGGTCTTTGCCGCGCAGCAGAACGGCACGAGCTCGTCCATGTCGGGCTCGCACAACCACGCGGCGCGCTCCGGTCAGGACCGCGTCAACGATTCGCTGCGCGTCGTGCGCACGATGAAGCGCGATCCCGCGCTCGCCGCCGTGCTGGAGCGCGCCCGAGGCGTGTTCATCATTCCGCACTACGGCAAGGGGGGATTCATCGTCGGCGGCCAGGGTGGCGGCGGCGTGGTGCTCGTCAAGCACGGCAGTGAGTGGAGCTCGCCGGCGTTCTACAGCATCAGCGGCGGCAGCATCGGCGCCCAGGCGGGCGGCGAAGGCGGTGCCATCGCGATGGTCCTGATGAGCCAACGCGCGGTCAATCGGTTCGAGAACTCGGCGGCGAGCTGGTCGCTGAACGGCAACGCCGGCCTCACGGTGGTGAACTGGTCCGGGCGCGGCCAGGCCAACACCAGCCGCGGCGATGTCATCCTGTGGTCCAACACGAGCGGCCTGTATGGCGGCCTGACCGCGAGCATCACCCACATCTCGCCGGACAACAAGATGGATCGCGCCTACTACCACCGGTCGGTCTCGTCCGCCAGCATCCTGGCGGGCAACGTCAGGAGCATGAACGCCGACCCGCTGCGCAACGCGCTGGCGTCGCGAGTGGCTTCCACCCGGTAACGCCCTCCCCGCGGGCCCTCCCCGCGGCATGGATGGAGGGATTGCGGATCGCGCCGCCCGCTCGGCAGAGCGGGCGGCCGGTCAGCCGAGTCCCCGCAGCGCCCGGAACGCGAAATCCACCGCCCGCCCGTACACCGCCGCCTGCCAGGCGGACTGCTCGGAGTGAAACGCCTCGCGCATCTGGCGCCGGATCTGCGGCGCGAGCGGCGACTCGCCGCCTGCGCGCGCGTGCAGCCAGTGGTCGGCACGCAGCGCCGTCAACACCTCCATCATCGGCCGCGTACCGAACTCCAGGCCGATAAAGGTCAGCTCCAGCTCCGGCCGCGCGCGCTCGATGCCGCGCGCCATGGTTCCCGTGAGCCGCGCCGACACGGACTCGCCGGCGGACAGGTCGCGCACGTCCCGACCGTACCAGCTCAGCGCCCGCTCGCGGGCGCCGGCATCGCCGGCATCCAGTATCGGCTCGCCGTAGCCCGCCGGGCCGAGACCGGTGTGCAGGTCGATCACGGCGAGGCGCCTCACGGTCGCGGGCAGCTCCTCGCGCAGCACCCGCGTCAGCGTACGTGCGGACCAGGTCTCGCGCGTCCCGCCATAGAAAAGTCCCCCCGGCCGCGTGTACTGGCCGCCCGACACCGCCGCCTGCAACGCCGTCATCCCGTGCTGCTGGGCGTGCGCCGCCAGCGCTGCGTCCGCCGCTCGCCGCGCCTCGCCTTCCCAATCCGCCGGCACCAGCCAGTCGTGCAGGCGCTCGTAAGCCTCGGAGGGCGGCAACGGTCGCGAGAAATCGACGAAGTTGCGGTTGAGGTCGACGCCATCCTCGGTCACGCGGCGCAGCCACGCGAAGCCATGGGGATTGATCGCGTGCAGCATGAGGAGCGAGGCTGACGGTGGCAGCGCCTCGTGCAGATGATCCTCCAGGAACCCCACCAGACAGCCGGAGCCCGTGAGCCCCTCGACCCCGTGGGTCCCGGCGATGACCATCAGGGCACTCCGCGCATCCGCTGCGCCGAAGCGCGCGACGTCCAGAGTCAGCGACTCGCCGTCGGGGCCGTGATGATCGGGCAGCAGGTGGCAGGTGGTCGCGGCCGAGGCGCGCGCCGCGGCGGAGCGGAAGCGCTCCCGCGCCGATGCATAGCCGCGGCTGAAGTAATCGGCAATGGGCATGGGACGTCCTCCGCCTGCCAACCGGGGTGGCGGCGGCATCCTGCCATAGGTACCCTGCGCGCACCATGTCGCGCCCAGTCCCCACTCCCCCGCCGATGGACGGCGCGGGAGCTACGCCGCCCGCACGCGGGCCCGCGCCCACGGCGCCGTCCCCGCTCCCGGCCCGCTCGGCCTGGTGGGTGCGGCTGCTGTCGCGGGTGCCGTTCGGGGTGCTGTACCTGCTCGCCGATCTGCTCGGCTGGCTCGCGTTCCGCGTCTTCCCGTATCGCGACGATGTGGTGCGCACGAACCTCTCGCAGTGCTTCCCGGAGGCGGACGAGGCCCGGATGCGGGAGATTCGCCGCGGCTACTACCTCGGGTTCGCCGAGGTGCTGGTGGAAGTGGTGAAGTCGGCCACCCTGTCCCCGGCGGAGATCTCCAGGCGGGTGCGCATCGTCGGCCTCGAGGCGCCGCGGGCGCTGCTCGCGCAGGGACAGTCGGTGCTGCTCGCCGCCGCGCACCAGTGCAACTGGGAGTGGATGCTCCTCGCGTTGTCGCTCGAGCTCGGCTTTCCGCTCGACGCCGCCTACAAGCCGCTGGTCGACAGCTGGGCGGAGCGCGAGATGAAGAAGGTGCGCAGCCGCTTCGGCAGCCGGCTCGTCCCCGCCAAGGAGCTGCTCGCCGACATCATCCGGCGCGGCAAGGTGGTGCGCGCCGTCGCCATGGTCGCCGACCAGGAGCCGACCACCAGCGAGCACAAGCACTGGACGCGCTTTCTCAATCGCGACACGGCCTTCTACATGGGACCGGAGGAGATCGCGCGGGTGACGCGCTTCCCGGTGTTCTTCCTCGGGATGAAGCGCACGGCCCGCGGCTTCTACGAGCTCAGCTTCGTGCCGCTGACCGCGCCCGGGGAGTCATTGCGCAGCGGCGAGCTGACCGAGCGCTATGTGCGCCTGGTGGAGCAGCAGATCCGCGACGCGCCATCCGACTGGCCCTGGTCGCACAAGCGCTGGAAGCTCAGGAAATCGCTTTACGCGCGCGGCTCAGGACGCTGACGCCGGCGGCTTGGCTGGTTCCGCCGAGCTCGCGCGCCGCAGCTCCCGCGGCAGCCCGAAGGTGACGTGCTCCTCGCGCCCGGCCACCTCGCGGGGCAGCTGTGCGCCCCACGCCCGCAGCTGCTCGAGGACGCGCTGGACCAGGATCTCCGGGGCCGACGCCCCCGCGGTGACGCCGACGGACTTGCGGCCCTCGAACCACTCGGGCTTCATATCCTCCGGTCCATCGACGAGATAGCCGGGGATGCCGGCCCGATCGGCGAGCTCGCGCAGGCGGTTGGAGTTCGAGCTCGACCGCGAGCCCACCACGACCAGCAGATCGCACTCGGCGAGCAGCTTCTTGACCGCATCCTGCCGGTTCTGGGTGGCGTAGCAGATGTCTTCCTTGCGCGGCGTCGCCAGCTGCGGAAAGCGCCGGCGCAGCGCCGCCACGATCTCCGCCGTGTCGTCGACCGACAGCGTGGTCTGCGTGACGAAGGCGAGATTCGCCGGATCGCGGATATCGAGCCGGCGCACATCCTCCTCGCTGCCGACCAGGTACATCCGGCCGCCGGAGGAGGTGTCGAACCGGCCCATCGTGCCCTCCACCTCGGGGTGGCCGGCATGGCCGATCAGGATCACCTCGCGTCCCTCGCGCGCATAGCGCTGCACCTCCATGTGCACCTTGGTCACCAGCGGGCAGGTGGCGTCGAACACCGTCAGGCCGCGGGCCTTCGCCTCGTCCTCCACGGCGTGCGAGACACCGTGGGCGGAGAAGATGACGGTCGCGCCGGAGGGCACTTCCCTCAGCTCCTCGACGAATACCGCGCCGAGGTCCCGCAGCCGCTCGACCACGTGGCGGTTGTGGACCACCTCGTGGCGCACGTAGATCGGAGCGCCGAAGAGGGAAATCGCGCGCTCCACGATGTCGATGGCGCGGTCGACGCCGGCGCAGAAGCCGCGCGGATTGGCGAGAAGCACCTGCATCAGACTGTCTCCTTCTTCGAGCGGGTTTCCAGCAGCGCATCGATGAGCAGCAGCGCCGCGCCGACGGTGATGGCCGAGTCCGCGACGTTGAACGCCCACGGAAAGTACGTGCCGTGCCAGTGCGCGAGGATGAAGTCGATCACGTGCCCGATGCGCAGCCGGTCGATCAGGTTGCCGATCGCGCCGCCCATGATCAGCGTGAGACTCAGGCAGAGCAGTCGCTGCCGGCGCCCGCTCAGGCTTCTCAGCCAGAAGAGGATCCCGGCGCCCACCGCCACGGCGAGGCCCGCGAACAGCCACTTCTGCCATCCTGAAGCTCCGGCGAGGAAGCTGAACGCGGCGCCTCTATTGTACGTCAACGTGACGTCGAGCACCGGAAGGACGCGAACCGTCGTATGCAGCGCCAGATGGCTGACGATCCAGAGCTTGACCAGCTGATCCAGCGCGATCACCACCACCGTCACTGGCAGCCACAGCCAGCCCGTGGGCTCCGGGCCGGCGGCGTCGCGCAAGCCACCGGCGACGCCGGTCCCGTGTTGATGGGCGGCGGTCATACGAAGCGCCGGGTCTCGCCCGGTCCTTCCACGTTGGTCACACAGCGCCCGCAGAGCTCCGGATGCTGCGGATGGGAGCCGACGTCCGGCCGGCGCTGCCAGCAGCGGATGCACTTCGGATCGGACGTGGGCTTCACGGCGATGGCGACTCCGCGGCCCGTGTTGGTGGCGGCAACGCTGCCGGCCGGCGCCTCGCCCTCGATCCGGTGCACGCGCGCGTGCGAGGTGATGAGGAAGAACCGCAGCTCCTCTCCCAGCGCGTTGAAGCGGTCGTACTCCGCGAGTGGGCAGTAGACATCGACTTCGGCATCGAGCGGCGCGCCGACGGCGCCGGCGTCGCGCAGCTTCTCCAGCTCGCGGGTGACGTCGCTGCGCAGTTGCAGCAAGGCCGGCCAGTCGACGTCGCTGGCGGGGACCGGCGGCACCGGGTGCCAGGTCTCGAGAAACACCGACTCCGAGCGCTCGCCGGGGAGGAACTGCCAGATCTCCTCGGCGGTGAAGGACAGCACCGGCGCGAGCCAGCGCACCATGCACTCGGCGATGTGATGCATCACCGTCTGCGCGGACCTGCGCGCGCGCCCTTCCGTCGGCGTCGTATACATCCGGTCCTTCAGCACGTCGAGATAGAAGCCACCCAGGTCCACGCTGCAGAAGTTGTGCACCTTCTGGTAGATGAGGTGGAACGCGTAGCGCCGGTACGCCTCGATGATCTCCGTTTGCAGCGCGCCGGTGCGGGCGAGCGCCCAGCGGTCGAGCGCGAGCAGCTCCCCGGTCGGCACGGTATCGCGCTTCGGATCGAAGCCATGGAGGTTGCCGAGCAGGTAGCGCACGGTGTTGCGTATGCGGCGATAGGAGTCCGCCATGCGCTTGAGGATTTCATCCGAGACGCTCATCTCGTTGGCGTAGTCGGTGGCGGACACCCACAGGCGCAGCACGTCCGCGCCCAGGCTGTTCATCACCTTCTGCGGCGCGACCACGTTGCCGAGCGACTTCGACTGCTTGCGTCCCTTCTCATCGACCGTGAAGCCGTGCGTGAGCACGCCGCGGTACGGAGCGCGCTCGTACAGCGCTTCCGACATCAGGAGCGAGCTGTGGAACCAGCCGCGATGCTGGTCCGAGCCCTCGAGGTAGAGATCGACGGGCGCGGTGATCTCCGGCCGCTCCGCCGCCACGCACTCGAAGGAGAGCCCGGAATCGGCCCAGACGTCCATCACGTCCCGGACCTTCTCGTACTGCGGGGCCTCGGCGCCGAGAAGCTCGGCCGGATCGAGCGAGAACCAGGCTTCGATGCCCTCGCGCTCGACGCGGGCGGCAACCTCGTCGATGAGCTGCGGCGTGCGCGGATGCAGCTCCCCGCTCTGCGTATGGACGAAGAGCGGGATGGGTACGCCCCACGTGCGCTGGCGCGAGATGCACCAGTCCGGCCGGTTCTCGATCATGCCGGTGATGCGCTGCTCGCCCCACTCCGGCGTCCACTGCACCTTCCTGATGTCGCGCAGGGCATGCTGCCGCAGCCCCTGGCGGTCCATGCTGATGAACCACTGCGGGGTGGCGCGGAAGATGACCG